>Ga0308169_10004581_pt1 | contig 12909 bp, 16 predicted proteins | sample PhyBR1_2_FD_202139 | JGI IMG/M metagenome (GOLD analysis project Ga0308169, IMG submission 202139) | Phyllosphere microbial communities from UC Gill Tract Community Farm, Albany, California, United States - DLSLSB.R1 | ecosystem: Host-associated > Plants > Phyllosphere > Unclassified | place...
GAGACACAAGCACGAGAGCATCGCACAGTCCAGCTTGAACAGCAGCCGCCTTTCCTCGGGGCTCTTCAGGTGTGAGTCGCTGTCCCAGATGAAGCTCAAGAACCCCGTCCATAGCGTCTTCGTCGCCGTTGTCGCCGTCGTCTCCCCCGTCGCCCCCGTCGCCCCCGTCGCCCCGTCGTGCTCCTTCGTGGAGGCTGACATGGCCTGCTGATAGTTGACTGCTATGCTGCACTCTGGATACGGACTCGGTTGGTGAAGAGATGCCTTCGCGCAATGTATCGCTCTCCTCCCCAACTCCGGTCTCTGGCTGACTGGTTCACCCGCTTGTACCATATCACACGACATCCAAGCTGCCTATCTCGCCATAACTCTGCGTGATAACGTGCTAGTGCACCATGTCCGCCTTTTCCGGACGAAAGGTCATCTCCGAAGCGCTTCGAGCTTGTGTCCGAGCGTCCGAGCCGAGGACAGCGTGTGAATGGGAAACAAACGATTCTTAGCGTCATTCAGATCGCGTCAACTCGATTTTAGCGTCCATCGTGATTGCTATTCCCGGCTACAAACCACTTGGCGCTCTCGCACGCACGCACACCGAGAGTTTCAGACATACCAGAGCACCGGTACTGACAAGGGGCAGCCCAGACTGTGTGTGTCTGCACGCAGAGCCAGTAGGGTCATACATGAATTCCTGTCGAATGTTACGGTACTGTTCTCTCTTTCTCAAACTCCTTTCGCGCTCCGCATTCCGCTCCTTCATCATCATCAGCGCACTCGATGCGCCTCGGGCGAAAACCAACAGACCGCACCAAACTCGCAGCAGTGTCCGAACGGACAGCGTCGACTGTATATGCACCGCGCTTCGCCCACTGGACAAGGCTTCCCGGCTCGGACCTTGGAGCAGTTCTGCCGTCTCAGTATGCCTTTGGTCATATCGCCCGACACGTCCAACTGACCATCTCTTTCGCTAAAAGTCGCAGCATGTTCACAGCTGGTGGAATCAAAGTAGTGGTGGCCATAAACGCAGTATGGAGTCGAGCAATGGCCGAGGAGATCCAGCTCATGGCAGGGTGGACGGACGAATGGTCGGAGCTCCTGTACATAAGCATGACCGCTTCAAGACCATTGATGTGGCATCAAGAACGCTTGACACGGACAGAGCTGATACTTCGAGGTCCTTCGTCTAGCGACGCGATCGCGGCTGCTCCCGACGACGATGGTAGGTCCTGTCTGCGTCCCAAAAGCTGCTCGCTGCCCCAGAGGTATGAGATTGCCGCCGGTCACGCCCTTTGGCGGATGAGCGGCGGCTGGCGTACCACTCGACTTGTTTTCCGTGCCAGTCAAGGTGGGTCTGCCCGAGATCCTCTGCAGGTGTGGAGGCACCTCTCGGATTTTTGACGTGTTCGAGGGCCCCATCGAAAATGGCGCGTTGCTGATGGTTGGGGCCACAGACACCTCGGTGGGCGCGCGCGGCGCGCCCGAAATACGCCAAGAAAGTGAGCGCTGTAGCAGGGGTGATGCCCCAGAGATACGTGATGGAAGTGAGGGCTTGATTGTACCGGAGGCCAGTGAAGTGTGAGATGCGCCCGAGGCCGAATCAGGCTTGGAGACTCCCGACGCATGGGATGTGTGCGAACCGATCGATCGTGTTCCGTCATCATCCTCATCGGGTTCAGTCAAGAGCGCAGGCCGCTGGGCGAAATGCTGCGCAGAATGAGGGAGCTGCACCGATGGATCCTCTTCATCGCTCTCAGGCGGGCTCTCCAGCTGTGAGTGGTCGCGCAGAGACATAAAGAGCTTCGTACCTCCGAGGCGAGATCTGGTGTTGGACGCTGCCACGCTTCCGTCTGGGCTGGGAACACTAGTTGAGGAGTACGCCAACTGTTGGGCGTAGTAATGGTCGAACAGGCTGCCGCCTCTAGGCCCAGAGGTAGCGGGGATGGTTTGGTAATGCGACGAGGTGTTCGACTTCGCTGACGAAGCCTTTGCCGAAACCTGTTCCCAGGGTGGTCGTGGCATAGTCGGTGCAGGGGATAGGGCGAGGTCGCGAGCCCGAACAGTTGCCGGTGAGGCTATCGACGAAGATGGCGGACTTCGCTCGCGCTTCGTGAGACTGCTTGCTGAGGGCTGTGAGGCGGTGACTGGCGCAGCCTGAGGCCTTCCTTCACAAGCCGCAGTGAAGTGCGTGCCCCAGCTAGCTGGGTCTAGCGGATACAGGAGAGGAATTGGGACGATGTTACTTTGACCGACGATGTCGAGCCATCCGTCGTCTGCTCGAGTGTTTACGGCGTGAAGCTTGGTGGCGGCGGCGGTAAACTGTGCGATGGTCGCGGAGTAGGGAGCCGTCGATGTCGAAGCAATGAGCACCATGTTGCAGGCATTAGAGCCGAGGTAGCGCGCCAGACGGCCGGGGACGTCAGCAGCATGTATGGTAGGGATCCGTCATGCCCAGCTCACCATTCAGCTTACGCAACATCGGCTCACCCGTGCCGATATCCACAACGCAATGCAAAGGGCGATGGTCGTTCATGCCTTCAAGGAAGTCATTCAAGCTCGAGGCATGAGCAATGATGCCCGCTCGAAGCAAAGCTGTTTGGATCCGGGGCTGAGGGGCGGGTCAGCGCAGTTTGCTACTCCTGGAGATCACTCACGATGTCCACAAAGAGCATGATATATGTCTCACTTTGGATGGGGTGACCCTTCAACTGCTGGATTTCGCGCACACGGTCACATATTGTGCGTGCTACCGACTCGCCTAATTCTCAGTATAGGATCTCCTTCCGCGGAGCCCGTTGACTGACCTCCCGCGAATCCACGCTTCACCAAATCATGATCAAACTGCTGTCAGCAGCCGCGGGCAGACGCCTCAGCACCAAGACTCGCCATTCTGGGCTCCCCCTCCAGAAGAACAACATTGTACCGCGAGTCGCTTTGCTCCGCTCGGGCGGACAGGTCGTTGACACTCGCTTCCAGCTCGACGTACTTCTGGCCGAGCACGCTCTTCTGCTGCACCCACGCTTTCTTTTCCAGTTCCAGCACTATCAACTCGGTACGAGCTTGCTGGGCCTTCTCTTTCATGTCGGTCTTCTCCTGCTCCAGTTCCTGGATTCTTGCTCGAAGACCACCGATCATCCTGCGCAGAGCCTGCTCGCGGGCCTTCGCGCTCGTAGAGGGAATATAAGCCGGACTGACCCTTAGCTGACCAGGTCGTCAAAGGCAAGGGCTCTCTCACCCTTCTTGTCCTCTTAATCTCAGGACATTTTCATCGAAACGTGCGAAGAAGTTGGAGATATGGTCTCTCAGCTCCTTGCCGCCATCAGCGAGATCGTGCAGAAGATCCTCGGAGGATCCTTGCCCCGCTGCTTCGCTATTGGGATCGATGACGGCCGGTTCGAGGTCACGAGTAATCTGGGGCGAAGCTGCCGGGTCGATTGGGGCGTCTCGAGTCCCAACACCCTCCTCATCCACCTTGTTTGTTTCGTGCCTGCCCTCGTCAGAGATGATGGACATTTCACTCAAGCTACGAGTGAGCCTGGCGACCTCATGATGGTCGGCCGTTGCGTCGCAGTCCATGGATGGAGTCACGTTGGGTTCGCCTTCCGTCTCGGGATCGGCCACATCATCTGACAGCACGGAATCAACCGTCTGAGCCGAGCTGGGAGGCGTATTCGAGCGGGGAGCGTCCTGTCCATCCAGTTCCGGCCCGTCTGAGGCTTGTACCGGCGGTCGAGTGATGCGCACCGGTCGCGACACCGGCAGGCTCAGTTGCCGATGTTGCACACCTCTAGCGACGGGAATGCCGCCGTGATATGTGTAGAGTGCCTGAACTACCGGAGTGGGGGCAAAACCGAGTCCGCTGCGCGGGTCGCATGCGGGGGCAGGAGAGACTTCCGAGGAGCGGACGACATGGCGGAAGGCCTCGGGGGATGACGATGAAGAGGCGGGTGACGTAGCCGACTGGCCGATTGGGGGCGGTGTGAGCGCTTGCCCGCTGGAGAAGAAAGACAGAGGCTCAGCCAACTTCTTGACGGGTATCCGCCTCGCGAAGGCCGGAGCGGTGGGGCTGAGAGCCGAGGTGGAAAGTGTGGGCGAGACCGGCGAATAGACTCGCTCTAGATTGTCTGTTGAGCAGCTGATTGCGGGCGACGAAGGGAGAAGGATGGCTCGAGCGGCTGTGGTAGGGGACTTTGACGCTGGTGGCAGGGGCACGGTTGCTGCCACCAGCGTCAGAGGCTCCTTGGGCGGAATGAGGAGGCGCGAGGGTGTGAGGAGTTGCCACTTGGGTCGTTCGGTGGCTTCTTGAGGGGACTGGCTCGGAGTGAGAGCGGCGGGGGGTTCGAATAGCTCCTCGAGGCTGACCAAGTCAAATGACTCTGCGCAGGGCGTGTAAGCCTGAGAGGTGGGTCGATCAACCGCCATGCTGGCGTCGACTGGGTGATGAGCGTCCGCCACTGAGTGGAATCAGCCCGTGAAACTGTCCCTTCCTTAGCTGACATCGCAGGCGATCGGTGATTTCCCAATGATGGTGCTGTTGGGGAGGAATGAAATGGCCAAAGGACCTGACCTGACGGAGAGTGGGCACTCACCCGCTCAACGCACAGAGTTCGACTCGGATTTCTTGCCCAAGCGGCCGTGAACTTGACTCTGCTGTCTGCTTGCCAAACGTCAATTATGTTGCGGACAACAGATCCAAATGGGTGTCGTGTGAATGGAAGGATGACAAGACTACTAGAAGAGAATGGATGGAGTGTTGTTTGAGAAGAGTGGACGTACGACAGGGCGTTGATGATGAAGGGCGTAGTCGTCGTCAGGGTCCAAGCGAATGAATCATGGCCACGAGGCGCGCCAACACACCCCCCATGCCACCCCGCTGGTGCTGATTTTCCCATGTATATACATGCATATGTCGGCGGGCGGTGCCTGCGCCTGCTAGTCACCGGCTATGCCTGCCTGTCTGTTTTGTACATATTCAGTACCATCCTCTCGTCTGCCACGCTCACGGTCCTGCTTGCGACTGGGCGATAGCCATGTCCGCGCTAGAATCCGGGCCGAGGCTGACGTGAGGGGAGTGGTTGGCGGATCGGATGATATGATGCGAGGTTGAGAGGATGCGTTCAGTCTAATAAACATGCTGCGGCTACATGAGAGGAACGGAGGTTCGATGATGATATTTCGCTTGTCTGGTGTGCGTTCGGGCGTCTGCTGCTGCGTTCGCATCTGCATTGTCGTCGTAGTTCGAGTATGATAATGTCGTCAAAAGCCGAGGCGGAAGAGGCGTAATTGTCCGGGTGCGAGCATGGAGTCACGTATTATAATGCTGCTGCACCTATTTGTGCGGCCAATGCGAGACTGGAGTTGGTCGCGGGTACGTTGCAACTGAAGGTCGATTCGCGCTGGCGGAGGTGACCCCGTTCATCGGTGACGGGGGGGCGGAGACCGCGCCGGGCGCGGACCAGGATGAGAAGGCCGAGCGAATGGAACGGGCGGGTGGGGTGTGCTTGCGCTTGACTACAATGAGCGGGGATGAGCAAACAGCCAGATGCAGCACTCACCCGTGACGCGCAACTCGAAGCCCTTAAAGGTAGCTGAGATGGCGGCCTTGTTGACGTCTTCGCCGAGCAGGACGTTCCATTGAGCGTGATCTGGCATCAGTCCAGCAAACCAAAGCTCGTGTTCAAACTCACCGCCTTCGTCCCACAGGTCCGCCACGATCTGCACCGTTCGATCCCCTTTCATCGAGATTGTGATATCGTCAATGCTGCGGTGAGCCTCAATGCTCATACTGGTGGCCATCTCGGAACTCACGAGAAGCCGGGCAGCCAAGCCATGATGTTGTACTCGTCGGGCGTCGTCTTCACCGCGATCCTCCCTTCCACGCCCTTCAGGATCTCCTGCACCGCATCCGGCTCAGCGTGATCGAACAGTTCCGGGTCGAAGTCAACATCCGGTCGCTCTTGTCCCTGGCTGAAGGACCACGCTCGTCCAGAGATCTTGTTGGTGTGTTGAGGCGGGTGGGCCCAACGTGGAGCGGAGACGTTCATCCTGCCCTTGGCGAAGGCTGAGTACGCACTCCCGCTGCTGTTGCTCGAGGACATCGAGGTGGAGTCGCTCGTATCAGTCGATGTGCGGGATGAGGAGGCTCGAGCTTGAGCCGAACCGGGGTAGTGGGCTGGAGGAGAGATGGGTGCCGAGATGCGGCATCCCGTGGCGCTAGATTGCGCCACAACGCGCTGTGCGCTGGCGGCAGACTCGCTGGATCGTCGATGCGGGTCGAGCGGGTCCACCGTGGGACATGTGACGGGTGGACGGTTGTTGTTGGTGCCTGCCGGAGGCGGGGGGAAATGGGACATGAGTGCGGTGGAGTCGAGGCTGCGGGCGGGGTATGAGGTACGTTGCGGACCGAGTGAGCGAGCAGCGAGAAAGAGCGAGGTTGGACGTCGGCGTGGTCAGGTGGATGCGATCAGCTTTTGACTTCAACACCACACACGAAGGCCGCCCAAAAAAGAACGTTGCCGTCAGGTTTGACGTCATGGTGAAAGGACGTCAGGAGGGGAGGGGAGGATAGAGCACGACGAGAAGGCTATGAGACTCACCTGGCATGTTTGCGCCTCGACAGCGTATCATTCCTCCTGACAGAGGTGCCGAGCCCCCCTTCCATGTTCTCGTTGAGCACTTCATGGCCGTTGCTCATTCCTGCAGCGCGCGGCATGGGCCAAGCGGGCGCAGGGAGCTCAGCGCGAGGCGTCGCTTCGCCCTTTGACGGTGCGGTACTCGTCGCCGAGCTGGCCGGGGAGATGCTCCCGCTCTGACGTTGAATGAAATACGTCGCAAACTTGTCGATCTGGTCCGAATCGGGGGTTGTGACCTCGTGCGGCGAATGTGTGGTCGAATAGGAGGCGAGAGAGTCGGATGAAACGGTCGTACTTGCAATATCCGCCTGGTCTGGCGGCTTGAAGATCCCGTCGGACCCCCCGCCGCTCTCCCAGCTGGTCATGCTGCCTGCCGAGGTTCGCCTCTCGCCGTCGATAGGGGGCTCGCTTGAGCGTCGCGTAGAGAGGAGCGCAAAGTCTGGCGAGTCGAAGATGGAGGATGCGCCGGAGCCGGAGCCAGACGAGTGGGAGGAAGACGAGGGGGAGGGCGTGGATGAGATCCGGGCGAGTGGAGCAGAGTTGGGCACGTTGAGGCGGGGAAATGTATCGTTCATTTCCGTTGATCCGGGCGCTTTGTCGTCGGCCAACGATGACGAAAAGGGACGATGCGAGTATTTGCTTCGGGGAGTGTCTCAGCGGCGTCCCCGGACCTGCGCTTGCCGATGCCAAAGGACGTGGGACGAGGCGACGGTCGCAACGATCCGTATACGGATCGTCCGAGCGACCAACAGGGTCACCCTGATGACCGGTGGAGCGAGCGAGCGAGCGAAATGTGCGCGACCGGCGGCCAGATCTCACTCGATGATGAACACGACTCTGGCACGCCGCACAGCTGTGTGATAGCGGCGATACTCGAGGAAGGGACGATCAAGATGCGTATATGTTACGCTCCAACACGCCTCGAGGGTCGAATTGGGCGATCCGCTGCACGAGGCGTCTGTCGCGCGAACCGAAGAAACAGCTTCAAGGTTCGAAAGGGTGGCGCTGTGCCGTCCTCGTAGAGCAACAGCGTCGTCTGTCCTTTCGCCTTGGGCCGATCACACCAAAAAGTACCGACAATCGTATGTCGGGCGTGTGTCGATGCAGATACAACCAACAATGGAATGGAGGAACTCGTACAAAGGAACCAAGATGAAAGCAGCTGCATGAACGCCGTGAAGATTCTACCTTGCAGCCAAGCATCGGTGCGCTCGCTCGGCTGAGAGGGATCAAGGGCACAGTTCAGTCGAGGGTTTGCTGATGGAGACAAGGGTACACTTGTGACACGCTAGAGGGATGATGCTCAATGACGGCGGCACAGGCGTAAAGTCAGAGGCCAAATCTGGGATTCCGAAGGATTCAATGACTCATTGTCCCTCAAAAGACCCTGCGACACCCTTCGGAGCTAGTTTTGTTGTTGTGCTCTGTTCCTCTCGGGATGCCCGCTCGGTATTCGATCGAGCTGCACCCTCCCCCGCGTTCTGAGCGTATCATTGCGGTAATGGAAAACGTCGTGTACAGCCACCTGCCAGGGAGAGATGCATATGCCAGGAAAAAGGATAAAAAACAGCAACGCATGCGGCCGTATGGGGACGTGCGAGCACAGAGTAGGAGCGTGCACGCGAACGACAAGAATTCCGCTATGCATGCTTGCAGAGGCCAAGCCAAAGGGCAGTGTGCCCTGAGCACCCGTGGGCAAGAACAGCAGGTCATAGAATGACGCGATGCTGAGGTGAGGTCATAGCGTCTTTGTCGGGCAAACTCTGTCCAAACCCGATGTTGCGCCGCGTAACTTCGTCCGAGACCGCACACCGAAGCGGCGTTAAGCGGCAGCAGCGGATTTCCGGTCCCGCGAGCGAGCAAGTGGCAGATGACCATGCGCTGAGTGCGGGGTACCCACACCGGGCGTACAGACCGGACTAGTCAGCGTTTGAACGTCATGTCAAGTCAGTCGCGCATGGAGCCTTCCTTTCAGTGAGGCCCGATTCGATCAAGATGGTCCCAGTGAGCCAGTTCGGGAAGACACTTCCCTGGTGCTGAAGACAGGTCCGCTTACGCCATCCACGGGGGGTGACAACGATCGAGGTCAACCCGGAGAAGCACACGATTGACGAGCTCAAAGTCATCATCTTTTCCGCATCCGAGATTCCTCCACCGGAGCAAGAAAGTGGGTCGCGCCAGGCAAACAAGCACAACCGGCTCGGGCACTTTGACATTCTGCTGAGAAGAGCGTGGTCGGATTATCCTTGCTGGGACCATGGGAGACCTGCAGCCCGTCCTACCTTTTCGTCTCACCTCACATTCTGCCCTTTCATCCCAGCTGTGCCATCGCGGTCCGTAATACACCATCCCCGCTCTCTTGTGCTCCCTGACCACACGATTGCTTGTAATGTGGAGGAGCTTCCATCCGCGCGGAGACGTGCAGGCACCCGCGTTGCTCCCGATTCACGGATCAACCCGGCTGGGTCAATGGCTGACGCCAGTCAAATACGGCTACCCGCCTAAGCCTCTCCCCGACGTAACAGGCCCGTTGTCGAGCATACCCATCACCCGCGGAGAGCAAATAATAGTCACGACCGTCCCAGGTGCATCGGCCAAACCCTCCCCGGCCCCCACTCCGGCCCCGTCCGTTAAAGCCCTCAACAACGCCCTTTCCGCCCCGACACCACTGCGCCCGCAGACACCCCTCGCCGCCAATGACATACCTTCCGAGAACGCGGACAGCGTCGCCTTGCCGGGACGAGATGCAGGGTTCCTCCAGCTTCGCGTTGTCCCCGATGACAACTCGTGCCTGTTCAGCGCGATCGGGGTGGTCTTTGAGGGCGGGATAGAGAGCGCACAGAGTCTGCGCAAAGGTGAGTCAGCGTCATGTCCTGCGCGCGATCCGCGCGCTTGGTTCACGCATACGGGGTCGCAGCCGCGCTAACGTCAGTCGTGGCTGACGCGATACGCAACGATCCCGAAACATACCCCGACGTCGTCCTCGGTCAACAGCGCGAAACGTACATCCGCAAGATCCTCTCCCCTGACACCTGGGGCGGAGCCATCGAGCTGGCCATCTTCGCCAAGCATTACAACACCGAGATCTCCTCGTTCGACGTCGCCACGGGCCGGTGTGATCGATTCGGGCAGGACGCATACGACTCGCGGTGCGTCCTGGTGTACTCGGGGATCCACTACGATGCGGTCTCGCTCTCGCCCGTCGAGGCTGCGCCGCCCTCGTTCCATACGACAGTCTTCCCCGTCGCGGACCAGACGATCCTGTTCGGGGCGGAGAAGCTGTTGGCGCAGCTGAAAAAGCGGCATTATTACACGGACACAGCGACGTTTGATCTGCGATGCGGAACCTGTGGGGAGGGGCTGAAGGGCGAGAAGGGGGCGCGGGATCATGCGATGGCCACTGGGCGTGAGTTCTTGGGTCAGGGCAAGAATATTGTTGATGCCAGATGTCGATTTCGGCGAGTACTGATGATGCTGTGGGAAGACAGAGCATGCGTATCCGTCTCTGGTCTGTCATTCGCGAGCGAAGGGCAAGTCATAGTCGAGCGAGTGCGCTGAAGAATAAACGTTGTATTCTATGCATTTTTTAGGCGTTGTGGTACTTGTAGGGCCTGAGTTACGCGCGCAGTCGATCCCCTCTATGTTCTCTACGACCATCCACATCGGTCCTCCCTTCTCTGCATGACAAGAGTCTCCTCTACCCTACCCTCCAACCCCGAACAGCCTAATAAACCCAATTCAACACCCAAAGTCCGAGCAGTATCACCCCCAACTTCACGGCATTATGCCTCTGCGAGAACGATCCCAGGTTCGTCAGGACCGACAACAGCGTTTGGTCCCTCCATCTATCGCCCGACGCATAGCTCTGTGCCGCACGCCGCGAGTCCTGCAGTGAGGTCGCCGTCGACGACATCCACTGGTATGAGCCCGGTATCCTGTATCCAACCTTCCTTCGAACCACTCACGTTGGACCAGCTCTCCCTTCTCTCGCCATCGGTTCGGGGGCCCAAGGGTTCCGCTCCGGCCTCTTCGGCCTTGCCCTCCGCGCCAATGAGTGGTATCGCCTCGGGCACACCCCCGTCCGCGACGTCCTTGGGATTCTCCACCGCACTGCGAATGACGTCCGCCGCTGCCGCTGCCGTCGAGATCGATCCCGAGGCCGCTGTAGCCGGTCCTGCAGTCGCCGGCGGTGGCAGGGCCTTCTTCTTACCGACAAGCCATTCCGTCAACTCGTTCGTCGCGCCCGCAACCTTGTGCGAGAGCCAGACGAACGCGATGCTCGAGACAACGATGTTGGCGGCGCGCCAGCGCGTCGCGGGGAGGACGAGCAAAATGGCGTGTGTGTCGGAGGCGAGCCAGCCGTGGAACTGGAGGATGAACGTCTCGAGAGAGCACTGCCCGATGAAGCAGAAGACGGCGGACGAGCAAGAGCGGAGCAGCGGGTTGGCGTTACGGAGGACGATGAACGACAGGATGGGGATGATCGACACATAGGCGTGGTACCCGTTGTACACGAACTTGTTCTCGAGGTGGAGCTCGAACCAGAAGTACCACACGAGGCCCAGTGCCGACGCGGCAAAGGCCGCAAGGCGGGCGGTGGGGAACCATGGGCGCTCGGGGATCTGGTGTTCCTTGATCTTGATGTATGCGTAGGCCGTGAGCATCCCGCCCCAGACGATGAACAGGTCGAGCGTTACACGGAATGACCATTCCTTGGCGGACCACTGGATGCGGAAGACAGCGTTGAGGACGTCGAAGATGTCGGCCATTAGCCACGTGTGATGCATGAAGAGCGTGACGAGCCCGGCGCAGAGCAACAGCTTGGAGAGGATGTAGGCGGGGCGTTCGTTGTACTGGTGCCCCAGCGCCATCGTCACGTAGATGATGATGTACCACCATGAGACGAGCGGCGCGAAGTAGTAGAACGCGTAGTCGGTGTTCATCGTGTATGGCAGAACGACCGAGAGAAGGTTGAGCCGGACGAGGACGGAAGCGACGCGGTCGAAGCCGAAGTTGGCCTTCTTGTAGTAAAAGAAGAAGTGCCCGTCTGGGTGTAAGCTGCTATACCTGCGCAGACTGAAACAGCGTTACTCACACCCCGTCATAAACAGGTAGGCGGCGACGAGGACACGGATGGGGTTGTAGATGCCCGAGATCTTGCTTGCGCCAAAGAAGTGATACACCAGGATCGCAACTGCAGATCAGATACCCAGACCAGGCTCTTTCCCGTCGACAACACTCACGCTGCATCCAGCCCTTCCATTCGTCCGTGATATCTCGGCTCAAGAACCCTCCGTCCTTGCCCTTATTCTTGATGGTCGCCAGACCAGCTACCAGCGTCGCAAACAGCAGCGCTCCGAATACATACGCGTCATAGTCCTTCTGCTCGAGGTAGAACACCGACGTCCGGTCCGCGAGGAAGAGGTACCCGCAAGCGAGGCCGAAAGTGCTCAACGCCGTGCCGATAGCCGGGGAAGGGACGAATGAAAGGATGGGCGAGTTTGGCGCTGGGGTCAGCACATCTCGCACGTCTCCTCCTTGTGTCCTATCCGACTCACGCAGCCTGGCAGCGAGGAGGGTACCGATCGGCGCCCACAGTGACAGCAGAATCAAGAGTAACGCCTGGACGGGTCGCGCCCAGTCGTAGCGCTTACAGCAAAGCCCTGTCGGGCCCTCCTTCCGCATGATATCGTTACACCTCCAGCCGAGCAATAACTCGGCCTGCTTGTTGACGATCTTGTCCGAGAAGTGCAGCCCATCCTCCGTCTCCTCATCGACTAGCAGCTGGTTGAAAACTGACGGGATGATCACCGGCGGCGGGTTCGGGTGTGTCAGCCGTGCGTACAGGTCGGCGTTCATCGCTTCCACGTCGGTGTGCAGGATCGTCTCGGCCCGGTCGGGGCTGAGCTTGGAGGTGACGGGGTCGGTGAGCGGCAAGAAGACGACGGCGTCGGCGATGGCAAAGTCGGTGCGCGCTCGGGAGGCGATGGGATCCGCGCCGTCCCGCTTGCCAGGCAGGAGACCCGGGACGACGACGCCTGAGCCCATGTTCATATCGTCCCAGGGGTTCATGAGCGGAAAACGGGGCGATCCCTGGCGGTGCTTGAGATGGTCGAAGGTATCGTGTATCATTGATCCCCACGCGGCCAGGCCGCCAGAGCTGGGGTTGCGGAGGTACCACAGCCCGGAGCCCAGTACCAGCAGCGAGGCGGGCGACGAGGGGATGCCGGAGAGAGTGAGGACGGTCCGCGTCGAGTTGAGATACGGATCCCTGTGGTGAGCT
>Ga0308169_10004582_pt1 | contig 12908 bp, 10 predicted proteins | sample PhyBR1_2_FD_202139 | JGI IMG/M metagenome (GOLD analysis project Ga0308169, IMG submission 202139) | Phyllosphere microbial communities from UC Gill Tract Community Farm, Albany, California, United States - DLSLSB.R1 | ecosystem: Host-associated > Plants > Phyllosphere > Unclassified | place...
TCGACGTACCAGCCGCCGTTCGGCGAACGGACCGAGGCGTGCAGGCCGAGCGGGGTGATGTCCATGCGCAGGCTGGCGTTCGGGTCGTCGATGCCCTTGCCGCGATAGGTCTTGATCTCGGGGTGCCTGGCTGCCAGCTCGTCTTCCATGATCGGGGATTCGACCAGGGTGAAGCGCTGGTAGCCGCCATCCGGATGGGGCAGCGAAATGGTCAGGGTGCTGGAGGTGGCGGTGGCGCCGGCGGCCAGGCGTTCGCGCGGTGCGCCGGCCGTAAACGACTTCATGCCAGGCAGGTCGAGCGTGGCGGCATGGAAGCGCTTGAGCTGCAGCTCGGGCAACTTCGCGGAAGTGCCGAGGGCCTGGACCAGGCTGGACGATGACTGGATCCCGCCGCCCACGTTCTGCCAGAACGGCGCCGCGGGCTGGCTTCTGACGCCGGAGCCGGCCTGGGCGTATGCCGCGGGCGCGGTCCCCGGGAAAGCCAGGGCTACACATAATGCAATGGAACTTGAACACTTCGTCTTCATGCGGTGTCCTCTCTCGGAATGGTCTTGCCGTGCTTATGGTTATAGGTATGCCGGCGCCCACTCCCGGCATGCATTCAAGTCAATACAGCAAGCGCATGGTATTGCCAAAAAATTATTAACACAACAAAAATATTTCATTTATGCAAATGTTTTCTTTGCCGCAAAGAAGTCCTGTCCGTTATGATTTCGTTTCCGAAAATTCATACTCAGAAGGAAGAAGCATGCCGAGCTGGACCAGGAAAATCGCCCTCACCGCCCTCACCGCCCTCGCCTCGCTCGGCCCGCTGGGCGCCGCCGCGGACGCCGCCGAGCCGCGTGCCGTGCTGCTCACCGCCGACAAGGTCTGGACCGGCGATGGCGCGCCGCATGCCGGCTGGGGCGTGCTGGTGGCCCAGGGCCGCATCCAGGCCGTGGGCCCGGCCGACAAGCTGGCGGTGCCCGCGGATGCCGAACGGATCGACCTGCCCGGCAAGACCCTGCTGCCCGGCCTGATCGACCTGCACTCGCACGTGCTGCTGCATCCGTATAACGAAACCACCTGGGACGACCAGGTGATCAAGGAGGCGCCGGCCTACCGCATCGCGCTGGCGGTGCGTCATGCGGCCGACACCCTGCAGGCCGGCTTCACGACCCTGCGCGACCTCGGCACCGAGGGCGTCGACTATGCCGACGTCGGCATCAAGCGCGCCATCGAAGAAGGCCAGGTGCCGGGGCCGCGCCTGCTGGTGGCGACCCGCGCGATCGTCGCCACCGCCAGCTACGGTCCGGCCGAGCGCAACTACCGTCCGGACATGGAGATTCCCTACGGCGCCCAGCAGGCCACCGGCATCGATGAGGTGACCAGGGCGGTGCGCGAGCAGGCTTCGCACGGCGCGGACTGGATCAAGTTCTATGCCGACTACCGCACCGGCATCGATGGGAGTGTCCGCCCGACCTTCACCCTGGAAGAGATGAAGGCGATGGTGGCGGCCGCCCACGTGACCGGACGCAAGGTGGCGGCCCACGCCAGCAGCGACGACGCGATCCGCATGGCCGTGCTGGCCGGCGTCGACAGCATCGAGCACGGCTACGGCGCCAGCGAGGCGACCTTCAGGCTGATGCTGGAACGTCATACCGCCTATGTGCCGACCCTGACCGCACCCGAAGCGATCGGCGAGTATTTCCAGAAGCACGTGCGCGGCGGCACGCCGACCCCGGGCATGCAGGAAGCCGCGCGCGCCTTCCGCCTGGCGCACAAGCTGGGCGTCACCATCGGCAACGGCAGCGACGTCGGCGTGTTCAGCCACGGCACCAATGAGCGCGAGCTGGAGTGGATGGTGCGCCTGGGCATGACGCCGACCGAGGCCCTGCGCGCCGCCACTGTGGTTGCCGGCAACATCCTCGGCAAGAAAGACCTGGGCGCGATCCAGGCCGGGAGCCTGGCCGACGTGATCGCCGTCGACGGCGACCCGACCGCCGACATCGCGGCGCTGCGCAAGGTGGGTTTCGTGATGAAGGGAGGCGCGATCTACCGGCGCCAGTAGAGCGCCGTGATTCCCGGGTGCGTCCGTCAATCGGGCGCTCCTGACATTCAGGAAGCGTAGGATGGGTTATACGTGCCGGCGTTGCGGTTTTCCACAATAGCTGGCGCAGATATTTTCAGTAATGATGACGGCACTATCATTCGCTCATGAAGCCCGATCATGAAAAAACCATTCTATAAAGTACTGTACCTTCAGGTACTGTTCGCGATTATCGTCGGCGTGCTGCTGGGGATCTTCGATCCCGGCCTGGCGACCGCGATGAAGCCGCTGGGAGACGGCTTCGTCAAACTGATCAAGATGATCATCGCCCCGGTCATCTTCTGTACCGTGGTCGCCGGTATCGCCGGCATGCAGGACATGAAGAAGGTCGGCCGCGTCGGCGGCAAGGCCCTGCTCTACTTCGAAGTCGTGTCCACCTTCGCGCTGGCGATCGGCCTGATCGTCGCCAACGTCATCAAGCCGGGCGCCGGCTTCAACGTCAACCCGGCCACCATCGACACCCACTCGATCGCCCAGTACACCGACAAGACCAAGGCGCTGACGACGACCGACTTCCTGATGAACATCATCCCGAACACCTTCGTGGATGCGTTCGCCAAGGGCGAGATCCTGCAAGTGCTGCTCATCGCGATCCTGTGCGGCTTCGCGCTGTCGATGATGGGCGAGCGCGGCCGTCCGATCACCCGCGGCGTCGAAACCCTGTCGCACATGATCTTCGGCGTGGTGAACATCATCATGAAGGCCGCCCCGATCGGCGCCTTCGGCGCGATGGCCTTCACCATCGGCAAATACGGCGTCAAGTCGCTGATCCCGCTGGCGTCGCTGGTCGGTTCCTTCTACCTGACCTGCGCCCTGTTCGTCGTGATCGTGCTGGGCATCATCGCCCGCCTGACCGGCTTCTCGATCTTCCGCTACCTCTCCTACATCAAGGAAGAGCTGCTGATCGTGCTGGGCACCAGCTCGTCGGAAAGCGCCCTGCCGGCCATCATGCGCAAGCTGGAAAAGCTGGGCTGCCCGAAATCGGTGGTGGGCCTGGTGGTTCCGACCGGCTACTCGTTCAACCTGGACGGCACCAACATCTACATGACCATGGCGGCCCTGTTCGTTGCCCAGGCAACCAACACCGACCTGACCCTGACCCAGGAACTGACCATCCTGCTGGTGGCCATGCTGACCTCGAAGGGCGCGTCCGGCATCACCGGCGCCGGCTTCATCACCCTGGCGGCGACGCTGGCCGTGGTGCCGACCATCCCGGTGGCGGGCATGACCCTGATCCTGGGCATCGACAAGTTCATGAGCGAATGCCGCGCCCTGACCAACATCATCGGCAACGGCGTCGCCACCATTGTCGTGTCGAAGTGGGAAGGCGAGCTCGACCACGAGCGCCTGAGCGCCGAGCTGAAGAACCCGAGCGTGGACGACGGCTCCCTGCGCGAGCAGGCCGTGCACGAAGCCGCCTGAGCCGGCAGCTTGAGTCGGCCGCCTGAGCCGAATTAACTCTCCTCGTTCAGACGCCGGGTTCGCCCGGCGTCTTTTTTTTGCTTTAGAATCCGTCCTATGAAGAACTGGATCAACCGCATGCGCGGCGCCCCCGACAACGCGCCCGCCGCAGCCGCTCCGGCGGCCGCGCCCGACGAACAGGCGGCCGACCTCGCGGCCGACATCGAAGCAAGCTATTACCGCTGGCTGACCGCGGCGCGCGGCTACACCGCCCCCGACGAGGTCGAGAGCCGCATCCTCGACGCCGTCCGCCAGCTGGCCGCGCAACCGGGCGAAGCTGCAGGCCTGGTGCCGCGCGTGCCGGAAGCGATTCCCAAACTGCTGTCCAGCCTGAGCGACGAGGACGCCTCGGTGGCCGACCTGGCGCGCCAGGTCGCGCAGGACGTGGTGCTGGTGGCGGAAGTGATCCGCGAAGCCAACAGCGCCTACTACCGCCCGATCGCCCCGGTCAAGAACGTCGAGGCCGCCATCATGATGCTCGGCCAGAACGGCTTGCGCATGCTGCTGGCGCGCATCGCCTTCCGTCCCCTCATCAATATGCAGGCGAACGGCTTCGCCCGCGAGGCCGCGCCCCAGGTCTGGAACCAGTCGGTCAGCTGCGCGCTGGCGTCCAGCCTGATGGCGCCGGGCTTGAGCACCGGCGTGTTCGAAGCCTACCTGGCCGGCCTGATGCAGAACGTCGGCCTGGTGGTCGCCTTCCGCCTGGCCGACCGCGTCTGCACCGACGGCCGCGTGCCCGGCTCCAGCGACTTCGGCGCCCAGCTGCTGGCCGCCAGCCGCCAGCTTTCATCCGCCATCGCCTCGCACTGGAGCTTCCCGGAGGAAGTCGCCGACGCCATCGCCCACGCCGGCGAACCGGGAGGCGACCACCTGGCCGAAGCCCTGGCCCAGGGCGACCGCATCGCCAAGCTGCGCCTGCTGATCGACGCCGGCGTGATCGGGGAGGATGACAGCCTCGTCACGGACGGGCTCGACAATTTCCAGCGGCGTTGCCTGGGGAAGCTGGCGAAGCTCGAAGGCTAGCGGATATTCCGTCATTCCCGTTTGCGCCGAGTTGACGGTCACGGCACCTGAGCCGCCTCAAGCGCGCATCAGGGCTTCTTCGAAGGGCGTGCCTTTGCCGGCGCACCGTTCTCCAGGCGGAACACGATGTCGACCGACTGCCGCAGCTTGAGCAACTGGACCATCACAAAAGTCTCGCGGTCGATGTCGGCGGCGCGCTGGTTGCTGGGAGCGCGGGCCCTGCGCTCGACCCGGAACTCGTCGCGCTCCAGGCCCAGGGTGGTGCCGAGCTTCTTGAGGGCGTCCGGGGTTGCCGCCATCATCGGCCCCAGCCGGCGTCCGCCGGCCGCCGCCATCACTTCCGCCCGGCGGCGCGCATCGGCGATGGCCGCGGCCACCATCTCGTCGTTGACCTGGTCCATGGTGCTGAGATCGAAATCCGCCGCAAAGCTGTCCAGGTTGGGCTTGCCGAGCAGGCCGCCGCCCAGCGCCGGCCAGTTGGCGGTATTCCGCAGCCGGATATGCACGTCGCAGCTCAGCTCGTACACCGGCGCGCCATCGGCGTTGCGCTCCTTGCGCACCGACTGGCGCACCTCGCGCACCTGCATGTCGTCCTCCTCGATGCTCAGCTTCCGCATCAGCTCGCGCACCTCGGCCATCCGCGCATCGATCACCGCGCGCGCCGCGGCCGGATCGGCGTCAGCCGCGACCACCTGGAAGTCGAGGGTGGCAATATCTGGCATTTCGATCCGGAAATTGCTGCCGGTGACGTGTACGAAGGGATAGTCGGGAATGCTCGATGCCACGGCCGGCGCAGCCGGCAGGGTCAGCGCGGCAGCCGCCACCATGCAGGCGGTCAGGATCGGGAGCAAAGGCTTCAGTTTGAACATGGACACTCCATCATTGATAAATCATTGGTCGCGCAAGGCCTGTGCCGGCGACATCCGCATCGCCGCCACCGCCTGGCGCGCGCACCCGGCCAGGGCGACCAGGCCGACGCCGGCACAGGCGATCGCCAGCGGCCACCAGCCCATCGGCGCACGCTCGACGAAACCGGCCAGGTAGCGCTCGGTCCACAGCCAGGCCGGCGCCAGCGCCAGCAGCGCTCCCACGCCCAGCAGCGCAAGCCATTCACGCGCGACCAGCAGGCCGATGTGACGGGGCGTGGCGCCGTGCAGCTTGCGCAGCACGAATTCGCGGGCACGGCGGCGGATCGTGTAGCTCGACAGCACATAGATGCCGAAGCAGGCCAAGGCGGTCGCGACGATGCTGGCCAGCGCCAGCAGCTTGGCCTGGCGCAGGTCGTCGCTGTAATTGCGGGCGAACACCGAGGACGCGGTCTCGATGTCCGGCACGTCGTTCGGGAAGTGGCGCGCCCACAGGGCCTCGATGGCCGCACGGGCGCCGGCGATATCGCCGCGGGTGCGCACCGTCAGCACACCCTGCTCCTCGTTCAGGCGGTACAGGATCGCCTCCGGCTTCTCGCGCAGCGAGTTGTAGCGCAGGTCGGGCGCGATGCCGATGATGCGGCTGTCGCCGTCAATGAGCTGGCCGACCGCCGCCTCGGGCGAAGGGAAGCCGAGCGCCAGCGCGGCGCGCGCATTCAGCACGACGCCTTCCTCACCCTGGCGCGAGAACAGCTTGCCCGCCAGCGGACGCAGGCCAAACACCTCGAAGAAGTTCGCGCCGACGTCCTTCAGCTCCAGCGGCACGGATTCCGCGCCGGGCCGCCGGATCATGATGACGCTCTTGTTGCCGTCGCGGCCGACCGCGTCCTGCATGGCGGCCACGCCGGCGACGCCGGACTGCCGCGCCAGCTCCGCCCTGAAGGCATGGGCGGCGGCTGGGCCGGCCTTGTAGGGCAGTCCGACCACAAGCTGCGGCCGCGGATCGAAGCCCGGATCGACATGGCTGGCGTAGCGGGCCTGCCACCAGACGGCGAGGCTGGCGGCCACCAGCCCGATCGCCGCGGCGAACTGGGCCACCGTCAGCACGCGGCGCATGTGCTGCCCCTCGGCCGTCTCACCGCTGCGCCCGCCGAGAGCAACGCTGGCCGGGACCCTTGCCGCCAGCCAGGCCGGATACAGCCCGGACAGCAGCCCGGTGCCGAGCCCGATGGCGGCGAGTATGGCCCAGCCGGCCGGCCCATAGGTGGACGCGAGCGGCCGGCCGACCAGTTCCGAAAACAGGGGCAGGGTCAGCCAGGCAAGCATGGCGCCGATCGAGGTCGAGGCGGCGCCGACCAGCAGGGATTCGGCCAGGAACTGCCCGGCCAGGGCGGCGCCAGAGCTGCCCAGGGTCTTGCGCACCGCGATCTCGCGGCGCCGCGCGGCGGTACGCACGGCCGCCAGGTTCACGTAATTGCTGGCCGCCAGCGCAAGGATCAGGATGCCGAGGCTCGCCAGGCCGGCGATCGCCGCCGGGCTGCCGTAACGGCTGCCGCCGCGGCTGGACAGCAGGTCGGGATCGAAATAGACCTTCGACAGCGGCGTCACGGCGATGCTGGTGTAGGGCTTGGGCCGGCCCGCGACCAGCGCGCCGCTGAACACGCTGTCGCGCCGGGTGGCGACCGCCTGCTCCAGAGTCAGACGCAGGGCGGCGATATCGGTGGCCGGTGCGGTCTTCAGGTAGAGCCGCGCCCGCCGCGACCACGCTTGGCGCTCGCTGTCCGGCGGTTGATCCCAGCTGCGCCGGCCCTCGCCGAGCAGCAGGCCGAACTCCGGACTGGTATTCGCCGGCATGTCGGCAAGGACCGCGCGCACCACGAAGGGGACGCCGTCGATCGAGGCCACCTTGCCGAGCGCATCGGCGGTCCCGAACAGGCGCAGGGCCTCGCTGCGACTCACCACCAGCGCATCTGGGCGCGCCAGCGCCGCGTCGGCATCGCCGGCCAGAGCCTTGATGCCGAAGAAGCGCAGGTAATTCGGTGCGGCCACCGCGAGGTCCACCTGAAGCAGGCGTTCGCCCACGCGCACCGCCAGCTGGAAGGGCTTGGCGCTGGTCGCGTCCTGGACCAGCCCGGCCGCCAGCGCCACCCTGGTCAGGGGCGGCGGCGCGCTCTCGCCCCAGTCCGGGCGCGGCAGCAGGTTAAGGCGCTCCTTGACCACGTAGATCCGGTCCGCATCGTGAATCGCGTCGTTATGCGTCCAGGCGTAGCGCACCAGCCCGAACAGCAGGAAGCAGGCGGCCAGCGCCACGGCCAGGCCGAGCACCGCGACCGCCGAATACAGGGGCTCCCTCGCCAGCAGGCGCCAGGCCAGTTTCAGGTTCCGAAGCCGCATCCGCACTCCCGGCATAAGTAGACAATGATGTCTATGCTATGCCTTCCATGGCTTTCCGCGCAATAGCATTTCGATAAATATTTTTGTAGACAGCCTTATCTAGAAGGGTTAGTCTACGCGCGTGTGCATTGCGTTTTTCAAGGATGAATCATGGCCAAGTCCCCCGCCCCTTCCAGGCCGACCCCGGCCGAACTCGACCTGTTGCAGGTGCTGTGGCCGCTGGGCTCCGGTACCGCCCGCCAGGTGCACGACGAGATCCTCAAGACGCGGCCGGACGTGAGCTACGCGACCGTGCTGCGCCTGATGCAGATCATGCATGCCAAGGGTTTGCTGATCCGCGACGAGAGCGAGCGGTCTCACGTATACGCACCGGCCCAGGCCCAGGAATCGCTGCAGACCAATCTGCTGAAGGACCTGATGCAGCGCGCCTTCTCGGGCTCGGCCAAGGCGCTGGTGCTGGCGGCACTCAAATCCGGGATCTCGAAGAAGGAAAGGGAGGAAATCGAAGCACTGCTCAAGAGCGAGGATCAACGATGAGCGCCCAGGCCCTGGTGGCGGCGCTCGGCTGGACCCTGGTCCACTTCGTGTGGCAAGGCGCCCTGCTCGGCTGCGCCGTCGCGGTGCTGCTCGTCGCCCTGCGCAATGCGCGGCCCGAGACGCGTTATGCGGTCGCATGCGCAGGCCTGCTGCTGTGCCTGGTCTGGCCGGCTGTCGACCTGGCGCTGCTGCTGCACGCAGGCACCGGTGATGCTGGCGGCAGGCTCTTCCTCGGCGCCGGCGGTGCGGGAAGCGCCGCGCCCGGTGCGATCGGCCTGTTGCCCTGGCTGGGACAGAACCTGGGCTGGATCGTCGTCCTGTGGGCCGCCTGCTCCGGTGCGCTGAGCCTGCGCATGGTGGTCGGCCTGCTGTGGATCGGCCGCGCGGCCCGCGCGCAAGCCTGCGACCCGGCCTGGCAGGAACGCCTGTCGCGCCTGGCGGAGCGCTGCGGCCTGGGCCGCGAAGTGCGGCTGCGCGTGGTCGACGGTCTCGCCAGCCCGATCACGGCCGGCTGGTGGCGTCCGGTGGTACTGGTGCCGGCCAGCCTGGTCGCCGGCATGCCGCCGCATTTGCTGGAAGCCCTGCTGGCCCACGAACTCGGGCACGTGCGGCGCCACGACTACCTGGTCAACCTGTTGCAGAACGTGATCGAAACCCTGCTGTTCTACCACCCGGCCGTGTGGTGGCTGTCGCGCCGCATCCGCGCCGAGCGCGAGCAGATCGCCGACGACTTCGCGGCCCGCCACCTGGGCGAGCCGCGCCGCCTGGCGCTGGCCCTGTCGGAACTGGAAAAGCTGCAGTTTTCCAGCCACCACCTGGCCCAGGCCGCCAACGGCGGCGACCTGATGGCGCGCATCCGCCGCCTGCTGCGCCCCGACGTGCAGGCGCTCAACTGGAAGGCGGCGATTCCGGTGCTGGGCCTGGCCGTGGCGTGCGCGGCGAGTGCGCATGCGCCGGCGAACCAGCGCGGCGCCAGTCCCGGCCTCGGCCTGAACCGCGCCGCGATCGCCGATTTCAACAGCTGCCGCAAGCCGGAGTACCCGCATGTGGATCTCGCTGCCGGCCACCAGGGAACAGTCACCGTCGACTTCCTGGTCGATACCGACGGCGCCGTGATCGATTCGGCGATAGCCAGGTCCAGCGGCTTCGCCAGCATGGATGAAGCGGCCCGTGGCGCCCTGCTGAAATGCCGCTTCGGCCCGGCCCTGAAGAACGGCCGCGTCGTACGGGAATGGACAAAGGTCCAGTACGTCTGGACCCTGGAATAAGAAAAGCCGCCATGACGGCGGCTTTGTTTGCCTCGGCGGCGCTCAGATCGCCGACACGTCCAGCTCGGCGGTCGTCGCGGCCACCACCTGCTCCTTCGTCACGCCCGGCGCCAGTTCCACCAGCTTGAGGCCGTTGTCGGTGACGTCGATCACGCCGAGGTCGGTGATGATGCGGTCGACCACGCCCACGCCGGTCAGCGGCAGGTCGCACTTCTTGAGGATCTTGTGGCTGACCGAGCCGTCCTTGGCGGTGGCGACGTGCTCCATCAGCACCACCACGCGCTTGACGCCGGCCACCAGGTCCATCGCGCCGCCCATGCCCTTCACCATCTTGCCCGGAATCATCCAGTTGGCCAGGTCACCCTTTTCCGAGACCTGCATCGCGCCCAGGATCGCCAGGTTGATCTTGCCGCCGCGGATCATGCCGAAGGAATCGGCCGAGCTGAAGTAGGCCGAGCCCGGCAGCGCCGTCACGGTCTGCTTGCCGGCGTTGATCAGGTCGGCGTCCACTTCCGCGTCCGTCGGGAACGGGCCGATGCCCAGCAGCCCGTTTTCCGACTGCAGGAAGACTTCGACGTCCTTTGGGACGTAGTTCGCCACCAGGGTCGGCAGGCCGATGCCCAGGTTCACGTAGAAGCCGTCCTGCAGTTCCTTTGCCGCGCGCGCGGCCATTTCATCACGAGTCCATGCCATGTCGTCTGTCTCCTGTTCCTAGCTTAGGCTGCGCGCACGGTGCGCTGTTCGATGCGCTTTTCCGGCGTCGGGTTGTGAACGATGCGGTGCACGAAGATGCTCGGCAGGTGCACCTGGTCCGGATCGATCTCGCCGGTCTCGACCAGTTGTTCGACCTCGACGATGCAGATCTTGCCGGCGGTGGCGACGTTCGGGTTGAAGTTGCGCGCGGTCTTGCGGAACACCAGGTTGCCGGCGCGATCGGCCTTCCAGGCCTTGACCAGGGCGAGGTCCGGATTCAGCGAGCGTTCCATCACGTACATTTCCCCGTCGAATTCGCGGGTTTCCTTGCCTTCGGCGACGATGGTGCCGTAGCCGGTCTTGGTGAAGAAGGCCGGGATGCCGGCGCCGCCGGCGCGCAGCTTCTCGGCCAGCGTGCCCTGGGGCGTGAATTCCAGTTCCAGCTCGCCGGCCAGGTACTGGCGCGCGAACTCCTTGTTTTCGCCGACGTAGGACGCGATCATCTTCTTGATCTGGCGCGTGGCCAGCAGCTGGCCGAGGCCGAAGTCGTCGACGCCGGCATTGTTCGAGATCGCCGTCAGGTCCTTGACGCCGGAATCGCGCAGCGCGGCGATCAGCGCTTCAGGAATGCCGCACAGGCCGAAGCCGCCCACGGCAATGGTCTGGCCGTCCTTGACGACGCCTTCGAGTGCGGACCGCGCATCTGGATAAACTTTATTCATACCCGTCCCTTTAGTAGTTAAGCCAACAGCTCTTTCTGTACAGCAGAGTAGAATTCGAGAATAAAATAGCCCCCTGCAAAGCACAATACCGTAGAAATACCGGCAAGCGCCGGCCATGGAGACTTTAGTTTGCATCAGACGACAGCATCATACGCCATCGATTACGAGATGATTTTCCAGCATGCCCCGGTCGGCATGTGCATCTCGGTCAATCGGATCATCCAGGCGTGCAACCAGGCGCTGGCGTCGATGTTCGGCTACGACTGCGCCCAGCTGAACGGCAAGTCCTTCGAGGTGCTCTATCCGACCCACGACGAGTTCCTGCGCACCGGCGACCGCATCGTCCCCATCATGAACACGAAGGGCCGCTACTCGGACGAACGCATCATGCGCCGCGCCGACGGCGAGCTGTTCTGGTGCCACGTGAGCGGCCGCGCCCTCGACCCGCGGCAGCCGCTGGGCGCCGGCATCTGGACCTTCGAGGACGTCAGCGAGAAGCGTCCGGTAACCGCCGCGCTGACCCCGCGCGAGCGCGAGATCGCGGCCCTGCTGGTCGAAGGCAAGACCAGCAAGGTGATCGCGCGCGAGACCGACCTCTCCCCGCGCACGGTGGAGATGCACCGGGCCAAGCTGATGAAGAAATTCTCGGCATCGACCTCGTCCGAGCTGGTGCACAAGCTGGTCGGCGTGGCGCGCTGAGCCGCGTCAACGCCCGCTCCACCTCCCCTAGCCATTATGGATGAGCACGCTATGCGGCGTGCATTTCCATGCGAATGCGCTCGAGGAGGACATGATGGCCCGATTACCCTGGCGCGGATTGCTCACATCCGCCATTCTTGCAGCCGCGCTGGCCGGCTGTTCGCCCTTCCAGTATCAGCCCAACATCGAGAACGGCGGGCGTGCGGTCGCGGCCGCCGTTGCACCCGGTGACTCCAGCCGCATCGTGGTGGCGTCGGCCTCGGGCGGCATTTTTCGCAGCACCGACACCGGCGTCACCTGGACCCAGACCAGCGGCAACGGCACCTTCGCCTTCACCGACGTAAAGTACCTGCCGAGCAACGCGAACATCGTCATCGCCACCGCCCTCTCGGACACCAGAACCAGCACCGGCGGCGGCATCTGGCGCAGCCTCGACGCCGGCGCCAGCTGGTCGCGCGTAGCCGTCACCACGCCGGTCCCGGCCTGCGCGGCCGAGCTCTCCGGCTTCGGGCTGGCCGCGGAAACCGCGCGCAACCGGGTCTGGGCCGCCACCTCCTGCGGCGTCGCCTTCAGCAGCGATTCGGGGGCGAACTGGCACTTCCTGCCCAAGGCCGCCGGCTACGACAACGACAGGAGCTATGCGGTGCTGGCGCCCACCACCACTCGCCTGGCGATCCTGACCGACGGCGGCGTGAAAGTCTCCACCAATTCCGGCGGCAGCTGGAGCGTGTCGACCACCGGCCTGCCGAGCTTCATCGTCAGGGGCGTGCATAACGAGATCGCCGTATCGCCGCTCAATCCTTCCCACCTCTTCTTCACCTTCAACCAGTGGCTCTGGAACGTCGCCGCGGCGAGATGGGAAGGCCATACCCTGCTCTACCGCTCATGGGACAATGGCGCGACCTGGGGCCCGCTGCTGGACATTCCCGGCTATAACCGCCCCTCCTTCGTCAAGGCGGCCCAGCCGAGCGATGCGACGCATTACAGCATCCACTTCGGCGACGGCAGCTGCACCCAGCAGAGCGCCACGGTGACGAACGGCCCGGTGCCGACATTGTCGGGCTGGACCACGTCCGAACTCGACCACTGCGACACCTCCGACCTTGCCTTCAGCGCCGCCGACGGCAGGACGCCCCTGCTGCTCACCTCCGATGGC
>Ga0308169_10004583_pt1 | contig 12908 bp, 10 predicted proteins | sample PhyBR1_2_FD_202139 | JGI IMG/M metagenome (GOLD analysis project Ga0308169, IMG submission 202139) | Phyllosphere microbial communities from UC Gill Tract Community Farm, Albany, California, United States - DLSLSB.R1 | ecosystem: Host-associated > Plants > Phyllosphere > Unclassified | place...
GGCAGCGGCAGCGCCATGATGGCGGCGTCGAGTTCTCCCTGGCGCAGCAGTTCGAGCAGCTTGACCGTAAAATTTTCCTGCAGCACGAGCGGCATCTGCGGCACGTTGTCGATCAGGTTTTTCACCAGCGGCGGCAGCAAATATGGGCCGATCGTGTAGATCACGCCCAGGCGCAGCGGGCCGGCCAGCGGATCCTTGTTCTGCTTGGCCAGTTCCTTGATGGCGGCGGTCTGCTCGAGCACGCGTTCGGCCTGGGCCACGATCTGGGCCCCGACCGGGGTCACCGACACTTCCGAGCCGCCGCGCTCGAACAAGGTAACGCCGAGCTCGTCTTCGAGCTTCTTGATGGCGACCGAGAGGGTGGGTTGTGCGACGAAACACGACTCGGCCGCATGGCCGAAGTGTTTGGCGCGCGCAACGGCGACGATGTATTTCAGCTCGGTGAGTGTCATAGGCGTATGGTCAGTCGCATTGCAGAGATGCAATAATAAACCTGCCACGGCCCGGCGTGGTCGGCCGGGGAAAGTATTTTAATAAGATCTTAGTCTAATATAATGCGCCATGGGTGAGATCGATGGCGAATCGCCGCCCGACCGTTAAGAAAGGCACGCATGACTTCCACCTTTGGCCCCGCCGAAGCCCTGGCCTATATCCAGAAACTGCTGACCGTCATGCACCAGCAGGGCGGCTCGGACCTCTTCATTTCCGCCGATTTCCCGCCCAGCATGAAGCAGCAGGGCGCGATGAAGCCGATGAGCCAGCAGCGCCTCTCCGGCGAAGTCACGCGCGCACTGGCCCTCTCGCTGATGAACGAGCGCCAGCGCGCCGAGTTCGAAGCGCAAATGGAGTGCAATTTCGCAATCTCCCTGCCGAACGTCTGCCGCTTCCGCGTCAACGTCTTCGTGCAGCAGCAGAGCGTGAGCATGGTGGTGCGCACCATCGCTTCCGAAATCCCGAATTTCGAAAAGCTCGAACTGCCCGAGGTGCTCAAGGATGTCGTCATGACCAAGCGCGGCCTGGTGCTGGTGGTCGGCGGCACGGGGTCCGGCAAGTCGACGACGCTGGCCGCGATGATCGATTACCGCAACAGCAACTCGGCCGGCCACATCATCACGGTGGAAGATCCGGTCGAATACGTCCACAAAAACAAGAACTGCCTGGTCACGCATCGCGAAGTCGGCGTCGATACCCACTCCTGGCACAACGCCCTCAAGAACACGCTGCGCCAGGCGCCGGACGTGATCCTGATCGGAGAAATCCGCGACACCGAGACGATGGAACACGCGATCGCCTTTGCCGAGACCGGGCACCTGTGCCTCGGCACCCTGCATGCGAACAATGCGAACCAGACCATGGACCGCATCATCAACTTCTTCCCGGAAGAGCGGCGCAACCAACTGCTGATGGATTTGTCGGCCAACCTGCGCGCGATCGTCTCGCAGCGCCTGGTGCGCACCGAGGATGGCAAGGGCCGCAAAGCCGCCATCGAGATTTTGCTGAACACCCCGACCATCGGCGAGATGATCCTGAAGGGGAATTTTCACAGCATCAAGGAGATCATGCACAAGTCGCGCGAACTGGGCATGTGCACCTTCGACCAGGCGCTGTACGAGCTGTATAACAAGGGCCATATCAGCTACGACGAGGCGATCCGCAATGCCGACTCGGCCAACGGCCTGCGCTTGCAGATCAAGCTCTCCGGCGAACGGCGCGAGGCCGAGGAGGGCGCCGGCAAGGCCTCGCCGCTGTCGATGATGCTCGAAGAAGAACCGCAAGACCCTGCCAATCCAGGTTGAACCAGTTGCCGACGAATCCCATGCCAAAGTTTGAAACCAAAATCTGCTCGCGCGCCGAGCTCAAGGCGCGCGTCGCCGCCCTGCCGAAACCCGTCGTACTGACCAACGGCGTGTTCGACATCCTGCACCGCGGCCACGTGACTTACCTGGCCCAGGCGCGCGAACTGGGCGCCTCGCTGGTCGTCGCCGCCAATACCGACGCCTCGGTGAAGCGCCTCGGCAAAGGCGACGACCGCCCCCTGAACACGCTGGCCGACCGCATGGCCGTGCTGGCGGCATTGGAGTCGGTCAGCCTGGTGGTCGAATTCGACGAAGACACGGCGCTGGAAACCGTGCTCGAAGCCCGTCCCGAGATCTACGCCAAGGGCGGAGATTACGAGATGAGCGCGATTCCCGAAGGCCAGGCCGTGCTGGCCTATGGCGGCCAGGCGATCGCCATCGATTTCGAACACGACCGCTCGACGACGAAGCTGCTGACGAAGGTGCGCGCCAGCTGAGGAGGCTGATCCCGCTGCGCCCGACGTCGGGGCGTATTTCGGAGAGGTTTCGTGTTTTCGCTACCTCCCGTTTCTTGTGATAGTTCGTGAGTATCGTGCGTGGGATACTGAACAGTTGTTGTCCGTCCACGGTATAGCCTCAAGGCACTGTTTCCCAGTTGCACTAGCTGATAGACTGCTCTCATTCAAGCCCAAAAATAAAGTGTGTTGATTCCGATCAAACACGCAATGGGCAGACGTCGCCTTGAAGCGACGCCAGCGTCTAGAGAGAGAAACCAGGGAAATGCATGTCCAACCGTCGGGTTCGTCCGAACCGCAGGCTGCCGGCGCTCGCCGCCGCAGCGCCAGCGCCGCGCATCGGCTCCCGTTCCTGACGAGGCGGGCATGAGCACAGACATGATCGAACCGGCCGCCGGCGACCCGCGCCTGCGCGCCGATCCCCTGGCCGACGACACCATCGACCGCATCTTCGGCGACTGGACCGGCGGCACGCCGCCGCTCTCGCGCTGGGAAGCGATCGCGGTGCTCGAACGTGCGCTGGCAAGTTGGGAGACCAATGGCACGCTCGATACCTGGCAAGCGGACGCCGCCACGCCGGCACCGATTGCCGCCGCGCTGGACGACTACGTCCGGCAAGCGCGCGTTTTGCCTGCCTGGCTGGACGCCGGGAAGATCGGCTGCGCCGAAGCCGTGTTCGCCGGCGCCGGCATGCTGTCGTTCACGCTGCTGGCCTGCGCCAGCCTGCCCGAAGCCGCTATCGCCGTCGACCCGCTTGCAGAGCCGTTCGAGGACCGGGCGCGCTCGGCGGCGGCGCTGCAGTTTGCGCTGCTGCTGCCGGGCGGCCTGCTTGACCCCGGCGGCGCCGGCGTGGCCGAGGTACTCAGGCTGCGCCTGACGCATGCGCTGCTGCGCCACCTGGTCGTGCGCGGCAATCCGGCCGAGGCGCTTGCCCACGGCGCGGCGGTTCCCGCGCTGCTGCCCGAAGGCCCGGACCGTTACCGGACGCTGTTCGCGCGCGGCTGGGACGTGCGCGCCAACGGCCTGCCGCGCCACCAGGAAGAGCTGGCCACTGCGCTGCTGAGTTCTCATTACGTGTTCCTGCGCGGCCTGCGCCGCCTCGGCCAGCGTTTGAACAAGGAGGAGGAGGGCGCCTGGCTGCACGCCTGGAACGTGGTGGGCCACCTGCTCGGCATCGAACAGGCGCTGCTGCCTGCGACGATGAAAGAGGCCGCGGCGCTGTTCGCGCGCCTGCAGCGCACCGCGCAGGCCGCCGCCGGCGCCCGGTACGCGGCAGTCGGCCGCAAAAACGGCCGCAAGCACGGGGTGGCGGCCGGAAAAGCCGCCGACCCGCGTCCCGCGCTGGCCGCGGCCATGATGCATGCGATGGCCGGCGAGACCGGGTCGCGCGCCCGCAAACAGTTCCCCCTGCTGCTGGCGCGGCGCCTGTGCGGCCCCGCAACCAGCCTCGCCCTGGGGCTGGACGATCAGCTGCCGTTCGTCCCGCGTGCGGCCTTCGCGCTCGGGATGGGCGGGGCGCGCATCGTCGATACGCTGGCGCGGCTGCTGTATCCGCGGCTCTCGATCAGGCGCCTGGCGGCGCGCATCCTCGGCCGGCGCCTGGCGCTGCGTTTCGTGGCCGACCCGGCCCGGCCCCTGCCCGAGGCGCTGCTGCGCCAGGTCGATGGCGCCCTGCGCGACTGGGACGCCGACCCGGCGGCGCCCGGCTGGGCGAACGCCATCGAACGCCGCTTCGCGACACGCCGCATGCGGCGTAGTGGCCGCGAGGCGGCTGCTTGCTGATGGCGGCGCGCTCGCGGCTGTGCGGCCCATATGTGCTGGCGCTGCTGCTGGCGCTTTTGCTGGTATTGCCCCTGGGCGCGTCGGCTTCCGGCCCGCTGCTGCTGGACGAGAGGAGCGGCAGCGTCGACGCATGGCCCGCGCTGACGGTGCTGGCCGACCCCGGCGGCAAGCTGGGCATCGATGCGGTGCTGGCGGCATCCGCACGCTTTGCCGCGCCGCCGTTCGCCCATGGGACGCTCGGCGTACAGGATGAGCCGATCTGGCTGCGCATCCCCGTCACCGTCACGGCAGGCAAGCGCAGCGCCTGGATCCTCGAGATCGACTATGCGATGCTGGACAAGGTGGAGCTGTTTGTCACCGCCGGCGGCCAGGTGCGCCAACATGCGCTGGCGGGCAAGCTGCAGCCGGTGGCACAGGGCGAGCGCCGCGTGCGCGCGCCCGCCATGCTGCTCGACCTGGCGCCAGGCCAAGCTTACGATTTCTACCTGCGCATCGAGAACCGCGGCCCCCTGCTGCTGCCGGTCCGCCTGGCGACGCCCTCGATTTTCCACGCCGACGCCCTCGACGAGCAGATGCTGCAAGGCGTGCTGCTCGGCCTCTCCATCCTCCTCCTGGTCTACAGCCTGGGCCAGGCCATCAACCTGCGCGAGCCGCTGTTTGCCAAGTATGCGCTGATGCTGCTGGGGACCGCCCTGTTCTCGGCCGAGCTGTTCGGCATCGGCAGCCAGTACCTCTGGGGCGGCAGCGCCTGGATGAACATCCATGCCGGCGGCCTGTTCGTCCTGATGTCCTCGTGCGGCGCCTACCTGTTCGTGGAACAGGCGCTGGCCCGTCCCGGCATCGACCGCGTCTTCAGCCGCCTCATGAAAACCGGCGCCGCGCTCACCGCCGCGGCAGGGCTGGCCTTCGGCGTCGACCTGATCAGCTTCAGCCAGCTGGTCGCCCTGGCCAGCACGCTCGGCATCATGCCGATGCTGCTTGGCCTGCCGGGCGCCTGGCGCCGCGCCCGCAGCGGCGACACCGTCGGCTTCTACTTCCTCGGCGGCTGGGCGCTCACGTTCGCCGGCTCGCTGGTGCTGAGCCGGACGGTGGACGGCGCGCTTCCCGCCAATTTCTGGACGGTGCACGCGCTGCAGTTCGCGACCTCGATCGACATGATGATCTTCATGCGCGTGCTGGGCCTGCGCACCGCCGAGATCCGCAACGCCATGCTGCGCGCCGAAGCGGCGACCCGCATGAAATCGGACTTCCTGGCCAACATGAGCCACGAGATTCGCACCCCGATGAATGCGATCATCGGCATGAGCCGCCTGGCCCTGATGGCCGATCCGGCGCCGCGCCTGCGCAATTACCTGGGCAAGATCCTGGGCGCGGGCGAACACCTGCTCGGGATCGTCAACGACATCCTCGACGTGTCGAAGATCGAGGCCGGCCAGATGACGCTCGAACGGGTGGAGTTCGACCTGAACGCGCTGCTCGATGGCTTGTCCAACCTCACCGCCGTGAAGCTCGATGCGCGCCGCGTCGAACTCGTGTTCCGGGTCGGGACCGGCGTACCTGCGCGCCTGGTCGGCGATCCGCTGCGCCTCGGCCAGGTGCTGATCAACCTCACCAGCAACGCCGTCAAGTTCACCGAGCAGGGCGGCATCGTCGTCGCCGTCGACCTCGCGGCACGCAGCGACGGCGGCGTCAGCTTGCGCTTCACCGTCACCGACACCGGCATCGGCATGGACGCGGACCAGCTGGCGCGGCTGTTCCAGTCCTTCAGCCAGGGCGACGATTCCATCACGCGCAAGTACGGCGGCACCGGCCTGGGCCTGTCCATCTCGAAGCAGCTGGTCGAACTGATGGGCGGCACGATCGGCGTCACCAGTACGCCCGGCGTGGGCAGCAGCTTCAGCTTCACCGTCGCGCTGGGGCTGGGCGACAGCGCCGCCGGCCTGGCGGCTGTCCGGGATGCGGCGCCCGGGCGTCGTGCGCCCGACCCGCTGGACCTCGCACGCCTCGGTGGCGCGCGCATCCTGCTGGTCGAGGACAACGCGAACAACCGCGAGGTGGCGCTCGACTTCCTGGCCGCGGCGCCCGTGATTGTCGACGTCGCCGTGCATGGCGGCCAGGCGGTCGAGATGGTGCAGCTGAAGGACTACGACCTGGTGCTGATGGATATCGAGATGCGCGAGGTCGACGGCTTCAGCGCCACGCGCCGCATCCGCGCCATCGCGGGCCTGGACTCGCTGCCGATCGTCGCCATGACCGCGCATGCGATGGCGGGCGAGCGCGAACGCAGCCTGGCCGCCGGCATGAACGACCACATCGCCAAGCCGATCGACCCGGATGTGCTGTTCCGGACCCTGCTGGCCTGGATCGAGCCGGCGCGCCTGGCCGGCCGTATTGCACCAGGCGCGGCCCCCGAGGTGCTGCCGAACACGGAGACGGTGTTGTTGCCGCCGGTGGCCGGCATCGACTGGGACGCGGCGCTGGCCGCCGTCAACCACCAGCATGCGCGCCTGATCAAGCGCGTACGCAGCTTCGTGCAGGAGTACCGCGCGGCGCCGCGCCAGGTGGCCGACGCGCTGGCGGAGGGCAACGCGGCGCCGCTGGCGGCGCTGGTCCACAACCTGAAGTCGGGCGCCGCCTATGTCGGCGCCCATGAACTGGCGGCGCTGGCGCGGCGCATCGAGGAAGCGCTGCGCATAGGCGAGAGCGAACGCGCGGCCGCGCTGGCGCCGGCGCTGGTCGCGGTGCTCGACATGATCCTGGCCGGGATGGCGCCGCTGGCCGGGCCGCGCGGCCAGCCGCCGCGCGCACCCGACACCTTGCCGGCGCTGGTCGAGCGCCTCGGTGCGCAACTGGCGGCCGACGACGCCCGCGCGCGCGACACGCTGGCCGAACTCCAGCTGCTGCTGCCCGGCCCGGACTACGCCGCGCCGCTGGCCGCGATCGCGCATGCCGTCGGCGAGCTGGAATACGAAGCGGCGCTGGCGCCGCTGGCCGGGCTGGCGCGCCTGCCCGGCCTGAACCTGGAGGAAACCGCATGACGCCCGTCGAACCGCAGAAGGTGTTGATCGCCGACGACGACCCGATCAACCGCGACGTTCTGTGCGAGCTGCTGCAGCCCGAGTACACGGTGCTGCTGGCGAAGAACGGCGCCCAGGCCCTGGAACGTGCGGCGCGCCATGTGCCGGACCTGATCCTGCTCGACGTGATGATGCCGGACCTGAGCGGCTTCGAGGTGCTGCGCCGCCTGCGCGCGACGCCCCAGCTCGAACACGTGTCCGTGATCTTCATCTCGGGCCTGGACCGCCCGGAAGACGAGGCGGCCGGCCTCAAGATGGGCGCCTCCGACTACATCGCCAAACCCTTCAATGCGACGGTGGTGCTGGCGCGCGTGGCGCTGCATTTGCAACTGGTGCGCCAGCGGCGCCTGTTGGAACACCTGGCACACGTCGACGGCCTGACCGAACTGGCCAACCGGCGCCGCTTCGACGACGTGTACGACCTCGAATGGCAGCGCGCGCGCCGCAGCGGCCAGCCGCTGTCGCTGGCCCTGCTCGACATCGACTCGTTCAAGCAGTTCAACGATTTATACGGCCACCCGGCGGGAGACCGCGCCTTGCGCGCCGTGGCGCGCGTGGCCGGCGCCCACATGCGCCGCCCGGCTGACCTGGCCGCGCGCTACGGTGGCGAGGAACTCGTGCTCCTGATGCCGGAAACCGATGCCGTCCAGGCGCTGCAGATCGCGCAGGTCCTGCGCGAGGCGGTGGCGCAGCTGATGATCGCGCACGCCGGTTCGGCGGCGGCATCGTGCATCACGGTGAGCATCGGCGGCGCCAGCCTCGATCCGGCGCATCCGGAAAGCTCGGCGGCGCTGTTCGAGGCGGCGGATGTGCAGCTGTACCGGGCGAAGCAGGGCGGGCGCAATCGGGTGATGTGGCGGATGGAGCGGGACCAGGGGTGATCGCCGGTGGGCGCTGCGATTCCCGTAGGGTGGGCATGCCCACGCGGACGTTTGACTCGCGTTACCGTTTGACCGCGGTGACGACGCCGATCGCCCTCGCACGCGTCCGCGGGGCATCCATTGCCGCCTTTCCTCGTTTGAACATCCCGGTCCAAATACGGCCAACATGAGGCCACCTTCCGCGTGGGCATGCCCGGTGAACCCGTCATGGCGGCCATTGGCCACCATGACCCCATACGTATCACGGGTGCTTCCCGAATGCCGTACGAAAGGCGCGCAGCGCGGCCGGATGGTAGATCGTGCGGTGGGTTTCGTCGGGAAACGCGGCAAGCTCGAAGCGCAATCCGGGCGAGGCGGCGCTGTCGAATACCAGTTTGATCCTGTCCGCCAGCTTGGGCATGCCCGGCTCGCCGCTGGCGGCGACGTACAGCGATTTACCGGCATGGCGCCGGGTGCGCAGCTGCGCCGCGCCGGTTTTCAACAGGCTTTCATGGTTCCACCACACGCTTGGATCGACGGCGATATAGGTGTCGAACATCTCGGGCGCGACAAAGAAGGTGTCCATGACGAACAGGCCGGCCAGCGATTCGCCGATGATGGCCGTCTCCCCGGTCGTCCGGTAGCGCGCCTTGATTGCGGGCATCAACTCATCGCGGAGGAAGCTGCGGAAAGCGTGCGCGCCGCCGATGACGGGGGCGATTTTGCGGTCTTCCGGGTCCTCGCTGGGGCCGGTCATGTCGCGGCGGCGCTGCGTGTTTTCTATGCCGACGAGCATGAACGGGCGCATCGTGCCGCTGGCGATCGAAATCTGCAGCAATCCCGCGATGTGCAGGAAATCCTCTTCCAGGCCGCCGTCGGGCATGTACAGCACCGGCAGCGGACCGCCGTCCTTCGATGGTGCGTTGTAGACATTGATGCGACGCGTTTCACCGAGCACGGTCGAGGACATCGTAAAGGTCTCGCCAATCGCCAACGGGGCGAGTGCCGCCTGGGCGCTGGCACGGCCGCAGGCGGCGAGGGCTGCCAGCGCTGCGGCAGCCTGCAAAACGGATCGTCGCTTCGTCAATGTCGTTCCTCCAAAGCCGGCCTCAAGGCGTGATCGGCATTCATCGTAGGGTGGACGGCTTCGCCGTCCACGCGTTCACCAGTATCCGCATTGATGCGCAGGCGACCAGCGAGTGTACCGGTATTGATGCGTTCGCTGGCGCCCGAACGCGCCACACGGGGCAGGGGCCTCAGGCCCCGCCGGCGTAGCCGTTCTGGCGCCAGGCCTCGTACACCACCACCGCCACCGTGTTCGACAAATTCAGGCTGCGGTTGTCCGGCATCATCGGCAGGCGGATGCGCTGCTTGGTGGGGAAGCTGTTGCGCAGCGCCGGGTCGAGACCGCGCGATTCGGGGCCGAAGACGAAGAAGTCGCCCGGTTTGAAGGCGGCGTCGGCAAAGGGGGCGGAGCCGTGGGTCGTCAGCGCGAACATGCGGCTTGGGTCGGGCTGCGCGTCCGCCAGGAAAGCTTCCCAGTTCTTGTGCACCTTCATCGTCGCGTAGTCGTGATAGTCGAGCCCGGCGCGGCGCATTTTCGCATCGTCGAGCGGAAACCCGAGCGGCTCGATCAGGTGCAATTGCACGCCGGTGTTGGCGCACAGGCGGATGACGTTGCCCGTGTTGGGCGGAATTTCCGGTTCGACTAAAACGACGTGAAACAATTCTTGCTCCCTTAGTTAGTGGGGTGGCGTGCGCGCGAACACCAGGTTCGAGACGCGCGCCGCGCCGGCCGCCTTCAGCGTGGCGGCCAGTTCGTTCAATGTGTGGCCGCTGGTCATGACGTCGTCGACGACGCCGACATGGCGGCCCTGTATCTTGTCTGCCATGTCCGGGGCGATCTCGAAGGCGCCGCGGATGTTGCGCGCCCGTTCGCGCGGCGCCACGCCCGACTGCGCTGCGGTCTCGACGGCGCGCGTCGCCAGGCGCGGCTGCAATCCGACGCCGAGCGCGGCGGCCAGGGGCCGGGCAATCTCGAGCGCCTGGTTGAAGCCGCGCTCCTGCAAGCGGCGCGGGCCCAGCGGTACCGGGCACAGCAAATCCGGCAGCGCCCAGCCGGGCCGGGCCAGCGCCGCCTCGACCAGCAGGCCCGCGCACCAGGGCGCCAGCGGCAGCCGGGCGCCGAATTTCAGGCCGAGCACCAGGCCGTCGAGCGGGGCCGCGTAATCGACGGCCACGACCGTCGCATCATAAGCCGGTTCGTCGGCCAGGCAAGCGCCGCAGGCTTGCCCGGGCGGCTCGGCGGCGCCGAGCGGGTTGGCGCAGCAGGGGCAGCGCGGTCCGCCGGCGCCGGCATAGCGCAGCGTACAGGGCGTGCAGACCGCATCGGCCGCCCCCTCGCCGCACAGGGCGCAGGCACCGGGCAGCAACAGGCGCGCCAGGCCTCGCGGCCAACGTACGTAAAAAGGATGCATGCGCGGATGCATACGCTCGCCCATCGGCTCGACCCTCCGCAAACCTGTACACTCCCGCCATTATCTCATTTGAACGCAACAGAACCATGGCTTCTCCTTCGTCCCCATCGAAAATGAGCGCACCGATTGACCAGTCGCGTGTGCGTGCGCTGTTCGCGGAACCGCAGCGCGTGGCCGCGGCCGACTTCCTGCGCCGCGAGATCGCGGCCCGCATGCACGAGCGGCTGAGCTTGGTAAAAATCGTGCCGCAGCGCGTGCTCGACGCCGGCTGCGGCACCGGGCCGGACCTCGGCACCCTGCAGAAAACCTATCCGGCGGCCCAGATCGTCGGCATGGACGCCTCGAGCGCCATGCTGGCCGAAGCCAAATCGCCAACGCCCGCCATGCGCTCGCTGAACCAGATGCTCAGCCGCCTGATGCCGGCCAAGGCCGGCGTCGATCTTCTTTGCGGCGACTTCGGCTCCCTGCCATTCGGCCTGAACTCGATCGACCTGGTGTGGTCGAACCTGGCGCTGCACTGGCATCCCCAGCCCGACCGCGTGTTCGCCGAGTGGCGCCGCGTGCTGCGGGTCGACGGCTTGCTGATGTTTTCGAATTTCGGACCCGACACTTTCAAGGAGCTGCGCACGGCTTTTGCCGCACTCGACGAAACGCCGCATACGCTGCCCTTCGTGGACATGCACGATTTCGGCGACCAGCTGGTGGAAGCCGGCTTCTCGACGCCGGTGATGGATGCCGAGCGCATCACGGTGACCTATGGCACGGTCGAGGCGCTGCTGGCGGACGTGCGGGCGATTGGCGGCAATCCGCTGGCGACCCGGCGGCGCGGGCTGATCGGGCGCGCGGCCTGGCAACGCATGGTCGACGCGCTGGAGGCGCAGCGCGGTGCGGACGGCAAGATCCCGCTGAGCTTCGAGGTGATTTATGGACACGCCTTCCGGCCGGTGCCGAAGACGACGGCGACGGGGGAGTCGATTGTGCGGTTTCAGCCGCGCAAGCCGTAACGGCGTGTCAGCCGTAGAGTAGATGACGGAGGTCAAACGGAAGTAGGAGGGAACCGAAGCCCCCTCCTGCCAGTGCTTTCGACTTACGACTTACGCTTTATCATCCTTCTCCTTGGCATCGGCCTTGGCCTCGGCCAGAATCGCCGCTCTACGTTCCGGCGACAACTGGCGTGTCTCGATGATGAGGTTCGGGTACGCCGCGAACTTTTCGATGTTCGACCTCTGCAGCACCCCAAGCACCATCTTGCCAATCATGGTCGCTGACTCCTCCAGCCCTCTCTCATTGAAAGATTCGAGAGTTCCGAAAGTGTCCTCGACTACAAGACCACGTGCAAGACGACCTCGGTCAAGCAACGTCATGTGTAGCGCGTCGTCACCCTCCTCAAAGTGAAAAGCGATGTACGGTACTCCTTCTGGCATTGCAATCTCCTCGTCGTAAAAGTTGAAGTGCGATCAGGGCCACTTCGCGGCGGCCCTGTCGCGGCAATTTGACCATTCCTGCGCCACCTTTTTCAGGCAAGCTCTGTACTCAGTTTTGGCTTCCTTGAGTTGCTTGCGCTCACCCGGGGTCAACCTCACGCCCTGTTCAACCATGTCATCGTAGACAGATCCGCCGTGCAGAGTGTACCTGAGGCCGCAGAGCTGGTCCTCGTCACGCTTTCTGTCGCCGTCGCAGTCATCGAGGTCCATCTGGTACTGCTTCTCCTCCCATGCATCACGCGTGATGGGATCAGGACGAGCAGGCGGGTCGATGACTTCCAGCGGTGGTGGCGGCACGGGCGCCGGCGCGGGCTCGAACCAGCCACAGACCCAGCTGAATGGGGCGTAGTCGCATATCGACGTAGCCGGCTGGCTCGGCGGTAGCTGCTGTCCCGTTTCCGGATCAGTGGTGTTCGGATCCGGTCGCGGGTACTTGCCTTCGCAGATTTGCGCACCAGGTTGGCCCCAGCAGTTCCAGCCCGACCCAGGTGTCACAATCGGTGGAACTGGAATGGGGATGCCGGGGCCTGGTACAGGAACGGCATCAGGGGTGTCGGGATACCCGCCACCATCGGCGCTACCATCAGGGAAAGTTTCTCCCCATTCAGGTCCCCATACACCACCGCTGCCATCGTCTGGCAAGGGAACTTCGTCGGGCCAGTAACCACCTCCGCCACTGTCGCCGCCGCCGCCAGTGCAGTAGCCGTCGTCGCAGTAGCTGCCACCACCACCGCTGTCAACTAGCATGGGCTGTTGGAGGCCGGGCAAAGCCGTTTTTTTGCTGCCAGCAGCTTGGGTGCCTCGCTTCTTTGCAGCGGCGTTGATTGCCGTTTGGCGAATAGCCCGCTGCGACAGCACCTTGGTAGCCCTGGCCTGTGCTTCCGCCAGCGCTCGCAGGAAGCTTGTTGTCGCAGCCT
>Ga0308169_10004584_pt1 | contig 12907 bp, 15 predicted proteins | sample PhyBR1_2_FD_202139 | JGI IMG/M metagenome (GOLD analysis project Ga0308169, IMG submission 202139) | Phyllosphere microbial communities from UC Gill Tract Community Farm, Albany, California, United States - DLSLSB.R1 | ecosystem: Host-associated > Plants > Phyllosphere > Unclassified | place...
AAGGGGAACGCCGGCGATGCGGGAGAGGGTCGAGCGGCGCTGAGGCGGAGAAGCGTCTGCGAGAGGAGAGGAGAGGTCAGCTCGAGCTTGCACGCGTCGAGCCCCGCAGTGCCCCCAATGCCGGCAAAGCTCGACATGCGCTCGAGGGAGGGAGTAAAGAGAACGTACCTGAGCAAGGCGGCGACTGCGACTCGAGACGTGCGGCGTGCTGGCCGACGTGAGCGAGGTCGGATCGGCGGCGAGTCGGGGGCGTGCTTGCCAGAGGTGGATCGGCATTTGTGGTTGGACGAGCTGCGAGCGCATACGCACGCTGGTCGAGGAGAACAAGGCGCTGCAGGAGTACGAGGCTCGGCGAGGGCGAGGGCGGAGAGGGCGAGGTCAGGAGGGGCGCGACAGTGGTGAGTTGCCGGGCGGGCCCGACAATGGCATGCTGTGACGCGAGAGGAGAGTCAGCAACGACCTAGGACTCGCTCAGATCGAGAAGCGCTCTCGAGCTGGAGCCAGAGGAGGGTCGGGGCGAGGAGGAGAGGGAGAGGAGAAGGTCAAGCTACCTTTTGGCGCTGCACTCGTCGCTGCTTGTGCTTCTGGTGTGCGTGGCGCCAAGTCCGAGCCCGCGCGTCTGTCGAGCTGGGGGTACTGGCGGCTGGAGGACGGGGGCGTGTCGAGGCCGGGTGACGTTGAGCGAGGACGATGAGGGCGGTTGAGAGGCGGCCGAGCGTCGGGGCGACTGTTGCGCTGCTTGATCGGGTCCAGAGGCGCGGCAGAGGAGTCCCTCGAGGCACAGCTGGCTCAGCAAGAGCGTGCGAGGTGCGGAGGCGGAGGAGAGCCGTCGGAGGAGGACGACGAGGCGGAGGGTCGCTCGTCCTCGCTCTGCCTCGCTCTCGACACTGGCTGGACAAGCTATTCGCACATGCTGCAGTCCTCGACTCGGCTCGACACGGCACACGCGCAGCTACCAAGGCCAGAGCCGTCCGCCCCTCCTCGTCCACGCTCGGCACACCTCGACCCGGCCACCCTCCGCTCGACCGCCTGGCTGTCGGCACTCGCAGGTGGGGACGGGCAGAGCGCGCGCTCGCAGCAGCAGCAGCGATCGCGGGAGCAAGAGCCGGCGGGGCTGCAGCAGCCAGCCAGCGAGCGGCAGGGCCGAAGCCCTCTCTCGCGGAAGTTGCGCATCCGGCTGAGTGGGGGCTTCCTTCGGCCGCCCTGCCGGCTTCGCAACGTGCTACCGCTGTCGTTCCAGATCTCAGCGCTGCGCCGTGCGAGTCGGCGAGCGCTGCACTCGACGAGCGCGTGCCTGAGCCTTCCCCGGAACTTGGGCGTCCGGAGGGAAGCTGGTCCCCCGCTCCCCGCTCTCGCTCTCGCTCTCTCTCTCTCTCTCTCTGTCCCTCGCCCTCTCGACACGAGTGCTCTCCTCTCCTCAACATCCCCGGCACGCGCCCTCCTCGCCACGCACCCTCACCGCGCGCTCGCTCGCCCGCACGCACCTTCGCCTCGACCGCCGCCGCCTCCTCAACCGTCACCTCGAGCAGCATGCTCAAGCCCTTCACGCACGCATGGGGCGACAGCCTCACCGGCGGCTCTCTCAAGGTGCGCAGCTCCTCTCCTCTCGCTGCTACAAAGGCGGCGGGCAAGTGCCGATGCCGACCCCCTCTTGCTGTGCAGCTCGTCTGCATGATTGGCGCCGCCGCAGGCTTCCTCGACTTCGGCTTCGACCAAGGTATCGCCAATGCGCTCACGCAGAACCCGGACTTTTACGAGGTCATGCCGACGCTCAAGGGCTCGAGCACCATCCTCGGCACCGTCCTCGCCCTCTTCGTCCTCGGCGCCATGGTCGGCTGCCTCACCATGTCCGTGATCGGCAACAGCGTCGGTAGGCGACCGCTGATGCAGGTCGCGACCATCACGGCCATGGTCGGCGCAGGCGGCATGGCAGGGGCCAACGGGCTCGCCATGTTCTGCGTCTTCCGCCTCATCAACGGCTTCGGCGTCGGCGTCCTCACCGGCATCGTGCCGAGCTACGTCGCCGAGATCTCGAAGCCGCGCACGCGCGGGCTCATGATGTCGCTCGAGCTGTGCTTCGCCGCCACTGTGCGTCCACCCTCCCACACCCTCTCCCCGCGCGCTCGCTCCTCTGCCGCTGCTGACCGACCCTATCTCCCTACAGGGCCTCATGACTGCGTTCTGGTGCGTGTCGCTCTGCTCCTCGTGCTCGGTCGAGGAGAGCCTCGAGCTGACGCACCTCGCTCTCCTCCTCGCAGGTGCGCCTACGGCTTTGCCGATCACAAGGACGCGATCGGTTGGCGCATCCCGGTTGCCCTACAGGGCCTGCTCCTTGTGCCGGCCCTCATCTCGCTCCAGTTCACGCCCGAGTCGCCGCGGTGGCTCATGGAGAAGGGTCGCGTCGACGAGGGACGCCGCGTTCTCGAGCGCCTGCACGGCGCCGCATACGCCGCAGCTGCGACGGTCGAGATCCAGGAGGCGATCGCGATGGAGCACGCCGCCCAGGCGGGCAAGGGCTACTCGGCCTGCTTCTCCAAGTGCGTCTCGAGGTCCTCCCTCCCCTCTCGCGCTCGACGACGCTGACGACGATCCGCTTCTGCCGCTCGCAGCAACGACCAGTGCTTCCGCTACCGCACGTTCCTCGCGATCGGCGTCAACGTCGCGCAGCAGGCGACCGGTATCAGTGCGTCTCGCCCGCCCGCTCGGACCTTCTCGAGTCGAGCCCGACGAGCTCAACGGCCAGCTGACCTGCACTTCTCTTCGCGCACAGACATGGCGACGTACTACAGCGCCAACATCCTCATCGACTCGGTCGGCCTCGCACCTGATCGTGCCATCCTCGTCCTCGGCGGCCTCGGAATCGCCGGCCTCGGCTTCACCATCTTCGGCTGCTTCTACCTCATGGAGCACGCAGGCCGCGTCCGCACGATGCTCATCGGCGCCCTCGGCTGCTGCATCAGCCAGATTCTTCTCGCCGCCGGCGTCGCCAACCAGTCGGTAAAAGCTGGAGGGTACGTCGCCGCGACGGGCCTGTACCTCTTCCTGTGCATGTTTTCGGCGACGCACCTCCCGACCGCCTTCGTCTACTCGGCCGAGATCACGCCGCTTGCGATCCGTACGCGCGCGGCGACGCTCGGCGTCGCAGTGCAATACCTCGTCAAGTGCGTCGAGCTTCCTCTCCCTCTCTCGCCTGCGCGCTCGGGCGGTGGCGGCGCTGACGCCCTTCGACCCTCTTCTCCTTCTCCTTCCTCTTTCCTTGCCGCTTCTCCTACGCCGCTTCTTCTTCGTCCACCACCACCTCCTCCATCTGTTCCACCTCGACCCCCCTCTTCCTCTTCGGCCTTATCATCGCACCCCTTGCGCAGCTTCGCCGTCGTCATGGTGACGCCGACCGCCATCGCCAACATCGGCTGGAAGTACTACATGACGTTCGCCATCATCAACGGCGCCATGCTCCCCCTCATCTGGTACTTCTGCCCCGAGACGGCCGGCCTGTCGCTCGAAGGCATCGACGAGCTCTTCGCCGGCGGGCGCGTGCACGTGCGGCGCACCGTCAAGGTCGACAACTCGGGCAGGCTCCCCGTCGCGTCGCTCGAGGCCAACAAACCGCAGGGCTCGTTCGAGCACGTCGAGAAGATCGAGACGAGCGACCGGTACTGAGAGGGCCGAGCGGCGTCTCTCCCCTTTCCTTGTCTTTTTTTTCGGTCTGTCTCTCTCTGTGTGTAGTAGTCTTCCTCCTGTGCGAAACAAAGGTCTTTGTCCTGGGCAATCAGCGTGAGCGAGGCGAAGCACGAGAGGCTCGACTCTCTTCCTCTCGACGAACGCTCGCTCGGGCACTGCTGAACTGCGCATCGTTGCGGTCGCTCCCCTGCGACCTGCTCATGCCGTAATGATCGTCTACGAGCTCTATCCAGACCCGCCGAACCCCTCACGGCCGCGGTCGCGCTCCTTGTCCTCCTCGCTCGTGCGGTGCAGGCGAACTCGCTCTGCTCGGCGGGTTGCTGCCGATCGGCAGCGAGCCATCGGCGTCGCACTCGCGAGAAAGAGCCGCGGTGGCTGTAGGCGCGGCGGGCGGAAGAATGGGCGGAGGAGGGCGGGTCGAGGAGGGCGAGGTCGGCGCAGAGGAGGAAGGGGAGGCTGCGGTGCGAGCGACGACGGCGGCGACCGAGGTTTCCCTGTGCACACAAAGCGGCGATGAAGTGGCAAGAGTCAGCGCTGAGAAACTGCGACGATGGCCCGCCAGCGACGAGAGAGAGAAAAAGGACGCACCGCCCGGCCCGCTCAGCATCTTCGTCCTCGAGCTCCCACGCCGGCCGCCACCCTCCCAGTGGGTGCGGATAGTCGCCGTTCGCTGTTGCAGCTGCTTCTGCTGACGGCGCGGGTGCGCGCAAGAGCGGGTTGGGGAACGTGTTGTGCGTCGAGCCGAGGGAGGTGTAGCTGCGAGGCCGGCGAGGTCGAGTTGAAGTAGGCGAGGCGTGAGCGCAGTTGGCGAGGCGAGGAGGGTGAGCGACGAGTGGTGGAGTTGGCGAGGAAGGCGGGGCAGGAGCGGGTTCGTGCGAGGAGGTAGGAAGGGAGAGGCGAGGTCAGCTCTGGGTCGCTCGCTCACGACCGGGACAACGACGAGGAGGAAGCGACGCACCCGTAGTCGTACAGCTCGCACCACTCGAGCCCGCCGCCGTGCTCGACCTCGCCCGAGCCGCCTGCGCCGAGGCTCAGGTCATCGCAGCGCAGGAAGGCCCAGATGTCGGCGTAGGACCAGTCGAGGACCGGGTGGACGCGGCAGAAGTCGGGCCAGCCCTTGTCGGTCTGCTGGAGGGGCTCGAGGAGGGCGCCGTGCGGGTCGTTGCGGCGAGTGCCGACAAGGATGGCCTTTGGCGGCGCGGGCTGCTTGAGGTCGAGGTAGGTCTGGAGGCCGGCGCGCATGCCGTCGTCGATGGCGACGAGGGCGAGGTGGTACCAGGTTGTCGACAAGGCGACGAAGGCCTCGACTTGCGGGAAGGGCGACGGGCACCGGACGTAGACGGTCTGGATCGGAGGGAGGGTTGGCCGAGGGGGCGAGGGCGAGGACGGAGGGGCGGCGGCGGCGGCGGCGGCGAAGGGGTGCGGGTAGAGGTGGCGGAGGATGGCTGTGGCCAAGAGGTGGATGAGGACGGTGCAGTCCTTGCCGCCGTTGAAGCTGAGGGCGATGGCGTCGATGCTGGGTGGGGCCGGGTACGGTCAGCCGGAGGAGCGGCGAGGAAGGCGGGGAGGGGAGGAGCGGGACGAGGACGGACCCGAACTTGGCGACGGCCGTGTCGATGATGTCGAGGGCCTCGCGGGTCTTGTCGCCGAGCCTGGTGGGCTGCTGGGCGAGGCGGTGGACGGCGAGAGCGTCGTCGAGCGAGAAGCGGCGGTGCGGGTGCTCGGACGCGAGGGCGGCTGCGGCGGGGAGGTGGTGGGCCGGCCTGGTCATGGCTGTGCGGGCTGGGTGAGGCTGGAGCTGGTCCCGCTGGAGGGGAGCTGAGGAGACGGGCGGCCGTCGTCGTCGTCGTCGTCGCGCAAGCTGGTGCGGCCTGGGCCTGCTGCAGCGTCGCCGTCGCCTTGGTCCGCCTCGCCCTCGACTCGCCAGGCTCATCCACACCGCGCCTGTCTGCACCCAGCACCTCGCACGAGCAGCCAACCACCGCCGCTCACCGAGTCCGCGTGAGTGCCGCCCTCCTCTCCGCGTCGTCCACCTCGCCTCCCTTTCGACGCGCCTCGGCTCGGCCCCCCAGCCCTCGTGCTGCTGCACCGAGAGCTCGACTCGATGCAGGAACGCACACTTGCCCCTCGGGATCAACGCACTGACCCTTTCCTCCGTGTTGTCGCGCAGAGCCAGCACCCTCTTCCGTCGAGGTCCTTTCATCGCCAACTCGCCCTTGTCCGCCTTCGACAGCGACCCAGCCCAACATGCAGGGTCTCCCGCCCAACGCACAGTATGCTGTCGACGAGGTGCGCCCTCATCTCCCTCGCCCTTTCCCTCGCTCGACCTGGCTGACCTCGCTCTCCCTCCTCATCCACCTCTCCTCGCCCCTCTCTCTCTTCCTCGCCCTCCCTCCTGCGTTCTCCTCCAACTCGCAGTACGGTCGGCCGTTCATCGTCATACGCGACCAGCAGAAGAAGACGCGCATGCACGGCCTCGAGGCCCTCAAGTCGCACATCCTCGCCGCGCGCACCGTGAGCAACATCGTCAAGACGTCGCTCGGCCCGCGCGGCCTCGACAAGATCATGATCTCGCCAGACGGCGACATCACCGTCACCAACGACGGCGCCACCATCATGGGCCAGATGCAGGTCGAGCACCAGATCGCAAAGCTCCTCGTCGAGCTCTCCAAGTCGCAGGACGACGAGATCGGCGACGGCACGACGGGCGTTGTCGGTGCGTCCCCCGCTCTCTCCTCTGCGCCTCTTCGTCTCTCTTCTCGGCGGCACACACTGACTCCCGCCCCTCGCCCTGCGCGCAGTCCTCGCCGGTGCGCTCCTCGAGTCGGCGTCGTCCCTCCTCGACCGCGGCATCCACCCGATCAAGATCGCCGACGGCTTCGACAAGGCGTGCAGCATCGCCGTCGCAGAGCTCGACCGCATCGCCGACACGATCGCTTACTCGCCGGGCGAGACGGGCGAGCTCCTCAAGGTTGCCCAGACGAGCATGGGCAGCAAGATGTGCGTCCACGCCCTCCTCCTTCACCCCCCCTTGGTGAGCACGTGCTGATCCTCGTACTCGCCGCACGCAGTGTCAGCAAGGCGCACAGCCTCTTTGCGCAGATCGCCGTCGACGCCGTCCTCGCCGTTGCCGACCTCGACCGCAAGGACGTGCCGTTCGACCTCATCAAGGTGACGGGCAAGGTCGGCGGCTCGCTCGAGGACACGTCTTTGATCCGCGGCGTCCTCCTCGACAAGGACATGAGCCACCCGCAGATGCCGCGCACCGTCACCGACGCCAAGCTCGCCATCCTCACGTGCCCGTTCGAGCCGCCCCGCCCCAAGACCAAGCACAAGCTCGACATCACGAGCGTCGACGAGTTCAAGAAGCTCCAGCAGTACGAGAAGGACACGTTTGTCAACATGGTCAAGCAGGTCAAGGACACGGGCGCCAACCTCGTCATCTGCCAGTGGGGCTTCGACGACGAGGCGAACCACCTCCTCATGCAGAACGACCTTCCCGCCGTGCGCTGGGTCGGCGGCCCCGAGATCGAGGTGCGCACACGCTCGCTCGCTCGTCCGGAACTCGACGACCTCCCGGCTGACCCCCTGCTCGGCCTCCTCTCCTCTCCCTTCCTCTCGTCCCCCTCTCCCTTCCTCGCCTCGCGCCCGCCCTTCGCCTGCAGCTCATCGCCATCGCGACCAACGGCCGCATCGTGCCCCGCTTCGAGGACCTGTCGGCGGCCAAGCTCGGTCGGGCAGGCACCGTCCGCGAGGTCTCGTTCGGCACGACGCGCGACAAGATGCTCGTCATCGAGGACTGCGCCAACTCGAAGGCCGTCACCGTCTTTGTCCGAGGCAGCAACAAGATGGTGCGTTCGCCGTCTCGCTCGTCGTCGTCGTCGTCGTCGTCGTCGTCGGAGAGACCTGTGCTGACGCCGCTCGCACCCCTCGCAGATCATCGACGAGGCCAAGCGCGCCCTCCATGACGCCCTGTGCGTCGTGCGCAACCTCGTGCGCGACTCGCGCGTCGTGTACGGCGGCGGCGCCGCCGAGATCGCGTGCTCGCTCGCCGTTGCCGCCGCGGCCGACCAGACGGCGACGATCGAGCAGTACGCGATGCGCGCCTTTGCGACGGCGCTCGACGCCATCCCGCTCGCGCTCGCCGAGAACTCGGGCCTGGCGCCGATCGAGACGCTCGCCGAGGTCAAGAGCCGTCAGGCCGTCGAGGGCAACTCGCGCCTCGGCGTCGACTGCGCCGGTCGGGGCGAGAACGGTGCGTCCAGTCCTCTTCCCTGTCGCACTCGGGGCACCTCCCTGACTTTCTCTACGTCTCGCTCGCAGACATGAAGAAGCAGTTCGTCGTCGACCCGCTCATCAGCAAGAAGCAGCAACTTCTCCTCGCCTGTCAATTGACGAGGCAGATCCTCAAAATTGATGACGTCGTAATTTCTCCTTCCCTCTCTTCGGAATCTGGAGGCGAGCGTCGTCGTCGTCGTTGACGGACTTGCGTTCCGGGTCTTCGAGCACGCAGCGCTGACTTTTCCTCCCTTCCGCAACCGCAGATTGTCAACGGCGGCGGCGAGGAGTACTAGGTGCACATGGCGACAGCTTGACGACGTCTGTAACTCGAGATGTACAGTACGCAGCACTCGTTGTGTCCGAGAAGGTCCTCGAGAGAGCTCCCGCCTCTCGCTCAGTCTCGCTCGTCCGCTTCCTGCTCTCGTACTCTTACGTCTTCTCTCGAGCGTCGCAAAGCTCTCAATGCTGCTGCGGGACGAACTTGGTTTGCGGCTGCGACGAGCGAAGCGCACGGCCCTCGCCCTTCCTCCTCGCCGTCAGCGCCTCGGACTCTACTGGAGGGGCCCCCCTCGTCCGCTCGTCCCGCCTACCGACGCTCCTCGTCCTGCACCTCGACGTCCCGCACGCGCGGCATGCCCTCGCCGACGCCGTCGACGCCGCACGCCTCGCACACCCGCTCGATGACGCCCTGCACCTGCTCGACCTCGTCGCGGGTCCAGCCTCGCCGTATCGCGCCGCGCAGGTGCCAGTGGAGCTCGCGCTGTGAGCGCTGCGGAATGAGGCATGAGAGGGTGACGAGGGACAGCAGGCGAGGGTCGTGCGCGAGCGAGTCGGGAGAGGGGGAGGAGGGCGAGGGGCGTGGTGGTGCGCCAGGACGAGGCGAGGGCGAGACGTGCGGTGTGAGGAAGGTGCCGTAAGTCGTCGTTTCGGACAGGTACCCTGTGGCGAAGAGAGAGTCAGCTGCGAGCGAGAGGGAGCTGTACGACAGAGGAGGAACGGCGACGCACGCAAGTCGTCGAGCCCTCGCTCGTGCATGAGGTCAAAGATGCCGTCTAGCTCGTCCCGGTACACGGTCCGCAGCCCTTGCCGTCCCGCCTCGCGCCGCTCGGCGACCATGCCGTCGTCGAGCCCGTTGCGAACGAACGCCCTGCTCAGGTCGCGCTTGTCCTCGAGCGCTGCCTCGAGATCGAAGAGGCCGCAGATGACGCGCGGGACGCCGATGAGCGAGGCCGACTTGACGAGGGCCTCCTTGAGCTGGGCGACGACGAAGCGGCGCGGGTGGAGCTCGGCGTCAAGGAGCGGGTTGGCAACGGGCTCTGGTGGTACGGCGGTGGCGGGAGAGAGACGGGGATGAGGGTCGAGGGCGTGCTTGAGGCAGTGTGGGAGCCACGTCTGGCCGTGGCCGAGCGAGGTGGCAGCGAGGAGCGAGACGAGGGCGGGTGCGGCTTGTGGGGAGGACGAGGGGAGGGCGAGCGAGCGCAGGAAGGCCGGGATGGCGTGTGGCTGTAGTAGCGGCATCTCTGAGCTGGACTGGCGTGCTCGCTGTGCTCCAGGCGAGGTGTTCGACGGGCAGGAGCTCGTCTGTCTCGTCGTCCTCATCGCTCTCCTCCTCGTCCAGCTCCGAGTCGCCCTCACCGCCGACCTCGCCTCGCTGAGCGTCGAGCAGCACTCATGGGCCCTCCACCACTGCGCCTCGACTACTCGGCCAACACCTACCTCGTCCTGTCGTCGTCGTCCTCCTCCCCGCCGGCTCTCTCGCCCGACCCCGCCGACGCAGCCCACTCGTCTCGGCTCAGCTACGCCGGCCCTCTCGGTCCCGGCAACCTCGATAAGGAGCACGTCTTCGCCCTCGAGGGCGTCCCCAGCAGCGGCAGCGGGGCCTCGGCGGCGCACGACCACCAGCAGCTCGTCGACCGGGCGGCTGACGTCCTGCGCCAGACGGGCGAGGGCAAGGTCGAGGTCATGACGCCGCACATGCGCTCGAAGCGCTGAGACGATCTCGGTGGGCGGGTCAGCTGGTCGTACGGCGAGGACGCCGGCACGAGCCCTTCGTCGACGGTGAACCCTCTCGAGCACCTCGGCGCCTCTTCGCAAGCTCAGGTGCGTCCTGCTCTCCTCTCTGTACTGTACCGAGGCTCTCGAGCTGACGTCCAGATGTGCCTGCAGCATCGGCATCGACTAGGCCAATCCGCTCAAGCACGCGCGCTTCGGGCTCGAGCTGCGGCGCACGGAAAGGCCGGCGCGCTGTCTCGATCCCGCATGAGCGGCACCAGACGGTCAGGGAGGGCGCGCACTTGCTCGAGCGTCTCGTTTCAGTAGAGCGATGCGGCGGCGGCGGAGCGAGCGCAGACGCAGACGAGTGCCGAGGACCTTTTGACTGCTCGCCGATGTTGCTGCAACTCGTGTTCGTTCTCGAGCCGTCACGGTGCTTCCACGAGCCGAAGTTGAGAGCGCGCGCATCTGAAAGCATGGAAGCAGAGCTCGTGAGCGCACGCGCAACAGCTCGCCGCAGCTCTCGTTCGCGCTCGAGCCGACGAGAGGAGAAGGAACGCGACCGTCTTTCCTAGCGACGACGCCTGTCCACCAGTCTCTACAGCTCGACCGCCACCGCCATCCCGCTCATCGTCCACCCGAAGAGAAGCACAGCACAGAAAGTACGGGGAGGAGAGGGTGCGCTCAGGGGAAGAGACCCTGCGACTGGCCCTTCTTGGTGTTGCGGAGGTGGTTGTTGTCGATCGACCACGAGATGAGGGCGTAACCTGTGAGTTGGGTGAGCGTCAGTAGGGAATCCTTGGGTCCTCGGGCGCGGGCGCGAGGGGATAGGGAGGGGGCGAGGACGGACCGGCGCCGATCGGGATGGCAAAGTACATGGCCTGCTGCGCGAGGCGCTTGTAGCCACGGGTGACCCAGTGCTGTACGGCACCGCGCATCGGCGCCTGGCGGTACGGCGAGACGACTGCGAGCGGACGAGGTGAAGCGCAGGTCAGCGAGTAGGCAAGGAGCGAGGCGTACGAGCCGAGGGCGGGGCGACAGGAGGAGAGACGCACCGTACGACGAGATGCCGACCTGCTTGGGGCCGCCGAGCTGTTGCGCAGAGGCTAGAAGTCAGCCTCGAGTCGACCGCCGAGGGGGAGAGCGAGGAGGAGAAGAGAAGACGCACGTCGCCCCACCAGCCCATCCAGGTCTTGCCCGTGGGCATGCCCGAGTGCACAGAAGCCGAAGGACGCATGCTGGAGTGTGTAGGGGCTGTTGTGCGGCGAGGAGACGGCGGTTGAGGGGCGAGGCGAGGAGAGGGAGGAGCGGGAGGCAAGAGGGTCAGCCAAGGGTCTCGCAGTGCACGGCGGGGCTGCTGGTGTGGGCTCTACTGCCTCGTCGCCCTGTGCGCCACCTTGCTCGGCGGGTGCGTGTCGAGGGAGCTGCGGCCGATGTCGACGACCGGGGAGAGGCGGGTGGCCCTCGTCGCCGCGCGCGACTTGGACGGCGGTGTGCGGCTCGCCGGAGGTCGCAGGGTCGAGGCAAGGAGCGTCACGCACAGTCGGAGCGGGCGAGCAGCACGAGGCGAGCGAGAGGGCGACTTGGCCGCCCGAGGCGAGCGCGCGCTCGTCGCCGCCGCGAGCCAATCCAAGCCGGCGCCTTCTCTCACACCTCTAGGTCGAGCTCGCTCAGGCTGGTCAGCTTGAGAGATGTCTACAGAGTGTGCGCGAGCTTGAACTAGCCTGGTCTGGCGAGAGGGAGGCGAGATCGCGGCGGTTCTGTGTGCCCTCCACCCGGTGGACGCTCCTGCTCGCCGTCACTCGACCTCGAGCCGGCTCAGCCTCGCACTCGTCCCTTCGACGCTCAGCACAACCCGACAGCTCACCCTCGACCTCGCCTAGTCACCCTCTCGCTCTGGGCCCTCGCCGTCTGCCCCTCCGCCCTCTCCCCACCGCACCCGTCTCGCTCAACCGGCCCGCAGCTGTCGCCCTTCCGGCAACCCCTCCCGGCCCAGCTTCACCCCGCCAAGAGCCGCACAGCACCCCCTCAGCACCTGCGTCGTCGCCGGCTACCGCTCTCATGGCCGCCAAGACGCTCGAGGACAACGTCAAGTCGCTCTCGCTCGCAGGCGTCGCCTCGCACACGGCACCAAAGGGCGCAACCGGCTTCTTCAAGTGGCTCTGGGCCCACCGTCGCAACAAAAAGGCCGGCGACCCGGCCAAGGAGCTCGTCTACGCCGAGGGCGTCCAGATCGTCCGCGCCTTTCTCGCCTTTGCCGCAAAGCACGGCGTCGGCGAGCTGCAGCGCTTCACGGCAAGCCATGTCCCAACGTGCGTCCCTCTCTCCCTCGAGCCAGCCTCCTGTGCATGCGCACCCCTCGCTGATGCCGCCGCTCCGCACGCCCTCGTCTCGCAGGCCCAAGTGGGTGTCCAAGGTCACGGTCCCCGTCGCCCAGGCCAACATCAACCGCGCTGCGCACCTCCTCCGCAAGGCCTTCGCCGTCGACCCGCGCACCGTCGAGCTCGTCGGCGGCGAGCAGTGGTGGACCCTGCGAGGAACAGCCCTCACCGGCGAGTGGATCGAGGTGCGTTCCCTTCCTTCTCTCGCCGCCTTGCACGAGTGCTCGCTCGCTCACGTTGCTCGACCCCTCCTCCTACAGATGAAGAAGGACAAGGTCAAGCGCGGCAAGATCCCGGCCGAGCGCGTCCTTCTGTACCTCCACGGTGCGTCACGACCTTCTCACCTCCGGCCGTCGTGTTCGCGCTGACTCTCGTCCATGCCCTTGCAGGCGGCGCTCACTTCTTCAGCTCTCGTGCGTCGACTCGACCCTGCGCCCGTCGCAGGCACCGCTGACTCACGACCTCGCTCGCCCCTCCTCTCTCCCGCTTGTCACCCTCGCAGTCGAGACGCACCGCTACCAGATCCAGCGTGCGTTCGCGGCTCTCTCAAGCTCTCTCTCTCTATCAAACTT
>Ga0308169_10004585_pt1 | contig 12903 bp, 10 predicted proteins | sample PhyBR1_2_FD_202139 | JGI IMG/M metagenome (GOLD analysis project Ga0308169, IMG submission 202139) | Phyllosphere microbial communities from UC Gill Tract Community Farm, Albany, California, United States - DLSLSB.R1 | ecosystem: Host-associated > Plants > Phyllosphere > Unclassified | place...
ACCGTGATGCTGTCGCTGGCGGCGCTGCTGCTGGCCCACCGCGACGAGGCCGCCCGCGAGCTCGAACGCCTGGCCACCGTGGACGGCCTGACCGGCACCCTCAACCGCCGCGCGTGGCTCGAGCAGGCCGGCAACCACCTGTCCATGAGCGTGCGCTACCGCCAGCCGATGGGCGTGCTGATGCTCGACCTCGACTATTTCAAGCAGATCAACGACACCCGTGGCCACGCCGTGGGCGACCTGGCGCTGCAAAAATTCAGCAAGGCCATGCGCGTTGTCAGCCGCGCCGGCGACCTGTGTTGCCGCTATGGCGGCGAAGAATTCTGCGTGCTGCTCAACCGCGCCGATATCGCCGCGGTGCAGGCCTACGACCAGCGCCTGCGCGAATGGCTGCGGCACCATGCGCCGCGCAAGCTCGGGTTCGAGCTATCTTACAGCGCCGGCATCGCCATGCGCCTGGCCGACGATGACACCATCGAGGCCATGCTGCAACGCGCCGACGCCGCCATGTACCGCGCCAAGCAGCAGGGACGCGGCGTGACCCTGACCGGCGACGTGCGCGAAACCGCGTAACTTTTTCGGCGGAGCGCTGTCCAATCCAGTCTTCAACCGCGCAGGGAGCATCGCCATGACTGCCAACACCGTTCAACTCCACCGGGTGCTGCGCACCACGCCCGAAAAACTTTATCGCGCTTTTACCGATGCCCATGCCTGGGCCAAGTGGCTGCCGCCGTTCGGCTTTGTCGCCGCCGTGCAGCAGATCGACGCGCAAGTGGGCGGCACCTACCGCATGTCGTTCACCAATTTCGGCACCGGCGCGAGCCACGCCTTCGGCGGCGAATTCCTCGAACTGACGCCCTACGAGCGCCTGCGCTACACCGCCCGTTTCGACGACGCCAGCCTGCCCGGCCAGATGCAAACCACCGTCACCCTGCGCGCGGTGTCGTGCGGCGTGGAGCTGACCGTGGTGCAGGAAGGGATACCGGACGTGATACCGCTCGAGGGGTGCTACCTGGGCTGGCAGGAGTCCTTGGTGCAACTGGCGCAGCTGGTGGAGCCCGATATCCGGGAATGACGTCGCGATCATTTGCCTGATTGTTTGAACCGGCGGTTGTCGCGCCCGGTGCTATGTACGGTAACGTGCGATCCATGATCAAACGAACTGCGTTGATGCTGGCGGTGGCCGCGTGCGCGATGCATGGGGCCACCGCGCGTGCGGCCGAGGCCCAGCTCCAACACTACAAGCCCGAAGCCCAGGCCCGCGTGCCCAATCTGCATGGCGACACCGACCGTCCCTTGCGCTACCGTCCCGACGGCGACGACTTCGTCATCGACAATGGCATCGAATTCTTCAACCGGCCGCTCTACGGCGGCAACAGCGCCTTTCGCGTTGACGGCGGAGACAAGCCCGAGTTTTCGCTGTACCTGCCCGGCCGCGGCGGCAACCTGCGCCTCGGAGTGTGCATGCCCGCTGCCGGAGCGCACTGCCTCTGGCTGCATGATGCGGCCAGCATCACCACCCGCTATCGTCCGGGCGAGCTGCACTACGAGATCCGCGACGCACAACTGGGCGCTGGCGGGCGCATCACGGTCATGGCACTGGCGTACGCCGCCACCGAGGGACTGGGCGTGCAAGTGCAGGGCACCGGTCTGCCGGCCGCTGCGCAACTGGTGATCGCCTTCGGCGCCGGCGACGGCAAGCGCGGACGGCGCGATGGCGACATCGGTACCGAGGCCGTGCCGATCAGCGAATACTTCCAGCTCGCGCCAGGCGCGGCGCGCGGTGCGCGCATCGCCGCGCAGGCCGACGGGTTCCGGGTGGTGGCGCCGCATGCGACCATTGCGGTAACCACCGCAACCGCGGCGGGCAATGGCACCGACCACGCCAATGGCGCCACCAGCGCCCGCGCCGACGCTGGCCACGGCGCAGCCAGCACCGACAGCACCAGTCCCTCCATCCGGCATCGTCCCGACACTGGCAGCGCCGCCGCCCCGATGGCAGCCGCCAGGACGCCGCTGCTGGTGACCCGTCACGATGCGAACCTTTGGCCGCGCCTGGACGCCTTGCTCGCTGCCGTATCGCGTGATGGTGGCAACGCCGACGCCGACGCCACCGCCACCGCCACCGCAGATACCGGTGCCAACGCCAACGCCAATGCCGATGCCAACGCCAACGCCAACGCCAACGCCAACGCCAACGCCAATGCCGCAACCGGCGTGGCAGTCGCCCGGCTACCGCTGGGCGCAGCACCGGTGCAGATCGCGGTACAGGTCACCGCCCGTGCCGGGACCCAGGAGCAGGAGGCCTACCGCGCAGTCGGCGCCACCACGGACGGCGACCGCGCTGCCGGCCGCCTGCTGCCGGCCTTCGGCACCAACGAACTGGCGACGCGGTTCGACCAGGCCCGCCAGCATTTCGACCGCCTGCGCCATCGCGTGCGCATCGACACGCCCGACCCGTACCTGAACGCCGCCATGGGCGCGCTTAACGTCGCCGCCGACGCCGTGTGGGACGACGGCCAGCGCGCCATCATGCACGGCGCGGTGGCGTGGCGCACCAAGCTGCTGGGCTGGCGCGGGCCGTACGCGCTTGATGCACTGGGCTGGCACGACCGCGCCCGCGCCAATATCGATGCCTGGACCGGGCGCCAGAACACGTCGCCGGTCCCCGCGCAGATACCGGCGCCGGAGGCAGCCACCAACTTGGCGCGCAACGAGACCGCGCTGCATTCGAACGGCGACCTCAGCACCTCGCACTACGACATGAACCTGGTGTTCATCGATGCCCTGCTGCGCCACCTGCTGTGGACCGGCGACAAGGCGCTCGCACAAGCGGTATGGCCGGTACTGGAGCGGCACCTTGCCTGGGAACGGCGCTTGTTCAGACGGCCGTTCGGCGCCGACCAACTGCCGTTGTACGACGCCTACGCCGCCATCTGGGCCAGCGACGACCTGTATTACAACGGCGGCGGCGCCGCCCACACCTCGGCCTACAACGCCTGGCACAATGCCATGGCCGCGCGCATCGCCACATGGCTGGGCAAGGATGCCACCCCGTACACCACCGAAGCGGCAGCCATCCGGCAGGCCATGCGCACGCATTTATGGATGCCGCAGCAGGGCGCTTTTGCCGAATACCGCGATGCGCTGGGCGGCCAGCTGCTGCACCCGCACTACGCGCTGTGGAGTTTTTATCACACCATCGACGCCCAGGTGCCGACGCCGTTCGAGGCGGCGCGCATGGCGGCGGCACTGGACCGCGACCGCCGCGCCATCCCCGTGCGCGGCCCCGGCGTGCCTAGCGACCGCTCGTACCGCGTGCTGCCCACCACCGACTGGATGCCTTATTCATGGTCGATCAACAACGTGGTGATGGGCGAAAACCTGCACACGGCGCTGGCCTACTGGCAGGCCGGCCGCAGCGACACCGCGTTCGAGATCACCAAGGGCGCGCTGCTGGCCAGCCTGTACATGGGCATCAGCCCCGGCAATATCGGCACCATGAATTATCTCGACGTCTACCGGCGCGAAGCGCAGCGCGACTTTGCCGACGGCGCCGGCGTGATGGCGCGCACGCTGGTCGAAGGATTGTTCGGCGTGCAGCCCGATGCGCTGTCAGGGGTGCTCACCGTGCGTCCCGGCCTGCCGCACGCGTGGGACCACGCCAGCCTGGCGCACCCGGACGTCAATGTCGCTTACCGCCGCCACGGCCAGCGCGAACGCTGGACCATCGGCCAGGCCGGCCGGCGCTTCTCGCAATTGGCGTTTGAGTTGCCGGCCCGCGCGGCGAACGTGGTGGCGGTACGCGTGAATGGCAAACCGGCGCGCTGGCGTAACGTCGATGACGCGGTAGGCGCGCCGCGCCTGCGGATCGACACGCCGCTCGGCGCCAGCGCCGCTATCGAGATCGTATGGGGCGGCGTCGCCATCAATGCGCGGGTGGCGAGGCTCGATGCTGGCGCTGGTGCGCAGGACGGCTTCACGCGATACCGCCAGGGCGCATTCGCCTGGTGGCAGCAAGTACCTGCTGCTGCTTTAGTGTCCACAGCGTCCACAGCGTCTGCATCGGCGCAAACGGTAGCGTCATCGGCCTCTGTGGCTGCCGCGCAGTGCGTGGCCAGCGGCCCGTCGTGGCTGGACGACGCGCCGGTGCAGGCGCGTACCGTCGATCTCACCCCCTGGTTCAACGACGAGATAACGCAGCTGTTCAAACCGGGCAAGTACGTGACGCCGCGTTCGCCGTACGCCACGCTGGCGATACCGGCGCAAGGCGCGGGCGCGTGGGCCGGCCATGTGCAGGAACTGCCCGAGATCGACGACGCCGGCTTGCGCGCCCTGGGTGGCACGCTGTCGCTGCCGAACGGACTGCATTTCACCACGCCGCCGGCCGGTGCCAACATCCTATTCACGTCGCAGTGGGATAACTATCCGCGCCAGGTCACCGTGCCGTTGCAAGGCCAGGCGCGCCGCGCCTTTTTGCTCATGGCCGGCTCCACCAACCACATGCAAAGCCGCATCGACAACGGTGTGATCGAGGTTACTTACCGCGATGGCATTAGCACCCGTCTGGCATTGCGCAATCCGGACAACTGGTGGCCGATCGAGCAGGATTATTTGATCGACGACTACCAGTTTCCGTTCTGCGGCCAGCTGCCGCTGCGCCTCGATCTGAAAACCGCGCGCGCCCAAGTCCCTGCCACGGGAAAACACCCGGCCAATGGCCGTCGCATCGCCGGCGGCGCCGCCACCGTCATCGAACTGCCGCTCGACCCTGCGCGCCAGCTGCAATCGATCACCGTGCGGGCGCTGGCCAATGACGTGGTGCTGGGGGTGATGGGGGTGACGCTGGATTCCGCACAGTAGCTTATTGCTGCACGGGATATCTCGCTCGTTGCCCATATGTGCGTGCTATCCTTGAATGACGAATCGCATCGGAGGACATCATGCAAATCGTCACGCTCACCGAAGCCCAGACCCAGCTCGATCGCCTCGTCGATCTGGTGGAATCCGGAGAAGAGATCACCATTACCAGGGACGGCCGCGCCGTGGCACGCATGGTCACCACCGTGTCCGAACCTCAATTGCCGAGCTTGGCTGATTTTCGCGCGAGCCAGCCTGAGCAGCTTGAATCCGCCAGTGAGCTTATCCGACGACTGCGCGAGACTGAACGCTACTGATGCGCTATATCGATACCATGGCAGCCATCGTCTTCACCATCGGTCTTAACTATACGCTCATCTGAATATTCTTACCCCAAAATCTCTGCCTTTACACAGAGGAGTTCCCGTCACTTTCAGCGCTAAAATGCCGCATCGTGTCGCACTTCGGTGGTAAAGGTAAACAGATGGGCAAGAATCGACTGGAAGCGTTCAGCGATGGCGTGATTGCCATCATCATCACCATCATGGTGCTCGAGCTGAAGGTGCCGCACGGGGCCACACTGGCGGCGCTGGAGGCGTTGACGCCGGTGTTGCTTGGCTATGTGCTCAGTTTTGTGTACGTGGGCATTTACTGGAACAACCATCACCATATGCTCAACGCCTCGGCGCGTGTCAACGGCAAGGTGTTGTGGGCCAATCTGCATTTGCTGTTCTGGCTGTCGCTGATTCCGTTTGTGACTGCCTGGATGGGCGAGAACCATTTCAAGCCCGCGCCGACTGTCGCCTACGGCTTTGTGCTCTTCATGTGCGCAACGGCATATTCGCTATTGGTGCGCAGGCTGATCGCCCATCATGACAAGAATGCGGCCCTGGCGGAAGCGATCGGCGACGACCGCAAGGGCAAGATCTCGATTGTGCTGTACCTGGCCGGTATCGCGCTGACCTGGTTCGCGGCCTGGCTAGGCTTCCTGGCCTATGTTTGCGTCGCTGTCATGTGGCTGATCCCGGACCGCCGGATCGAGCGCAAGGTGGTGGAGGAAGAGCGGGAGGAAGCGTCCCGGGCAGGGGAAGCATCGCCACCATGACTCAGGCGCGCAGCGCAACGAAGCCTGCCATGAATCATGGAGGCGCTATCGTCTGACGCAGAAACGGTGTCCTGCCCATGGGATTTTGCTTCCGTTTGTTCTGTCGTTTCTTCCCGCCGTATGTCGCTCACGACAATCTCCAGGATCTGCTTCGCATGATCGCGCAGCTCGCCGCCGGACATCTTGTCGGCAGCAGCCCCGAAGGTCGTCGCGAACGCCTCCCATTCAACCAGGATCTGCTCCATATGACGGGTAATAAATTCTGAAATATTCATCGGCGGCAGCAGGACGGGAGTGCTTGAAGGGTCGCAGCAACTTTCCTGAATGCGTGTCCAGCTTAACCTACATCGCCATTCGCTAACGCTCGGGCTGCATCGGTGAAGAAGCGCGTGCTTCTGCCCGATGCCCATCTTTACTGGATAGTCGTGGGAGCCTTGACGGGAAACAGCAGCGTGAACGTCTCCCCCCGCGCCCTGGCCCGGCACGACGCCACCGTGGCCGACGCGTCGCAGCCTTCATGAACAGCTTGTCGACTGCTCAGCGGCCGGCAGAAGGCAGCATCCGCCGCAGCGTACCGTCGCGCCGCACCAGGTGGTGAAACAAGGCCGCCGCCGCATGCAGACCGATCAGCCACAACAATACCCACATCGCGGTGGCGTGCACATCGCCGGCAGTGTGCGCCCAGCTGGCGCCTGCAGGGGCAAGGGCCGGCAGGGGGACGATGCCGAACAGGCTTACCGGAAGGCTGTGTGCCGAAGCGGAGGCCCAGCCGAGTAGCGGGGACACAAGCAGGATCAGATAGAACAAGCGGTGCGTGCTGCGTGCCAGGAAGCGTTCCCATGGCGCGGCATCCTGCGCTTCGAGCGCAACCGGATGCAGCAGCCGGTGGACAAAACGCACTGCCATGACAAGCAGGATCAGCACGCCGAATGAAAAGTGCAGGTTGATCACGGTCGTCGGGCGTGTATCGCGTCCGATGTGCGGAAGCAGGCAGGCTGTTACGAACTGCACCGCCAGCAGCAGGACAATCAGCCAGTGCAGGCCCTTCGCCGCGGGAGAGTAAGCGTGTGCTGTGGTACCGGCTTTCATTGTTCCTCCGTTGCTGACGACGATATGTTCACGATATCAGGGCAGGCATCGGCGGACTGTTCGATAGCGTCCGGAGTGGGCCCGGCCTGATACCCCGGCAGCTTATGCCGGATACGCACCAGGTGCTCCATCAAGAGACACCGCGCCCGCTCCTCGTCGCGCTCCTTCAGCCAATTGCGATGCCCCGGCGCCAGGCCGGGATCAGCCCGGCCAGGCTACCAGGTGTATCCGGCTTTCAGGTAGAAATACCGCCCATTGAACCCGTTCGGCGCCCACACGCTGTACGGCTGCGTGCCGTTCACGTTCAGGTTGGCGAGCGAGGTCACCTGCGCCGGATAGCGGTTGGTGACATTGTCGATGCCGGCCGTCAGGCGCCACTGGCGGGCAAGGCGCACGCTGGCGGCCAGGTCGAGCACCCATTGCGGATCGTAGGTCTGGTCCAGCGCCGCATCGTTCTGCGGCACCGTGAAGCTGCCGTAGCGGGTGACGGCGGCGCGGCCATTCCAGGCGCCCTGCGTGTAATCGCCCGTCAGGCTCAGCTTGTCCTTCGGCGAACCGACGGTCAGGCGGTTGACGGTCTGGCGGTCGACCAGCAGCAGCCGCTGTGCCGACAGCACGGCCGGCGTGTCCGCCACGTGCTGCACTTCGTTGTCGTTGTGGTTGTAGGCCAGCGTCAGGTCGGCGCGCGCGCCCTGCTGCAGGTTGAGGCGATAGGTGCTGACGACGTCCACGCCTTTCGTGCGCGTGTCGACCGCATTGGTGAAGTAGCGCGCGGCGCCCACGTACACGCCTTGCGCGGCCAATGCGCTGCCGAGTGCCGGCGCATTCGCCAGCTGCAGGTTCGACGAGAACACGATGCGGTCGTCGATGTCGATGCGGTACAGGTCGACGCTCGTGGTCCAGTTGCGGGTCGGCTGCCATTGCGCGCCGATGCTCAGGTTGCGCGCCTTTTCCGCCTGCAGCGGCTGCGCGCCGAGCGCCCGGGCCGCGGCGCTGCCGACCGGGAAGGTGCCCGTTTCGACCAGGGCGCTGGTGCCGTTGACGAGCAGCGAATTGGTCGTCGTGATCGTGTAGAACGACTGGGCCAGCGACGGGGCGCGGAAGCCATTCGATACCGTGCCGCGCAGCGCGAACGCCGGCGTGAACGCATACCGTGCCGATGCCTTGGCCGAGCTGGTGTTGCCGAAATCGCTGTAGCGCTCATGGCGCAGCGCCAGGGCGCCGGACAGTTCCTTCGTGATGTCGCCTTCCAGGTTCAGGTACACCGACTTGTTGTTGCGGCTGTTCTTGCCCGCATTCTCGGCGCGGAAGCCCGAATAACCCTGGGCGCCCGAACCGAAGTAGGAATTTGTTTCGCCCGCGCCGATCTCATACGATTCGTGGCGCGCCTCGAGGCCGAGGGCCACCGTCAACGGGCCGCTCATGAACGATACGGGAATCTCGCGCGCCACGTCCAGGTTGGCCAGGCTCTGCGTCGAGGTCAGCTCGCCGGCATAAAAACCGGTCGGGCTGGCGGCGCCCAGGGTGTAGTTGACCGTATTGTCGACGTCCAGCGAAAAGCGGTTGCGGCCATGGTTCAGGCTCGCATCCCAGCGCCAGCCGGCCAGTTCGCCGCGCAGGCCGGTCACCAGCGAGGCGTCTGTCGAGGTGCTGTCGAGCAGCGGCTGGAAGCCTTCCGGGTACAGGCCGGAACGCAGCGTCGTTTGCGTGTTGTCCGTGTAGGCGGTGCGGAAGGTCGCCGCCGACGAGGTCTTGCGCTCGCCGTAGTTGGCGAACGCGTACCAGTCGATGGCGTCGTTGACCTTGACCTGGCTGTTGACGAACAGCGTGCGCGGACGGCTGTCCGGATCGCCGTAGCGCTGGGTGACGGTGCCCTGGCGCGGACCGGCGGACGCGCGCGGATCGGCGAACGCGCGGTTGGTCGCGTTGCGATCGGCCGCTTCGACGGCCACGCGCACCCAGCCATCCTGCCCCAGCCTGAAGCCGGCGGAACCACGCACGGTGGCCTGCTCGCCGTCGCCCTTGTCGAATTTGCCGTACACGACTTCGGCTTCGCCGCCCTCCGCGCCCTTCTTGAGGATGATGTTGACGACGCCGGCGATGGCGTCCGAACCGTATTGCGCCGCGGCGCCGTCGCGCAGCACTTCGATGCGCTCGATCGCGGCCAGCGGAATCGCATTCAGGTCGACCGGGGCCGAACCGCGGCCGAGGGTGCCGTTGACGTTGACGACGGCGGATGTATGGCGGCGCTTGCCGTTGACCAAGACCAGCGTCTGGTCCGGCGACAGGCCGCGCAGTTGCGCCGGGCGCACCGCATCGCTGGCATCGGCGCCGCTCGGGCGCGGGAAGTTCATCGATGGCAGCAGGCGCGACAACACGGTCGCCAGCTCGCCGGAGCCGGTGCTCAGTAATTCCTTGCTGCCGATAACGTCGATGGGCGACTCGGAGTCAAGCGTACGGCGGTTCAGCGAGCGGGTGCCGGTGACGACGACCGTCTGCTGTTGGGCGGCGGGATCTTGCTGTTGCGTGTCCTGGGCGAAGACGGCGGGCGGGGCCAGCCCGGCGATCAAACCGAGGACGAGGACGGCGCGGGCGGGATTGGCACGGTGGTGCTTGCAGCTCATGGGTTTTCTCCGGGCTTTTGCTTCTTGCATGGGTTGCGGCGGCGCTGCGGCTGCCGGGGTAAGCAAGCTTAACAGTCGCCAGATTGCGGCGCCAATAACGAATCCGCTTATGCTTATGCGCAAGACGGGCAGGAACGGGCATCGATACCAGGCCGCGGCCCTTACCGCCTAATACCCCAGCAGGTTGTGCCGGATCCGCACCAGGTGCTCCATCAGTAGAGTCCGCGCCCGCTCCTCGTCGCGGTCCTTCAGCGCATTGACCAGCGCGCGATGTTCCAGTTCATACGCGTGTCTCCGCTCCGGCGTCAGGCTCTTCATTTTCAACGAGCCCCAGTCGCCCTGCTCGCGCACCTTGTTCATCAGGTGGAAGACTTCCTTGATGAAGGTGTTATGGGTGGCGTCGGCAATCGCCTGGTGCAGCGCCCCGTCCCAGACCTCGAATTGTTCCATCGAGCCGGCGTTTTCGGCGCGCGTGCAGCACTCTTCCATACGCAGGAAATCGGCGCTGGTGCCGTTGCGCACGACCAGCTGGGCGATCATCGGTTCGATCACCATGCGCGCTTCCATCAACTCCGCGGGACTGGTGTGCATGCCGGGCGCCTCGGTGTCGGTGGCTTCCAGCAGTGTGCCCGCTTCCTTCGACACATAGGTGCCGCTGCCCACGGCCTGCGTGATCAGGCCGCGCGCCTTTGCGTCCGCGAGTACCTGGCGCACCGCCGCGCGGCCGATCTGGTAGGTCTCGCTCAACTCGCGTTCGGTGGGGAGCTTTTCGCCGGCGCTCCAGTGGCCTGAGCGCATGTTCGCCAGCAAGGCCGTACGCAGCGCCAGGGCGCCATTCGGGTTTTTCATCAAGTCTGCTTTAAGCGTGTAATTGGTTGGATTCTAAACCAATTTTGTCTTTGACTGAGGGCGAATATTTGTTGTAAATTGGTTTTAGAGACAAACCATTTAAAACCAAAAGAAGGATAGCAATGCGCATCGCAACAATCGAAGTCAACGGCGCAGCGCGCGTCGTCATCGTCGACAACGCCGGCGAACACTACTGGGATATCGCGGACGTCGTGCCTGGATTTACGGGCGATATGCTCGACCTGATCAAGGCCATGCCGGAACCGGCAAGCCAACTGAAACCAGTCGGACCGGGACGCCCGCTGGCCGGCATCCGCCTGAAGGCGCCGCTCGACCGGCTTGAGCGCAACCTCTTCCTGGTCGGTAAGAACTACCACGAGCATGCGAAGGAATTCAGCAGCTCCGGCTTCGACACGTCCGCCCAGGCCGTGCCGTCGGCGCCGAATATTTTCAGCAAACCGGCGAGCACCATCGTCGGGCCGAACGACGACATCCAGTCCCACCCCGAGGTGACGCAGCAGATGGATTACGAGGCCGAACTGGCCGTCATCATCGGCAAAGGCGGCCGCGGCATCCGCAAGGAAGACGCCTATTCGCACATCTGGGGCTATACGGTCGTCAACGACGTCACCGCGCGCGACCTGCAAAAGCTGCACAGCCAGTGGTTCCTCGGTAAATCGCTCGACACCTTCTGCCCGATGGGGCCATGGATCGTCAGCGCCGATGCGATCGATCCGGAGAACACGCGGGTCCAGTGCTGGGTCAACGGCGAACTGCGCCAGGATGCGAATACGTCCGACCTGATTTTTGATATTCCGACGCTGATCGCCACCATCTCCGCCGGCATCGAACTGCGGCCGGGCGACGTCATCGTCACAGGCACGCCGGTCGGCGTCGGCATCGGCTTCAAGCCGCCGAAATTCTTGCAAGCCGGCGACGTGGTGCGCATTGCGATCGAGGGCATCGGCGCGATCGAGAACACGGTCCGCTAAGCCTGGCGCCGCTTGACCTTCCTGTCGTCCGGCGTGGCCGGGCCGCATCAACCGAATCCATAGTGAGAGCACGATGAACATGCACTTCCTGAAAACGCCGGTCCTGGTCGCCGGCTTCATTTGCAGCGCCCTGTCCGGCCTGGCCGGCGCAGCCGAAGCCTATCCCTCCAAAGTCATCACGATGGTCGTTCCCTTCCCGCCCGGCGGCGTCGCCGATACCGTGGCGCGTCCGGTGGCCGCGGCCATGGAACGGCAGCTGAAGGGCAGCATCATCATCGAAAACAAGGGCGGCGCCGGCGGCGCGATCGGCATGGGCCAAGTGGCGCGGGCCACGCCGGACGGCTACACGATCCTGATGGCCCTGTCCTCGATTTCGATTATCCCGGAGGCCGACAAGATGACCGGGCGCAAACCGCTGTACCAGCTGGCGCAGCTGAAACCGGTCGCCCGCTTCACCGCCGACCCGACCGTGCTGGTGGTGCGCGCCGACAGTCCGTGGAAAACGGCCGCCGAGTTCATCGCGGCCGCGCGCAGCAAACCGGGCGAATACAGTTTCGGCTCCTCGGGGAATTACGGGACCATGCACGTGCCGATGGAAATGCTGAAACACGAGGCGGGCATCCACCTGCTGCACGTTCCCTACACCGGCGCGGCGCCGGCCGTGATGGCCCTGCTCAGCGGCCAGGTGACTGCCCTGTCGACCGGGCCGGCCAGCGTGGCGCAGCACGTCAAGGCGGGAAAACTACGCGTGCTGGCGCACTGGGGCAGAGAACGGCTGGCCGCCTTCCCGGATGTGCCGAGCCTGAAGGAGTCCGGCCATCCGGTCGAGTTCGCGCAGTGGTCCGGCCTGTTCGTGCCGGCCGATACGCCGGATGCGGTGGTCGCCCGCTTGCGCGAGGCCGCGCGCGTCGCCGCTAACGATCCCCACGTTCGCCAGATCATGGTCGCTGCCGGCAGCCCGCTGCAGTACCAGGACACGCCGGAGTTCCAGGCGTATATCGCCGAGGACGCGAAGAAGTTGAAGGAAGCCGTGCAGAAGATTGGCAAGGTTGAGTAATTAGCCTTCGGCCGCCGCCCGATCTCGCGCGCGTGGCGGCGCACCGTAGGGTGGGCACTCGTGCCCACGCGGACGGACCCGTTGAGCGATCGTGCCGCCGAACGAAGTGATCGGCGTTGGCCGCCGGACGTTTTGGAACGTTGCGGCATTCACCGGCACGAACGCGTGGGCATGCCCACCCTACGGTGCGCCACTGCCAACTGAATCGCCACGACTATCGTAGACACTCCTGAGCCATAATGTCGGGCACAAGGAGAAGATATGAGCGGTAAGCGGTACACAGAGGAATTCAAGATTGCAGCGGTCAAGCAGGTGGCGCAGGGCGGT
>Ga0308169_10004587_pt1 | contig 12902 bp, 5 predicted proteins | sample PhyBR1_2_FD_202139 | JGI IMG/M metagenome (GOLD analysis project Ga0308169, IMG submission 202139) | Phyllosphere microbial communities from UC Gill Tract Community Farm, Albany, California, United States - DLSLSB.R1 | ecosystem: Host-associated > Plants > Phyllosphere > Unclassified | place...
GTTGGCGCGATTCACGCCGCCATCGAAAATCGGCAGGCTGATCTGCGGCAGGAAACTCCAGGTGCCGCTGCCGCCCTTGAACAGGCCGGACAGATTATTGCTCAGCGAGCCGGCCGTGGCCGTCAGCGAAATGCGCGGGAAGAACGCCGCGCGCGCCGCGCCGATATTGGCGTTGGCTGCGCGCAGCGTGCGTTCGGCCGCCAGCACATCGGGACGGCGTTGCAGCACGTCCGACGGCAGACCGGCTGGAATGTCCGCCAGCGCAGTGACCACGCCGAACTCGGCTTGCGGCAACAATGCGTCAGGCACGCCGCTACCGACCAGCAAGGTGAGCGCATTCTGGTCCTGCGCCACCTGGCTGGTGTAGCTGGCCACGTCGGAACGGGCCAGTTCCACACTGGTCTGGGCGTCATACTTGTCCAAGCCTGAGGTGGCGCCGGCGTCAAAACGGCGCTGGGCCAGCTGGTACGACGACTGCTGGCTTTGCAGCGTCTGCTGCGCCACCAGCAAACGCTGCTGGTCGGCCACCAGGTTCAGATAAGCATTGGCCACTTCGGCCACCAGGCTGATCTGCTGGGCACGGCGGGCTTCTTCCGTGCTCAGGTATTGCTCCAGCGCGCTCTCGGACAGGCTGCGCACGCGGCCAAAGAAGTCCAGCTCATAGGCCGACACACCAAGGTTGGCCGTGTACTGGCGGGTGATCGACGCCTCGCCGTTCGGGCTCTGGTTTTTCGGCACGCGGGTGGCCGACTGGCCGCCCGAAGCGGACAGGCTCGGCACCAGCGCGGCGCGTTCGATGCCGTAAGTGGCGCGGGCTTTTTCGATATTCAGAATCGACACGCGCAAGTCACGGTTGTTGGCCAGCGCCAGCTCGATCACCTGGCGCAGGCGCGCGTCGGCAAAGAAGTCGCGCCAGGCAATATCGGCGACCGGCTGCGCGTCGGCACTGGCCGTATCGGCTTTGTACGACGGGCCGGTCGGCCAGCTGGCGGGCGCCGGCGTGGCCGGACGCTCGTAAGTCGGAGCCAGGCTGCAGCCGGCCAGCAAGGCCAGCGCCGCCATGGAAATCAGCGTTTTTTTCATATTAATGTGCATCCTTGGAAAGCGTGACGGCTGGCGAACCCGGATTGGCCGGCGTGTTGGGCGTGGTCGGCGCGTCCGGCTTCGAGAAGAAGCCGCGCACCAGCACGAAGAACACCGGCACAAAGAAGATGCCCAGGAAGGTGGCCGTCAACATACCGCCCAGCACGCCGATACCGATGGCGTTCTGGCTGCCCGAACCGGCGCCGCTCGAAATAGCCAGTGGCAGCACGCCCAGACCGAAAGCGATCGAAGTCATCAGGATCGGACGCAGACGCAGGCGCACTGCATGCAAGGTCGCATCCAGCAGCGACATGCCCGACTCCTGCATTTCCTTGGCAAATTCGACGATCAGAATCGCGTTCTTCGCCGACAGGCCGACCACCGTCAACAAGCCCACCTGGAAGTACACGTCATTCGACAGGCCGAAGAACCAGGTACCGAACACGGCGCCAATCACGCCCAGCGGCACCACCAGCAGCACCGAGAACGGAATCGACCAGCTCTCGTACAGTGCGGCCAGGCACAGGAACACGATCAGCAGCGAAATGGCGTACAGCTGCGGCGTTTGCGAACCGGACTCGCGCTCTTCGAGCGAGGTGCCGGTCCAGGACAATGTGATGCCAGCTGGCAGCTTGGCCACCATTTCTTCCATGGCGTTCATGGCCGCGCCAGTACTCTGGCCCGGTGCAGGCGTACCGAGGATCTCGACCGACGGCAGGCCGTTGTAGCGTTCCAGGCGTGGCGAAGCATAGATCCACTTGCCGGTAGCAAAGGCCGAGAACGGCACCATTTCGCCAGCGCTGTTGCGCACATACCATTTGCTCAGGTCTTCGGGCACCATGCGCGAGTTCGGTTCACCCTGCATGTAGACCTTTTTCACGCGACCACGGTCGATAAAGTCATTCACATACGAGCTACCCCAGCCCACGCTCAGCACGCGGTTGATGTCATCGATCTTCAGGCCCAGCGCAGTGGCGGCCTTCTGGTCGACATCGATCTTGTACTGCGGCGTATCTTCCTGGCCGTTCGGACGCACGCCGACCATGACCGGGTTTTGTGCAGCCATGCCCAGCAGCTGGTTACGCGCCGCCATCAGGGCGTCGTGGCCCAGGCCGCCATTGTCCTGCAACTGCATGTCGAAACCGGTGGCGTTACCCAGTTCCAGCACCGCTGGCGGGGCAAACGTAAACACCATCGCATCTTTCAGCTGCAGCAGCGCACCCATGGCGCGGCCGGCTACTGCCGACGCCTTGGCGTCGCCAGCCTTGCGCTCGGACCAGTCTTTCAGGCGCACGAAGGCAATACCGGTATTCTGGCCGTTACCACCGAAGCTGAAGCCGGCCACGGCAAACACCGACGCTACCGTGGCTTTTTCATTGGTCAGGAAGTGGTTTTCAACCTGCTTGATCACGCCCAGCGTGCGCTCTTGCGTGGCGCCCGTCGGCAGCTGGATCTGGGTAAACAGAATACCCTGATCTTCTTCCGGCAGGAACGACGTTGGCAGGCGCATGAACACCACCACCAGTGCGCCCAGCAGCACTACATACATCAGCATCGATGGCAGGCGATGGGTAATCATCTTGCCCACGAAGCCCTGGTACTTTTCGCTGCTGCGGTCGAAACTGCGGTTGAACCAGCCAAAGAAGCCCTTGTTGGTGGCGTGATGGCCTTTTTCAACCGGTTTCAGGATGGTGGCGCACAGCGCCGGCGTAAATACCATTGCCACGATTACCGACAGCACCATCGATGACACAATCGTGATCGAGAACTGGCGATAAATCACACCGGTCGAGCCGGCAAAGAAGGCCATCGGCACGAACACGGCCGACAGCACCATCGCGATACCGACCAGTGCACCGGTAATCTGGCTCATCGACTTGCGCGTCGCTTCCAGCGGCGACAAGCCTTCCTCGGTCATCACCCGCTCGACGTTTTCCACCACCACGATCGCATCATCGACCAGGAGGCCAATGGCCAGCACCATCGCAAACATGGTCAGCGTATTGATCGAGTAGCCAAAGGCGTTGAGGATACCGAAGGTGCCAAGCAGCACCACCGGCACGGCCATGGTTGGAATCAAGGTGGCGCGGAAGTTCTGCAGGAACAGATACATCACCAGGAACACCAGGATCACCGCTTCGACCAAGGTTTTCACCACTTCTTCGATCGACAGCTTGACGAACGGTGTGGTATCAAACGCGACCACCGCCTTCATGCCAGCCGGGAACTGCTTGCTCATGTTGTTGACAGCGGCCTTGACCGCTTCGGCCGTATCGAGCGCATTGGCGCCGGTAGCCAGTTTGATGGCCAGGCCGGTGGCGGCATTGCCGTTGTAGCGGGCTACCGTGTTGTAGTTCTCGCGGCCCAGCTCCATGCGCGCCACGTCTTTCAGGTTGACCATGGCGCCACCGGTGGTGGTTTTCAGCAGGATCGCACCGAACTGTTCCACCGTTTGCAGACGGCTTTGCGCCGACACGGTCGCGTTCAGCTGCTGGCCGGCAACGGCAGGCGCGCCACCGAGTTCACCGGCAGACACTTCGGCGTTCTGTGCCTGGATTGCCGTGATGACGTCGGCTGGCGTCAGCTGGTAGCTTTGCAGCTTGGCCGGGTCGAGCCAGATGCGCATCGCGTACTGGGAACCGAACAGGGTCACGTCACCGACGCCCGCCACGCGGCTCAGCGGATCGAGCACGTTGGCAGCCACATAGTCGCTCAAGTCGGTCTGGTTCATGCTGCCGTTTTCGGAGATGAAGCCATACACCATCATGAAGTTCTTGGTGGCCTTGGCAACAACCAGACCCTGCTGCGTCACAGCGGAGGGCAGCAGCGGCGTGGCCAGCTGCAGCTTGTTCTGTACCTGTACCTGGGCGATATCGGGGTTGGTACCGTTGGTAAAGGTCAGCGTGATGCTGATGCCACCGGTCGAATCGCTCGACGAAGACATATAGCGCAAGCCATCGATGCCTTTCATCTTCTGTTCGATCACCTGGGTGACGGCATCTTCCACGGTCTTGGCCGAAGCGCCCGGATAGGAGCCGCTGATCGAAATCGATGGCGGCGCGATACTCGGGTATTGCGCGACAGGCAAGGTAAAGATCGACAAAATGCCCGCAAGCATGATGACGATCGCGACCACCCAGGCAAAAATCGGGCGGTCAATGAAAAAACGGGCCATTAATATTCTCCTGAATTATTGGGCACTGGCGCTGGCCGATGCCGCTGCGGCCGCTGGTGCAGCGCCCTGGGCGCCGCCTTGCGCTGCCGGGGCAGCAGCGGGCACGGCGACAGCCGGTGCGCCTGGCTTGATCTTCTGCAGGCCTTCGACGATCACGCGGTCGCCGGCAGCCAGGCCGGATGTGACCAGCCAGTTGGTGCCAACGGTGCCGTTGGTGGTCAGGATGCGTTGCTCGACCTTGTTTTCCTTGTTCAGGATCATGGCGGTGGCTTCACCCTTCTGGTTGCGCGAGACGCCAACTTGCGGCACGGTAATGGCTTTCTCGTCGATACCGGTTTCCAGTTGTGCGCGTACGAACATGCCTGGCAGCAGCTCGCCTTTCGGGTTCGGGAACAGCGCGCGCAGCACCACGTTGCCGGTGGTCGGATCGACGCTCACGCCGGAGAACTGCAGCTTGCCTTCCTGGCTGTATTTGGTGCCGTCAGGCAGTACCAGGTTGACTTTGGCCTGGCCATCACCCGATTTTTTCAGGCTGCCATCGGCCAGCTGGCGGCGCAGGCGCAGCAGATCGGTGCTGGACTGGGTCACATCGACATAGATCGGATCGAGCTGCTGCACGGTGGTCAGTGCGTCGGCCTGGCCGGCGGTCACGAGCGCGCCAGCGGTGACGCTCGAGCGGCTGGTACGGCCGCTGATCGGCGCCGTCACAGTGGTGTAGCGCAGATTGATATTGGCCGACTCCAGCGCTGCCGTTGCCGATTCCACATCGGCCTTGGCTTGCTCGTAGCTGGCGACGGCATCATCGTATTCCTGGCGGCTCACGCCTTCGATGGCCACCAGTTCCTTGTAGCGTGCCGCTTTCGGGCCGGCCGTCAGCAAATTGGCGCGCGCTTTGGCCAGCGCGGCCTTGGCCGAATTGGCCGAAGCCTGGAAGGTCGATGGATCGATCTGGTACAGCGGCGTGCCCGCTTTCACATCGGCGCCTTCGGTAAACAGGCGCTTTCTGATAATGCCGCCCACTTGCGGGCGCACATCGGCAACTTCATAGGCATTGGTGCGGCCGGACAGATCGGCCATGATCGGCAACGCGGCCGGATTAACAGTAAATACGACGACCTGCGGCGCCTGCTGCTGCGGCGGCGGTCCTGCCTGTTTTTTACTGCAGCCGGCCATGATAACAGTGGCGCACAGCACGGCAATAGCGCCGCTCGTACGCGGCGACGGCAAGGAGAATGTTGATTGCATCTTGGACTTTCTGGAAAAAAAAGCTGGCTGGTGTCGTTAGAAATGGGGAAATCTATTAACGCAGATCAAAGAATGAACGATCATTCTAAAATCGTCAAGCGAAATTACAATTGGATGTTGGCAACTTTTTCAAGAAACTATGATTGATAAGGCAACAAAATGACTGGAAAGTCAGTAACCATGCAGCCGTGATGCATATCAACGGCACGCAGACAGCATCAAAAGATACAGCGGAAAAAATGGACTGAACGCCTACTTTAACAGGCTGCTCAATTGTTTGCTTGGCACGTGCGGTGGCGTAAAGCCACCGCAGGATGAACTACAGAGGGCCATGCTGCAGGGCAGCATGAGCACTTGCTGGAACGGCTAGTATCTTGCAACTCGCCGCTACAGTTTTCCTTACTTCCACTTGCCGCGCAGTTCCTGCACCTTTTGCTGCAGCAGTTCGGGTGTGGCCAGTTCGGGCGGCACCGGCAAGCCGACCGCCAGCGCCAGGCGCGAGCGCAAGCCGCCCTTGAAGGCGCGCTCGAACAGATGACCGTTGCGCTTGCTCAGCAGATGTCCCCACAAGCCGCGCAGGGCCAGCGGTATGACAGGCACCTTGCTGCGCTCGACGATCTTGCTGACGCCGCCCTTGAATTCGCTGATCTGGCCAGTACGCGTGAGCTTGCCTTCCGGGAAGATACACACCAGCTCGCCTTCGTGCAAAGCCTGGGCAATATCGATAAAGGCCTTTTCCATCAGGAACGGATCTTCCTTGGCCGGCGCAATCGGTATGGCCTTGGCAGTGCGGAATATCCAGCCCAGCAGTGGCGTCTTGAAGATGCGGTGATCCATGACAAACCGGATCGGACGCGGGCTGGCCGCCATAATCACCACCGCGTCGACATAGCTGACGTGATTGCATACCAGCACTGCCGCGCCTTCGGCGGGAATACGCTCGCCATCGACCACCTTGACACGGTGCACGGTCTGGATCAGCAGCCATGCCAGGAAACGCATCAGAAACTCGGGCACCAGCGAGAAGATATAGGCGGCCACCAGCGCATTCAAAATGGCGGTAATCAAAAACAGCTGGGGTATTGTAAAGCCCTGCCCCAGCAACATGATGGCCACGCCGGCCGCCGCCACCATGAACAGTGCGTTGAGGATATTCATGCCGGCAATCGTGCGCGAAATGTGTTTCGGGTCGCAGCGGGTCTGAATCAGCGCAAACAGCGGCACGATAAAAAAGCCGCCAAACACGCCGATCATGACGATATCGATCAGGATGCGCGGCACGCCGGCCTGGCTGACAAAAGCCAGCGCGTCGACCATCTGCGTATTGGCGTAGGCATTGCTGGCAAAATACAGGTCGATACCAAACAGCGACAGGCCGATCGAGCCGAACGGCACCAGGCCGATTTCGATCTTGTGGCCCGACAGGCGCTCACACAGCAGCGAGCCGGCGCCGATACCGACCGAAAACACCGTTAGCAGCAGCACGAACACACTATGGTCGCCATGCAGGAAATCCTTGGCGTACACCGGGAACTGCGCCAGGATCAGCGCTCCGTAAAACCAGAACCAGGAATTGCCCAGCATGGCCAGAAACACCGTGCGGTTTTTGCGTGAAAAGTTCAGGTTGCGAAACGACTCGGCCACAAAATTGACACTGATTTTCAAGTCCGGCTCGGGCGCCGGCGTGCGCGGCACGCGGTAGCTGGCAATCAGTCCGAATATCGCAACGGCAATGGTGGCGCCGGCGACCAGTTCCACGCCCAGCGGCTTGTGCACGATCAGCACCGCGCCCAGGATTTCACCGAACAGAATGCCGACAAAGGTGCCCATCTCGATCAAGCCGTTGCCGCCGACCAGTTCCTCGGGTTTGAGTTGCTGCGGCAGATAAGCGTATTTGACCGGTCCGAACAGCGTCGAATGCACGCCCATGCCGACCACGGCCGCCACCAGCAGCCACAGCGTGTGCGTCATCCAGCCGGCGGCAGCCACGCCCATGATCACCAGTTCCATCCATTTGACAAAGCGGGCCAGGCCGGCCTTTTCAAATTTGTCGGCCAGCTGGCCGGCGGTGGCCGAGAACACCACATAGGGCAGGATAAACAGGCCAGGGATCAGGTTGGTAATGGTCGATGCATCAAGCGTGGTCCAGCTCAGGGCGTCATACGCCAGGATCACCATCAGCGCCGTCTTGAACAGATTATCGTTGAAGGCGCCAAAGAACTGGGTCCAGAAAAACGGCCCGAAACGGCGCTGCGACAATAAGGCGAACTGGCTTGGTTGACTCATGGTAGGGAACTGGGCTGTAAAGGAATGCTTAAAATACAGCACTATCTTGCGCACGACAATCTAATGTCGCAGTCTTGCTTACTATCAACATCGACTTTTGCTGGCCATTGCATGCTGGGAGCCAAACGATCAAGTTGCTTCTCAGCTATAAAGAAAATCCTGTTTCTTGATAATAAGGTAATGTATCGCGCAGCGGGCGCCATTCCTGCCCCGCACCGACCTGCCAGGAAGCCAATCATGTTTGTACTGATACCGTTGATATTGCTGGGCCTGCTGATTACCGCCTTTGTGGTGGCGGTCAAAGGCCGCAATAAAATCGCCGTACTTGAAGAGATGACCGTGCGCTTGCGCAAAGAGGTCAACAGCATGCAGGAAAGGCTGCAGGTGCTGGAGCAGGGCATTGCCGCGCCAGCCATTGCGACCGCCAAGCAGGCTGCCAGCCAGGCCAGCTTGAACGAAGAGGCAGACAGCGCCGCTGTGCCTGTGCCTGTGCCTGTGCCTGCAACTGCGCCTGCTTCCACGCCAGCCGCGCCTGCCGACATTATTCTACCGGCCATCACCATTTCGCTCGACAAGCGCGCGCCGCGCCCGGCGCCTGCGGCGCAAACAGCTGTCAAGGCCACCCCGGCTGCCGTCCATGGTTCCCTGTCCGACTCTGCCGCACCGGCAGCTCCCCAACCAGCGCTGCCCAATACGCCAGCGTGGATCGACAACGGCAACGAGCTTGTTGCCAAGGCAAAAGCCTGGCTGTTTACCGGCAACCTGGTCGCCAAACTGGGGCTGCTGATTCTGTTCCTGGGGGTAAGCTTCCTGCTCAAGTACGTGGCCGCGCAGGTGACGGTGCCGATCGAACTGCGCCTGGCCGGCATCGCCCTGGCCGATATTGGCCTGCTGGCCTGGGCCTGGCGCATCCGCCTGGCGCGTCCCGGTATCAGCCTGCCGCTGCAGGGCACAGCGCTGGCGATCCTGATGCTGGTCACCTTTGGCGCGTTCCGACTATATGAACTGCTGCCTGCCGGGCTGGCGTTCGGCATTCTGTTCCTGCTGACCGCTTTTACTTGCGTGCTGGCAGTGCTGCAAAACGCAGTCTGGCTGGCCGTGTTCGGCATTATCGGCGGCTTTGCCGTACCGATTCTGGTATCGACCGGCGGCGGCAGCCATATTGGCCTGTTCAGCTATTACGCACTGCTTAACGCCGGTGTGTTTGCGATTGCCACCAAGCGCGCCTGGCGCGTGCTGAACGTGCTCAGTTTCGGCTTTACCTTTGCCGTGGCCACTACCTGGGGCGTGTTGCGCTATACGCCGGAAAACTATCTGTCCACGCAACTGTTCCTGGTGCTGTTCGTGCTGTTTTATATCGGCATTGCGGTTGCCTATTGCGCACGCCAGGCGCCGCGCCTGAAGCACTATGTCGACGGCACGCTGGTGTTTGGCACGCCGCTGGCGGCCATGGGCTTGCAGTACGGCCTGGTCAAGGACATGCCTTTCGGCCTGGCCTATTCCGCCCTGCTGGCCGGCCTGCTCTATACCGGCCTGGCGGTGGCGCTGTGGCGGCGCGCCAGTGGCACCTTCCGCCTGCTGGCCGAAGCGTTCCTGGCGCTGGGCATCGTGTTTGGCACGCTGGCCATTCCGTTTGCGCTGGACGGCCGCTGGACTTCGGCCGCCTGGGCGCTGGAAGGCGCCGGCATCGTCTGGGTCGGCCTGCGCCAGCGCCAGCCGCTGGCCTGGGCCTTTGGCCTGCTGGTGCAGGCAGGCGCGTGGCTGTCTTTCCTGGGCATTCTCTCGGGCATGGATACGGTCACGGCGCAGCAGTCCAATCTGTGGCTGGGCTTTCTGCTGCTGGCCGCCGCAGCGCTGCTGATGGCGATCAACTTCCGCCGCCAGCATCTGGCCGGTAACGTACCATTGCTACCGCAACTGATGGCGCCTTTGTCGGTGCTGTTCCTGTTTGGCGCTACCGCCTGGCTGCTGGCCGGCTTGTGGACCGAAATCGTGCTGCGCACCGACTCAACGACCGAACTGAACTTGCTGACCGTCAGCGCCCTGGCGGTATGCGCCTTGCTGGCCTGGCTGGCGCGGCGCGAACAGTGGCACAGCGCACGCGCCCTGCTGCTGGGCGTGCAGCTGCTGGCCGGCGTAGTGATGCTGAGCCGTGCCGAATGGAACTGGAACAGCCATCCATCGAACCTGTTTGACGGCGCCTTTTTAAGCGCGCTGCTGCTGGCTGTGGCGGCACTGGCCAGCGCCCGCTTTGCGCAGCGCCGCGCGCTGGCTGGCGACGCCCTGCTGGCGCCGGTCACGCTGGCGCTGCTGCAATGGAGCGGCTTGCTATGGTTTGCCGGCGTGCTCACGCCGCTGGCCAGCTGGCTGCTGCGCATGGTGCTGGGCGACCCGGCCACGCATCCGCACAATGGCGAGCAATGGGCAGCCCTGTATGTCATCACGCTGTGCGCCAGCGCCCTGCTGTTCGTGCAACTGGCGCGCCGCCTGCACTGGCCGCAGTTGCGCTGGCTGGCCGTCCCCGCCTGGTTCTCCCTGGCATTCTGGAGCGCCAATACCCTGATGGCGCTGTACGTGCGCGAGTATCTGCCCACGGCACTGTCGTGGCTGGCCTTTGCCTGCGCCTGGCTGGTGGGCGAGTTCCTGCTGCGCAGTTGGTCGCGCGCCGGCTGGCGGCTCGACCTGCGCGCGCTGCACCTGCTGCATACCATCCGCACGGCCGCCCCCTGGCTGATGCTGTGGCCGTTTGGCGCCATGCATATCGACGCTTGGCTGGCGGGCCATGGCGAGTCGGTCAACCCGGCCTGGTCGCGCTACCTGCCAGCCTGGGCCATGATGCTGGCGCTGGCCTGGTTGATCCGCCGCTGCCGTGCGGGCGGCTGGCCGGTGGCGCCAATTGCCAGCTGGTACCAGCGCTATCTGATCCCGCTGGCCGCCGCCTGGTCGCTGGGCCTGATTGCGCTGTGGAACTTTGTCGACAACGGCGCCATGGCGCCACTGCCTTATTTGCCGCTGCTTAATCCGCTGGACCTGAGCAGCGCCTTTGCCATGCTGCTCGGCCTTGCCACCTACCGGCTGCTGCGCGCCAGCCCGCCAGCCTGGCTGACGCCATGGCAGGCACGCGTGCCCCTGCTGGCAGCCTGCTTTGCCTATGGCTGGTTCAACCTGATGCTGCTGCGTACGGTATCGAACTATCTGGGCGTGCCGTACACCTTTGACGCCATGCTGGCCTCGCAGTTCGTGCAGGCCATGCTGTCGCTGGTCTGGAGCGTGACCGCACTGCTGCTGATGCGCCATGCGGCGCGCCATCAGCGACGCGGCCAGTGGAGCGCCGGCGCCGTGCTGCTGGCGCTGGTGGTAGCCAAGCTGTTCCTGATCGATTTGTCGAATGCGGGCGGCATTGCGCGCATCGTCTCGTTTGTCGGCGTAGGCCTGCTGATGGTGCTGATCGGCTACCTGGCGCCGTTTCCCAAGGCACTGGCAACGCCAGCCGAACCACCTGCCGAACCTGTTACGGGAGCCGCATGAAAACATCGTTGATACTGTGGTGCTTGTTGGCAACATTATCTGCCAATGCCAGCGCTGCCCCAGACGGGCCGCAGGACTATGCCTGGCGCATGGCCGTCACCCCAGCAGCCGGCGCCGGCGTAGTACGCCTGCCTGTGCCGCGTGAAGCGTATCTGCATGCGCGCCGGGCCGACCTGTCCGACCTGCGAGTGTTTGACGCCAATGGCAAGGCGCTGGCGTTTGCCGTCGGCGCACCCGCCAGCCAGAGCGCCACCGAACGGCGCGAAATACCAGCGCGCCTGTTCCCGCTGAAAGGCGCACCGGCCAGCAGCGAGGGCCTGCAGAACGTGGAAATTCGCACCAGCAGCGACGGCCGGCTGCTGTCGGTCAGCGCCCTGTCCGGTGCCAGTACCGGTGCCGGCCCCGACGCGCGCCGGACCGACGCCCTGCAGGCGCTGATTCTCGATCTGGGCCGGCAGAGCGAACAAAGCCGTATTGGCGCGCTGCGCTTTGCCCTGCCGGCCGGCACAGGCAATTACAGCGCCCAAGTGCTGCTGGAGGTCAGCGACGACCTCAAACAATGGGACGCGATCGGCACTACCACGCTCAATTGGCTCAGCAATAGCGATACGCAAACGCTGGCCAACGACAGCATGGCCTTTGCGCCACGCCACTTCCGTTACGCCCGCCTGAGCTGGCAGGACGGCGAACCGCTGGCCTTTGGCGCCATCACTGCGCTGGCGCTCAGCCAGAGCGCTGTGCCGCCTGCGCGCGCCAGCATCACGCTGCAGGGCAAGCAAGGCAAACAAGCCGACCAGTGGCTGTACGCCACCCCGCCAGCGATTCCCGCCGACAGTATCGGCCTGCAACTGGACCAGCCCAATACCGTATTGCCGGTCACGCTGGGCATCGTGCGCCAGGCCGAAGCGTCCGCCGTGCGCCCGCACCGCCTGTACCGCCAACATCGCCAGCCCCGTCCGGCCCAAGGCAGCTATATCGAGCCCCTGCTCAACACCACCTTTTACCGCATCAGCAATGGCGACAAAGAGCGCGTCTCGGGCGACCTGGCCATGCCGGTGGTGCAAGCGAGCCAATGGGTATTGCAGAGCAATACCACCGCCCCGATTTCCCAGCCACCAGCGCTGCGCCTGGGCTGGACGCCTGATACCTTGTTTTTCCTGGCTAATGGCAAGGCGCCGTATCAGCTGGTGTTTGGCAACCGCCAGGCCAGCCCTGCAGCGTTGCCGCTGTCGCAGGTTGCGCCCGGCTTCCAGCCGGCCGAATTGCTGGCGCTGCCGGCCGCCACCACCGGCGCCCTGCTTGCGCAAGCGGGCGCCCTGGCCGAGGCGCAGGCTGGCTCGCCAGAGTCAATCACCAATAAAGGCAATCCGTCCTGGCGTCTTGCCGCGCTGTGGGGCGCCTTGCTGCTGGGCGTGGCGGTACTGGGCTTTTTTGCCTGGCGACTGCTGACGCAGATGCGCCATGAAAGCGAGCAAACCCATACGACTGGCGACGGTAACGATCAGGCGTAACGGCTTACACAATTGAAAATGCCCATACTTTAAAAAAGAACGGGCATAGTGTCATGGAAACTGAATTTTTCAGT
>Ga0308169_10004588_pt1 | contig 12900 bp, 11 predicted proteins | sample PhyBR1_2_FD_202139 | JGI IMG/M metagenome (GOLD analysis project Ga0308169, IMG submission 202139) | Phyllosphere microbial communities from UC Gill Tract Community Farm, Albany, California, United States - DLSLSB.R1 | ecosystem: Host-associated > Plants > Phyllosphere > Unclassified | place...
CGTATGAGCCCATCAGAGCGCCTTGGAGTCAGTTGTGCAGGTGCTGGATGGAGGGATGTGCGCACCGATAAGGGTACCGATGCTCAGCATGGCGACGATGAGACCCTCTCGGACATGGCTGAACGAGTATCCGCCCTGCCCGTCTGACTCGCCGAAGCGTTGTAGGAAGTCTTCCATGATGAGGATGTCGGAGATCTGGCCGGTATCATATCCGCTGTCTGTCAGCCCGGAAGCAAGCTAGAGAGCGGGCGAAACCGACAAGATGAAACCTCCCATTGAGGCCAGGACCGCTAGGGAGATCGAGGTCCATCCTGCCTGTCAGTCCGCTTGCTGGGTGCCAGGAAACCCAGCTCACCGATGGGCGACCCATACAGGTGGAATGCAGGTGCCATCCTGTCTATCTGTCTCTATCGCTCTTGGTTGTCTCTTTAGTCGGAGATTCTAATACGTCTAGGCGAAGCAAGTGGGACTCGGTTGCTCCAGAGGGGCCTTCGTCCAAGCGATCCATGTCCCCCCGCATCTAATATACCCCTCCTCGGGCCCACAATCTCAAGACGAACGCGAACCGCTCCTCCACCCCGGAAACGTCAGTATTCTCGTCACAACTACGTCGGAGTAGGGTTTCATCCGTCCGCCCAAGCATGCGTCGTCAGCCCGAAAGCCTATCGCGGCCGAGAACGGCTCCAGCGGTCTGGTGGCCCATCCGAGCGATAGGCATCACTGGACCTCTTCGTCAGTCTCGAAGACGTCATCGACCTTAAATTACAGGCGGGAGGGCGCGGTGGGGTGGAGACTGAACCGGGTTCCCGGACCACGCAGAATTAGGGGCGCCAAGGGGAGAGGGCAATGTGGTCTCGCCGTAAATAGATGACGCGGCTGTGTGGGCCATGGCTGGGAAGCTGGGGGGAGATTACACAGGTCTCAGGCCCCAAGGAGTGCGAGGTCATGTGTGCTCTGTCCGAGCGAAGAAGGAGAGGCCCAAATGGCCGCCGGAAACGGAGGATTTTGTCGACGTCCTTTCCAGTCGCTTGACGTCATCCATCGGTCCGGAGCTGGTGCCGGCGTAGGCAGCGGTGCCGCCCGCTAGAGGCACATGGGCATGTCGGCATCGGAGGCGAAAGTTGCGACGACACCGACGACGACGACGACGACCAGGGCTTCCGGCAGAACGGAGTGCATAGCATATAGGGCACGAAAGCCAGGGATGACTCGATGTTCTCAAGCGATTTACCCGAGAGCACCGTGTGGCCTGCGAGGTGCCTATATGGACCCACAGTATGTGTCCGCGGCCGTTCAATATTGCCTAGACTGGGATGGTAGACTAACCGCTCCCTCGCCGTTGGGCTTCGAGCATGCGTAGTGCAGAGAGACCGGCGGGTGCCTGCCTGTGGTGATTCCATCCCCGGGCGACTTCGCCCGTACCGTATCGGATCATTGGACAGATTCTCCCCCGCTTCTCACTGTCCCTCTCAGCCAAAGCGTGGCACAGAACATGTCCGGGCCAGTCCGGCTGACTCGTCCGCCTCATCCTCGATTCCGCAGTTCGCCATGTCGCATTAGCCTCGACGGCAGCAGAGTCCAGCTGTTACGCGGCCCGTCGATGCTAAAAGCGGTCCTGGTCACGTGCACCGATGGGTAACTCATCGATGGTCCTGCCCTCATCACTACTGAACATGATTCTGAGCGGTCTGGCAGTGCGTTAACGTGAGATGACCATGACGTCTACCAAGAGCGAGCAAGGTTGGGAAGTAGCCACCTGATCTGCGTCCAGCTGTCATGAGGTCCGCATCGCCGACAACCGGCGGATGGGTAACGGGAGAAAACGGAAAGAAAAGCGGGTGAGAAACGGCTGAAAGGGGTAACTTTTATGATCCGAGTGGCGAGAACCCCCCGTGACAAACTTGTGTGGGGCTGGGCTTGATCAGAATTTTTCAAACGTGCGGCAACAAATTGCATTTCACAGCTTTAAAAACCCTTGCTGACGCCGCTGCCCCCGGCCTTCCCCTTCTGTTCCATCAACCAACCTCTTCTCTTTTCTCTTATCAACGATCACCCCCTTCTTTCCCCCCTTCTATCGTTCTCTCTGAGACGACCTCTCGCGCCTTCGTACGCACACTCACAAACAAGTGTATACATCGTCACCGCAGACGTGTATACTAGCCCTTTGGAGATCAACCAAAGCGTAACAAAAAAAAACGCCCAAAAACAACTTAGACATCCCCTTACCCTCTTCTACAAGGTGAGCACGGGTCGATCGCGAACTGGTACAGAACGACCCACTGACAGCTAGTCTAATGATGGCTCCCGCTGCTACTTCCGCTGGCTCGTCTGCCAAGGCTGGCGCTTTCGACGTCGCCACTCTCTTCGTCGCCGACAAGGCTGCCCGAGACGAGGCCGCCCTCAACCTCGCCGCCGCCACCAAGAAGGAGGGCGTCGAGTTCCTCGGTCAAATCGGCTTCTGTGACGCCGTCATCAAGGTGAGCCATTGTTCCCCCTGCTTACTCGGTGCGGCTGCGATGTGCGCATCGCCGTCAGCGTCGCCACCGATCTCGTCGAAAAATTCGCGCCACATTTTGATTCCGCGCTGACATACAGGCCCTCTCCGACAAGAAGTCTGCCGAGGTCCGAGAGTCTGCCGCTGCTGTCATCTCCACCCTCGCCGAGAACGGTGCCGCTCCTTACCTCGAGCCGTACATCATCTCCGACGCCCCGTCTTCTCCTTTCCCGGCTCTCCTCGAGGCCCTCGCCGACAAGGCGGCCCCGGTCAAGGATGCCGCCCTCGCCGCCCTCAAGGCCGTCGTCCAGTCGATGAACCCGTGGGCCGTGTTCGTCATCCTCCCGCCTCTTTTCGAGCAGATCAAGACTGCCGGTAAATGGCAAGTTAAGGCTGGTGCCCTTGCCCTGCTCCAGCAGATGATCGTCTCGGCCCCGGCCCAGATCGGTCAGGCAATGCCCGACGTCATCCCCGTTCTTGCGGGCGCCGTCTGGGACACCAAGGCCGACGTCAAGAAGGCTGCCAAGGCCACGCTCGAGAAGGCCGTTGCCCTCGTCGAGAACAAGGATATCGAGAAGTTCATCCCTGCGCTCGTCAAGTCGCTCCTTAACCCCATCGAGGAGGTCCCCAAGACCATCACCTTGCTTTCCGCTACCACGTTCGTTTCCGAGGTTACCGCCCCGACCATCTCCCTCATCGCTCCTCTTTTGATCCGAGGTCTCGATGAGCGTGCCACCGCTATCAAGCGAAAGGTCTGCGTCATTGCCGACAACATGTCCAAGCTCGTCGACTCCGAGTACACCGTCCGACCTTTCCTCCCCCAGCTCTTGCCCCGTCTGATCAAGACGTCCGAGACCATCGCCGACCCCGAGGCCCGAGCCGTCTGCAACCGAGCCATCGCCACCCTGCGACGAATCGGTAAGGTCCCCGCCGAGTCAGACGGATCCGACCTCCCCCCTCTCAAGATCGCCGAGGGTCCCCACCTTGCCACCAACCTCGTTGCTCTCGTCAAGAAGCACGGTGGTGCCACGGTCGAGCAGGCCAACCCGGGTCTCGCCTACTCTGGTGTGCTCGCTGCTTCGCTCGTCAACGCCCACAACTTTGACCAGAAGACGTGGGAGGCCACCCTGCCGCCGTACATCAAGCTCGCCCTGCCGTCTTACGACTCGCTCCCGGCTGTCCGAGAGCTGCTCCAGAAGAAGGCCGACGAGCAGGAGACCGACGACGTCAAGTTCGACGACGAGGAGGAGGGTGAGGACCTGTGTAACATTGAGCAGTTCAACTTGGCCTACGGTGCCAAGATCCTGCTCCACCACGCCTCGATGCGACTGAAGCGAGGACACCGATACGGTCTCTGTGGCCGAAACGGTTCCGGAAAGTCGACGCTCATGAACGCCATCATGAACAACCAGGTCGAGGGTTTCCCGTCCCCCGACGAGGTCCGAACGTTCTACGTCCAGCACGACATTGACGGCTCCGAGGAGGAGATCTCGATCAAGGACTGGGTCCTTGCCGACAAGCGACTGCTCGCCACCCCCGAGGAGATCATCCAGACGCTCGAGTCGGTCGGCTTCGACGAGAAGAAGCAGCTGAACTCGATCGGCTCGCTGTCCGGTGGATGGAAGATGAAGCTCGCCCTTGCCCGAGCCATTCTCTTCCGAGCCGACATCTTGCTCCTTGACGAGCCAACGAACCACTTGGACGTTCTTAACGTTACCTGGTTGATCGACTACCTCACAGGTCTTACCAACTGTACCTCGATCATCGTCTCGCACGACTCGGACTTCCTTAACCGAACCATCACCGACGTCCTCCACCTGAACAACTTCAAGCTGAAGCGATACCCGGGCAACCTCGAGGCCTTCGTCAACTTCGTCCCCGAGGCCCGAGCCTACTTCCAGCTCGACGTCGCTGAGGACTACCAGTTCAAGCTCCCGGCCCCGCCTCTGCTTGACGGTGTCAAGACCAAGGAGAAGTCGCTCATCAAGATGAAGAACGTGTCGTTCAAGTACCCGACCTCGCAGGTTCAACAGCTGTACGACGTCTCGCTGCAGGTCTCGCTCTCTTCGCGAGTCGCCATCCTCGGTCCCAACGGTTCCGGAAAGTCCACCCTCGTCAAGCTCTTGACGGGTGAGACCGAGCCGAACCTCGGCGGAACGATGTGGAAGCACCCGAACTTGGTCATCGGTTACGTTGCCCAGCACGCTTTCCACCACATCGACAACCACCTCGACTCGACGCCGCTCGAGTACATGCTGTGGCGATACCAGACCGGTGAGGACCTTGAGGAGATGCACAAGGCCAACCGAGTCATGTCCGAGGAGGAGAAGAAGAAGATGGCCGAGGGTGCCAACTACATCAAGGAGGGTGTCAAGCGAATCATCGACGAGATTGTTGCCCGAAAGAAGCTGAAGCAATCGTACGAGTACGAGGTTTCGTTCAAGGGCATGTCGTCGGCCGAGAACGTCTGGATCTCGCGAGACGAGCTTATCACCCGAGGTTTCGAGAAGAAGGTCATCGAGCTCGACACCCGAGAGGCTCAGCGACTGGGTCTCATGCGACCCCTTGTCCGACGAGAGATCGAGAAGCACTTCGAGGACTTCGGTCTCGAGTCCGAGTTCGTCTCGCACAACTCGATGCGAGGTCTCTCCGGAGGTCAGAAGGTCAAGGTCGTCCTTGGTGCCGCCACCTGGCGACGACCCCACATCATCTGTCTTGACGAGCCCACGAACTATCTCGACCGGGAGTCGCTCGCTGCGCTTATTGCCGCGCTCAAGAACTTCGAGGGTGGTGTGCTCATTATCACGCACAACCGAGAGTTCTCCGAGTCGATCTGTTCCGAGGTCTGGGCCATGCGAGACGGACACCTCGAGGCTTCCGGCCACAACTGGGTTGAGGGCCAGGGCTCGGGTGAGCGAATTGACAAGAAGGCTGCTGGAGAGGAGGAGGAGGTCCAGTACGACGCTCTGGGTAACCCCATCGCCGCTGTCAAGAAGGAGAAGAAGAAGTCTGCCGCCGAGCTGCGAAAGGCCAAGAAGGACCGCATGGCGAAGCGCAAGGCTGGTATCGAAGTCTTCACCGACGACGAGCTCTAGATGTCTTGAAGCTCTCTCGGAGTCGTCGTCGACGAGCAAATGTCGAAGACATGGCTCGCCACGACGATCAGTGGTTCCTTCTAGTTTTCCGCCTTCGTTCCGGCGCTGGACGATATTCCTCTCCAGGATTGTATACCCTCCCCCCGCTTCATGTGGCGTTACGACATTCTCTCCTTTCCGCTTGATAGATATTATCACCCGCCATCCTTCGCATTTGGTCTCGTCATGGCCTTCTCATATATATTTATAGACGGCCTACGGGTCTCATGCAACTCCGCTGTGTCTGATACATCTGGGTCGTGCTGGCCCCTCGCTTGTCCATCATGGGGTTACTCGGAGGGGCGCAGAATGGCTTGGCCGAAGGTCTGGGTGGGGATGTAAGAGGAGAGTGGGAAGGAGCGGGATCAAATGTGGCGGGTGACTTTGCCGAAGTTAGCTGATGCAACTTCGCTCCTCGTCACTCTCATCTTTTCATAAGATACGAAATCCACGCTGGACAGCGCTCGGCCAGGCTAGTGCAGCGAAAAGCACAGGAAGAATCGACGCAGATCCGAAAAGCTCTACACATGGAGGAGTAAAGCAGCATGGCCGCACCTATTTCCGCCAGACCAGCTCAGACGGTAAGCCCGCCCCGTGGCCTCCCCTTCGCGCCTCCCTTGCATGCGCTGACAGCTCAGCCTTCGGCCAAAATTGAGGGGCAGTACCGCGTGAGCTCTCGATTCCTTCAACTTGAGGCGAAGCTCATGTCAGCTGTACGCCGCTACGCGATTCGGAAAGTTTGGGTTGAGGGCGGTTGTGCTTGTTACTGCGGCTGCGTTCGTCAGCTCGGGCCTGCTTGCTGGTGAGTCGCAGGCGGTATTCGTCATCTCAGCCCGAAATGATCTGGCGTTTTAAGCCGAGTGCGAGGAGGAATATCGCACAGAGTGTCAGGCTTGGACTTGGGGCGCGCACGACGAGGATAGGGGTCATTGGAAACCCGTGCAGGGCTAATCGCAGGCGGCACATGGAGCGGGTGGCTCAGCTTCGCGGCTAGGCTGGGGTGGAGCTTGCTGCTGGCGGTCGTTGTCTTCGCATATCCGCTTAGCAGAAGAGCAGCCTTGATACGGCGTGAGTGCATGACGGCCTCTCGGGCCATTGAGCGCACTCACCTTCCAGGTCCTCCTGCCCCGCAGCCCAAGCGTTCGGTCTTCACGCTAATATACGCCAACTTCACCTCCTTCGACTTCCTTCTCAACCATGTCTTCGTCCCCGCTGCTTTCGTCCTTTTCTTCACGAAAGCGATCGATATGGCTTCATCCAACCCGCGACTTGGTTGGCTTCAGTCCACTCGGTAGGCCAACCCTCGTCATTTGGCGGCCAAGGTGTAAGCTGAACAACAGACGGCATCCGTGGAACCTGAACGAACGCGTAGCATTCCTCTTCTGGGGCAACATCGCCTTCTTCATCTTCGTTGGGCTCCGCGACCAGATCAAGTTCCGCGCAGGAACGACGTGGCCTAACGGCCGGACTCCACTGCATGTCGCTGCGTCCAAGAGCCTGAGTGCAGCGCTTTGGGCCGTCTTGGAGGACTTCACACCGGTCCTCGGCAGCGGTGTCACCACTCTTTCGTTCCCTTTCATCTGGACTGCGGTGTATCGACTGTGCTCGCGACGTGTCTGGGCAGCTGTTTACCGGCTCTTTAGGTGAGCTCACGCCTCTGCTACTGCGTCACGCTCGGGCTGAAGGCAGCGGGTGGACGCCAGTTGGTAGTCTGATACATACGTGGGCTTGGTCCAGCAAGACGCAGGTCACCTGGTCTCTGGCGGGATATCTGCTCGTGGTGCAGATTGTCTCCTTCAGCTTGTGGAAGATCCTGCAGAAGGTCGGGGACACCTACATCACGCATGTGAGCTGCAAGCGATCTGCACTGAGACCCGCTAACCTCAGCCCTTCGACTTCAGCCCGTTGCTACGAGGCAGCTCGCTTCCGCCGGACACGTATCTTCTGACCGCGTTACAGACAACAAACTCTTACGACTTGGTGAGATCGGACGATATCGTCAAGCGGGCTAGCTAGCTCACGCACAGCACTTTACGCTTATGGAGCTCATGCGAGTCGCACGGATTCCCGCTCGTCGACAAGCAATCTTTGGCGATCTCTCAACACACCCCGTCTTCGTGCATCAACTCTTCGAGGCTCTCTTGCTGCAACTCGGCAAGCGGTATACGACCATATCGACTCGAGGCGGTCTTCGTCCCGCCGTCAAAGCTGCCGCGCCGGTCATGCCAACTGGACCGGATCCGCGGGCGCTTCAAGTCAAGCAGGCGGATATCTTCCGGCCCACCGTCAAGGCGAATTCGGCGATCGGCTCCACCCTCCAGAATGTCCTGGACGGACCGGTCATCGCTCCGCCTGCATGGGCAGCGAAAGTTGATCCGAGTGTGGTCGGCCCGAAAGTGCTTGGACAGGTGGAAGGCGTTGCCAGCGAGGCTGTGAAGATGATCGAGGGGAAGCCATATGGCGACAAGGTGATTGTGGAAGGCCGGGGGGTGCTCAAGAGCCTGTACGCCTGGACGGGCCGAGAATGGGCGAGGAACAATGTTGCAATCTGCCTGCCTGACCCGATGGTCGTCTCATGGATCATCGATGGTGAGCTGGGAGGAGCATTCAAGAAGAACCAGCTGACACGCAGTTCTGACCATTTTCACTGTTGCCTCGGCGGATGAAGATGCCTATGGCCGAGTGCAGTCGGTTCTCCCCGCCACACTGGAGGCAATCGTCCGTGTCCGGATCGCCCTCAAGCAGCTAGAGGCGGAGCTGCTCGCGCAAGCTACTACTCTCGGCAAGGCTGCTGAGACTGCCAACGCAGAGGTGAAGCGGTCGGTGGGGCAGGTTGTGTCAGGTGAGCTGGCCAGGCCATGATTCCCTCGACCTTAGCTGACGTGAGATTGTGATGAGAGCGTGCTCAAGATCGCACGGAGGTTTGGCAAGAGCCTCGGGGCGTTCCGGTTCCCGCCTGGCATTGCGGAGGAGCTGAAGGAGATATGTAGACCGCTCGAGAGGGTGGAAGAGTGATGTGCATGAATCGCGTAATCTCACACCGTATCGTTCCCGGTTGATGTTGCTCATTACAACACTGCCTGGAGCTGGTTGCTAATCGATTCAAATGGATTAGGACTCGCTCCGTAATCTCAGGGCCGCGACGCGTCGGGGATGTTTCATGTTTTGAATCTCGAACCGCATTGATCTCGCCTCCGGCAACAAAGTCTATTTCGGCAGTCCACACGTACACATCATCCTCCCCCACTCCGGTGTACACATACGAGCCCGACAGTCACCAACACGTCGTTGGAGAGGGAAGCCTTCTCACTTCTGCGGCGCAAATTTCATCGGACCTCTACGACAACCCACACATCGACTGGATCTACATAAACACCACCCGCCCAGCCTTCACCCCGCTCGCCCGCGCGCCGGCGCCATGCCAGCATGGCCCCCGCCGCTCCTCTCTCCAACTACCAGCTGGGCGACCTGCTCGGCCGAGGGGCCAGCGGGTCCGTCTACCGTGCGCTCAACTTCCTCACGGGCGAGACGGTAGCCATCAAATCCGTCTCGCTCCATTCCCTCGCGCCCTCGTCCCTCCCGGACCTCATGTCCGAGATCGACCTACTCAAGAATCTCAACCACTCCAACATCGTCAAATACAAGGAACACGCGCAGGACAAGGACAACCTCTTCATCGTCATGGAATACTGCGAGAACGGATCGTTGCAGACGATCCTCAAGAAGTTCGGCAAATTCCCGGAGAGCCTCGTCGCGGTGTACATCAGCCAGGTGCTCGAGGGGCTGATATACCTGCACCAGCAGGGAGTGATCCACCGCGATATCAAGGGCGCAAACATACTCACGAACAAGGATGGGAGTGTCAAGTTGGCCGACTTTGGGGTCTCGAGCAGGGCCCCGGTGGGCGGCGGGGGACTGGGAGCGAAGGACGGAGGGGGCGCGAACGACAATGAGGTGGTGGGCTCGCCGTACTGGATGGCGCCGGAAGTGATTGAGCAGAGCGGGGCGAGCACGGCGAGCGATATCTGGAGCGTGGGGTGTGTCGTCGTGGAGCTGTTGGAGGGCAAACCGCCTTATGGCGATTTGGCCCCGATGCAGGCGCTGTGGAGGATAGTGCAGGACGAGTCGATGCGTGTGCCCGTCGGCGCCAGTCCCGTGAGCCCGCATCTATGGTGGTGAATTTCATCATGCTCATCCCAGGTCGTCAAGGACTTCCTATATCATTGCTTCCAGAAAGACCCGAACCTGCGTATCACGGCGGCTAAGCTGTTGCGACATCCGTGGATGCTCTCAGCCAAGAAACACCTCGAACCGGCATCGACTGGGCAGCCGCGCAGTCGAGATGTCTCCTTGTCAAAGGCTACAGGAGGTTCATCTGGTCTCAGGCCAAGCAGTCTGCGCGCTGTTACGCCAGCCAACGGCGCCACGAAGCTAGTCGTCAGGACACCTTCGGGCGGCGAAACGGTAAAGGCGAGGAAGCCGGGCAAGGTGTACCACGATGAGGCAGTACAGCGAGTACAGGAATGGAACCAGAAATTGAACGGTCAGCTGGATAGCACTTCGGTCGCTCGTCATCGAGCTGACGAACAGCTTCGCCCAACGCCGCTGGCACGCTTCGCCGCCTGCCGTCGATCACGGCAAGAAAGGTGTCGAATGCAAGGAGAGCGGATGTACCGCCTTCCTTGGGCATCTTCGGCCTACCTGCCCTCCCCACGCGATCGTCGGCCGAGTCTATCGCAGCCTCGTCGAGCTCAGCAGCAGCTGCTGGGCCTGTCGGTCTGTTGCAAAAGAATCTACACGCCAATGGAGTGCTCAAACGGGCGCAGGAGCAAGACGGTGAGGATTGGGATGCCGATTTCGACTCTGATATATCGCTCTCGAAATTCCACCCGCCGGTGCCGCCTGTACCGCCAATAAGCAGTGCTCCTAGCTCGGCACACCAAAAGTATGAGGCGCCGGTCGTGGACGAGCCGGATCAAAGCACCGTCAGGCCGCGACAGTCACCCGCTCTACAATCAAGACCTCTGCCTGCTTCCCTGGAGTCGTCCCTCTCGAGAAGCACTTCCAAGATAGAAGTAGAAGACTACTCGGATCTGGCGAGTGAGACGAGTGCGGATGCGCTGGAAGCCAAGCTGAAGGACCTTAAGGTAAGCTGCTGCCAGTCCTTACGCTGCCAGCTGACGCGTAGATGCGCAATAAAGCTAGAAAGGCAATCATGAAACCGGACGATATCCGCAAAGCGCAAGAGATCGTTCGCCGCGCATCCACTATCTCGACACCATCAGATGCGCACAGCATGCCCCCTCCGCCGATACCTTCCCGACTCGTCTCGTCCACGTCAAAGCGACCGATATTTACGCCGTCGCGATCGAGCTCGGGTCAAATGTCCCAGCAATTCGTAACTTCCCCTTCCCTCCCCTTGCCTCAATCGCCAAAGATCACCAAGTCGCCGCCTGGCTCAAGACAAGGCTCATTGAGGGCGAAAAGCGAGCTGTCAGAGAGTCAGAGGGAGCTCCAAAAGTATACTGAAGACGAGGAGGAAGATTACGACGACATGTTTGAGCAGGATGACAAGCCAAGCGCGGGTGAGTGGCTCAAAGCAGGCACGTTTCCTGCCTATGCTCATTTCAGGTCCAAGTAAGAGGCAGTCGCTACAGATACCGAAGCGAAACACTGAAACATGGTCATCGGATCAGGATGAACTTGCAGACCCCTTCGCCGAGATCGACGATGACTTCTCCCTCGGCGAGGATGACCTCGAGAGCCAGCTGCTACGAGATAAACGTGCGACGCTGTGTAGTAGTGTCGGTCGGATCGTCGACCTGCTCGAGCCTAGCACGCCATCGAATCAGCTTAAAGAAGCATGCGATGAACTTGTGAGCTGTCGTACGGTTGCCATCGGTCCAGCTGACAATAGTTGGGGATCTTTCACGGATCGCCGGACATGGGTCTTGAAGAGCACTTCCTGAGCAGCCATGGAATGCTAGCGTGAATCTCATGCCGGATGCGGAATCAGAAGCTGATAGCAGTGTGTTGGAATTGCTAGAGTCCCGCCTAAGCAGGGACGTGGCAGTGAGGTTGCTCAGGGTGGTCAATATGGTCAGCCCGCGTCAGCTATCACGACCCGGCATCCAGACTAATGGGTAGATCGTTGTGAATGATGTCGATGCGCTCGAGTCATTCTGCCTGGTCGGCGGAATCCCTGTCATCATCGTAAGCCTGCCGCGTTCTTGCTGGCTGATACACTCTGACGAGCAGCCCTTCACGTCCAAGAAACACCCTCTTGACAGCCGACTGGAAGCGTCAATCTTCATACAGCAGCTCACAAAGTCGGCTTTGACGCTGCAGATGTTCATCTCGTAAGCTGTGAACGCCACCAAGGCTCCATAGCTGACGGCAGCTGCCGAGGTCTGAGGATCCTGGTAGAAATGCTGGATGAGGACTATTCAGAGAACAAGACATTGGTACTATCCTCTTTGGAGGGGATTGGAAGTGTCTTCGATCTGCAGGTCAGCTTCCGAATCCATGACTTTTTAACGCTTACGACCAGTCGCCCACACCTCGGAATGACTTCTGCAGGATGTTCGTCCGAGAAGGCATCCTTGATCCGCTTTCCACCGCTATGCTGGCTATACTGCGGGATACGGCCATGCAGGATGAAGGGCCTAGTGCCCGAGCAATCCAAGTGCTGTTGCTCTTCTGTCAGGTGGCGCAGGCGGACGGGAGAGTGAGAGACGCGTTCGCAACGAGGATGATCATGTCTCGTCAGCTCTCCCCTCTTTCCTCGCGCGTAAGCTGACACCCAGGACTGCTGAAAGCATGCGAGCTGCTTCCTCGGAAGCTGCTTGTCACTGCGATCAAATCGATCAAACACCTATCGACCAGTCCTCAGCTCATCGAGGTGCTGCAAAACTCAAACGCGATGGACATACTCGTGTCGTTGCTCGGCAAGAGTATCAAAGGTACTCATGGGAATGTAAGCCTGCAGAATCTCGAGCTGGTAAAAGCTGACGGGCAGGAGATATGCTCGCACATCTTCCAGACGATATACAACATGACTCGCCTGTCGAAAGCGAGGCAAGAGGAAGCGGCTTCGAGCGGAATCATACCGCTTTTGCGCAAGGTCATCCAGAACAAAAGCCCGCTCAAGCAGTTCGCGCTGCCAATTTTGTGTGACCTGGCCAATGCTGGCAAGGTGTCTAGGCGGCTATTGTGGCAGAACAACGGGATGAAGCGTGAGCTGGCTGGAGTGCATCGTGGATCAGCTGACGG
>Ga0308169_10004591_pt1 | contig 12890 bp, 14 predicted proteins | sample PhyBR1_2_FD_202139 | JGI IMG/M metagenome (GOLD analysis project Ga0308169, IMG submission 202139) | Phyllosphere microbial communities from UC Gill Tract Community Farm, Albany, California, United States - DLSLSB.R1 | ecosystem: Host-associated > Plants > Phyllosphere > Unclassified | place...
AACACCGCTTCCCGTTCCTGCACAAGGTGGATGCCTGGAACCGCTTCGCCGAGCGGACGGGTGGAACCCTGGTGGAGAAGTGCTGCCACTTCTTCGACCTGATGCGGCTGATCCTGCAGGACGAACCGGTCCGGGTGTACGCCAGCGGCGGCCACGATGTGAACCACATGGACGAGGTGTATGACGGCCGGGTCTCCGACATGGTGGACAACGCCTACGTGATTGTCGACTTCAAGGGCGGCCGCCGCGCCATGCTGGAACTTTCCATGTTCGCCGAAGGGTCCAAGTTCCAGGAACGGATTTCCATCGTGGGTGATGCCGCAAAGATTGAAACCCTTATTCCGGTGGCCGCCAACCACTGGATTCCCGGAGATGAGTCCGAAGCGACCGTCGAGTTCAGCCCGCGCTCGCCGCTGGGTCCGGAGAAGCACGAGGTCCCGGTGGACGAGGCCGTTCTGGCGGCCGGCGCCCACCACGGATCCACGTATTACGAGCACCTTGGATACCGGAAGGCCATCCTGGGCGAAGGACCCGTTGAAGTTACTGTCGCCGACGGCCTGCAGTCCGTGCGGATGGGGCTGGCGGCGGAGCGTTCTATTACGGAAGGACGCCCCGTGGAGCTTGCCAATGCCGCTTCCGGGGTACGTTCATAAGAAGATTTGTGTTGGAAGTCCAACACGCCGCCAGGCTCTGCCCGGCGCATTGGGGAGGGAAGAGCAGCTTATGAGCACAGCACATGAAGAGGCGCCGCTGACGCCCCGCCAGCGCACCATCCTTGATGAGTTGGGACGGAAAGGCTTCATTTCCACGAACGACCTCGCGGGGACGTTTGCAGTCTCCGACATGACCGTGCGGCGGGACACCCGGGTGCTGGCCAAGCGGGGCCTGGCCCGGGTGGTCCACGGCGGCGTCAGCGCTGTGGACGGGCACGGCCAGAACGCCGACTTCGCCGCCCGGGTCCGGGAGGACGCCGACGCCAAGCTCCGGGTGGCACGGGCCTGCGTGTCGCTGATCGGCGAGCGGGACGCCATCATCCTCGATGCCGGCACCACCACGTACCAGATCGCCCAGGAACTGCCTTCGTCCTTCCGGGGGACCATCATCACGCATTCGGCACCGGCCATCCAGCGCTGCCTGCAGCTGACCGAGGCGCGCACCATCTGCCTTGGCGGAGAACTGCTGCTGGACAGCCAGGCGTTCAATGGCCCCATGACCGTGAACGCGGCGGCCGGCCTGCGGGCCAAGACGGCCTTCATCGGCGTGACGGGTATCCACGATGAGGCCTTCTACATCGAACGGGACGTGGAGCGCGCCACTAAGATCGCGCTTATGAATTCAGCGGAACAGGTGGTGGTGGTGGCAACCCGCCAGAAGATGCTCAGGTACGCGCTGGCGCGGCTGGCGGCATTTGACGCGGCGGACATGCTGGTGACGGATGCCCCGCCGCCGCAGGAGATCGAGGATGCCCTGGCCGCCGCCAACGTCAAGCTGATGGTCGCCGCGTGAGCGCCCGGCTGCGCGTCTGCTTGCCCGCCCAAAACCTGTTGGACGCACTCGCTCCCGTTGACGGCGTCGATTTTGTGCTCTGGGATCTGGCCGGCCCTGCCCCAGAGGGCCGGCTGGACCTGTTGGTGCCTCCCTATATGGGCAATCCGTCCTCGCTCGCCGCGCTGGCGGGGATGGACGTCGGCCTGGTGCAAAGCCAGTCCATCGGGTACGACGGCGTCGCCTCGGTTTTGCCCGAAGGTTTCACCTTCGCCAACGCCGCCGGAGTCCATGAGACGTCCACGGCGGAGCTCGCCGTGGGGATGATGGTGGCGTCCCAGCGCGGGATCCCTGACTTTGTCCGGAACCAGGAGACGGGAACGTGGGACAACGGCCAGCGCCCCAGCCTGGCGGACAGGCGCGTGCTGCTGGTGGGCTACGGGGGTGTGGGCAAGGCCATCGAGGCCAGGCTGCTGCCGTTCGAAGCCGAGGTCACCCGGATGGCCAGCCGTGCCCGGGAGGACGGCCGCGGGACCATTTACGGGATCGACTCGCTGTATGAGCAGTTGCCGCTGCACGAGATCGTGGTGGTCAGCGTTCCCTTGAGCCAGCAGACTGAGCGGCTGGTGGACGCCAAGTTCCTGGCCGCCATGCCGGACGGTGCCCTGCTGGTGAACGTGGCCCGCGGGCCGGTGGCAGACACGGACGCCTTGCTCGCCGAGACGTCGACGGGCCGGCTTCGGGCTGCCCTGGACGTGACAGACCCGGAGCCACTGCCGGCGGACCACCCGCTGTGGGGCACTCCCGGGGTACTCATCACTCCCCACGTGGGCGGCGCGAGTTCGGCCATGTTCCCCCGCATGGTACGCCTGGTCAGGAAGCAGATCGGGCTGCTGCTTGAGGGCCGTGAACCGGCCAACGTGGTGCTCCCTTAACCCGGCGGCGCCGCGGCCCTATGCTGGGCGCATGTCTACTTTCGAAGTCCGCCGCAGCGCCGTCATCCCTGCCTCCGCCGAGGAGATCTTTCCGTTGGTGAACAACTTCCATGAATGGACCGCCTGGTCCCCCTGGGAATCGGTTGATCCGGGCATGGACCGCCGCTATTTCGGCAGCGAATCAGGGACCGGCGCGGGCTATGAGTGGAGCGGCAACCGCAAGGCAGGCAGCGGAACCATGGAGATCGTGGAGTCCCTGCCGTCCAGCCGGATCGGCATCCGCTTGCAGTTCACCAAGCCGTTCAAGGCACTGAACCCCACCACGTTTACGTTCACCCCGGCACCCGGCGGCACTGAGGTGACGTGGCTGATGACCGGGGAGAACAAGGGGATTGGCAAGGTCTTCGCGCTGTTCATGAATATGGACAAGCTGGTGGGTGGCGACTTCGAGCGCGGCCTCGGGGCACTCGCCACCGCGGTGGCCGCCCGGAAAGCCTGATGCTCCGTGGGTGCCGTTGACGACGCCCTGGCTGCCGCCGATGAACCGGACCGCAGCTGCCTGCAGCACGTGGTGGAGGTGGCACGGTCCGTGGCTCCGGACGCCACGGAGGGCATGAGCTACGGGATGGCCGCCCTCAAGGTCGACGGAAAGCCGCTCCTGGCCGCAGTCGCCGCTGCCAGGCACCTTTCGATCTTTCCGTTCTCCTCGGCCGTGGTGGAGGCGGTGGCAGGGCGTCTGGAGGGCTATTCACTGTCCAAAGGAACCATCCGCTTCAGCGCAGCCCTGCCGGTACCGGATGACGTCATCGTGGACATCGTCCGGCTGCGGCTGGCGGAAATCCGGCGGTAGGGAAGTAGCAGTCAGGACCTATGGACCTGCCTGCCATCCGGAGCGGCGCCTATCCTGAACCCATGGCTGACACCTTCGCGTCCCTCGTTGACACCTTCAAGAACATGGGTGTGGCCCGGGCCTACGGCCCTCCGGTGAATCTTGGCGGGGAGGAGATCGTGCCCGTGGCGCTGGTCTCCTTCGGCTTTGGCGGGGGAATGGAATCGGAAGAGGGCGCTTCCGGCGGAGGCGGCGGCGGATTCGTCCTGCCCCTTGGGGTGTACCGGACGGTCAACGGGAGCCCGGCGTTCCGCCCGAACACCATCGCCCTCCTGGCATGCCTGGTTCCCCTGGTGGCGGTGGCAGGAAGGGCCGCCCGCCGGGCCATCTCCGCCACCCGAAAATAGTCCGGCTCCCGCTGCGCCCTGCCCCAATAAAACCCCTATTCCATGCGGGAACGAACAGTTCCATAATGGGCTCGTAGACTTCGGGAACCCCGTGCCGGTTGCTTGTGCCATCGCGGATCAGGGAGCTCCAGGTGGCCGCCCCGGCATTCGGCGGGAAGGACGGCCACAAGCCCGGCGGGGGACGGCCGGACTGGTTCGGGGGAGAGCGCGCCATCAACCGCAAGGAGAGTTGTCATGCTCAAAGACATGGAAGTCATGGCTGTATTGCCGGCCAAGGATATCGACCGGGCGCGGGAGTTCTATCGGGACAAGCTGGGGTTTGAGCCCGAGCGGACGATGGCTGACGGCGGCCTCGTCTACCGCTGCGGGAAGGGAACATCGTTCCTGATCTACCAGACGGACAACGCCGGTTCGGCCAAAAACACGCAAATTGGTTGGGCCACCGATGATGTTCCGCGGGACGTTGATGAACTGCGCGCCCGGGGCGTGGTTTTCGAAGACTACGACATGCCTGGGCTGAAGACCGAGAACGGCATCGCAACGATGGAGGGTTACGGCCAATCCGCCTGGTTCCTGGACAGTGAGGGCAACATCCTCAACATCTCCTCGATGCAGTCTTGACAACCGCGGCCTGCGGTTGCAGGCCCGGGATGAAACTACGACGCCGGCACGTGCCGCCCGCAGCACCCGCACCCGGGCGCCTGGCAGCGGCAGGACCGGCGCCGTCGTCGTCAGCGGTACGGAAGGAAGGGATGGCAATGGGTGCGGAAGAGGCTGTGCCGGAGTCGAGGGGAGTCTCGGTGGAGTTGCTGGCAACGGTGGACCTTGCCGGCGAAATCGACGGCATGGAAGGCCTGCAGCTGCGGATGCGGATGGTGACTATCGAGCCCGGAGGCGTCTTCGGGCCCCTGCACGGCCATGCCGGCAGGCCCGGCACCGTGTACATCCTGCAGGGCACCATCACTGACCACCGGGATGGGACGGCCACTGAATACGGGCCCGGAGTCGGCTGGCCGGAGGACAGGAACACCCTGCACTGGCTTGAAAACCGCGGGGCGGTGCCGGCGGTGGAAGTCTCCGTGGACATCGTCCGCGGGGACTGACCCGGCGCTTCAGACCGCGGGCTCGCGCCTGCCCATCGCCATCCGGAGGGCGCCGCGGAAGGTGATCCGGTTCCGCCTGGTCACGGCCACCACTGCCGCAATGCCGGCCAGGAGCACCACGATGCCGCCGGCGGCGACCGACCAGCGGGCACCGAACTGGCTGCCGATCCAGCCGACCAGCGGCGATCCGACGGCCGTCCCGCCTTGCAGGATGGCCAGGTAGAGCGCCAGCACGCGGCCGCGGAACTGCGGCTCCACGGAGAGCTGGATGCTGGTGTTGCAGCTGTTCAGGAAGGTGATGGATGCCAGGCCAACCGGAATCAGGACCGCTGCATAGATCCAGAACGTTGGTGCGATGCTGCCGAGGATCGTGAAGATCCCGAGCCCCAGCGCCCCGCCGAGCAGAAAGCGCAGCCGAGGGCCGGACCGCCGCGCGGCCAGGAGCGCTCCCGCCAGGGTACCCACGGCCATGATGGAGCCCAGCAGGCCGAATTCGCTGGGGCCCATGCTGAACTCGGTGGTGGCCATCAGCGAATTGATGACGGGAAAGTTCATCCCGAACGCGCCCAGGATACCCACCAGGACCATGATTAGCATCAGGTCCGGCCGCCGGCGCACATATCTGATTCCCTCGGCGACCTGGTGCTTGTTCCGCATACCCTTCGCAGTTGGGGCGGCCTGGGTGATGCGGATCCTGAAGAGCGAGACCAGGACGGCGGCAAAGCTCGCGGCGTTCAGCAGGAACACAGGGCCGGTGCCCACCCAGGCGATGAGCACGCCGGCGATGGCCGGGCCTGTGAGCCTGGCAGTGTTGAAGGACGCCGAGTTCAGCGCCACCGCATTGGAAATGTTGTCCTGGCCCACCAGCTCGGACACAAAGGCCTGCCGGGCCGGGGCATCCACGGCGCTGGCCACACCAAGGCAGAACGCAGCCACATAGGCATGCCACAGCTGGGCGGTGCCGGTGACCACCAGCAGGCCGATGGCCAGGCCGGTGAAGCCCATGGCCAACTGGGTCCACATCAGGATGATGCGTTTGCGGTAGCGGTCCGCCAGCACTCCACCGTAGGGGCCGAACAGCAGCATGGGCAGGAACTGCAGGCCGGTGGTGAGGCCCACTGCGGCGCCGGAGTGATCGGTGAGGACGGTCAGGACCAGCCAGTCCTGAGCCACCCGCTGCATCCAGGTGCCGATGTTGGAGACGATCGCGCCGCTGGCCCAGATGCGGTAGTTGGGGTTCTCGAGGGCCCGGAACATGGCGCTCATTTGCCGCTCATTTCCTGCATGATGCGGGCCGCGCGGCTGAGGATGAGCCGGTCGTCCTCGCTGAGCCCTGCGACGCGCCGGGCCAGCCAGGCGGTCCGCTGCCGGCGTGCTTCCTCAAGCACCGTCCTGCCCGCGTCGGTGATGTCCACGCGGACCTGGCGGCCGTCGTCGGGATGGGCGGACCTGGTGACGAAACCCTGGTCGGCGAGGGCGTTGACGATCCTGGTCATGGAAGGTGCCTGTACGTGTTCGCTCTCTGCCAGTGCGCGCAGCGTGCTGGGACCGCTGCCGTTGAGCAGGGCCAGGACGGTGTACTGGCCGGGGGTGATGATGTCGCCGGTGGCCTCGACGCGGAGCCGCCGGGAGGTGCGCATCACGGCGGTGCGCAGGTCGATGGCGAGGGTGTCGGGAGCGGTAGGGTCCGCGGTTGGCTGGGGTTTGGTGTGGGCGGGTGACATATAAGCGGGTGCGCCTCCTGCTGGCATTATTTAGCACTGCTAATTAGTTCTGCTAACTATTATGCCGCCCATGGTTGCCCGTGGCAACAGCCGGGGGCGTGGCCTTGGCAACACCGATGCTCGTCCGGGGGAAGCGATGCGACCTCCGGGGGCCCGGTCGACGCGAAGGGGCAGTCGAAATAAGAGTCAACAACGACTTTAGTAAACGGGCTTTTAGCCATTGACGGAGTTGCCCGCTGCGAGGAAGATATGGAAATGGGGCAGTATTAGCCAATAAAGGTTGATTGCACCGCACTGTGATATTCACAAAAGGATCAGCCATGTCCAATAATCAATTTCAGGAATGGCCGGCGCGCTCACGCCATTGGCAGGACCGTCGAATTACCTTTTTGTGGATAAAAGGCAGGGAAACTATCGGTCTGGGCGATGCAGTCAAAGATTTGACCACTTTGGCGGGAATTCCGCCGTGCACCGGCTGCGAACAACGGGCAGCCCTCCTCAACAGATTGTTTCGCCTGCCGCGGTTCGGCAAGCCGGGCCGCTCCTAATCCAATAGCGTGGCCCGGCGTCCCCGGGGGCCGGCCTGTCCCTCTGGCCGGCAAGGTATTGTCAGGAGGCGGCTATGCCGCAGCAGGTAGTGGTAACAGAACGGTATTGGTGTCCCGGTGCATGGCCATGGGAGTGGTTTGACACCTGCACCCGACGGGCTACCAAGTGGTGCTATGACTTCAGCTGGGTTGAGGAGACGGGGTATGGCCTGGCCAGCCACCTGAAGGCTTGTGAAAACGGAATTCTCTACAGCTGGTGGGCTTTTTCCTTCAACATATTCGGGAGTACCCAATACGGCCCGGGGAGGATGTGTTTTGACAGCCAGTTGAGCAGTTCCGGCAGATGTGCGGCCTCAGCTGTTTCCGGCTTGAAAATAACTGCTGAACTTCCGCATATCCAGTCCCTTGCCCAACGGCGGATCCGCGGGCCCGTCCACCGGCCGCTGCAGGAAGAAATAGAGAAAGCGCCCGGCAAGACGGAACAGAACTAATGCCGTGCGTGCCACGATCAATTTAGAAACCGTCCTCCAAAACCTGCATTGCTATGACGAGGGCGATGGCTGGGGCAACGCGGAACCTTACATCTGGACTGTCTTTTTCAAAGTGGATGGGGACAACTTCGCGGTCGAGGCGGGGGCCGGACTCATCGGATCGCCTGCCATCGTCTCCAGCAACGGCAGCCACGGGAATCTGGGAAACACGGACGTGGACGCCGGAGACGACGTTCCCGTGCCCGACGCGGTGGGGCTCTGGTCCACCAAACTGAAACCCATTCCGGTCAACGACGCCGGGCTGCGTGCCCTGCTCGGCGCTGACGACATTCCTGCCATTGCGGGGGTGGTGGTAACGGTCATGGAGGAGGACGGGTGGCCGGACAGCCTGGCCGACACGGGCTACTCAGCCTTTGTGGACTCTGTCCAACTTGCGGTGGTGAAGGTCGCCGCCAGTTTCCAGCACGCACTCGCCGCGCCCACGCCCCAGCAGATCAAGGACCAGATCGACGCCGTGAAGGCCTCCGCGGCCACGTCAGTACGCGCTGCGGTCAAGAATGCCATGTCCGGCTGGCAGCTGATCTGGTACGGAACTTTTGGCGACAACGACGACAGCATCGGGACCGAGGCCTTCACAACCACCACCGACGAGCTGCTGGCCACGCCTGCCATCACCATCGGCCGGCGATGGTCCGGAGATGAATCCGGAGACGGCGACTGGGAGTTGAGCGGCGTTTTCCGGGGCTTCCCACAGGTGGATTGCCACCTCGAATCCCTGTTTTCCTTCAGCCGTGCCGGAGACGCCCGCCAAGCCGCGGACAGGGAAAGGAGCTTTGACGCCATGCGTGCGTTCCGGGAGGGCGGGTTCCGCAACTTTCCGGGGCTGGGCGCATGGTGGGGCGAATTCAGTGCCATCAGCCCGGCGCTTGCCCTGCTGGCGGAGAAGCGGCCGGAAGTGCAGGACGCCCTGCACGGGCTCTTGCACGACGCCGGCACCTGGCTTGCGGACAAGGAAACGGCGATCCCGGAGGAGTCGCTGGGCCGCTTCACCACGGTGCTGGATGCGTTGTCGGAAGATGCGGGTGGCCGTGCCGCAAGGGTCATCCGGCAGGCGAAGCGTATTGTTGGCCGGCTGCCCGGTGCCACCTTCGAGGATGCCCTGCGCATCGCCTCGGAGATCAAACCGGTGGGGAGGACGCCGCGGACTACGCCCACTGAGTCGGCGTCCGGACTCCAGCCCGCCAATACGCCCTTGACCAGCTTCCTGGTGTCACTGGCGGACCCGTCTGTCCTTGAGGCCTACCGGCGCAACCCGGAAACGGTTCTGGCCGCCGCGGGCCTCCGGGTGGAAGATGCCATGGCTGTTCTCGAGGGGCAGCGGGGCCGGCTTCGGCTGGGGGCCCTGGCAGAACTGGAACGGGCGGGCTACGCGGCGATGGTGACGGACAAACTCGCTCCCGGCGTGGGGGCCATGGACCCGATCACCATCAACACGAACAACTTCAACAACAACTCAATCAACATCCAGACCACCTACAACTCCAGCACAAACACCAGCAATGACAACACGATGGTGACAACCAGCAACGACAACAGCACCACAACCACCACCAATTCCAGCGACTGGCGAGACCGCGCGCTGGCTGATATCGAGGGCGCGATCAGGTACTTCGACCGCCGGGAGTTCAAGGAACCCGGCAGCCTGCACGTTGTGGGCTCAGGGATCCTGCCCATCAGTGACCTGAGCCTCGGGGCGCAGGCACAGATCGCGGCCGCAGACATCGTGCTGTACTGCGTGGCCGATCCCGCCACCGAACTGCGGATCCATGAGCTGAACCCGCGCTCCACCTCGCTCTACGGCCTCTACGGAAATGGCGTGCCACGGATCGAAACCTACCGCGCCATGGTGGACGCCATCATGGAGCAGGTGCGGCGGGGGCGCAGGACGTGTGCCGTCTTCTACGGTCACCCGGGCGTCTTCGCGTGGTCCACGCACCAGGCCATCCGCACCGCGCGGGGTGAGGGGTACCGGGCCGAGATGGGATCGGCGATTTCAGCGCAGGACAGCCTGTTTGCGGATCTGGGGCTGGATCCGTCCACCTTCGGGCTGATGACCCTTGACGCGACCGATTTTCTGATCCGGAACCGGTCCCTGGACCCCTCGATGCACGTCCTCCTGTGGCAGGCCGAGTGCGCCGGTGACGACGGCTTCAACTTCTCGGGCTACCGGCGGCACAACTTTCCCGTCCTCCTGGAGCGCGTGGGGGAGTACTACCCGGCGGACCATCCCGTAGTGATCTACGATGCCTCCACCTTCGGGCACCTGCCTCCGGTCATCCAGCTCAAGCGGCTGGACACCATCCAGGCGTCCGATCTGTCCGGTATCTCCACGCTGTACCTTCCGCCTGCGGTGACCCCGGACACGGACCGTGGAATGCTCGAACGGCTGGGGCTGCTGCCCAGCCCCTGAACCTCCGGTGCAGTCCGCACCGGACGCCGCGTGCCGCCGTCGGACCGTACGACGGCGGCACGCGCCCGCCCTGCGGACCTGGCCGCTTTGGCGCGCCGGGCGTAGGCTCTGACACACCATGACTGAACAGCAGCCTTTTGAAGTGGTCCGCACATATCCGCACTTCGAGCTGCGCCGGTACCCGGACTATGTGGTGGCCGAGGTCAGGGTCACCGCGGACTTTGACCGTGCCGGCAACGCCGCCTTCCGGTATCTCTTCAACTACATCACCGGGAGCAATACCGCACGGCAGAAGCTGGCCATGACCGCTCCGGTGATCCAGGAATCGGGCTCCCAAAAACTGGCGATGACGGCGCCCGTACTGCAAAGCGGGCCACTGCCGGGGAGGGGTGGCCCGGCCGAATTTGTGGTGGCCTTCGTCCTGCCGGCCGGGCTGACCGTCGAGTCGGCGCCCGTCCCCAACGATTCCAGGGTTACGGTGCGAGGAGTTCCCGGATCCCTGTCGGCTGTCCAGGGGTTCTCAGGCAGCGGCTCCGCTTCTTCTTTCGAGCGCCACAACAACGGATTGCAGGCAGCACTCGCGCTGGCCGGCCTGGCGCCGGTCGGCCCTCCCAGGTTCGCCCGCTTCGACCCGCCCTTCAAGCCTTGGTTCCTGCGCCGCAACGAGGTAGTGCAGGACGTTCGGCAGCCACAATAGCGATTTGTCCGGGGGTGAACCCCTGCAGCCGCCGGCTTCTTATGAGGCGGACTCAAGCCAGGCGTTGATGGCGGCCCGGGCGGCGTCGGGCTGTTCGTGGAAGACCAGGTGCCCGGCGCCGTCCAACACGGTGAAACTGGCTGAGGGCATCGCGGCTGCCATTTCTTCGGCTGCGGCGAGCGGGATCAGGCGGTCCTGCGCTCCGTGGATGACCGCCGTCGGGCAGTCGATGGACGGCAGCAGCGAGCGGAGATCGGCCCGCTGCACCACTGCTTGCTGCTGACGCAGGAAGGCGTCCGCGCCAACCGGGGTGGTCATGGCGCGCCAGGTTGCCAGGAGTGCATCGTCGAGTTCGTTCCCTGCTGCCACTACGCCAGGGAAAGCGGCGTCGATCAATGCGTTGAACTGCCCGTCTTCCACAAGTGCGGACTGGCGGGCCCGCGCTTGGATCTGCTCCGCGGTATCGGCACGGGCGGAGGTGCTGACGAGTGCCAGTGCGGTGACCCGGCCAGGTGCCTGCCTGATGATTTCGAGGGCGACGTACCCGCCCATGCTTGTGCCGAGGACCGCGATATCGCCCGTATTCTCGCGGAGGATCCGCTGGGCCATGGCCTCGATGGTGTCGTCGTGGCGCGTGTCAGCCACTGTCACTTGACCCCGGGTCCACGCAGCATCGAGCACGGGTGCATAGGCGAGGGGCGAGCAGAGCAGGGGCGGTATCAGTACTGTCTTCATGGTTCCAGTCTGGCTGCTCCCACTGACATTGACGCAGCGCAGCCGGCCCCACCGGACCTATCGCCAGCTCCGATAGTTTCTTCATAGTCTGGAAAATCCCGGACCGGACGTACGTCCGGATCATTGGAATTCCCCGGTAAATCTCTCAGGCGTACCTTTGTTAGCGTTACCATCCGCGGCGCCGCACTCAGGGGAAGTGCGCTCCTACTTTCGCGAACTTGTTGTTATTGCTGAAAGTTTACGATAGTTTCTCTATGTGATGCAGGTCGCACTGGTGGGGAGCCCGCGGCCAACATGCCAACCAAAGGACAATGATGACCAGCGACCAACGCACCCACACTCCTGAACACCGGCTCAAGCGCCTGCATGAGCGGCTTGGCGGTATCGCGTACGGCGGGGACTACAACCCGGAACAGTGGCCGCGCGAGGTCTGGGACGAGGACGTCCGCCTCATGAAGGAAGCGGGGGTCAACCTGGTCACCCTGGCCGTTTTCTCCTGGAGCCGGCTCGAAACGGCAGACGGCGTCTACGACTTCGGCTGGCTGGACGAGATCATGGACCTGCTCCACGCAAACGGTATCGGTGTGGACCTGGCCACCCCTGACGCCGTCCCGCCCGCGTGGCTGATTGCGCGGCACCCGGACATCCTTCCGGTCCTCGCGGATGGCAGCACCTTCGGCTTTGGCTCCCGCCAGCACTTCGACGTCTCCCACCCCGCCTACCGGGCAAAGTCCCTGGCGATGGCGGAGAAGATGGGGGAGCGGTACGCCGCCCACCCCGCCCTGTGCATGTGGCACGTCAACAACGAGTACGGCCCCGTCTCCTACGGCCCGCACGCGGACCGCGCCTTCCGGGTATGGCTCCAGGCCAAGTACGGCAGCCTGGAGGACCTGAACCGGGCCTGGAGCACGGACGTGTGGGGCCAGGTCTACTCCGACTGGGCCCAGGTCAACGCCCCGGCCCAGCCCCGCACCTGGTCCAACCCATCACGCCGCCTCGACTACCACCGGTTCACCTCGGACAGCATGCTGGCGCACTACAAGGCAGAACGGGACATCCTTCGCCGGCACACGCCTGAACTGCCGGTCGTCACCAACTTCATGCGCTTCTACAAGAACAACGACTACTGGGCCTGGGCCGCCGAGGAAGACGCCGCCGCGCTGGACATCTACCCCGACCCGCGCGAAGCCGACGCCCACGTTGCCGCCGCACTTAACTTCGACCTGATGCGTTCACTCCGGAAAGGCCAGCCCTGGCTGGTGATGGAACAAGCCACGGCAGCGGTCAGCCAATGGTCAGTCAACGTCTCCAAGCTCCCCGGCAAGATGCGTTTAGGCTCCTACCAGGCGATCGCCCAAGGAGCCGATTCCATCCTCTTCTTCCAATGGCGCCAGGCCAAGGGCGGCACCGAACGATTCCACTCCGGCATGGTCAACCACGCAGGGCCGGACACCCGGGTTTTCCGC
>Ga0308169_10004592_pt1 | contig 12885 bp, 14 predicted proteins | sample PhyBR1_2_FD_202139 | JGI IMG/M metagenome (GOLD analysis project Ga0308169, IMG submission 202139) | Phyllosphere microbial communities from UC Gill Tract Community Farm, Albany, California, United States - DLSLSB.R1 | ecosystem: Host-associated > Plants > Phyllosphere > Unclassified | place...
CCAATCATCAAAAACCGTAGGAACTACGGGGATAGCTTGGTAAATAAGAGAAACCGCTGTGAGTAAAGAAATACGCTTGCAAGTATGCTCTATTCCCAAGAAGCTCCCACTTCAAGCGTTAAAAACCGGTAGGTTTAGCTAAGTGGTGAGTAGTTCACCGCATCAAACTAAGGTTGCTTGAAACCGAAAATGCCAAATGAGGCGTCGTACAAAAGCAAATAATAAAACAAGACAGTATGTGCTTTTTGTAATTTTTTTTGCTATTCATCGGGCAGGGCTCATAGCAATTAGTTCGCTTATCTATTTGACTGTGATATGATTGTAGTAGATAAAAAGGAGCTGATAATTATGAAAACATCAACAAAAGTAACGATTGGATTAAGTGTCGCAGCAGCAGCAAGTGTGGCAACAGCTGTAGTTGTTTCTGGCAAAGTGATCGAAAAAATCCATCATCTAAGTAACCGAACAAAAGTAAAAAAATTCGTGTATGACAAATTTGATGGGAATGAAAAGTTATTAGATGTCGTCGACCATTTATCAGATAGCGATTTAGATTCATTGATGGGCATGCTAGCAAAGATTAAATCTGGCAAAAAGAAAATTTCTGTCTACGGTGACTCTATCAAAGACTCGACAGAAGATGCGAAAGGTCGTCTGATGTCACTTGTTGAGAAAATGATCTAAAAACGATTCTCTTTGGATTGATCGAAAAAAGGAACAAGCAAGGCGATGTTTATTGCTGCTTGTTCCTTTTTTTATATGTGTAACAAAAGGAGGTAACAAAAGAGTAAGTCATCTGCTTTTTTTAAATTGAAGCCTGTTTGTTCGTCAAACTTTTCGATCCGATATTGGAGAGTGTTTCGATGCATGAAGAGTTGCTTAGCCGCTGAACTGATATTCCCAAAATTCTTCCACAGTTCGATAATGATGTCTTCCATTTTAAAACTACGGATTATTTCTTGATATTCATTTGTTAGCTGACTGGATGTAACTAATTCTTTTGTATAATAATATAAGGCAATTTCTTGTATGGAAGTCGTTTGGTCGGCTACTTGTATTTGTGTTCGTTTATTCAGGAAAATTTTTCGTTCTTCATTGAACATAGCGGTTAGATTTTGTCCAGCTGAATGGAATGAACCGACAAAGGCTTGTGTCGTCATATCAAAATCGACATCAAGAGATAAAAAGATACCTTTAAGATCTGCCGTATTCAAATAATTGGCATGCTTTCTTTCGATGATCAACGCATCTGTCTCTGTGTAAAGAAAAAAATCAAGAGCTTCGGGAAATAATCCAGAAATTGTTTCTCGCCATTCTTTTTGTAAGAAATCGGATCTCTTTTCAAAATGTAACTGAATGATTCGGCAGCTTTCTTCACATACATATCCCTTTTCCTCAAATAAATATTGATACCAAGGATGGCTGTCTAAGGTGTTTGTTTTCTGAAATAACGCTTTCAAAAGTTTCTCTTCTTGAACGGACAAGGAACTTTTATCGATCCACAAGAAGTAATCTTCTACGACTAGTGAAAGAATTCGATCATCAGAAGAAGGAGTATTCTTTTTTTGTGCATTTGGGTATAATCCTAGTAACTTTTCTGTGTTCATTTACTTCACCTCATTCACTAGTTTACCATAGGACACGGCGATAAGGAAAAACTCTTTGTACTTCACCAAAAAGCCAGTTATACTATGTTTGATAGAGAAGATAAGTAAATCTAAAAAAGGTAGGAGTACAAGTGGAAGAAACAGAACAACAGCGAACAAAAGAAGAATGGATGCGTGTGGCTATTGAAGAAGCCAAAAAAGCAGAAGCGTTAGCAGAAGTACCAATCGGCGCCATCGTGGTTCACCAAGGACAGATTATTGGGCGTGGACACAATTTGAGAGAAACAACACAAAATGCAACAACACATGCTGAGATGATTGCGATCCAAGAAGCATGTAAGGCAATCGGAAGTTGGCGTTTAGAGGAAACACAATTATATGTCACGTTAGAACCGTGCCCAATGTGTAGCGGTGCCATGATTCTTTCTCGCGTAAAAGAAGTTTACTTTGGTGCCTATGATCCAAAAGGAGGAACCGCAGGGACATTGATGAATTTACTTGAAGATGAACGTTTCAACCATCAGGCCGAGGTGGAGGGCGGGATATTAGAAGAAGAATGTGGTGAACTTTTATCTGTGTTTTTCAGAAATTTGCGAGCAAAGAAAAAGAAATTAAAAAAGGACTAGCCAAGGATAATAAAATGCGGTATACTATTCCTTGCCGAAAGGCTAGGACAATGGTGGGCTTGTGAAGCGTGTCAGATCCGGAAGGAAGCAGCACTAAGCAGGTGCCGCCATGTGTCTGATTGATTAGATTTATTAAGCCTAAAGGGCTTTTTTTATTAGAGGCAAGTTTAAGGTATTTAGATTTTGTAAAAAAGTCTAAGTACCTTTTTTTTGTGCAAAAACTTTCCATGTGAACAAAGGGAAACCCTATGGTATGATGAAAAAAAGTGAGGTGGAACAAACAGTGGAAGAAATCGTTCTTTTACACACGAATGACTTACATTCTCATCTTGAAAACTGGCCACGGATCAGAAGATTCCTTGAGCAAAAAAAACGTGAAAATGAGAAAAAAAATAATACGACAACTCTCACGGTTGATCTTGGGGATTTTGTTGATCGTTGGCATCCTTTGTCAGAAGCAACGAATGGTCATGCCAATGTTGAACTAATGAATCAAATCGGCTATGATGCAGCAACTATAGGGAATAATGAAGGTGTAGGTAATTCCAAGAATGAGTTGAATCATTTATATGATCACGCGAATTTTGATGTGCTACTGAGCAACTTATTCGATAAAAATACTTTGCAACCACCAGTGTGGACAAAGCCATATAAAATCATCGAAACAAAGCAACGAACAAAAGTCGGTCTAATTGCTTTTACTGCGCCATTTCCTTTGACATATAATCCAAATGGTTGGGATATCCGCCAACCTTATGACCTTTTGCCCGAACTAGTGGAACAATTGCGTCCCCAGGTAGACGTCCTTATTTTAATGAGTCATCTAGGGATCCAAGATGATTTACAGATTGCAAAAGAAATCCCTGCAATCGATGTGATTTTAGGATCACATACCCATCATCTTTTTATTGATGGGAAAGTCGTAAATGAGGTACAATTAGCCGCTGCCGGAAAATTTGGGCAATATGTAGGGGAAGTACATCTTTCATTGGAAAATAAAAAAATCGTCGGACACTACGCCAAAGCGATTCCGACAGATACCATGACTGCATTCGTAGAGGATGAGAAAGAAATCGCCGGTTATCTTGAACAAGGACATCGTCTTTTAGCCCAAAAGAAAGTGGCAGATCTGCCATTTGACTTATCACTTGATTTATTTGATGAACATTCTTTTATCCAAATCGCTTTAGAAGCGGTAAAAGAAAGAGGGAACACAGAAGCATCATTTCTAAATAGTGGGCTTTTTTTGAATAGCGTACCTAAAGGGCTGGTGGATCAAGATCAACTCCATAGCGCATTACCTCATCCGATGCATTTGATCAACGTTACACTGAAAGGCTCGGATATGATTCGCTTAGTGTTGGAAATCGAAAAAAGTCGACTCTTCTTACGGAATTTTCCTATCAAAGGAATGGGATTTCGTGGTCAGATATTTGGTGAGATTTTCTATAATGGGATCACATATGATGCGGTCAACCGAGAAGTTCTGTGGCAAAAACAACCAATCGAAGAGGAAAAGAATTATACCGTTACTACGGTGGACCATCTGATGTTTGTTCCTTTTTTTCCAACCATCGAAATTGTCGGACAGGTCGATTTTTTATTTCCCGAATTTATTCGCACAGTAGTGGGAGACTACTTAAATGCTCACTACCCAACCAATGAAAAAGAAGGTATAATAGAAAAATAGGTGGTGAAAGCATGTCGACGAAACAAAATAAACAACACAACAGTGACAAAAAAGAGAGTCAAGAAACGGTCGATCGCTCACAAGAACAAACGGTGACCGAAGAAGTGACGGCAGTTTTAGAAGAAATAATCGAGGAAACGAAGCCAGAGAAAGTCAAGGGAGAAATCGTCACATTGACAGATGAAACGAATCTTTTGATTGGTGATAGACCTTATCGTATCGTAACGGATTACCGGGAAGGTTTCAATGCTGAGAAGCTTGGTGAGAGATATAGCGAAGTGCTTTCCAGATACGATTACATCGTAGGTGACTGGGGTTACGAACAGCTACGTTTGAAAGGCTTTTTTGATGCCACGAATCGACGTGCTCACCCAGATCAGCGAATTGATGCATTAGAAGATTATTTATACGAATATTGTAATTTTGGTTGCGCATATTTTGTCATTGAACGTATTGGTGGAAAAAAAGAAAAAAACACCCAACGACGCAAAAAGAAAAAAAATCCGAATCGCAATAATCAAGCGCATATCGATGAAAAAAAAGCGCCCGTTGAATCAGTACGCAAACAACCTGTGATCAAAAATCGTAAACCAGCAACTACTAAGGCAACACCAAAGGGAACTGAAAAAACGTCAGAACGCCCAACAAAATCAACTTCTAAAAAGAATTTTACTATTAGACAAAGGGAAGAATGATCCTATGAATTATAAAGGCTATTTGATCGATTTAGACGGAACGATCTATCGTGGAACGGAGCCGATACCGGCAGGAAAACGATTCGTCGAACAGTTACAGGAAAATGGGACGCCCTTTTTATTTGTAACCAACAATACGACAAAAACACCGGGAACAGTGGCACAACGTTTAGCCACTGAGTTTGATATCCATGTCTCACCAGAAACAATCTATACAGCATCTCTAGCGACAATTGATTTCATGAAATCAGACGCTAAAGGAAATAAAGTGTATGTGATCGGTGAAGCTGGCTTGACAGATTTGATCTTGGAGGCAGGGTTTGTATGGGAAGAAGAACACCCTGATTATGTCGTAGTAGGTCTAGACAATCACTTGACTTACGAAAAAGTGGTGACCGCAACCTTAGCGATCCAAAAAGGGGCAACGTTTATCGGTACGAATCCTGATAAAAATATCCCTACAGAAAGAGGATTATTACCTGGAGCTGGCTCGGTTGTTTCTTTTGTAGAGACAGCGACACAAACCACACCGGTCTATATTGGTAAGCCAGAAGCTATCATTATGGATAAAGCAGTGGAACTTTTAGGATTGAACAAAGAAGAAGTCATCATGGTAGGGGACAATTATGAAACTGACATCCAAGCAGGGATTCGTAATGGCATTGACACCTTGCTAGTATTGTCAGGTTTTACGAAAGAAGAAGACATCCCACAACTACCAACACCAGCAACCTTCGTCTTGCAATCGTTAGATGAATGGAGTTTCTAAAACAATGAAAAATAAACGATGGCAATGGGTGGAGTATGCGGGGATGGTTAGTTTGTTCCTGACGTTGCTCACTTTAGCAATTGCAATAACGATCAATTTTCGTCCACTTTATGTATTTGATATCGGACATCTAGGTATCTTGGATTACACCACCGTGGATCAACCAACATTACTCCAAAATTATGATCAATTGATGAGGTATCTGAATAATCCTTTTGAGCAAGTGTTGGCACTTCCTGACTTTCCAATGTCAGCGAGTGGCTTACATCATTTTTATGAAGTCAAGTTATTATTCATGCTTAATTATGGGGTGTTGCTACTAACATTGATCCCAAGCGGTTTGTTCCTTCGTCAATTGAAAAGAGACCAACGTTTGTGGCGGCTGATCCGTCCTTTTCAAATCGGCATGGTCTTGCCATTTGTTTTTGGCTTTTTCATGTTGATTGGCTTTGATCGTTTTTTTATTCTTTTTCACGAAACATTTTTCAATAATGATGACTGGCTGTTTGATCCCCAGACTGATCCAATCATCAATGTGTTACCTGAGCAATACTTCATGCATTGTTTCATTCTGTTTTTTGTGCTTATCGAATTATTTTTCGCTTTGATGGTTCTTGTTGGCAAAAGAGAATTGAAAAAGGGGAACAATTAAACAATCACTTTCGTGTAGCGCGTTGATTGCTTTTTCGGATATAGCAAAAAATCATCCATAAAAATCCTTTTGCGATTTTTATGGATGATTTTTTATTTTTATTTGATTATTGTGTCAAACGGCTCCGTTTTTCCGGTTCTTGGTGGGCTAAACGGCTTGCGGCAGAAGCGGCAATTGCTCCCACGATATCATCTAAAAATGTATGGACATTTTTGCCATCGTGACTATTTAACTTTTTCAATATCCCAGGTTTTACTTTATCGATATAGCCATAATTGGTAAAGCCAATCGTTCCATAAACGTTGACGATCGACAAGGCTAAAATTTCATCTATTCCGTATAATCCTTCATCATCTTCAATGATATGCTGAAGAGGGCTCATCAATTGTTTTTGTTCTGCCAAGATATCTAATTGGATGCCAGTAATGATCGCGTTATGGACTTCACGCTTTGTCAAGACTGCGTTAATACTTTCCGCACAATCCTCCAAGCTTAAATCTGAGATATAGTCTTTTTGTAAAAACATGACTAATTCAGCGATATCCTCGATTGTTACCCCACGTTCTTTTAGGAGATCTCGCGCTTTTTCTTCTAAGGTTTCTGTTTTTATGACCATTTTTGATTCCTCCGTCTCTTCTTTCTATCTATAATGGTAACGTAGTACGTACAAAAAGCAAGAATCATTTCTTCTATAAAAAAGTAGCTGAGTTATTTTGGTCCAAATGTTTTATCATAAAGACTTGTACTATGACCAGGCTGCGTACGTTCTTTTGGATTGATGAAATGTAACGCGTTATTGACAGCAGTCGGTGCCTCTCCGAATCCCGTGGCAATCAATTTCACTTTTCCTTCATAGCTACAAATGTCGCCAGCAGCATAAACACCAGGAATTGAAGTTGACATATCAGAGTGGACGGTGATCGCATTTCTGGAACTTTCAAGTCCCCAAGAAGACAAATGCTCTAAGTTAGAAGTGAACCCATAATTGACGATCAATGAATCAACCATGAGATCAATCGTTTCCTCCGTCTTAGCTTTTTTTAGACGAATGTCTGACAACTCTCCATTTGAACCAGATAAACGCTCAATCAAATAAGGCGTTAATACATTTACAGAGGATTGATTCAACTGATTGACGCTATGTTCATGAGCCCTAAATGCGTCTCGACGATGAATCAAATAAACTTCGCTCGCAATAGGTTCAAGCATCAGTGCCCAGTCGATTGCTGAATCCCCACCGCCAGCAATGGCAACTTTCTTTCCTGCATATTTCATCAAGTCGTTCACGAAATAATCTAACCCGTGGTTTTCGTATAGGTCAGCATGTTCTAAATTCAGCTTTCTTGGTTGGAAAGAACCACTTCCTAGCGTCAGAATCACAGCTTTTGAATAATGGATACCTTTCGTAGTAGTGATCTCGATGATCTCGTCTTCTCTGGAAAGTGAGAGAACTTCTTCATTTAAATGAAATGTATGATTAAAAGTGGTCAATTGTTTCTTTAAATTATTAACAAGATCAACCGCTTTGATTGCTGGATAACCAGGAATGTCATAAATATATTTTTCAGGGTATAAGGTAGTTAACTGTCCGCCAAGTTGAGGCAAACTATCAATAATATTGGTTTTCGCTTGGCGCATACCAGCATAAAAAGCTGCAAACATGCCAACCGGCCCTGCACCAATAATTGTAATATCGTAAATTTCCATTTGAAATTCCTCCCTTGGTGACACTATAACAGAATTTAATTGAGAATTCTTCTCAAATAGTTTAATGATGGAACGAGCAGTTACTAAAATATAAGGAGTGATCTAACATATAGTTTATTTACTTTCAATATTAACTAAAAAGAGTTATTTTACTAGTACGAAGTGTTTGAATCTAAGAGGTAGAATTTTATGATTAAAAGAATAACAAGCAATGCAAAAGAAGACGGAGTATTGACGCTGTCTTTTCTATTAGCAATAGGTACCATGTTCATCATCCCGCCAAACTTCAATTATTTTTCTTATATCGATTTTCACACATTGATTCTTCTTTTTTGTTTGATGCTGATTGTAGAAGGGATACGGCAACAACAGTTTTTCGATTATCTAGGCAATTATTTGATCACCCAGACAAAAAATACGAGAGGGATCATTTTGATTTTAGTGTTTCTCACGTTTATCAGTAGTATGCTGATTACGAATGATGTGGCACTGATCATCTTTGTACCATTTGGTCTATTGATAGTAGAAAGGATCGGCATGCGAACATTGATTCCTCTCGTCATAACTTTGATGACGATTGCGGGTAATCTAGGAAGTATGTTCACTCCGATCGGTAATCCACAAAATCTTTATTTATTCGCACAGTCACAATTAAAACTGCTCGAATTTTTACAGTTGATGCTTCCATATACACTAGCTGCTGCCATATTATTGGTGATGTTGATCTATGGAAGAATCAAAAATAATACCATCGATCTGGCGAAGACAGAAGAGATAATGTTAAAGCGAACACAACTCATTTTTTATTTTGGTCTATTTTTAACATGCCTTCTAGCTGTAAGTGGTATCATCCCTCATTATGTCGTATTGGTCTTAGTGAGTGTCAGTATCCTAGGCAATAATCGTCGCCTCTTTAAACAAATCGATTACTCCTTATTATTTACGTTTGTTTTTCTTTTTATATTTATCGGGAATATCAAACAAGTAGATGTTGTCCAAGCCTTTTTTGAAAAAAGTGTGGCGCATCATGAAGTTAGTGCAAGCATTTTTGCAAGTCAATTGATTAGTAATGTTCCTGCGGCGCTCCTATTATCAAGTTATACAGAAAATATCAAGGGTTTGATCATTGGGACGAACTTGGGAGGATTAGGGACATTGATTGCTTCAATGGCAAGTTTGATCTCTTACAAATTAGTCATCAAGCAATATCCGGAATGGAGAAAAAAGTATTTATTCGTCTTTGCATTCTACAACATCGTTTTTTTGATTTTCTTGTGGCTCATCTTTACCGTATATCAATAGAATATGTTATGATTACACAAGAAGACAGAATTTTTTAGGAGGAAGAAAAAATGGCATTTCCACAACTTGATCTTATGAATGAAAAGGGGCCTAAAGCTCTTATAAAAACGAACCGCGGAGATATTACAGTAAAACTATTTCCTGAGTTAGCACCTAAAACAGTCCAAAACTTTGTTGAATTAGCAAAAAAAGGGTACTATGATGGTGTGATTTTTCATCGTGTGATCCCTGATTTCATGATTCAAGGAGGCGACCCAACCGGTACAGGCATGGGAGGCGAAAGCATTTACGGAGAAAGTTTTGAAGATGAGTTCAGCCGCGAATTGTTCAATCTACGTGGCGCACTATCAATGGCTAACTCTGGTCCAAATACAAATGGCAGCCAGTTCTTTATCGTCAACAACACAAATGTGCCAGAAAACATGCTTAGTCAGTTAGAAGGAGCAGGATTCCCTAACGAAATCATTGAAGCGTATAAAAATGGTGGAACACCATGGCTTGATTTCCGTCATACAGTGTTTGGCCATGTACTTGAAGGAATGGATACAGTCGATGATATCGCAAATGCGCAACGTGGACCACAAGATCGTCCAGTACATGATGTAGTGATCGAAACGATTGAGATTTCTGAATAAAGTAAAATTTTAAACATACTAAGCTCTTAAAAAGCACCGAACAGCAAAAGCAGAAAATACTTTTGCTGTTCGGTGCTTTTTTGGTTTGGATGGTAACAAAGTAGGAAAGACTAACATTTTTGTCCAATGACTTTTTTCATTTTCTAACTGAAAGCACGTTGGATACGTAAAAGCCCTTCTTTTAATACTGATCTTGGACAAGCGACATTCAAACGCATATGGCAATGACCGCTTGGTCCAAAACTGATCCCAGGATTTAAGACGACTTTGCCTTTTTCAATCAGCTTCTTTTCAAGTAGCAGGTCATCGTCCATATAGGCAGAAAAATCAAGCCATATAAGGTACGTTCCTTCTGGCTTCATCACTTTGACATCAGGGAGATGCTTAGTAAAGAAGGTAATGACTTCTTGGACATTTTCTTCCAGATAAACTAATAACTCATTTAACCATTCCTCACCAGTTTCGTAAGCAGCTTGAGTGCCTAGCAGTCCGAAAGTATTGATTCCTTGATGTTGATTTTTTTCTAATTGTTTCGTAAAGCGACTTTTTAAATCATGATCTTTAATGAAGACCATTGAATTTTTTATTGCAGCTAGATTAAATGTCTTAGTTGCTGAAGTGAATGTGATCAATAATCGAGAAAGGGCAGGATCAATTGTTTGCATCGAGGTGAAGTCATGTCCGGAAAAGACGATATCTTGATGGATCTCATCACTAAATAAGAAGACGTCGTATGTTAAGCAGAGTTCACTTAACTGTTTGAGCTCTTCTTTGGTCCAAACACGACCACCTGGATTATGCGGATTACATAGAATCATTGCTTTTATCTTGTTTGAGACGATTTTTTCTTCCATATCTTGAAGGTCCATTTCAAAATGATCGGCTGTTTTATTTAAAGGACTGCGAATCAATTGACGCTCATTACTTTCAACAATTGCACCAAATGGCGGATAAACTGGATCATGAATCAACACTGCATCACCTGGAGCTGTAAATGCTTGAATCGCCAATGAGAGACTAGCTAAGACCCCACTAGTGAAAAGGATGTGGTCTTTAGTTAGGGTCACATGATGGCGCCTTTCTTCCCAGTCGATCACTGATCGGTAGAGACTGTCCGGTACGGTTGAATAACCAAAAATGCCTTTTTGCAGATAGTTTTGAAAAGCTGTTGTTACTCCATGAGGTGCAGGAAAATCCATATCCGCTACCCATAAAGGTAAAAGATCATTCCTACGATAAGTTTGTGAGATGGCATCCCATTTTACGCTATCTGTGTTTAGTCTTGAAACTATTTCATCAAATTGTTCCATCTATAAGACCTCCATATCTACATGCAAGAACAGAACTTCTTTTTTTTTAATATTTACAGTATAATGATAAATGCGAAGAGAGGGAAGTATATGACTTATAAAATAGGCGAAATAATCAAAGGGAAAATTACTGGAATACAACCATATGGAGCGTTCGTTTCATTAGATGAAGAGACACAAGGGTTGATCCACGTATCAGAAGTGCAATCTGGTTATACGAAAAGTATTCATACATTATTGAAGGTGGGGCAACCGGTGACTGTACAAATCATTGATATTGATGAGTATTCGAATAAAATCAGTCTGTCGTTACGTACCTTAGAAAAGAAAGTACCATCGATCCCATACCGAAGAAAACGATACTTCACTAATAAAAATAAAAAAATCGGGTTTGCAACGATTGAAAAACAGTTACCTATATGGATCAAGGAAGCATTGATCCAATTAGATAAAAAAGAATCAAGGAAATAAAAGTGTATTTTTTCTGAAAATATGCTAAAATTCTCTTGTAAGCCATAAACAAGTTGATCGAGGTGGAAATTTTGGCAAACAAAAGAGTCGCTGGTACAATTATGTTGCATTTGGAGGATGGATCTAAAAAATTTTTAGTTCATTCAAGAGAGAATAAATTAGAGTTCGCATGCGCAGACCACTCAAATGATAAGACTGGTTTAGCAAATATACTTAGTTTCTTAAAAGAAATCGTTCATATTGATGTGAGTAAAATCAACTTGATGGAGTTGACGAACACCCATATCAATCAAGAAAATGTTCCACTTTTTGTTTTTGAAACGGAACAAAAAAATCAACAAGAACAGTTAGGCGAAGGTTATCATTGGGAAGATCCAGGACAAATGCGTACGGTACTAGGGATTTATGAAGTAGATGGTGTACCAATTTTTTAAATTGATTCAAGTACCTCTACCAAAGAGAAATGGATGCCGTTCGTAGGTGTATCGTTGACTGCTTGAGAATCGACGAATAAAATAGGAGATCATTTTTTGGAGCCAAGCAAAACTTTCAGAGAAGTTTGAATATCTTTCAAACTTCTTTTTTTGTCTATTTAAAAGGAAAGTAGAAGAGAATGTTCAGGATTCAATTGATTTTTAACTTATTTTATAAAATAAACAATTAAATGCATGGATAATCCGAATGATCGTAAAATAATTGGAAACCTTGTCTTTTTTCTACTTAAAAATAAGTATTGACGCTAGGTGGTTAGCATGGTAAATTAGACAACGTTGATTCGAAAATAAGTTCTTTTGAAAATATTCAGAAAAACATCGAAAAAACTATTGACCACTAGATAAAACCATGTTAATATAACGGAGTTGAATTATTTCCTCGCCTTATTAAATGCTTATAAGTAAGAATTTAAAGCGAAATAAAGTGTTGACAAATAACAAACAACGAGTTATGATAAGTGAGTTGCTAAAACGACCTCGTGAAAAACGAGTTCGAAAAACTTTTAAAAAATAGTTGACAATCATTTGAGAGTTTGCTAAGATATAAAAGTTGCTACGGCAATCACAAACGATAAGTTGAGACAGTTGTGTTTCATTTATCACGTAGACCTTTGAAAACTGAACAAAGTAAGACAAACCAAATGTGTAGGGCGTCTTGATTCAATTCAAGACAACAAACATTTTTAACAAGCAAGCAATATGCTAGCAAACAATTGAGCTTAACAAATGAACTATTATGATGTTCGAAAGTAAATTTCGAACTACAGTTCCACATCAGCTTTCGCTGTGAGGAACTAGCATATTATGAGAGTTTGATCCTGGCTCAGGACGAACGCTGGCGGCGTGCCTAATACATGCAAGTCGAACGCTTCTTTTCCCACCGGAGCTTGCTCCACCGGGAAAAGAGGAGTGGCGAACGGGTGAGTA
>Ga0308169_10004594_pt1 | contig 12884 bp, 19 predicted proteins | sample PhyBR1_2_FD_202139 | JGI IMG/M metagenome (GOLD analysis project Ga0308169, IMG submission 202139) | Phyllosphere microbial communities from UC Gill Tract Community Farm, Albany, California, United States - DLSLSB.R1 | ecosystem: Host-associated > Plants > Phyllosphere > Unclassified | place...
GACCACCGTCCCGTGCACTCACTCGAGTCGAGCCAGTAAAGGATAGCTCCTTGATTCGCGGATCGACACATAACTTCTCTCCCACTTTGGGGGTTAACTCAATGGACGTGGTATCGACGCTGACGACACCATCGGGGCTTCCGACTTGCGTGGAAAGTTTTGCGAATGCCGCAACGGTGATGGGCGTCTCCGGAGAGGGCTTGCAAACGACTGTGCAGCCCGCTGCGAGGGCGGACACGATCTTCCGAACGGCAAGAATGAGGGGAAAATTTCACCTGTTGCCGTGAGCGTGTCATCGAGGAGCAAGTACGAGCAACTCACGGTATCAACAGGGCAACCGGACCAACCGGTTGGTATGAGACGAAGACGCGCATGTTTGGGTTTGCTCCGCCCTTGATCATCTCCCCTGAGATCCGCTCACACTTCCCAGCCATCAACCAGGTGTACGAAGCTGTCACATCGGCCATTCCAGTCTAGAGTCCGACTCGAATTCTGTCCATCGTGCCAGCATAGTCCACTTCTCCCAGAGCTTTCACGTGGATGTTCCTTCTCCTTGTAGCGGTAGCGAGGCGGTGTGGATTGGTTGCCCGGATGACCCCACCCCTCTTACTTCCTGTGGCCGCCTTCAACCCTCTGCAAGTGCTTGTCGTGCCCTGTCGCCTTCCGAAGTTGGGCTTGTCGTTGAGCCCGACCCCATCGGGCCATGGCTCTCACGCCAGGGGAAAACGAGTGAGATAGGTGATACCATTGGCCTATGCTTCCTGCCGAGTCACTTAAGGATTCGTTGCGGCCTGAAAGCTAAAGCATCGTCGCGAGAAGACATGCAGTGGGTTGCGTCCAAATCACGCCGAGTGCGACTGATTGCTCTAGGGCGAGACATAACTCCGCGATCGTCGGTCGGTGCCGCGTCGGCCAATATCGGCCGCCTGCCTACCTCTTCGAGCCCGCCCGCCGCCTGAGTCCGATCCGTCATTCCGCTTGTTCACGAGGCTCCAACATCGGCGCTCTGGCCCTCGCGCCAAGCCGTCGTACAGCAACGCTGCCATGCATGCCACAGTGATTATGATTCACGGCTGGCGAAGGCCACGAAGGTATTCACCCCGGTGGCGAAAAGTCCGTTGTAACCGAGCGGGGCCGCGGTGGGCCGATAACCGGCCTTCGGACCGACGGCGCCGGGTGGGGTGGTCTTGCATCGCACATAAAGCAGCTTGCCCGCCCGCCCAGTCATTTCCCGTTATTTACCACCGCCCACCTATCTACCCGCTATAGCCCGTAGATCACAGTCTTTCGCTCAAAAGACGTTACTCGCACAGCTTGATCAGACACCAAAACAACAGCGAAAGCGACACATACAGATATGGCCAACGTTTCTTCAGGCGCTGCTACCGTGAACGGGAAGACGAAGCAGACGGCAGTGGTGTGCCACGGTGCCGTGGACCTGCGAGTGGTGAGTCGCGAGCCTCATGAATCAACATTATGTGGTCGGCAAGTTGGTGCGGCGCGGGCGAGAAGGCTCGGACGGTGCGGCCTGTAGCCCACTCGGGTGATGTGGGCGAGATGGCGAGGCAAACCTCCGGGACGCCGAGCGGCGACGTCGGAACGCCAGCGCTGACTTGTGCAGGAAGAGCGAGATATCCCCATTCCAGGTGATGGCGAGGTTCAGATCCAGGTCGGTGTGACCGGTCTTTGTGGATCCGACGGTGAGTTTTGTGCCCTCGAGAACCTGCTATTTCGCCAAATCCCGCCCGCTCCACTTTCCGCCTCCGGGCGCATCGTTCACCTCGGTCTGTACCCGCCGAAAATCGCACCACCTCGCGGGTGCTGCGGTACACACGCATCAGGCAGGGCATTTGAGATTGGGCAGCGTGTACAGGCCGATGAGGCCGAAGTGGAACCCAGCTGACCCACAGCGCACTACTACAACCACGGCGCCAACGGTATCTTCAAGATCCGGGAGCCTCTCGTTCTGGGCCACGAAGCCGGCGGAATTGTCACTGCCCTGGGCCCCAACCAGCCATCCACATCCACCCTCAAGGTCGGAGACCGGGTGGCCATGGAGGTCGGCGTGTCGTGTCGAACGTGCCGAGAATGCAAGGGAGGGCGATACAACCTCTGCCCGCAGATGCGATTCCGCTCCAGCGCAAAGACATTCCCGCACTTGGATGGCACGATGCGCGAGTTCATGACGCAGCAGGCGGACCTGTGCTACAAGTGAGTCGGGGTGCGGACCACCTCAAGAAGCGACCAACGGTCCGCGCTGTACACTCTGCGGTGCGGCCACTGACGCCAGACTCCCCGATACAGTCACCCTCGACGTCGCAGCCCTCGCCGAGCCCCTCTCGGTCGTCCTCCACGCCTTCCGACGAGCGCACCTGCAACCCGGGTCCCGGGTGCTCATCCTCGGTGCGGGAGCCGTCGGTCTCCTTGCATGCTCCCTGGCCCGCGCCAGCGGCTTCACATCAGTCGTCGCCGTCGACATTGAGCAGGCCAAGCTGGACTTTGCCGCCCAGATGGGGTGGGCGAGCGGGACATACACCCTTCCCAGGGGCCCGCGGGTGTCGGGCTTCGACGCCATTGAGGTCGCCAAGTCGGGCTGGGCGGGTTTGCAGAAGAGCGACGCAGTGCAGAGCGTCGAAGGACTCGAGGATGGGTTCGACGCGGTCTTTGAGTGCACGGGCGTGGAGAGCTGCATGCAGCTTGCGGTCATGGTGAGTGTGGCTGATACGAAGCGACTTGTAACCACGTTGTGTTCCCCAATCCTCATGAATCGCAACGCTCTCTCCGATGGTCGCTTTCGACTTATGACGTGTCTTTCCCGGCCGCCAAAGTCCTCCCTGACTCTCTCGAGCCACCGCTGACCCCCCCAGGCCGCGCGCGCAGGCGGAAAAGTCCTCTACGTCGGGATGGGCACGGCCAACCTCGTCCTCCCATGCGGTCCCTCGCTGCTGCGCGAAGTCGACCTCATCGGTGTCTTCCGATACTGCAACACCTACCCCGAGGCGCTCGCGCTGCTAGGATCGGGTCAACTCGGCGACGTGTCCAAGATGGTCACGCAGAGGTATCCTCTCGAGCAGGCCGAGCAGGCGTTCGAGGACCTCAAGCGCGGGCGCGACAAGGATGGCAACCCCGTCATCAAGCCGATGGTTGGCAACCTTGACCTGAAGTAGGGCCAAACGGAGTGGCTGTCAGGTGGAGCAGCGGTGTAAGCAGTACGAGTTCGATTTGGTCCTGTAGTCCGACTCTATGCATTGGTACGGATATTCCAACTTCTCACTGCATCGTTCAAGCTTCACTTTCCGAGGCACACTTCTACCCGGCACGGCAAGTATTGCACCAACTCGCTCTGCCATTTCCTATCGCCCGCTCCCACCACTCACGCGCGCTCCTTCTCCTTCTTGATCGACGCAGCGAGCCCCGCCCGTCCACCGAGCGTCTCCGCCAGACCCTTGATGTCCCTCCACCAGACATCCTTGCCCCGTCGGTTCTTCATATCTCCGTGCGCAACCACCTCGTCCATCGTCGCGTAGATGATACCGCTTCCGCGGATGGCAATCATGCACGCCGTCTCCTTGGAGTACTTTCGCTTGCCCTTCTGCGCCTGCGCATGCGGGACCGCGTGCTTCTCGAGGAACTGCATACATCGAAGCGCGAGTCGGGCTGCGCGCGTTCGGTCAAGAGGCGACGGCACACCACCTTGCAGTGTGTGGCCGAGCGAGGCTGATCGGGCGTCGAACAAGTCCTTGCCCTCCTCCTTGAAGATCTTGGTGAGCGTCTCGGTGTTGTAGATGTTCGAAGACTTCTCCGACCTGTCGTCAGCGCCCCATCCTATTGCTCTGACAGCGTCGCGACTCACTTGATGACGAGCCGACCCTCGCTCTTCCCCTTTACGTCGAGCTCGTACCTTTTCCTCAAGAACTCGACATCCTCCTGCAAGAGCTTCAACGAGATACCGTCCTCTGGCGTGTAGACCAACACCGCTCCGACGGCGAGCGCACCGAGCGTGGCGATGTATCCGCTCATACCACCCTGCGTCTCAACGACGAATACTCTGTTTCGCGAAGCCGAGGCCGACTGCCTGATGGCGTCGCAGGCATCCACAAGCGCATTGAGCGACGTGTCGCTTCCGAGCGAGAAGTCCGTGAGCGGAACGTTGTTCGACAGCGTAGCCGGCAGGTGGATGATCGGGATCTGGAAGCTCGGGTAGTTTGCCCGGTTCTGCTCGAGGATGAGCGTCGAGTGGAAGGCCTCGAAGCCACCAATAAGGAGCAGGCCGTCAATCGCGTGTCGCTGGAACGCGGCGGCCACCTGACCGATGTCTATGTCGGGCAAGACTCGGTTCGTTCCGAGCTCGGAACCGCCACGAGTTGTCCATGTATCGACCCGGAGCCACGACAGCTCGGCGACGTTGTCGTCCAGCAAACCTTCGAATCCGTTGTAGATGGCCACGGGGGTGTGTCCACGGTTGTGGCAGAATCGCACCGCCTGTCGCGTGGCGGCATTCATTCCTCCGGCGGGTGCACCGACGTGGATGATACCGATTCGGAGGCGCTGGCTCTCGGGCACAAATTGCCTCGCGTCGAGGGCCGACGAGATCTGGAAAGCTTGGAGCATCTCCTGGAACTCGGAGTCTCGGTAAGACATGGCCTTGGCGAAGTCCTTGTTCTCGATGGCTTCCGCGACGGCCTGAGTCTGGGCGACAGCCTCGAGCAGCGGGACCTTGGTGATCTTGTTCTCCTGGGTTCCGATCATGTACGAAGGGGTCTCCGGCGTGGCGTCGAGCAGGGCCTGAACGGCCTGCACACCTTGCAGCGTGGGCTGCGGTCAGTCGCACTCCAATGGCGCACTTGCCCACTCACCAAAATTCGGTCGTACGCGCACGGCTTTCCTCCTCGCTGGGTGTGACCGAGCGTGGTAACTCGCGTGTCGAGGCCAAGTCGGTCGACCAAGATCTGCTTAACGTAGTCGGGCTTGATAGGCTTCAGGTTTCGGTCGATAGCTCCCTCGGCAACAATGACAATCGACTTTCGCTTTCCAACCGTTCGGTGCTGGGGTCAGGCCCGGCCTTCCAACCTGCAAAGCCAAACGAGATGGTCCACTCACCGACTTGAGCAGGTCACACATCTCCGTCTCCCAATCATCCGTCTGAGGCGGGTCCTCAGGGATGAAGATGTAGTCCGCGCCCGTGGCGATACCAGCCAGGAGCGCGAGCCAACCGCAGTGTCGGCCCATGACCTCAATGACGAACGCTCGCGAGTGCGAGGATGCCGTAGACGAGATCGAGTCAATAGACTCGCAGATTCGGTGCAGAGCCGTGAGAGCACCAATGGTCAAGTCCGTCATGGACATGTCGTTACTGCTGTCAGTGTGACCCCAAACCCGTAAGGGCAGACCCACTCGATGGAACCGACAAGACCGACGATATTGAGGTGCCTGAATTGCTCGAGCTCGTCGGTAGTGATTCGGTCTGCGGTTGGCCGGCGTACCTGGGCGGACGTCCAGTTCTGACTCACCCGTCTCGTGCAGCTCCTCGATGAGGCTCGGCCATTCGCCTCGGAGCTTATCCGCACCGGTCAAGGAACCATCTCCTCCACAGACGGCGAGACAGTCGATACCATACTTGATCAAGTTCTGTGCGGCCTTCAGTCGTCCTTCCCGCTCCCGGACTGATCGTCAGCGAACACATCCGCAGGGTCGCGCCCTTATGTCATCCAGCTCAGCCGGGGCGGCCGCCAGCATTGGTCGCCCATCGCTGGCGCTTGAGAAGCCGCGTAGACTCACATGACGGACACCTCGACGATCCGATCAACGTTCCTCCCTCGCCCATCCAGCCCCTCACGTCGTCCCAGCCTACTCGGACGATATACCTTCCCTTCAAGCTCTTCCCAATCTCATCCTTCTGGTCCGCAATGACAATGCCCGCATGGCCCGCCATCTCCTCCACGTCGCCTTCTCCCGCTCCGTCCTTCAACAGCTCTCCGAAGCCAAGTCCCAGCGGCGCATCCGACAGCGGGGCGATCGAGTTCGGGTCAGAGTAGTTGATCCCGTGAGGGATCTCGCTTTTAGCCGCCTCGGCATCGAGCGCGAGCTGCTGGCTGGGGGGAAGGGTGCTGAACGACACGGAGCGCTTCGGGGCGAGGGTGGGTGAGGCGAGGGTGGACGGGGCAGGGGTGGGTTCGGTGGTGTTCCCCCGGACGAGACCTTCCCATCCTTCACGGATGATGTAGGCTTGGCATCCACGGGCGATACCCTGTCGAACGACCGCTCGGACTGCACGTCAGCCATGCCTCAAGCAAGACTATAGTCGACGTACCGGCGGCGTTCATGCCGGCCGAGTCGCCTCCCGAGGTCAAGACGGCGATCTTCTTCTGCCTCTTGCCCGCGGAAGCAGATGGTGGGGCGGGCTTTGGCGCGGCGGCCTCTGGGGAGAGGGCCTCGAACGTGTCATTGACACCCTCGAGGTCCTTGGTAGCGGGAATGCTGGCGGTAGCCTCTGGCGAGTCCATCGTGTGGTGTGTAAGATGGACGGATAATATGCAGGTGGGGGAGGGGTGACTGCGTGAATGGAAAGTTGGGCGATGTAGATAATTGGCTGCGTGTTCTGTTGAATCTGGGGTTTGTGCCATTGCCGCAACTTTTAATCCAGATATACGTCACTTTCACCCTCTTTCGGCCAACAGATCTCTCGACTCGCTTATGTTTCCCATGCATGCAGCACAGGTCAGACACCCTCACACCATCAGTGCCGATGCATGTCATGTCGCTACAAGGTCGTGAACGTAATACTCATCTCAGTGTACAACATAACTCCGGCGTGTCTCGTCGAGTCGCGCGGGCACGATAACGGCTGGCCCATTCACCCATTTACCCCTATCACTCCTCATCGCCGCTCTCCACTTGAACCGCATCCTCCACGCTCCGCTCATCCTTCTCCTCATCCTCCCCAGCGCTGATACCCTCATATATGCTCTTCATGGGCAATCCATAACAGTCGCCCTTCTTCTCCCGCATGACCTGACCCACGGTATCGATCCACCTCTGCCGCGTAGCCACCAGCTTCTTCAGGTTCTCGCTGACAGGCGGCCGACTCGTTTGTCCGCTCGAGTTCTTCTTAGGCGTCAATCCGTGCTTCTTAACGCGTTTGGCCCACTCCGTCTCGATCGACTTCTCCAACCCCTCTAACACCGTCAAGTACTCCGCGTAGGCCAGCCGGTCCTTAGCGACCTGAGCCAGGCGCGTCTTCCGCGCGTCGTTCACCCCCACTTGCTGTAGAAGCTGTCGTTGACATTGGCGAAGCGCCGACGTGATTTCGTCATCTTCCCTCTTTGACGGGTCAAACTGCAAGTGAGCAACCACACATTCACTTCTCTTGCGTCAGACTCACCTCCTCGTGTTCGCCCAGCAGCATGACAGATCGCAGCTCGCGCTTCATCCTCTCCTCAAACTCCACCACGTCTACCCTCGCGCCCTCCCGGCTCCCATCCTCCGCCATCCGGCCCTTGACCTCCTCCTGCCGCTTCTTCATCCCGTCCACATCGCCCACTACAGCCGCAACCACCCTCTCCGTGACATTCCCCAATCCCCTCCACTCCTCACTGAGCATCTCCTCCCGCAAATCCGCGCTCGGCGCCCAGTGCACCTGCGCCTGATTCGCCGGTGGAGGCCGCATATTTGGTACGCTCACCCGTGGGGTGTTGCCCAAGGGTTGGCCGTCCTCCTCGTCCCATATCTCGGTATAGTGTCGACCTCGGGGCGGTATCTCATATGTCTCCGGCGCGTCGGCCTTGAATGCAAGCATGGCCAGATCGTCTTCTCGGATCTCACGGAGGTATGGCTCGATGCTCGACCAGAATGTCGTGAAGGCCGTTTGGGAGGGCGCTTTGGTATTGCTGAAATCCTCGTCGACCTCCGCTTGGCGCTTCGGGCCCGGTTTGAGCGGCTTGTTAACGCCTGGGCGGGATGGTACAAGTGGGCGCGAGTGTTGTAGTGGAAGGGACCAGTCGAGCCGATCTGACGCGGAGGCAACGGTCGAAGGGGCTGGGGATGGGTCCACCGGCCGCTGCTTGGATTGAGTCGGTAGCTTGACCTTTAGACCAGAAGTCATCTGTGGGTGAGGGTGAGGAGGCGAAGCCGCTAATGTGGTCGATCGGTCTCGAGCTACAGGTCAGCGTTTCGCAAGCAGCTTGATCTAGTCCCTTACACCGCTCGTCGTCGCTGTCTAGTATACGATTCTTCTTCTTCTTTTTCATCTGCTGACTTTGCCCATACGTAATGGGGGCATGATGCGGCTTCGGGCCAACACTCGACGCATTGCTCGGGGCCGGTGAAGCTGCCGTGAGCGGACGGTCTCACCCAAACACATGACCTGGCATCCGACTCACCACTCATTCGTTCGCGCTTGACCTTCACCCCGCCCGGACTAGCCAGCTTTCCCCCGTTCGCTAGCCTATCTATCGCCCGCTGTCTCTCCAAAGCCTCGAGCTTCGCGCCCGACGCCGCATTGGCAGCTAGAGCTAGAGCTTCGCTCCCCTCCTCCGTCGCGAGTTTCCGTTTCTTTGTATTCGCACCCCCTCCATCCTTGTCCTTATCCTTGTCCTTGTCCTTGTCTTTCTTCTTCGTCTGACTGCTATTCGCAGTGTGAGCAGCGGCAGCAGCTTGCTCCGCCTCGTGTGCTTGCTGTAGTTCAAGCGCGAGCGCAGCCGACTTCGCCGAAAGGATCGAGTGGACCGACTGAAGCTCGTCCGCAGTCGGTAGACTCGGGTAATCCTTCGAGGTGATGAGGTTCGAGATGAACGGCGTGACTATCGGCGCTCGTGGCGGCATCGTCGAGGTGGTGTCGCTGCGTGCGTGGGGTACAAGAGGAGTATGATGCAGGATATGTAGACGTAAGGGAAGCCAGCTCAAGGACGCGCGAGGGGCCGAAAGGCGGCGAAGCTTGATACGCAACAACAACGGTGCACGTGGAGATGACGTGGCACGTCAGTCGAGCCGATGTCACCCACCGCCTGTTCTCCTTGGTATGATGATGCCCGGGTTATCGACCACCTATACCATCATGCCACCTCGAGTCACGTCTTTCAAGGACACACAACCGCTCAAGACGCTCGCGAACGCATCAAAGTCATGCGCGACTCAGGTGAGCACGACGACCCCTCGTCGTAGGACGCCCGCTGACACTTAGTCGATGGCTTACGGGAAATGCGTCGGTAAATCGTATCAGGACGTATCAAAGGACATGTGTCAAGCGGAGTTCCAAGCATTCAAGGAATGCGTACAGGTCAGCACGAGGCTTGATCATGGTCTCCTGCATAGCTGACCGGCAGAAAGCATTCGGAAGAAAGTGGTAATCGACGAAAGCTGGGATCCATCAGACTCGGCCGCGTTCCATTTGGTCTGGCCCGCACCGCAAAGTTGTATCACCATACCCACAGCGATTCTGATCATTGTATCATACTGCATAAGACCGTGACAATGAAAACTGGTCACGTCTCTCTACCTGGCCCAGTCCGCCCAGAGATACGATGAATGACCCTCTAGATATCTACACTCCAGCGCCCTTCCTAAGGCTTCTCCTCATCCAGCTCATTACTCTGCCAGACCACCGTTCCTCTTTCCCTCTCTCGATCTCGTGCTCTGTTCCACCCTCGCGCCTCGCTCATTTTTACCGCCTCCCACTCGACCCGCACAAACACCCACATCCAGCGTCGGAACAGCTCCAGCGCCTCCATCATAAACACCCCGCTCTCGATCTCGCTAATCGTATGCAGATGCGACGACAGCTTCAATGACCACGTCAAGCGGAGTATGAGGTCAACGACGGCGAAGAGGTGGTAGACCAGGGGATCCGGAAGGAGCAGTATCGGCCGCAATCCAAATGCGAAGAATCCCGTAGCGCTCGGAGGTGAGCCCAGGACAGGCGACGAACTGGGGGTTCCGAATCGCGGGACGGGGGTTGGGCAAGGCGATCGTTGATGGATACCCATCGGGCTGCCCAGTTGACTCCCGCTCGCCCGGCGCCATAGACCTGTGAACCTCCCCACGAGCGTCATATCGACGCTCCCACGCCGACGCGCCTCCACGCTTTTGCCGGTCCACGTGTCGAGGTCACAGAGACGTAGGCCCCAGTCCATCTTCACATCCCACCAGAACGAGTAGAGCGAGTTGAATACGACGGCGAGGAGCCAGAGCCGGAATAAGCGGTGCTCGCCGAACCACCTGTCCCCAGACGCTTTGATATATTGCACGGAGACGCCCTTCTCGCGGGCGATGTCGGTGATGACGTTCTTCTGGGCCGCAGAGAGGAGGATGACGGGGAAGGCGGAGAAGTACTTGAGGGCGTTGGCGAGGGGTCGGGGGTTGGAGTAGGACGATTGGTGTGCTTCGAGAAGGCATTGGCGGAACCGCACGAGGTACGGGAAACTGCTGTCAGCGCCGGTGGAGGGGTGGCGCTGGCATGGTGTTGGCAGATAGCAGTGATGGTGTGACGACGGACGATGATCTTCCTGCGCAACTCACCAGACCGCTGCGAGCGTGATGTAGCTCGCCCAACCGCTTTGCTTCACCCGTCCCTGTGTGATCCCTCCGTTCCATATCTGACATGCGGAGATCCACAAGTCGCCGAGAACCTTTGCGAAGGACGTGAGGATATCCGCGAGAATGACATCGCTGAAAAAGATGGGCGAGTCGATAGCGGGCAGCAGGATGCGTTTGATCGCGCTGTTGTCAACGCCCATTCCCGCAGTCCCCTCATACTCGCAGCAACGCCTTGACCAGCATCTCGAACAGAATCACGCCAACTCACCTTCTCAACGCTGCTCGTTCTCTCTCCCCAACACCACGCCAAGGTGCCAGCGCGCCCACAGCCGCACCGACACCAATGACGCCGACAAGTCCCCTCCATCGCTCCATCTCCTCCGTCTCCGCGCCCGTGATCAACCGGAAGAGGATCCATCCGCCTCCCATCCAAGCCGAGTAGATCACGAACAACTTGTACACCGGCTGGTACAGCTTTCCGCTCCTCGGTCGTTCCGCTACAACGTCATTCTTACGTGTTGGCGAGTCGCTCAGCTCAATATCCGTTACGTCGTGTCCCGTATCGCGGAAGTCGAGGATCCATGCCGGGTCCAGGCCCAGCAGGTGTAGGATGTGGAGGTTGACCGCCCAGAGGAGCTGAGCGAGGCCGACAAGGAAGAAGACGCGGAAGGCGAGCGGGAAGGACGATGAGAATGTGGGGAGGTTGAGGTGCGAATGGCCGGGAAGAGGGGGCGCGTCGGGGATAGAGACGGGGGAATCGATATCCATAGTGGGGATTTGGGGCGTTTCAACGTCGCTATGATGTCCCCATTGAGGGGTAGGAGAAACCTGATATGCGAAGGAGGTTGATCAGGTCCAAAGTATGAAGATGTGGGTGTGACTGCGAGAGGATGCCTGGGTATGAATAGGAGAGGAGGCGGTTCAGGCGCTGTGCCGAAACAAGTCAGTACTCGTAGTGTGGCGTTCAGGCGTGGCATTCTGCCGGCATCACATAGCACTGCATCAGCTCGCCTCGTGCAATCTGCATCAAGCTTGACAATGACTCTACGTTAGTGTACTTGCATATCGGAGAGCATCACGTATATAGTCGATCCGTCTTTCCTCTTTTGAGAATTGCGAGCGATCGTGACGTTCCGCGAAAGTCTCGAAGCACCGGGACCTCACGGCCTTGCAACATGAAGAAACGGATCGCATCACGGTAAGCATGGCTTGCGAATGCAGCATGTGCGTGCCTCATTGTGAAACCCTTAAGCTGAGCTGGGTCATTTACTTCCCAAGGCATACACGGTAGCTGCGACCCTCGGGCTCACGATTCCGCATACGAGCATATGCCTACACCGCCTGGGGCAAGTCCTGGCACCTGCTTTGTTGAACGATTTCAGGCTCTTTGTTTCTGGTTAGGTCTGACGCTTCCTCACGCCCCTTCTCCGACTGTAACCAGGAGTGGGAAGGCTCCTCTGTCCGATCGAGCACAGTATGAGTGAAGGCAGCGATGAGTTGTCGACTGCGGTTCCGGCCTTCTGACTCCGATTTGGAAGCTGCGCTGTTCCCGATGGAGTCCCCGTTATGAATAATCGACTCCTACATCCTGCTTAGACACCTAAATGAGGTGAATTGACCTTTTGCCATACTGCGAGCTGGCCCGAAAGACAGCTAGCTCAAGTACCGTCAGCGCTCATCGGGTTTGGAATTTGGGCCTTGGTACGACGGATAAGTGTGTCCCCAGGACGGAATTCATCGGTTGGACGCAGAGTTTGCTGCTCTGAGCCATGTCAGCCCATGGAGGAGATGTCACTACTCCCGGTTACAATCGCCGAGAGCTGGGATTCCCCGCGCTTGCCTCATTTAGCGGAGGAATATCGCCTCGTGGTGAGGCGGTCAGAAGACACGCCATCCGAGGTCAAGTACGCTAGAAATGCTTCTAAGCGGGTCTAATTTGGTCCGTAGGGGTCGACGTCCCTTTGCGCGCCAGGAAGCCCAGACGCGAAGCGGACTCGCGGAGACTGACAGGTGGGAGAGCGACAGAGAACACTGTGGCCATAGGCCGCTGTGCTACTGTCTGTCCTGCCCCAGGATCAATTCCCCCACTCTTCCATTGATACGATGCCAGGTGTCTCAGCCCCTTGACATGGACACAGGGCCTCGGCCCAATCAAGGCTGTGCCGCCGAGGTCGACCGTCGGCCGACGTCAGATCTCGCCGAACATGACCTTTCATTGTCGGGGTTTCGAAAGCTGTTTCTGAGACCGACAGGAGCTGGCGGTCTTCGCTTACGAATAGGACCGCCCGCATCGAGGCCTTCCGTGAGTGAGTGATTACAAATCGATGCGACGCGTCAAAGGATTCTGGCCCACC
>Ga0308169_10004595_pt1 | contig 12883 bp, 11 predicted proteins | sample PhyBR1_2_FD_202139 | JGI IMG/M metagenome (GOLD analysis project Ga0308169, IMG submission 202139) | Phyllosphere microbial communities from UC Gill Tract Community Farm, Albany, California, United States - DLSLSB.R1 | ecosystem: Host-associated > Plants > Phyllosphere > Unclassified | place...
GCACCGCGGTCATCTCGCGCCCGGACAGCAGCGCCGCACCCTCGGCGAACCGCCCCTGGGGGCTGGACGCGGTCACGGTGCGACCGACGAAGTTGCGCTGGAACTGCCGGGCGATGCGGTGGACGGAATGCCCTTCGGGCATCAGCGACCCGCGCGCGGATCGGGCAGCAGCGCGCCGGTGTCCTCGAACGCGCGGATCTGGGCGATCCGGCGCACGTGCCGCTCCTCGTCCGTGAACGGGGTCGCGATGAACGTGTCGATGAGCGAGACGACCTCGTCGAACGTGTGCTGGCGCGCGCCGATGGCGATGACGTTGGCGTCGTTGTGCTGTCGCGCGAGCTCTGCGGTCGAGGTGTTCCACACCAGCGCGGCGCGGATGCCGGCCACCTTGTTCGCCGCGATCTGCTCGCCGTTGCCGGAGCCGCCGAAGACGATGCCGAGCGCCTCGATGCCGGCATCCTGATCGGCCATCACGGCCTGCGCCGCGCGGATGCAGAACGACGGGTAGTCATCGACCGGGTCGTACTCGATCGGGCCGTGGTCGACGACGTCGTGGCCCGCCTGGCGCAGGTGGTCCTGGAGCCGCACGGAGAACTCGAGGCCGGCGTGGTCGGTCGCGATGTGGATGCGCATGATCTCGATCCTAGAGAAGGCGATCAGGGCGCGATGCCCGCCGCGGCGGGCTTGAACCCGGCGCGGATGTTCTCGCAGCATCCCGGGCGGCACACGTCGTACCAGGGACCGAGCTCGGTGAGGTGCACGCGATCGGTCACCGGGGTGCCGGCGAGGCGCTCCTGCACGAGGTCCACCAGACCCGACACGAACGCCGGGTCGACCCCCGGGGTGCGGGTGCGCACGGCGCGCAGGCCCGCCTCCGCCGCCGCCTCCAGCGCCTCGTTGTCGAGGTCCCAGAGCACCTCCATGTGGTCGCTGACGAATCCGAGCGGCACGACGGCGACCGCGGTGACGCCCTCGGCCGGGAGCTCGGCGATGCGGTCGCACACATCGGGCTCGAGCCACGGCTGGGAGGCCGGGCCGGAGCGGGACTGGAACACCAGCTCCCAGCCGATGCGCGCCGCCTCGGGGATCTCCTCGGAGACCGCGGCCATGACCACGGCGGCCACGGCACGGTGCTGCGCCGCGTACGCGCCGCCCTCGCCGAAGTCCCGGTCGCGCGGGCCGGACCGCTCGGCGTCGGCGGTCGGGATGCTGTGGGTCGAGAACAGCACGTGCACCTGCTCCGGCGCGGTGCCGTCGCCGAGCAGCTCGGCGAGCCCGTCGCGCACGCCGTCGACGAACGGCTGCACGAAGCCGGGGTGGTCGAAGAACTGGCGCACCTTGTCGATGGTCACGGTGTCGCCGAGCCCGGTGTCGGCGAGCACGCGGGCGAAGTCCTCGCGATACTGCCGGCAGCTGGAGAACGACGAATAGGCGCTCGTCGCGATCGCGATCAGGGACGTGTCGCCCGCGGCGGCGGCATCCTTCACCGCGTCCTCGAGCATCGGCGCCCAGTTGCGGTTGCCCCAGTACACCGGCAGATCGATGCCCCGGCGATCGAGCTCGGCCTCGAGCGCGGCTCGGAGCGCGCGATTCTGCGCGTTGATGGGGCTGACGCCGCCGAAGTGGCGGTAATGGTGCGCGACCTCCTCGAGGCGCTCGTCGGGGATGCCGCGGCCGCGCGTGACGTTGCGCAGGAAGGGGATGACGTCATCCTGCCCCTCGGGGCCCCCGAAGCCCGCCAGCAGGATCGCGTCGTACGCGACGGGCTCTTCGATGTGGGCGGCGCCGCACACGGCGGCGGGAGAGGCGAACGGCACGGTCTGATCGGATGTCACTCCTCCATCCTGGGGGCACAGTCGCACTGAAGGTGGACGGAATGCGCTGGGAGGCCCCGTGCGCGGACAGACCGCGGCGGCGTCCGTCGCATAGGCTGGGTCGGGTTGCCGTCGATGCCATCAGCATCCCGGCACATGACCCCTCATCGACACGGGAGCATCGCAGTGCCAGGAGAGAACCTCACACGCCTCGAGGCGCAGGAGCGCCGCGCCATCGTCGACACGCACGAGTACGACGTGCGGCTCGATCTCACCCGCGGCGAGGAGGTGTTCGGGTCGATCAGCACCGTCCGGTTCGCGGCGACCCCCGGCGCCTCCACCTTCATCGACCTGATCGCGCGCGACGTGCGCTCCATCACGCTCAACGGCCGCAGCATCCCGGCGACGGCGTTCGCGGATTCCCGCATCCCGCTGACCGACCTCGAGGCGGAGAACGAGCTCGTCGTCGACGCGGACTGCCTGTACACGAACACCGGCGAGGGGCTGCACCGGTTCGTCGATCCCGTCGACGGCGAGGCGTACCTGTACTCGCAGTTCGAGGTGCCCGACTCGCGACGCATGTTCGCCGTGTTCGAGCAACCCGACCTCAAGGCCGCCTTCCGGTTCACCGTCACGGCCCCGGCCACCTGGAAGATCGTCTCCAACTCCCCCACCCCCGAACCCGCCGACCACGGCGACGGCTCGGCCACGTGGGACTTCACGCGCACCCCGCGCATCTCCTCGTACATCACGGCCCTCATCGCGGGCCCGTACGAGGCGGCCTTCTCGGAGCTCACGAGCTCGTCCGGAACGGTGGTGCCGCTCGGCGTCTACGGCCGCAAGAGCCTGTGGCAGCACCTCGACGCGGACTACATCTTCGACAAGACCCGCCAGGGCTTCGCCTACTTCGAGGAGAAGTTCGGGGTTGCGTACCCGTTCGAGAAGTACGACCAGCTGTTCGTGCCCGAATTCAACGCGGGCGCCATGGAGAACGCCGGGGCGGTGACCTTCACCGAGACCTACGTGTTCCGCAGCAAGGTGACGGATGCCGTCAAGGAGCGCCGCGTCGTCACGATCCTGCACGAGCTCGCGCACATGTGGTTCGGCGACCTCGTCACGATGAAGTGGTGGAACGACCTGTGGCTGAACGAGTCGTTCGCCGAGTGGGCGTCGACCATCGCCACAGCCGAGGCCACCGAGTGGACCGAGGCGTGGACGACCTTCAACGCGATGGAGAAGACCTGGGCGTACCGCCAGGACCAGCTCCCCTCCACCCACCCGGTCGTCGCCGAGATCAACGATCTCGAAGACGTGCAGGTGAACTTCGACGGCATCACCTACGCCAAGGGCGGGTCGGTGCTCAAGCAGCTGGCCGCCTGGGTGGGCATCGACGCCTTCTTCGCCGGCGTCGGCGCCTACTTCCGCAAGCACCGGTGGGGCAACACGGAGCTGAGCGACCTGCTCGCCGAGCTCGAGGTCACCAGCGGCCGCGACCTGTCGACCTGGTCGAAGAAATGGCTGGAGACGGCCGGCGTGAACACGCTCACGCCGCTCATCGAAGAGGATGCCTCGGGCCTCATCAGCCGCTTCGCGATCGTGCAGACCGCCCCGGCCGACTATCCGACGATCCGCCCGCACCGCCTCGGCGTGGGCTTCTACCGTCTGCAGGGCGACGAGCTCGTGCGCGTGCACCACCTCGAGCTCGACGTCGACGGCGACCGCACGGACGTACAGGCGCTCAAGGGCGTCGCCCGCCCGGACCTCGTGCTTCTCAACGACGGCGACCTCGCCTACGCGAAGATCCGTCTCGACAAGCGCTCGCTCGCGACCGCGATCGCCCATCTGTCGAAGATCAGCGACCCGCTCGCCCGCTCGCTGGTCTGGGGCGCCGCCTGGGACCAGACCCGCGATGCGGAGGCATCCGCATCCGACTACGTCGACCTGGTGCTGGCCAACATCGGCGCCGAGACGGAGTCCACCACGGTGCGCACGACACTCGGCCAGCTGCTGCTGGCCGCGAACTCGTACGTCGATCCCGCCGAGCGCGAGCACACGCGGGTGCGCGTCGCCGACGAGCTCTGGCAGCTCGCGCAGCGCGCCGATGCCGGCAGCGACAGCCAGCTGCAGCTCGTGACCGCGTTCGCGTCCGCGGCGGCCGAAGCCGGCCAATGGAAGCGGGTCAAGGCGCTGCGCGACGGCGAGGTCACCCTCGAGGGCCTCGAAATCGACACCGACCTGTCCTGGCAGCTGCTCGTGTCGCTGGCCGCCGGCGGCGTCGTGACGGCAGCGGACATCGACGCGGCCCTGGCAGCCGACAACACCGCGAAGGGCGGGGAGTTCGCCGCCCAGGCGAAGGCCGCCCTGCCGAGCGCCGAGGCGAAGCGGCAGGCGTGGGATTCCCTCGTGGAGCGTGACGACCTGCCCAACACGGTGGTGCGCTCCGCCGCGCTCGGCTTCGTGCACCCGGCGGGCCGCAACCTGCTCGAGGCGTTCGTGCCGGCCTATTTCGACATGCTGCTGCCGATCTGGAACTCTCGCACGTACCAGATCGCGCAGTATCTCATCGTCGGCCTGTACCCCGCTCCACTCGCCGACCTCGAGCTGCAGAACGCGACCCGTGCGTGGCTCCGGGCCAACACCGACGCCCCGGCCGCGCTGCGCCGCCTCGTCGCCGAGAACCTCGCCGGCGTCGAGCGCGCGCTCGCGGTGCAGGAGCGCGACATCCAGCAGTGAGGGAGCCGCACGTGTTCGTCGCCACGCCCGATGTGACCAGCCCCACCTTCTGGGTGCGCGTCGGCAGGTTCTTCGTCGACGCCGGGGGGAATCTCCTCGCCGTCGCGGGGATCATCGTCGCGGCGATCGTCATCGTCTGGATCCTGCACCGCGTCATCCGGCTCGTCGTCACCCGCATCGTCAACGGGGCGAAATCCAAGGCCCAGGTGGCCGACACCATGGCGCTGGACCGCTCGCCCGTGGCATCGGTCCGGCTCGTGCAGCGCACCCGCACCCTCGGGTCGATCCTGCGGAACATCATCAACGTCCTGGCCGTGATCGTCGTCCTGCTGCTCGTCCTCGGCGTCGTCGCGCCGAACACCCTCGGGTCGCTGACGCTGCTGACCGCCGCGGTCGGCGCCGGCCTCGGCTTCGGCGCGCAGAACATCATCAAGGACGTCCTCAACGGCATCTTCATCGTCGCCGAGGATCAGATCGGCATCGGCGACGTCGTCGATCTCGGTCTCGCGACCGGCGTCGTGGAGTCGGTGAGCGTGCGCATCACCCAGGTGCGCGACGTCAACGGCACCCTCTGGTACGTGCGCAACGGCGAGGTCACCCGGATCGGCAACATGTCGCTCGGCTGGTCGCGCGTGATCATCGACCTGTCCGTCCCGACGGATGCCGACATCGACGCGGTCGAGGACAGCATGCTTCAGGCCGCACGCGGCCTCGCCAAAGACGCCAAGTGGCGCACGCGCATCATCGAGCAGCCCGAGATCTGGGGTCTGGAGTCCATCTCCGGCGACGCCCTCGTGATCCGGCTGGTGATGAAGACGCGCGCCGGCGCGAAGGACGACGTCGCCCGCGAGCTGCGCATGCGGCTCAAGCACGCGATGGACGAGATCGGCATCCAGCTTCCGCAGCTCAACTCCATCATGCTCACGGGTCTCGAGGGGGCGCAGCGGGTGCGCGGCGCGAACCCGCCGCGCACGAAGCCGGTGCCGATCGACTCCGACGTGGTCTGGAAGCCCAAGCGACAGCCGAAGAAGCAGAAGCGGGCGACGGATGCCGGAACGGAGCCGGACGCATGACGGATGACGCGATGGCGACCTTCTACGAGCAGGTCGGCGGGCACGAGACCTTCCGGCGGCTGGTCACCCGGTTCTACGAGGGCGTCGCGGGCGACGAGGTGCTGCGTCCGATGTATCCGGAGGAGGACCTCGGCCCCGCCGCGGAGCGTCTGATGCTCTTCCTGGAGCAGTACTGGGGAGGCCCGACCACCTACGGCGAACGGCGCGGCCACCCCCGGCTGCGGATGCGGCACGTGCCGTTCCACGTCAACCCGGAGGCCCGCGACCGGTGGCTCGCGCACATGCGCGTGGCGGTGGACGAGCTGCAGTTGCCCGAGCTGTACGAGACGACGCTGTGGGACTACCTGGAGCGCGCGGCGCACGCGATGGTCAACACGTTCGAGCCGACCCCCGGCGCGACCGGCGGTCCTGCCGCCGACGGGCGCCCGAGCCTCGGACTGCACGGCGAGAGCGCGCGATGAGCACGCGGCACCAGGCCGACGTCCTCGTCATCGGGTGGGGGCTGTCGGGACTGGTGGCCGCATCCGAGGCCGTCGCCGCCGGCAAGCGCGTCGTCATCGTCGACCAGGAGCCGCGCGGCAACCTGGGCGGCCAGGCCTGGTGGTCGTTCGGCGGGCTCTTCTTCATCGACTCCCCCGAGCAGCGCCGCCTGGGCATCCGGGACAGCTTCGAGCTGGCCCGGCAGGACTGGCTCGGCACGGCCGGCTTCGACCGCGACGAGGATGTCTGGGCCCGCCGCTGGGCCGACGGCTACCTGCAGTTCGCGGCCGGCGAGAAACGGTCCTGGCTGAGGCAGAAGGGCGTCGGGTTCTTCCCGATCGTGGGCTGGGCCGAGCGCGGCGGATACACCGCGATGGGGCCGGGCAACTCGGTGCCCCGGTTCCACATCACGTGGGGCACCGGGCCGGGCATCGTGGAACCCTTCGCGACCGCCGTGACGGAGGCCGAGGCCCAGGGGCGCGTGACGATCCTCCCCCGCCACCGGGTGACGCAGCTCTCGGTCGCCGACGGGCGCGTGGTGGGCGTATCCGGGCACGTGCTCGAACCGTCCGGCGCCGCACGCGGCATCGCCACCACCCGAACCTCCGTCGCCGACTTCGAGGTCGTCGCCGACGCGGTCATCGTGGCATCGGGCGGCATCGGCGGCAACCACGATCTGGTGCGCCGCCAATGGCCGGCGCGTCTCGGCGCGGCGCCGGAGACCATGATCACGGGAGTGCCGGCATACGTCGACGGGTCCATGCAGCAGCCGTCCACCGATGCCGGAGCCCGCCTGATCAACGGCGACCGGATGTGGCACTACGTCGAAGGCATCCGGAACTGGGACCCGGTGTGGCCGGACCACGGCATTCGCATCCTGCCCGGCCCGTCGTCGCTCTGGCTGGATGCCACCGGGCGCCGGCTGCCGGTGCCGCTGTTCCCCGGCTTCGACACCCTGGGCACGCTGCAGCACCTGCGCGCCACCGGGTTCGACCACTCCTGGTTCGTGCTCTCCCGCCGGATCGTGGAGAAGGAGTTCACACTCTCCGGCAGCGAGCAGAACCCGGACCTGACCGGTCGCGACGTGCCCGAACTGCTGCGCGCCCGGCTCGGGCGCGCAGCATCCGGCCCGGTGCAGGCGTTCCTCGACCATGGAGCGGACTTCGTGGTGCGCGACACGCTGCCGGGTCTCATCGACGGCATGCGTCAGCTGCCGGGCGGCGAAGCGCTCGACCCGCAGCGGGTGCACGACGAGGTCGTCTCCCGCGACCGCGAGATCGAGAACGAGTTCACGAAGGACGCGCAGATCGCCCTGCTGCGCCAGGCACGTGCGTTCCGCGGCGACCGGCTGATCCGCACCGCGACCCCGCACCGGATCCTCGACCCGCGCAACGGCCCGCTCATCGCCGTCAAGCTCCACGTGGTCACCCGGAAGTCTCTGGGCGGCATCCAGACCGACCTGCGCTCCCGCGCGCTCGGCGCCGACGGCGAGCCGGTTCCCGGACTCTACGCGGTGGGCGAGGCCGCCGGTTTCGGCGGCGGCGGGGTGCACGGCTACCGCGCGCTGGAAGGCACGTTCCTCGGCGGATGCCTGTTCTCCGGCCGCAACGCCGGACAGGCGATCGCTGCGGCGCTGTGAACTGCGGGCCTACAGCCAGCTGCGCTTCTTGAACATCACGTAGAGGAACACCGCGAACGCCAGCATGACCAGGAGCGCCGCCGGATACCCCCAGGGCAAGTGCAGCTCCGGCATCCGCACGAAGTTCATGCCGTAGATGCCGGAGATGAGCGTCGGCGCGAAGATGATCGCCGCCCACCCGGAGATCTTCTTCATCGCGTCGTTCTGCCGCTGTGCGACGAGGGTGGCGTTCACGCTGAGGGCGTTCTGCAGATTCTGCTTGAGCTCCTCGGCCTTCTCCACGACCCGCAGCACGTGGTCGAGCACGTCGCGGAACGACCGCCGCAGCTCCAGCGCGGACGGGTCGTCGTGGTGGCGACGGCCGAGGTCCGCGCGGATGACCTCGATGAGCGGGATGAGCGGCTTCGTGGCGCGCTGGAAGTCCATCACCTCGCCGGACAGGTCGTAGATCCGCTTGGCGACCCCGCTGCCTTCGTCGGAGAACAGCTGCTGCTCGATCTCGTCCACGTCGTTCTCGAGGCCGTTGAGCACCGGCTGGTACCTGTCGACCACCTCGTCGATGATGGCGTAGAAGACGCCCATGGGACCGTGCGACAGCAGTTCCGGGTTCGCTTCCAGGCGCGCCCGCACGAGCGCCAGGTTGGGGGCCTCCGCATGCCGCACGGCGACCAGGAAGTCGTCGCCGATGAACGTGTGCACCTCGCCGAACTCGACCTGCTCCGTGTCATCGAGGTAGCGGGCCGGGCGCAGCACGACGAACAGCGTCTCCCCGAAATGGTCGAGCTTGGCACGCTGGTGGCCCTTGAGTGCGTCCTCTACCGCGAGCGGATGCAGGTGGAACTCCTCGGCCACGATGCCGAGCTCGGCCGCATCGGGACGATAGAGGCCGATCCAGGCGAAGCCGCCGTGCTCCTGCAGGGCCTCGAAGGTGTCCTCCAGCCCCGCCGGCGTCGCCACCCGGCGCCCGTCGACGTAGATCGCATCGTCGATGACTGTCACGAGCCGAGTGTCCCACAGGGCCACCGCCGCCCTCCGAACCGGCGGCCGCGCGTCGGTGCGTCAGGCCGCGGCCGCCGCCGACGGGCGACGACGAACCAGCACGTGGCCGCGGGTCAGGGACACCCGCGTCCACACTCCGGCGCTGCGCACCGTGGCGACCTCGTCGCCGTGGATGAAGCCCAGCGCGAAGGCGGCGAAGCCGACGCCGGCAGGCAGGCCGAGCAGCTCCTCGTCGGGGGCACCCCAGATGCGGGAGCGCACGGCGCGCACAGCCTCCTCGCCTGCGGCATCAGGCACCGCGTGCGCGACGGATGCCATCCCGTGCTGGGCGCGGGCGGCGATCACGGATGCCGCCAGCTCGCCGGTCTGCTGCCAGCCGGTGCGGGGCGCGGCGATGCCCGCCCAGGCCGTGCGCGTCGCACTGGCCGGCAGCGCGACCGCGTCGGGCCCGTCCGCGGTCAACGCGGAGGCCTGCACGACCAGATCGCACTCGAGTTCGGGATCGATCGGCAGCACCCGCATGCCGAGCACGGTCGGGGTGGCATCAAGGATGCCGACCGAGGTCAGCGCGGCGCAGCTCATCGCGAGAGCGCCTCCGGCGGCGCGCAGGTGCACGAGGCCGTCGTCGAGCCGGGCGGCGCGGGCGGCGAACGTGAGCAGGTCGGCGGCGGCTTCGGAATCGGCGAACACAAGGCGGGCGGACATCCCGCCCAACCTACCAATCGTGGCTGTGCGGGCGCCCCGACACCGGCACCCTAGACTCGGAACGCGGCCTTGCGCCGCCCACACCCGGAGGCTGCGCCGTGACCGACGAACCGCTCACCGACCCGATCGAGTCGCTGCTGGGGGTGCTCGATCTCGCGGAGTCGGAGGCGCGCACCACCGAGGACATCTTCACCGGGGTCTCGCAGCCGATGCCGCTCGGGCGCGTGTACGGCGGGCAGGTGCTCGCGCAGTCGATCGTCGCGGCATCCCGCACCGTCGACGCGGACCGCACCCCGCATTCGATGCACGGCTACTTCCTGCGACCCGGCGACGCCGACCGCGGCATCACGTTCGCCGTGGACCGCATCCACGACGGACGCTCGTTCTCGACGCGCCGCACGCAGGCCTTCCAGGAGGGCGTGCCGATCTTCTCGATGATCGCGTCGTTCCAGATCGCCGACGAGGGCCTGGAGCACGAGAAGCCGATGCCGGCGGACGTCCCGTCGCCGGAGGAGCTGCCGGATCTCGAAGACCACCTGGCGGGTCTGCACCCGATGTCCAAACGGCTGTTCACGGACCGGCCGGTGGATCTGCGGCACGTCCCGTCGCCGATCTATGTGAGCGTCGAGGGCGAACCGCGACCGCACCAGGCGGTATGGATGCGCACGCGGCGCGCACTGCCGGACGACCCGGCGATCCACCGCGCGGCGCTGGCCTATCTCAGCGATCTGACCATCCAGGAGCCGATCCTGCGGGCGCATGGCGTGCCGTGGGCGACCCGGGGTCTCAAGGTCGCGAGCCTCGATCACGCCATGTGGTGGCACCGGCCCGGGCGCGTCGACGACTGGATGCTGTACGTGCAGCAGTCCCCGAGCGCGCGCGGCGGGCGCGGCCTCGCGCACGGCCGCATCTACCAGCGGGACGGACGTCTGCTGGCGAGCGTCGCGCAGGAGATCATGGTGCGGACGCCGGAGCGCGCCGGATAGCACGGCCCGGTTCGAGACGGATGCGGGGTCAGCGGCGGTGCGTGAACACCGGCGGCGCACCGAGGTACGGCTGCCACGCGGCCCGCTCTCCCGCAGTCAGCCGCAGCGGGCGACCCGACTCGGCATCCACCTTCACGACGATCGTCAGCGCACGGGCGTAAAGCGTCTGCGGCACATCCTCCGACGCGCTCTCCAGCGGCGAACACACGTCGTAGCAGACCTCGATGCTGGATCCGCCGAGCCGGCTGAACCATAGCTGCACGTCGAGCGGATGCCGCCCGTACGGCACGGGCGCGTAGTACTCGATCTCCTGCCGGGCGATGAGGGTCAGCACCCCGGCATGCAGGCCGGACTCGAGCACCGCGGTGGACGGCGCCGCCTCACCGGGGTCCGGCCGCCAGAACGCCCGCACACGGGCTTCCTCCAGCAGCTTGAGCATCGCCGTGTTGTTGACGTGGTTGAACGCGTCGAGGTCGCCCCACCGCAGCGGGATCGGGATGTGGAGACGTTCGCCGTGCGCCGGGATGCCGGAGGCCGCGGGGCTCTCAGTCACGCGTGAGCTTCCGGTACGTCGTGCGATGCGGACGCGCCGCCTCGACGCCCAGACGCTCGACCTTGTTCCGCTCGTACGCCTCGAAGTTGCCCTCGAACCAGTACCACCGGTCGGGGTTGTCGTCCGTTCCCTCGTACGCGAGGATGTGCGTCGCGATGCGGTCCAGGAACCACCGGTCGTGGGTCACGACGACCGCGCAGCCCGGGAACTCCAGGAGCGCGTTCTCCAGCGACTGCAGGGTCTCGACGTCGAGGTCGTTGGTCGGCTCGTCGAGGAGCAGGAGGTTGCCGCCCTGCTTGAGCGTCAGCGCGAGGTTCAGCCGGTTGCGCTCACCGCCGGAGAGCACGCCGGCCTTCTTCTGCTGGTCGGGTCCCTTGAATCCGAACTTCGACACATAGGCGCGTGACGGGATCTCCGTCTTGCCCACGGTGATGAAGTCCAGGCCGTCGGAGACGACCTCCCAGAGCGTCTTCTCGGGATCGATGCCGCCGCGGGACTGGTCGACGTAGCTGATCTGGACGGTCTCGCCGATCTTCAGATCACCGCCGTCGAGTTCCTCGATGCCGACGATCGTCTTGAACAGCGTGGTCTTGCCGACGCCGTTCGGGCCGATGACGCCGACGATGCCGTTCGGCGGAAGGCTGAAGCTGAGCCCGTCGATGAGCGACCGGCCGTCGAAGCCCTTCCGCAGCTTCTTCGCCTCGATGACGACACTGCCCAGGCGCGGTCCCGGCGGAATCGTGATCTCCTCGAAGTCGAGCTTGCGCGTGCGCTCGGCCTCCGAGGCCATCTCCTCGTAGCGGGCCAGGCGCGCCTTCGACTTGGCCTGACGGCCCTTCGCATTGCTGCGCACCCAGTCGAGCTCCTCGGCGAGGCGTTTGGCGAGCTTGGCGTCCTTTTTGCCCTGCACCTCCAGTCGCTCGGACTTCTTCTCGAGGTAGGTGGAGTAGTTGCCTTCGTAGCCGATCAGCCGGCCGCGGTCGACCTCGGCGATCCATTCGGCGACGTTGTCGAGGAAGTACCGGTCGTGGGTGATGGCGATCACAGCGCCGGGATACTTCTGCAGGTGCTGCTCGAGCCAGAGCACGCTCTCGGCGTCGAGATGGTTGGTGGGCTCGTCGAGCAGAAGCAGGTCGGGCTTCTGGAGCAGCAGCTTGGCGAGTGCGACGCGGCGCTTCTCGCCGCCGGAGAGCGGCGCGACGAGCACGTCGCCGGGCGGGGTCCGCAGGGCATCCATGGCCTGTTCGAGCTGCGAGTCGAGGTCCCACGCGTCGGCCGCGTCGATCTCCTCCTGCAGCGCACCCATTTCAGCGAGCAGGGCGTCGAAGTCGGCGTCCGGCTCGGCCATCAGCCCGGAGATCTCGTTGAAACGGTCGACCTTCGCCTTGATGGCGATTCCGTCCTGGATGTTCTCGAGCACCGTCTTGGACTCGTCGAGCACGGGCTCCTGCATGAGGATGCCGACGCTGAAGCCCGGCGTGAGCTTCGCGTCGCCGTTGGACGGATTGTCGAGTCCGGCCATGATCTTCAGGATCGTGGACTTGCCGGCGCCGTTCGGGCCGACCATGCCGATCTTGGCACCGGGCAGGAACGCCATCGTGACGTCGTCGAGGATGAGCTTCTCACCGACCGCCTTGCGGGCACGGACCATCTGGTAGATGTATTCAGCCATAACCGGACCAGTCTATGCGGCGATCACCCGTCGATCGGGCGAGTCTCGCCGATCTAGCATCGGCTGCCGGGCCGCCTCGCCCGCACGGTCGCCGGGGAGGTCGGCGAACGGCGCCGGCGGTCAGAACGGCGTCTCCCCCGGCACGAGACTCGTTCCGGCGAGCGCCGGTTCGCGCTGGGGATCGGGGACGCCGTGCGGCTCGCTCCGGGTGTCGTCCCCTTGCGCCGGA
>Ga0308169_10004596_pt1 | contig 12883 bp, 24 predicted proteins | sample PhyBR1_2_FD_202139 | JGI IMG/M metagenome (GOLD analysis project Ga0308169, IMG submission 202139) | Phyllosphere microbial communities from UC Gill Tract Community Farm, Albany, California, United States - DLSLSB.R1 | ecosystem: Host-associated > Plants > Phyllosphere > Unclassified | place...
CTTGTCCAGAGGCACGCGTCGGAGAGGGAAGGGTTGAAGGGGAAGAGGGGTGAGGGCGGAAATGATACGAGACGGCGCAGCAGACTTGGTTGGATACAACCCGGACTTTGACCTAGCACTTACCTCATGACATTCTTCTCCTTGACTCCCATGGGAGTATAATGCCTGGTCGAAAGCAACAGCCCCTCAACGGGTTTCCACGCCAAAGTGAGACTCTCGGTATAGTTGCACTGGGCATCCGCGCTGAGCACGGTGGATCCTCGCCCGTTGGTAGCGCCCGGCCCGGCAACCGCTCCATCGGCGTTATCGGGATACGAGTCCAGCTTGGCGGCCGCTTCGACAATTTCTGCGAGGACGTTCTGGGGGAGCTGAGCGATGTACGGCTTGCATTCGGCCCAGCCGTCGATTCCCTTCTTCGTGTCGTCGTCCTGTGCCCTGAGGATCTTGGCGAGGGAGTCGAGTGCGTCCAGGCGGGGATCGAGCGTGGTGGTGGTGCCGGCGGTAGCTGTCGAGGTGGAGGCAGTGGCTTCGTTTTCGGCTTGCGCATCGAGAGAGGAGTTGAGCAAGACGGTCTGGGGTAGTTGAAGGGCGGTTTGAAGGGCAACTCCGGTGGGGTTGAGGACGAGGCCAACTCGAACGGCCTCTCGGAGCATCCACCTGAGGTCAGTCACAAGCACCTTGATCACTATGACCGTCGCACGCCCGCCGGTACTCACCTGAAGGGGATGTTGGAAAGACTAGGTTGGTCGTTCAAGTCGTTCCCTCCTCCGACGTCGCTGTGGCAGCCCATGAACCAGACTTCCGCGTGTTTTCTCATCTCCTTCTTGTTTCCATCCGCCAGAACGACATAGTCCGTTTCAGGGTACTGGCTGTGCAGCTTCTCGGTCAGCCCGTCGATTTCGTCCTTAGATTCTTCGGCTTCGGCTGTGCCAGGGTGACGGGCGATGGTCGATCGGAGGTGGTGGATCTGGGAACGGAGGGCGACTTCTTCCTCGTCCATACGCCAGTATTCCGGCACGAAGCGGGCTCGGCGTTCGTCTAAGGCCAAAGCCTGGCGGAAGAACTTGATAGATTTTGCGCCTGAGGCAAAAGGCAGCTCTGCGAGTCAGCGTGGAAGGATAAGCCCGTCCAAGGGCTATCGCTCAAACGAGGTCCCGTCTTGGAGCCAAGGTGAAGGCATGATGGGCAACACCCTCTCCACCGCCCCACCCCTCCTCTGCAGTTTCCCCTCATCTTTGCACACGCGTCTGTGCGAGGGGTAGTATAGCAACTGATAGAGGCGAGCTGAAGACTGTGCGCTAAAACCCTCTGCACCCAGTCTCTCACTGGACCACTCACGAGGAAGGTCAATCCCGCCCAAGCTAGACACAGTGTCCTATCATCAGCCCCGTTCGTCTTGGATTCAGGTAGGTAAACGGAACGGCTCGAACACGGCGTAAGACTCACCCAAACCCCCAGAAACTCGACAGTGACAGGTCTGGACCTGCCGAAGATTCGGCGGTAAAGCACAGCCGGGTCCTTAGCCTCTCCGCTGGCATTTTTCCACATCACTTCGCTGGTGTATAGCTCGTACGCACTGAGACATCAGCTCCGGCACCTTCTGTGAATAGGGATGGGGCGGGAGGGAGCAAACGCTAGGGGCAGGGGAGCAGGCAGGGTGGGGCGTGGGAAATTGGGGAAATGGGAAGGGAGAGGCAGGCAAAGGCGAATGGGATGAGGCTAGCAACGCCGTCTGGTGAGAGACGAAAAATGGGATGGGGATGGACCTGCCCGAGCGGATAGATGAACTCACGGGGCGACCTGGTTGTGGTTGCCAGGGTTGAGCAGCCCCACCTTCGGTCAGCTAGCCGGACGATCTAGCTGCTCCCGACTAACCCGTTGGATCATGCCTGCGAGAGCTCTCGCCGTGTAAGCACCTCGTGAGAAGCCAAAGAGGTATATCTTGTCGCCGTCCCGGTAGGTGTCCATGAGCCACTTGTATCCGTCCTGAACGAACTGGTCGAAGTTCCTGTGCGTCAGTGAGGGCGAGGAATCGAAAGAAATGCGGGGGAAAGGCTCAGGAAGGGAGGAAGAAGCGGCAGCGGGAGGAGGGGAGGGAAGTGAAGGGAGGGACGGGGCAGAGGGACATCAGCGGGAGGATAGGGTGATTGCGGGGGATGGATGAGGAGTAAGCGCGGGAGGGGGGCGGCGGCGGAGGGGGAAGTGAGAGGGAAGGGCGAGGAAAGGGGGCGGAGTGAGAGCGAAAGGTGAGGAGGTAGCGGGGGTGCGAAGGTCTGAGAGCAGGGAAGACTGAGGAGGTCACTAGGACGAGAGAGTGGAAGCGGGGGCGAGGGACGGCAGGGAAGACAGGGAGTGAGGAGGGGATATCCCACCCCTCTTCCTGAGAAGCAGCTCGAAACACGTACCAGGCCAGACCCATGTCAATCACTTCCGCCGCTTTTTGCTTGAAGATGCCCCAAGTGCTCGCACTGTCGGGGAGGATTGTTCCTGCTGTGAGCCAATCCTCCCTCTCCATCCACTCGGTGAGGAGACTCACCCAAGCCTGACGAGTAGAAGAGCAACTGTCCCTCGTCTGCCTTGACGACGCTCATCAGCTTGATGAGGTTTGAGTTGTGCTCGGAGAACTGGTTGGACGTGCCGTCGAGCATGAGGACGAGGTTGCGGGGCTTGGAGGGGAGGCTGGCGGTGGGCGTGGAAGCCGCGGGAGTCATGGTCGACATGGTGGAACTAGGAGGCGGGTGGGTGGGTATGTCGGGCTATGTAGTGTCCGTCCGACGTCCAGGCGGGGTGTAGATGTATACACAGGCTCGTATCTGGTGGTAAGAGGGGGACGGGGGTGGGTGGGTCGAGCAAGAAGGTTGCGGAGGGGTAAATTGAGCGGATGGTGGTCAAAAGTCGAGATGTGCTCTCAGGCTTGGCAACTTGAAATACCCGGATCCCATGTTGGGTCCGGTCACATCTCTTCCTCTCTATGCATGCACCTCTCCTCTCCTCTCCTCCCGTCCCTTCCTCCCCCCCTTCCCCCCTACCCTCAGCTGACCAGCCTTCCTCGCACGCGGGGGTCGCATACATAGTTTGGGTCATGTCGAATTGGAGATCAGGCACCCGAACGACGAGTCCTGAATTCGCGGGATCCCACCAGATCTCTCGCGGTTGAGGCCCCCTTTGTTTCGGCTGAGGTCGTGCCAGAGGGGGCCTCGGGGCGAGCGATTCTCACGCCGTTGCTCTCAAGCTCACTCGAGACGAGTGTGCGCGGGGTGATACAGATCTGCACACGAATCTGTCACTGCCCTTTCACCTCACCGTCCCAGGACTCGATGCATACCATACCAGAGATATACCAACAAAAAGGAATCACGCAACCCCACTCGTACATATATCGTCCTCGTGGCTGGAGGCGCGCGAAACACGAAAGATTTCAGAAAACTCCCCACTTCATCATTCCCGCCTCATGCTCACCTTCATGGCTGCGTTTGCGACTAAAGCACTGCACCACCCAGCATGGCCGCCGCGCCCGCGAGCACCCACCCAAGTGCACCTCCAACTTGAGTGCCCACGACGGCAGCGCCCGACGCTCGCGCCGAGGCAGAGGCCGAGACGAGTCGCTGGGTCGTTCCTGCCGTGCTGCTTCCCCGGACAGTGATTGTCCGGGTCTGCGTGAGAGTCAAGGTTTGGCCGTTCTGCACCGTGGTGATGACGACGACCTCGGGCTGCTGTCGCTCGTTCTCTTCCGGGTTGGTGGGGTTGGAGGACGGTTGGGTCACGGGGGGCTCCACGGGCGAAGTAATAGGTTCACCCTTGTCCTGGCACGTGAGGGCGCCGTCTGCGCCGGCCGCGCAGTTGTCGCTCTACGCTGGTCAGCTGCCTCGCTCTCGCAATGCTCTTGGAAGGGCGCATCGTGCTCACCTGGCATTGGTATCGGTGTGAGCAGCCCCGTCCGTTCTCCAGATTGGGCTCCAGGCACACGCGTTCGAAGCCGTCATCGGCGATCTCGTCCTCGCAGATACCTGGACGCGGGTCAGCGAACGAACCGTAGGCTGATTCAAACCAGAGGTCTGCACTCGAGATGGGTTACAGGGAGCGAGGACGATGCGGTGCGACAACGGAAAGGACTCGTGAGGAGACGTACCGGACTGGCATTCGCTGGCGCCTCCGCACTTTTCACCATCTTGCTTTCCGGTCGATGGTCGGCATTTTCCCTCTTCGTTGCAAGTGAGGTCCGGCTACCGTCAGCCCCGGCTAGCCTGAAGTTAGGAAGAGATAGCTTACTTGTCCATTACACTGGGCTGGGTCGGAGCAAGAGTCATCGAGGCCCAATCCTACTGCAAGGCAGAAAGGTCCGTCACTCGTACCAAAGGGAGAGGCGCATACAGCTGCTGGATCAGTCCCGCACCTCTTGGACAATCCAGGACACGATGCCCACCTCCACCAGCACAGAATACACGGTCCAAGCACTCTCCTCCAAGAGGGATCAGCGCGCCTGGCGGTCAGCGGAAGCCCTGGAACAGAATGGTGGCGGTGGACCTACAGACTGAACTGAACGGGTCGCAGTATCCCCTGAGCGTCAACACGACTGTCGACGCGGCCAACGTGGGTACCTTCGCACTCACGTCTCACAGTGTTCCGATCCACGGGTTGGATTACAGCGGACGTTGACGGCGGAGGGCCGAGATTGGCATGTGGCGGGCGTGATCCCGCCGTCGGGGCTCTCGCACAGCTCCGTGTCGCATTCAGTGTCTCCCAACGGGCATGGGTCGCCAACCGTGGCAGCGAGCGTGGCCGGTGTGAGTGTCACAAGGGTGACGAGTAGGGCGAAGTTGAAGCGCATTGTACAGTGAACTCAGGAGCGGTGGTCGAGCTGGGGGAAGTGTGGGATGCCTTTCGCTTTCGATTCCACCTCGCCGGTCTTATATCTCGCCTCGCCCTCGCCCTCGAGTCCCATGATAGACGGTCGAACCGGTGCGCTGCATGCCGAAAACAGGCCGCCAAGAGCTGACATGCAGTGCGGGGAGATAAAAACATCACGAGAAGCCCTGCCAAGCTTTGGCCCGCCTTGATCGAAAGATCGCCTCGGGACCACCGGGAGGGCCTCGAAGTCTTCCAGTGTGGCTCTCACGGAGGTATCTCGCAAGGGGCGCGGGGGCGAGGCCACCGACTCGATCGCGAGACCGGCCTGGAAGCGTCTCGGGGCGGCTCGGGTCGATCTCTGCCTGATCACCTCACCACGAAGCGGGGGAAAACCTTGTCCGGAACGGGGACGGAAGCGAGGAGGAAACGCCGTCGTCGTTGTTCTCAGCTGTGTGCCATGTCTCGTCTCACCGACGGGCAAGTCGCCTGACGTGCCGCAGATGCTTCCGCCCCTCAGTCCATGCTGTCTCGCGTGCATGACGTGTGGACGTGCATTCTCGAGGCGCACAGCTGACATGTAACGCGGGCATACGGCTTCCGTGTCCTGTGTCCTATGCCCCGAGCGAGCTGTGCGATCGACGACGTGCGACACCGTGACGGCCCGAACAAATCGACAGCCTCATTGCACCCCACCATTGGATCCATTCACCCTTCCCCGTCCGTGCTTCGCTCCTCCATCCGCAGTCCTTCATGTTCCATTACGGCACGACGGGTGTGGTAATATCGAAGCCGAGGAACATGGCATTCATTCCGCATCCGGCGGCCCCCCGCCTCGGCCAGTGAGACAGGAAGCGAGGGACGAAGGCTCGGATCCGCGCAAGTATGCATGACCCGTAATTGCGCGCTTGGACCTACGCACATGCATACCGTGGGCTGAACCGAACACTGCGCGACTCGGGCGCGACTCGGTAGGACACCAACGCCTCGGAAACGTATCCGCGTCCCGCGACGCCTCTTCTGCGCTCAGATCTGAGACCCCGCCCCGCCCGTCCGCGAAGATCCCACCAAATTGCACCCGGATCCGCAGTCTGCGCGCGACGTACATAATTGCGCGTCGTGCCTGCTACACCACGCCCACCTGCATCTCAGATCTGCCCCTCCCGAGACTGGCGGGCAATGGGCGAAGGACGGGGTCGTCGCACGCCGCGGATCGGGTTGTCTTGGCAGGGGCCGTATCATCTGACCGCGACCGCAACCGCTTATGGTTCCCGGTCATCCGGTCCTGTTTTCCAGTCCAGGCTGGAACCGTCGTTCCCCTCGTACTGGACTCTGGGAGATCCACAGCGCATGGGCCGGTGGGGTATGGCGCGGCAGGTGCATCTATCCGGATCAGTCTCTGCATCAGGCGACCAGTCCTCACGTGAAATCTCGCACCCGGCCCGGTCTCGCGGGAGCCCGTCGCTCGGGTTCGTGCCTCTGAAGCCTATCGCTCAGATTCGTGCCTCAGATCTTCGACCTCGTCGTAGGCGGCATGATCACCGATGAAGCAACCTAGGTCGGTCGCTCTCTTTCGCCGAGGCTCAGACCTCAGACCTGTAGGCCGACTCCGGGCAGAGGTCAATAGCCTAGGCGCCTCTGCGTCCTCGCACGCAGATTGCCGACTGCTCCGCACGCACTCATCCGACCCGCATCTGGCCGTCGACACATCTATGCATCCGCTGCTCGACCTGAAATATGGAGACGAGTGGTTACCCCGAAACGCCCAAAATATAGCTTGCGATCCACTCTATATCGATTGTCCTCGTGATCCCACTTCTGGACCTCTAGTGTCCTTCTCCCTCTCCCGCTCACCAACCCAGACCGTACCGTCCCGAGCCGACCGCATCTCACGACGCGACCGGCGCCGCCGTGATCCGAGCCTCGAGTGCCCTCCTCGTAGCATTCGTGCCAGTGCCCGTACAGAGCGCCGTCGGGAGCACCGCCGACCCTGTCGCATTGTACTCGTTGGGGTACGTGCAGCCCGCGACGCGCACCCACGCGCCGACATTATCGTTCGCATTCGCCCAGCCGTCGCCCATGCCCGTCACGCCCGAGGGGCGCGCCATCGTGGGCATAGCAACCCTCGCGCCCGTCTGCGTCAGCGTCGGGAAAAGCGAGATCTGCACGGCGAGGTACGACGGCGAGGGGCCGATGGCCGTCGGGGGCCAAGCGCCGTGGGACGAGACTTGCGCGGCGTCCACGGTCGGGGAGGGGACGCCGCCGGTCGCTGACGAGGGGTACGTCCCGGCGAACTGCGCGTCAGTCGTGCGTCCGCATTCCCATGTAGACCGTCTCGTCACGCGCACGCACCTGGTTCCCGCCCACCTGCAACACCCGCCCGCAGTACCCGCCCGCGCTCCTCGGGTCCTTCGGCATCCACCCCTCCTGCAGCCCCAGCCGGTAATGCCACATCGGGCTCGTCGGGAAGCCCATCTCCGTCGAATTCCCAATGCGCCACGTCCAGAAGAACCAGTTCTGCAGCGCGTCCATGTTGGCCAGGGCGTACCCCGCGATCCCCGCGCGGCGGTCCTCGTCCCAGTCCATCCACCGCTCCCAGGTATCGCATGTGCCCGTGCCGGACGAGACGTACGTCGGCGTGGACCCCACGCCGTTGAGCCATTTCCCGCAGTTGTTGATTGCGTTGGACCACTCGCCGCCGACGGTGATGCCGTAGTCGGTCGACGAGTCGTTGGTCCCGCCGCCCCAGCTGCATGCGGTCCGGGCCTGGTGTGAGTCAAGCCCTGATTGTGCGCCGTGGAAAGGGGAGGAATATGGAAGTCAAGCCCCGGGATGGCCTCAGGCACTCACGTTGACGTCCCAGCTGTTGTTGTTCGGCTCGCCGAACGCGAGGTATGGGTGCTGGTCGAGGGCGCTGCGGTCAGCATGTGGATATGCAGACACGACCACAGACCCCAACCGTACTCACAGCCGATCGGCGCCGCTCAGGAAGCCAGACCACTCCGCCACGCCAAGGAAGCCCTCGTGGATCGCAATGATCGGTCCATTGCCCGCGCCGAAGCCCGTAATGCCCCGCACGACCTCGTACGCCTGGTAGTAGCTGTCTGTCAGCCCCAGCTTGTCATCGTGCGCCGCTATACCCACAACGCAGCCATGACGTCCTTGCCTACGATCGTCGCCTGCACCTCGTTTACCAGGCTGATCCTGCCCGTCAGCCCGTCAGTCCGGCGTCCCCTCCCTCGCGCACTCACATCGGGACGACCTCCTTGATCCCCGGCTGCGAGATGTACTGCACCAGACTCCTGATCTGCTCGAGGTGGCGTTCGCCGTTGACGAGGCCCATGACGCCGTACATCCAGTTGACGTCGCCGCTCCGGCCCGAATGGTTCCACCCGTTCTGCGAGCCCGGCAGCGCGTGGAAGTCGAGCAGGATGCGCAGGCCGTACTTGCGTGCCCAGTCGATCGCCTTGAGGAAGTACCTGTCGGTCAGCCCGCGTCTGTGATTGTGATTCCCGCGAGGCTCACGCCCACGACACCCCCTCGAGGAACGGCTCCTCCGGCAGCGTCTCAATCGCCCAGTATCCGATCGGTATGCTGCGGTCAGCACGCGCACTGGCCGAGTGGGAGGCCGCCAACTCACCGAACCCAATTGAGACCCGCGCCCGCGATTTCGGCAAAGTCCTGCTCGGTCTGGCGTCAGCGAAGGAGGGTCTGTAGTCCGCGGAGCACCCACGATGAATGTCTTGTAGTGTTCCTCCATCTTCTCTCGCAGGTCCGCGCCCATCCTGCGGGTCAGCCGGCGATTGTACTTGGTCTGATAGTACTTACGCCATGGACAGGGTGTACTCGTCGATGGCGACGGGGTCGGTCGTCTGGTACTGCTCGTACAGGGCGGGAGCGATGAAGGCTGGCGTCAGCGAGAGCAGCGAGGCGACCACACTGCCCGCTCACGTTCAGTCACGAGCCATCCCCCGAGGTTGACGCTGCGGGTCAGCTGTCGATTCTTGAGCGGTAGCGCGGAGAGGGATCGGTCAATGTCCCCCGCTTCGCCCTACTCACCCTCGTATGTTGTCTTGGCCCCACACCCAGTCCTCCAACAGCGACGGCGACCAGCTCTGCGCCCGCCCGGATACCTGCCGTGAGCACGCCGAACACTGTAGATATCGAGATGACTCACGCCGTACGGGTTGTCCGGGTCGACCGCCCACGTCCCGCCAAACGCGTTGCTGTATGTGAAGCTGCCCCCGTCCGCCATGTCCACCGCGGACCCATCGGCGCCTTCACCCTTGGTGCCAAAGTTGACCTGAACACTCGCAGCGCCGCCCGAGCTCTGACCAGTCGTCCCGTCCGTCCCGTTCGTATGCGTCGAGTTCGCTCCATTCGCGCCCGTCCCCTCCGACGCCGTGCTGCTTCCCGCCGTCCTGTTCTGGTTGCTCTTGGACACGCCCACGGCCGCACCGACCGCGATCGCAGCGATAATCACCAGCCCGATGGGCACGCCGAAGAACAGCCAGCGCCGCTTGGTCGGGTCGGTGGGCACGCAGCCCCGGGGCGGCTTGTACTCGTCCTTTGGCTTGCCGGCCATCCTGAGCGCGACGCGCTGGTTGATCGTCAGCGGTGCAGTCGTGCCAGAGGCGTAGTTGCCGTGCGCCGCGTCGCCGTAGGCCCCACTGCGCCCGTTGCGCGAAGGGTACGAGCTCGGCTTGAGGAGGTTGGACGAGTCGTACCTGTTCTGGCCGAACTTCTCGTCGAGCTCGTCGGCGTTGTTGGGCGATCGGGGCGAGAGCAGTTCCGAGCCGTGCGAGGGCGAGATGGGGATGGGGGTGTGGAACGGGTCAGGCGAAGTGGGGTACGAGTTGAAGGCTTCGAGGTAGTCGTGTGTGGGCGAGGACGTCGCTTGCTGGTGCTGTGAGCTGGGAGATCAAAACGAGACACCGCGATGGATAGGTGCAAACGACGTGGGCAGCCAGGGACATGATCGACTGAAAGCGAGGTGTGATCGGGGATCCGGGAACGGTAGACGGCGAGTTGGATGATCGTTCTCGGACTTTGCACCGCCATGCTCATCTTATGAAACAAGTGTGCAAGGTCCCTCCCTCCCATTGTTACCCCCCTTCCCTCCAAGCCCGCATAATTGACCGCTCCTCCCGGGTGGAGCCTCGTTCCTCCTCTCTTCCCGCACCGCACCGCATCGCATCAGGGCGCACCGCCCCTACCGGCTCCTCTTGCCATGTCGTCGCAGCTTGTACCCATTTCGCACTCTTTGTGATGTTTGATCCACCCTGTTGTTCGCTCGAACATGCACACGAAACTCACCTCGGCAAAGGGATCATCGCCGCCCCGTCTGCCCTTCCTTCCTCCCCCAGGCGTTATCTGCGAGCGGGCCGAGCGCGGCGTGGACATGCCGGACGCGGGCGAGTCCAGCGCATAAGCGTTGGCGGGCCGTGTGATCGGGGACGATATCTGGATGGGCCCAGGTGGGGCTTTGCGCGGCATCGTGCTCGTCGCGGTGGGCGGTGCGTTGGTGTACAAATTGGTTCACGACGCGAAGCAATGCCAGTATGATATGTACAACGCAGACATGGGCGAAGAGTCATGTCGTCGCTCATGCATGGATGGATGGCCTTGTGCCTGCCGCACGCTGCTGCTGAACCGAGAGACAAAATCATCGACAAGCACACTGCCCTGGGGGGTGCCTGACGCCTCGAAACGCGTCGACTTGCGCTTTAGCCTTACCGGTCCAGGGGAAGGAACGGCCTGATAAGCCTCTCCCTTGCTCGCACTCCTGACGCAACACGGCCGTCAGCATCCCACCCACCGAGGCACGAGCCAGGGTCGCTTGTTCGGCACGGCGTCGAGGTACACCCCTACGTTATCAAGGTTGTTTGGAATGTATTTGCACGCGATGGGCATGGATGCCGCCTGCGGATGGCGGATCGACAGAGGCGGCGTGTTGACGCGAGGCCGTCGGCAGGGATGCGCCAGGGATGATCGATCGTCATTTGTAGCCTTAGTCTCGACGCGTCGCAGCCTACGCGGGCGTATCGCCTGCGTGCCAAGCATGAGACCAGTGTCTTCATGGATCTGTGCATACAGGGCTGGCTACGTTGTCTCCCACGGTCCATCAACGACGGTCTCGCGTGGTGCGACGCTCAGGCAACGCCCCGCTACTCGTTCATTTGGTCTTTGGCGGCAGGTCCCAGGCCATCTCGATAAACTCCTCGACGTCTGCCCACAAATCCTCGGGCCGCTCAAGCGCTGCAAAGTGGCCGCCCTGCGCGTCAGCTTGATGACCGGGTTAGGGATCATATCGGAGGCTGAGCCGTTCTCAGCGCGGATGACGCGCATCGGCTGGATGAAGCTGGGAGCGCAAGGACGAGTCGTAGTGAGAGGTATCGGGACACACCTGTTCGTGGTACTTGGACCAGACCATATTCCCACTCGTCTCCACCCAGTGGATCGGCGTCGGCGCCAACTCATGCTTGAAGAGTGAGTACCCCATGGGCTTGGCGACCCATTTATCCATCGAGTCTGCGTCGGGTGTACCTCGGCGCACGCCCTGGCTCTGCATCTAAGCGGGACCTATCATGCATGTGCGCGGCACGCACGTATCGGTACGAGTATATGCTGGTGGGGTAGGTGTCGGTCACCCAGTACAGCGTCGCGATGTCCAGGATGGTCTGCAGCGAGGGGGATTGGTCGCTCCATTCGAGGTACTTCTCCCCGATCCTGCCGGTCAGCGACGTCGGATCCCGCCGTGCCTACACGCTCTGCCGCGACGATTTGCCCTTCGTAGGGTTGGGACGCTCTGCACGACTTACCAGGACAACAGCGATACCGGATTGCACCCGACGACGATCCCGATCGTAGACGGTCTTGTCCCGTGCTCCAACGCGTATGCAAATCGCTGGTACGCGCCGAGGACCTGCGCGACGCTCGGTCCAGCGTCGTCCCCCTGGGCCTCCGCCTCGGGTGTGCCCTTCGGGGGCGACAGCATGTGTCGGAAGTTGAGGTGGAGGGCTGTGTGTCAGCCTCGGCGGAGCCTGCTCTGATTCCGAGGTATGCAGGTGGAGTCGACGCATGGACGTACCGGTGCACTCTTTGTACCGCACCGCCAGGTCCACAGAGACCATGGAGCCGATATCCCCGCCCTGCGCGACGTATTTGTTGAAACCCAATCCGCGCATGAGCCCGTGGATCAGGTACGAGACATCCTTGATCGCGAAGTCTTGGTCGAGCGGAGGCGGGGAAGAGTACGTCCAGCCGGGCAGGGAGGGCACGACGAAGTGGTACCTGTCTTGAGCTCTCACCGCCACTGCCAAGAACCAAGGCCTCACGGCAGCTCGTCCTCGCTCCACCTACCCCGCAGCAGCTCCGTCATCGGCAGGAACTCCAAGAAACACCCAGGCCACCCATGCAGGAGCACCAACGGCTTGGCGTCCCTGTGCTTCGAGAACAGCGCCATAAAGTGGATCTCGTACTCGCGCTCATCCCGCCCCGTGACCCTGGCCTTGAACTGCGGCGCGCTGTTCATCTTGTCCTCCCACTTGCTCCAGTCGATGCTCGACCACTGCTTCACAGCGTCCGACACCCATTGCCTCGTGACGCCAAAGTTGTCCGCGGTCTGCGTGTTCTCGAACGTCGCCTTGGGCATGCGGGTGTGCTTCAGCAGGGTCTCGAGGCTCTCGCGGCTTGAGGGGTCGGCCGCGATATGGAATGGCTCCACGGGGATTGTGGTCGGATGAGGTAGATTGTCGTATGGCATTGTGGGCTGTGAGGCAGCGGGGCTGGCGGGTGCTCAAGCTTATCTACGTCGCTCGGGAGATGCGCTGAGCGGGATCTCGAGGTGACTCAACCATACTCATCCCTCGGCATGACTAATCGATACTCATCCCAATGTCGTCATGGCGGCCTGAATGGCCCGCTCACGCCGGATCTTCGGGAAGCCGAGAGGCCAGATTTGCCACTCACGCCACTCCGGTCGGGTCTCGTTCCCGAGGAACGGTGGACAGGGGTCTGTACGCTTCAGACGCTTGAC
>Ga0308169_10004597_pt1 | contig 12879 bp, 10 predicted proteins | sample PhyBR1_2_FD_202139 | JGI IMG/M metagenome (GOLD analysis project Ga0308169, IMG submission 202139) | Phyllosphere microbial communities from UC Gill Tract Community Farm, Albany, California, United States - DLSLSB.R1 | ecosystem: Host-associated > Plants > Phyllosphere > Unclassified | place...
TTTTATACAAAATCGAACTTAGGAGTTATACAAAATAGTACTTTGGTCGTGATTTCAGCGGGCGCATCAAATAGTGATTATCTATCTGGTCATGAATCTGTGGCGAGAGAACCTGCTCCCATCTGCTGGCGAAGCTGCCCCAGGCATTTATGGCTGAGGCAAGGAACCTGGACCTGCTTCGCAGTTCAGCGGGAGCAAGCTCCTCGCCACGATGATCTTGGCTAACAGCATCACGCCCGAATCAGGCTTTTTTGGTCCTGGGCAGGAAAATCGCCAACACCCCAAACAACGGCAAGAACGAGCACAACCAATACACGTACTCGATGCCACGGATGTCCGCCAAATGCCCCAGCAACGCGGCGCCGATGCCGCCGAAGCCGAACATCAGGCCGAAGAACACCCCGGCGATCATCCCGACGTTGCCTGGCACCAGTTCCTGGGCATACACCACGATGGCGGAGAACGCCGAAGCCAGAATGAAGCCGATCACCACGCTGAGGATGCTGGTCCACAGCAGATCAACGTGAGGCAGGATCAGGGTGAACGGCGCCACGCCTAGGATCGAGAACCAGATCACCGCCTTGCGCCCGATCCTGTCACCGATAGGGCCGCCGAAGAACGTGCCCGCCGCCACCGCGCCGAGAAACAGGAACAGGTGCAACTGCGAGGAAGCCACCGACAGGTCGAATTTCTCGATCAGGTAGAAGGTGAAGTAACTGGTGAAACTGGCCATGTAGAAATACTTGGAAAACACCAACAGCCCCAGCACCACCAGCGCACTGGTCACTCGCCCCTTGGACAGGCCATGGGTGGCCGCCTGGCCTTGCTTGAGCTTGAACAGGTTCAGGTGATTGGCGTACCAGCGGCTGATGCGATACAGCACGAACAGCGCAAACAGGGCGAACAATCCGAACCAGGCGACGTTACCTTGCCCGTAGGGAATGATGATCGCCGCCGCCAGCAGCGGGCCGAAGGCCGAGCCGGCATTGCCGCCGACCTGGAACGTCGATTGCGCCAGCCCGTAGCGACCGCCCGAGGCCAGTCGCGCCACCCGTGACGCTTCCGGGTGGAAGGTCGACGAGCCGATACCGATCAAAGCAGCCGCCACCAGAATCAGGGCAAAACTGCCGACCATGGACATCATCACGATGCCGATCAGCGTGCACACCGTCCCGGCCGGCAGCAACCAGGGCTTGGGGTGTCGGTCAGTGTGGTAGCCGACCCAGGGTTGCAGCAGGGATGCCGTCAACTGGAAGGTCAGCGTGATCAGCCCGACCTGGGTAAAGGTCAGGCCATAACTGTCCTTGAGCATCGGATAGATCGAAGGCAACACTGCCTGGATCAAGTCGTTGATCAAATGCGCCAGGGCCACGGCACCAATAATGCGCATGACCAAGGGACTGCTTTGCGATGTGGCAGGTATGGACGGCGCGTCGACCTGGGTATTGCTGATAGCCATTGAAGTTTTCCATGCGACAAAGGGTGCACGCGGGCAGGTGCGCCAATGTGCCATTTTTCAGTGCGCCAAGGCTATCCCCTTAGCTTGCTATCGACCGTGAAAGTTGTCGGAAACCAAGGTGATAGCGCAACGCCATGGTCTGAATCTTGCCTTGTAAACCACCTACAACGCGGCCTCTTACAAAGGGGACCGAGAATGGGAAGTTTCGCTACAGAGCTGGCCTACAGAGCCGATTTGGACAGAACTTTCGAGGCCTTTTAAAAGGGCACCTGTATCGGCACTTGTGTAGATACGCACGAAAACAGTGCAAAGGTGTTCAGGGGAGTATGGGCATGCAGGCTTTTTTATCACCGGGCATCAGATTGTTGGGACGTTTCGGCTTCGCCCGTAAATTCCAGCTGCTGTTCCTGCTTTTCATCCTGCCGCTCATGGGCAGCCTGTGGCTGATCGGCCAAGACTATCGGGACAAACTCAGCCTGGTTTCAGGAGAACGCGCCGGGGTCCGCCAATTGCTGGCCCTGGATAACCTGGACAACCTGCTCACCGCCCAGCGCAACCGCGCCGCACGCTGGCGCGCCACGGAAACCAATCGCCAACCGACCCCCGCGACCATTGCTGCAATGGCGGCGTTCGACGCTGTACAACCGGCGCTCAACCAGGCGGCCATTGACCTGGGCAGCACCTTGCAAGCCGAAGGCGCCCAAGCCGACACACTCGCCCGCTATCAAGCCTTGCAAACCAGCCTCAATGGCCTGGATTCCAAAAGCCTGGGCAGCGTCGGCTGGTGGCCGGATGGCTACGACCGCTTCACCGCCGCACTCAGTGCCCTGCAAGCCTTGCGCGAGCAGATGGTCATGGACAACCGCCTGACCCTCGCCTCTTGGCTGGAGACTTATCTACTGACACAGATTTCGACCCAGCAAACGCCGGACCTGATCGAACGGGTCGGCCGCCTGGCCAGCGTCGGCCAGGCCTCCGTGGTGTCGGGCCAGTTCACTTTGCAGAGTCGCCTGCAACTGCGCGACCTGCGCAGCCGGATCGGCGACGCGCGCGATCAACTGATCAAGACTGGTGCGCTGCTGGAAACACGCCTGCCCAGCGAGCTGCAAGCCTGGGCCGGACAGTTCCGGGGCAGCCTCCAGCATCTGGATGCCGGCCTGAAAGTACTCGATGATGGCGTCTTCGGTGGCTCGATCAGTCTCAAGCCGGAGGACTTCGAGAAACACATGGATGCCCTGCTGGGCGACCTGGCGACCTTGCGTCAGCAGTCGCTGGTGGCACTGGATACCCGACTGGACTATTACCACGGCTCAGCCGTCCGCCAGTTCACCCTGGTGGCGACGGTGCTTGGCTGCCTGTTGCTCGCCGCGCTCTACCTGTTTATCTGCCTGCAAGCGTCGATCCGGCGCAGCGCCAGCGGTATCACCCTGTTGGCCGAAGCCCTGCGTGACGGCAATCTCAGCCTGCAAGTGCCAGTGCAAGGGCGCGATGAACTCGCCGCTATCAGCACCGCGCTGAACGTCGCTGTGGTGCAACTGCGCAACAGCCTGCTGGGGGTGGATCACGAAACGCTGCAACTGAGCAATGCCGTACGCACCCTGAATACACACTCCAGCGGCGCCCTGAGCGAAGTCGAGGCCCAGCAGATGCAGATCAGCCAGATTGCCGCCGCCGCGACGCAACTGGCAGCGACCTCCCAAGGTGTCGCGAAAAGTTGTGAGCAAGCCTCCGACAGCGCCCAACAGACCCGGCGCATCGCCACCGACAGCAGCCGTGACAGCCAGCGCACCACGGCCAGCATCCAGCAGCTCAACCAGCGACTCAACGAGACCGCCGCCGCGCTCGGTCGGGTCAGCGAACAAGGGCAGCAGATTCAACTGGTGGTCGACACCATCCGTGGCGTGGCCGAGCAAACCAACCTGCTGGCCCTCAACGCCGCCATCGAAGCGGCCCGTGCCGGTGAACAAGGCCGTGGTTTCGCGGTGGTGGCCGATGAGGTGCGCAGCCTGTCGCAACGCACCCAGTCCTCCACGCAACAGATTGCCGGCACCGTCGATAGCTTGCGCGCCACCGTCAACGAAGCAGTCAGCCTGATGGAAGCCGCCTGCGGCCAGGCCCAGGCCGATGCGCAATCGGTCACCGGGCTCGGCGAGCGGCTGGGAGAAATCGCCAGCGCCGTGCAAAGCGTCACCGACACCCTGGCGCAAATCGCCACGGCAGTGGATGAACAGGCCAGCACCGCCGACGAGGTCAGCGGCAACATCCAGCAGGTCGACCAAGCGGCAGTGCGCTTGCTCGAAGGCGCCCGCGCCGTGAATCTGGCGGCCGACACCCTGAGCCAGGGAAGCCAGGCATTGAGTGCCAACACGGGAAGATTTCAACTCGGCTGAAAGAGTTTTGTGGTGAGGATTGTTAAGCGGTTGAAAGCGCAGAGAAATATTTCAGATTTACGCTTGACACATCTTCGTTACCAGCGAATAATGCGCGCCACTTGGCTACATAGCTCAGTTGGTTAGAGCATAGCATTCATAATGCTGGGGTCCGGGGTTCAAGTCCCTGTGTAGCCACCAAGTACTAAAAACGGCTTATCGAAAGATAAGCCGTTTTTTTATGCCTCGAGAAAAGTAACTGCTCGCCCGGGGCCTCTGATTCACTGTGCTGATTTGCACCGCTCGCCTCGCATCGCTACAGTCGGCCTCTATACCCCTGGCCCACGGATGGAGCGACACGTGCCTACAGATCTGAAACCAAACCTGCATCGCCTGTCAGCCATTTCGCTGCTGGCTGTCGCCCTGGCTCTTGTGGCCTGTAAGGCCCCGCCCGCCTCCACCACCACTGCATTACCAGCCCCACCGGAAATTACCTCCGGCTACCGCACCGACTTGCAGACCCGTCATGCCAGCAAACATATGGCTGCCGCGGCCAATCCGTTGGCGGCCGAGGCCGGGCGGGAGATGTTGCGGCGTGGCGGCTCGGCCATCGACGCGGCAATTGCAATGCAAGCGGTGCTGACCCTGGTGGAGCCACAGTCTTCCGGCATCGGCGGCGGCGCGTTCATCGTCCTATGGGATGGCAAGGCGGTGCGCACTTATGACGGCCGCGAAACCGCACCGGCCGGCGCCACCGAGGGACTTTTCCTGCAAGCCGACGGCAAACCCATGCCATTTACTGCCGCACAGATTGGCGGCCGTTCTGTAGGCACGCCCGGCGTATTGCGGGCATTGGAGCTGGCCCACCGCAAGCACGGTCGCCTGAAATGGGCGACGCTGTTCGAACCGGCCATCGCCTTGGCGGAACAAGGCTTCCCCATCTCGCCCCGCCTGCATTCATTGATCGCGAGCGACCCGTCCCTGCCTGGCTCGCCAGACATGGCCACGTATTTCCTGAACGCTGATGGCAGCCCGAAAGCCGTTGGCACAACGCTGAAAAATCCGGCCTTGGCCGGTGTGCTCAAGCGCATCGCCGCTGAGGGCCCCGATGCGCTATACAAAGGGCCCGTTGCCGAGGAAATCGTCGCCAAGGTGCAGGGCCACACCAATGCCGGCAGCCTTTCATTGAACGACCTCAAGGGTTATGCCGCTCGGGAGCGCGCACCGTTGTGCACCGATTACAAGCGCTGGCAAGTCTGCGGCATGGCACCTCCCTCTTCGGGCGGGATCGCCGTGGCGCAGATCCTCGGCACCTTGCAGGCCTTGGAACAGCGTGACAGCCGCCTGGCCCTCGCCCCGTTGCTACCGCGCAAGACCGATAAGCCGGCGGGCATCGAACCTGCGCCTGAAGCGGCGCACCTGATCGCCGAAGCCGAACGCCTGGCTTACGCCGACCGCGCCCAATACGTCGCGGACTCGGACTTTGTCCCTGTGCCGGTCAAAGGCCTGGTCGATCCAGGTTATCTGGCCAGCCGCGCCAGCCTGATCGGCCCGCGCAGCATGGGCGTCGCCAAGCCCGGAACGCCACCTGGTATCCAGGTCGCCTACGCGCCGGACCGATCACCGCTGCGCATTTCCACCTCGCAAGTGGTGGCGGTGGATGACCAGGGTGGCGCCGTGTCCATGACCACCACGGTGGAGTCGGCATTTGGCTCACACCTGATGGTCCAGGGATTCATGCTCAACAATCAGATGACCGATTTCTCGTTCATCCCCGAAGAGAACGGGCAGAAAGTCGCCAACCGCGTCGAACCCGGTAAACGCCCCCGTTCGTCCATGGCCCCGACGCTGATCTTCGATCGCAAGACAGGCGAGTTCCTGGCCACTGTCGGCTCACCGGGGGGCTCGCAAATCATCGAGTACGTCGCCAAGTCAGTGATCGGCCTGCTCGATTGGAACCTCGACCCGCAAACCGCCATCAACCTTCCAAACTTCGGCAGCCGCAACGGCCCCACCGAACTGGAACAGGGGCAATTCAGCCCGGCGCTGATCCAGGCGTTGAAGGACAAAGGCCATGCGGTGAGCGAGATCGATATGAACAGCGGCACCCAGGCCATCGTCCGGGTGCGTGATGCGCAAGGGAAAGCGTCACTGGCTGGTGGCGCGGACCCGCGGCGCGAAGGTCAGGCGCTAGGTGATTGATCGAGTTCACTCTGCGGTTGGTAGATCAGCAGATCGGCGGGCTGGCATTGCAAGTAGTTGCAAATGGCTTCGAGAGTCGCCAAGCGTATGCCCTTGACCTTTCCTTGCTTGAGCAGGGAAAGGTTGGCTTCGGTAATGCCTATGGCGGCGGCGAGGTCCTTGGATTTGACCTTGCGCGTCGCCAGCATCACGTCGAGTTGAATCACGATAGGCATGGGTGTCTCAAATGAAAGTTCGGTTTTCTGAATCGACTTCACTGGCCTGGGTCAGGATCCGGGCAATGATCGCGATACAGGCGGCAAGAAACAATGCGACAAAGGACGGGGCGGTGATGCTCAGCGTCAGCAATCGCTGGCCGATCGGTGCGTTGATGGTCATCAATAGGCTGAGAAACGGCTCACACAGGAAATCCAGCAATACCCACAACGCGACCGCACGGCCGACCTTACCTAAATAAGCCGCCGCTTCGCTGGAAAAATACTGGCCCTGGGCATACCGCTTGAATAGCTGTCGCAAGTTGGCCAACCCGGCCGCTAGCGCCAGCAAAGGGATGCTCGACAGCAGGATGCCGCCGAGAGACTGCCAGCCAGTCAAGTTCATCGCCTCTCCAGACAAACTCGACAGTTGCCGGTCGGTCAGGGCGAACCCCAAACCGTATTCTGCCGTAACGCCAGGAAAGAACCAGGCGGCGGCATTGACCGTCATCATCGTAACAATGAAAACAAGCGTGATGGCAGCCATGCGTTGGCTGTACAAGGCGAGGCGATTCGTACGCATGTGGGGCTCCAGCAGAATGAAAGGAGCCCGAAACATAGCCATTAAATTATCGCAGAACAATAATTAATATGTAAAAAACAATAATTAACGACGCTTAGGTCGACAGCTGATTGGCAAACTGACTCACCGCATCGACCACTTTCTTCGCCCCGTCCTGAATCTCGACGATGACCGTACCCGCCTCGGCAGCCAGGGCCAAGCCTTGTTCGGCCTGGTGCTGGCCGTCGGTCATCAGGGCGACGGCGTTGCGGGCCATGTCCTGGTTCTGGCGAACCACGCCGACAATTTCGTCGGTCGCCTGGCTGGTGCGCGATGCCAGTTGCCGCACCTCGTCGGCCACCACAGCAAAGCCGCGGCCCTGTTCGCCGGCGCGTGCGGCTTCGATCGCGGCGTTGAGCGCCAGCAGGTTGGTTTGTTCGGCGATGCCGCTGATGGTCTTGACGATGGTGCCGATTACCAGGGATTGCTCATTCAACGCCTCGATGCCTTGGCCGGCAGTCTGCATGTGCCGGGCGAGATCACGCATCACATCCACGGCCTGGGTCACCACCGTGGTGCCGCGCTGTGCGCTGTTATCGGTTTGCAGGGAGGTGCTGTAGGCAATGTTGGCTGCTTGTGCAACAGCTTTTTCCTGGTTGACCTGATCGGTGATGTTAGTGGCGAACTTGACCACCTTATAGAGCCGATTATTGGCATCGACCACGGGGTTGTAGGACGCTTCCAGCCAAACCTCACGGCCATTGCTGTCCAGGCGCTTGAAGCGACCCGCGACGAATTCGCCACTGTTCAGCCGTTTCCAGAACTGCTGGTAGGCCGGGCTGTTGTACTCTTCAGCTTCACAGAATGTGCGGTGGTGCTTGCCCTTGATCTGCGCCAGGCTGTAACCCATGGCCTGGAGGAAGCGGTCATTGGCCGTCAGCACGTGACCGCTCAAGTCGAATTCGATCACTGCCGTTGAACGCACCAACGCGCCGATGAGGTTTTCATGCTCGCGAGAGGCCTCAATGGTGCGGGTCAGGTCACTGGAATACATCGAAAAGTAGCGGATCCGCCCGTCAGAGTCCCGTACCGGCTGAAGGATCGAGCGTAGCCAGGCTTCCTGGCCATTGCCTCGCAACAGCCGCACGGCACCGGAAAAATGCTCGCCACGGCTGATCGCCGACTTGAAGCGAATCTGGAATTCGTTGGTTTTCAAGTAGCCAGGAACAAACTCTTCCAACGTCCGACCGATCAGGTCCTGGCTCTTGTAATGCATGGCGTCCAGGAAATTCTGGTTGACCGTTTGTATCCGCCCCTCGGCATCCAGCGTGACGGCCAGCATCTCGCGGTCCAGGCTTTCTTTTACTTGCATGAGGCTGGACAGTTCTTGGCGAAGAGCCGACAGCTCCTGCTTCAAGCGGTTGTTGAACATGGGGCATGCTCCGAAGGCAGGAGAGGAATGTGGCGTGTCTCTTAGCCATCGGCCCGGCGATTTTTTTCTAAAGAGCATGGCGGGCCGATCCTGAAAAATAATCGGCGACACCCTCGAACCCTGATCAACCTGCCATGGTCAGTGGTTTGACCTATTGTTGGCACTGGGCCACCGAAGCCATGCCGCCACGAATACCCATAACCATAAAAACGAGGTAATTGCCGTGACCACCGACATAGAAGATAGCCGTTCCGCTCGCTTCGCCTTGCGCTGCTCCAGTTTCGCCGAGCGCTGGTTCCCCGATTCCTGGGTTTTCGCCGCACTGGCGGTGCTGGTCGTCGCGTTGGCGACGCAATTGATCGGCGCCACGCCCACGGCCGCCGCCATGGCATTCGGCGACGGTTTCTGGAGCCTGATCCCGTTCACCATGCAAATGGCCTTCGTGGTGATCGGCGGATACGTGGTCGCCAGCTCGCCACCGGCCGTCAGGTTGATCGATCGTCTGGCACGCATTCCCAAGAACGGCCGCTCCGCGGTGGCCTGGGTGGCGCTGATTTCCATGGTCGCATCACTGCTCAATTGGGGCCTGTCGCTGGTGTTCGGCGGCTTGTTGGTACGCGCCCTCGCCCGGCGTACCGATCTGAAGATGGATTATCGCGCCGCCGGTGCCGCCGCCTATCTGGGCCTCGGCGCGGTGTGGGCCCTGGGGCTGTCCTCGTCAGCGGCGCAATTGCAGGCCAACCCGGCGAGCCTGCCGCCTTCGATCCTGTCCATCACCGGCGTCATTCCTTTCACCCAGACCATTTTCCTCTGGCAGTCCGGGGTGATGCTGCTGGCGCTGATCGTGATCTCGTTGATCGTCGCCTATGCCACCGCCCCTGGGCCGAACAGCGCCCGCGATGCCGCCGCCTGCGGCATCGACCCGAGTTTCAGCATGCCGGCGTTGCAGCCACGCACCCGTCCAGGGGAATGGCTGGAGCACAGCCCGCTGCTGACCATCGCCCTGGTGCTGTTGGCAGCCGGCTGGCTGTTCCATGAGTTTTCGACGAAACCCGCGATCAGCGCCATCTCCGGGCTCAACACGTACAATTTCCTGTTCCTGATGCTCGGTGCATTGTTGCACTGGCGCCCGCGTAGTTTCCTCGACGCCGTCGCCCGGGCGGTGCCGACCACCACCGGCGTCCTGATCCAGTTTCCGCTGTACGGCTCGATCGCCGCCCTGCTGACCACCGTGAAGGGCAGCGACGCCCAGACACTGGCCCACCACATCTCGACCTTTTTCGTACAGATCGCCTCCCACGACATCTACGCGTTGTTGATGGGCGTCTATTCGGCGGTACTGGGCTTCTTCATTCCCTCGGGCGGTGGCAAATGGATTATCGAGGCGCCCTATGTCATGCAGGTGGCCAATGACCTGAACTATCACCTGGGCTGGGCCGTGCAGATCTACAACGCCGCCGAAGCGCTGCCGAACCTCATCAACCCGTTCTACATGCTGCCGTTGCTGGGTGTGCTGGGGCTGAAGGCCAGGGATCTGATCGGGTTTTCCTTCGTACAGTTGCTGGTCCACACGCCGCTGGTGCTGTTGCTGCTGTGGGCGCTGGGGACGACATTGAGTTATTTGCCGCCAGTGATGCCATAAAGCCATAAAAAGGGCCGATATTTTCATCGGCCCACTTCTTCTTCGCCTCGGTCTGTTTCAGTATGGAGACACCCTGTTTCGAGGGGTCCACACGCTGAAAAGGATCTGAGCATGTCCAGACTTGCCGTATTTTCACTTGCCGCCCTGGCCTTCAGTGCCGCCGCCAACGCCGCCGACATCGACGTGCAACTTGGCAGCACTGAACGCGTCACCCGCCTCTTCGCCTTCCCCAACAACTGCAACGTCATTTGCTTTCGCAACTGGACCCTGGAACAGACTGTCGAGCATTACCTGACCCAAAGCGTCCAGCGCGACGGCTACAGCGCGGCCAAGGTCAGCGTCAAAAACAAAAAAGGCGTTATTTATGCCCACTTCAGCGGCGTGCCCAAGAGCTACGGCCAACCGCTGACCGCGCTGCTCAATGCTGGGGATTTGGCGTACAACGGGGCCAGCAAGCTCAACAGCGACAAGAAATGGTCCTATAACTGGTATTTGTTCCTGCCGCTGGGCATGGCGCTGGAAAACCGCAAGAGCGTCGAACTGCTGCACTTCCCGCCGGATTACTCCCTGACCCAGGCCCAGGATTATCTGGAATCGGCTACCACTGACCGCTGGGCCACGCTGCTGACCGTCAACGGCATTGCCGCTGACCAGACGCCGGCCTACCAGACCATCATCGACATCGCACCTATCGCGGCGCCGTCCAATGCTGGCCAGACGCTGGAGGGGCTCTACGGCTACTTCAACGATTACCAGACCACCATGGTCAAGCAAGTCACCCAGGGCACCAGCGGGACCGCGCTACCGATGGTGGCCTTCGGCGCCCCGGTGCGCAATTGGATCAAGACCCAGTACGGCCAGACCGTGGGCGTGCTCGGCCTGGCGACCATCACGCCGACACCAGGAGTCAAGGTGCCGGTGCTGGGCTCCAACCACCCGAGCTATATCTGGTACGCCGCGGACAAGGAAAACTACGACGGTGACGAAGCCAAGGCGGATGCCGCAGGCCTGAAAGTCATGGGCCAGGACCTCAGCGCTGCGTGCTGGCAAGCAGGCATGGGCAGCAAGCCCGGCACCGATCCGACCACGCTGTTGAACCAGTGCACGCAGACCTGGCAGGTCACGCAGAAGGAGAAAACCTGCGAGCTGTTCTACACCTCGGTTCGCAAGCTGACACCAGAGGAAGCGACCAAGACATGCGAGACGCCAGCGATCAAGTCGCAGCTGCCGCAATTGAAAGTGCCGATGCCGTTACCGGCTGAAGCGGTGTAAACCGACGGGTGCCTCACCGCGCCAGCCTGTGCTGATGCGAGGAGGCACCCATCGATTCGCGATTTCATTTCAGATGGGAAAAGTCGTCGCCCTGCATAAATGCCATCGCGCCTGGCTACTTGGACTCAGGGCGCGCTGACCGGACGCAGCCGATACTGCGGCGGCAGCTGTTCAAAACCGCTGATCGTGGTGTCCAGGCTTTTCCAGCGTCCGTCCTTGATGCCGTAGATGCAGCCATGGATCGACAGTTTCTGGCCGCGATGCCAGGCATTCTGGACGATGCTGGTATGGCCGACGTTCGCCACCTGTTGGATCACGTTGAGTTCGCACAAGCGATCCACACGTTCCTCTTCGGTCGGCAATTGGCCCAATGCCTCGCGATGCTCGTAGTACAGGTCGCGAATGGAGCGCAACCAGCCGTCGATCAGGCCCAGTTGACGGTCTTGCATCGAGGCGCGCACACCGCCACAGCCGTAGTGACCGGTGACCAGGATGTGTTTGACCTTGAGCACGTCCACGGCGTACTGGATCACCGAGAGGCAGTTGAGGTCGGTGTGCAGCACCACGTTGGCAACGTTGCGGTGCACAAACAGATCGCCCGGCAGCATACCGACGATCTCGTTGGCCGGCACCCGCGCATCGGAACAACCGATCCACAAGTATTCCGGGGTTTGCTGACGAGCCAGCTTGGCGAAGAAGTCAGGATCCTCCTGCTTGATCGCATCGGCCCAGCGCGCGTTGTTATCAATCAGATCTTGTAATTCGTTCATGCTGTCCAGCCTCGATAGAGAGTGCGCAACTGTGACAGACGACCCTCCGTCCAGGTCACGTCGACAATGCATTGGAATTCCTGGCTACCCTGCCGGTCGACAACAGTAAGGCCCACAGTATGAGGAATTGCCATGAATGATTCACGACGTCCTTTCGATGCGGCGCAACCGGAACCCATCGACGACAACGAGGACCGCATGGGCTCGATGCACGAACTGGAATTCGACGAAGACCAGCCCAGCGCGAAAATCGGCGACGAATTACCGGAAGACGAACGGCAGAAACTGATGCCGGGTGAACGGGTCCGCGAAGCAGGCATGACCGGCGCATCCACGGATGATCATCAGCCGACCGACGACGACCTGAGCCCCGAAACCCTGATCCGCGACGACGGCGCCCGCGACGCCCACGAAGCCGGCGAGGACGAACAGGCCGACTGGGACCTGAGCGTGGTAGGTGAAAATGATATCGGCGGCGGCGACGGGCTGGATGAGGCGGAAATGGCGGACATCGATCCGCTGGATGGCAAGCGTTGATCAGAGCAGCCGAATACACCTGTGGGAGCGGGCTTGCTCGCGAAAGCGGTGGATCAGTTTGCATCAATGTTGAATGTACCGCCGCCTTCGCGAGCAAGCCCGCTCCCACATTGATTATGTGCTTGCCTCAAGCTTACTCGCGATAGCGGTAGTCCAATTCAATCCACCAACGTGCAAGCCATGACCACTGCATCTTCACGGCCGCCCACCGCCGGGTAATAATCCCGGCGCCGGCCGATTTCGTTGAAGCCATAGCGTTCGTATAGCCGGAACGCCGTGCGATTGCTGTCGCGCACTTCCAGGAAGCACTCCCGGGCCTCAGCCTTATAGGCGATGGACATGAGGTGCTCCAGCAGGCGCAAGCCCAGGCCACGGCCTTGGTTTTCCGGCTTGACGGTGATGTTGAGCAGGTGGGCTTCATCCAGGATGATTTGCACCAC
>Ga0308169_10004600_pt1 | contig 12877 bp, 8 predicted proteins | sample PhyBR1_2_FD_202139 | JGI IMG/M metagenome (GOLD analysis project Ga0308169, IMG submission 202139) | Phyllosphere microbial communities from UC Gill Tract Community Farm, Albany, California, United States - DLSLSB.R1 | ecosystem: Host-associated > Plants > Phyllosphere > Unclassified | place...
AGGTATCACCATGGACATTCTTTCCGAAGCAATCGCTGACTCGACCATTCTGCACCTGAAGGGTGCCGACGGTCAGCTTCTGTACGACGGCCCTGATCGCAAGCCCGTGCGCGTACACCTGCACAGCCCCGGCAGCGATGCCTACGCCCAGATCGAGACGAAGCAGACCGCGCGTATTCTGAAGCGCCTGGACGACAACGACGGCAAGCGCACCGCCATGAGCGCTGAAGAGCGTCTCGAGCAGACCGCCGAGGATCTGGCCGACGCGACGATCGACTGGGAGAACCTGACCCTCGGCGACAAGACAGGCCGGGCGCTGTCGCTCGGCGTGTACGGCAACCGCAAGCTCGGCTTCATCGCCAACCAAGTGTCGAAGCATCTGGCCGACTGGGGAAACTCCAAGGGCGCACCAGCCGCGCCCTGATCCTTTACGCGCAGCGCATGGCGTGGCTCAATGCCACGCCACGCCCGCCGGCTGAGTCTCCACGTGCTAAGACCTTCAATGCCGCAACCGCACCATCCCGGCTCGACCAGCTGAAGAAAGACCGGGTGCCGGTGCAGATGCCGCCCGTGCCGCTGCCCCACATAATTCAATGGTGGATCGAGACCGGGGTGACCGGCTCGAACGGCATGTCGGCGACCGTGCTCCCATGGGCTGAGATCGCCGCTTGGCAAGCAAACACCTCGATCAAGCTGTCGTCATGGGAAGCTCGGCTCATTCGGGCACTGTCGCAGGCCTACGTCCAGCAGTCGCGGATCAGCGAAGACGAGGCCTGCCCGCCGCCCTGGCGCGGCGCGGTAACCGAAGCCGAGAAGGCTGCCGAAATCGCAGTGCTCGACGACGTATTGGGATAGCCCCTCGGGGCGTCCCCTTTTTCAGGGAGGGCTTGGTATGAGAGACGACGACGACGATACCATGCTCTCCGCTGGCTTCGCGATCGACACGGAAGGTGCGTTCAGCGAGCTGCAGCGGTTCTATCAGTTCTTCGATTCTGGCACCGTCAAAGTGCTGGAAGAGATGCGGAAGGTAGAGGTCGCTACTGGCGGGATGATGAACCTCAGCGGCCCGACACGGGAAGTCGCTGCGTTTGGTGCTGTCGCCAAGCATCAGCTGACGTCGGTGAGAGATACAGCCGAGTCTGTAGCATCTGGCGTCAGCGGTTTGGCGTCTTCCCTCAGCACGGTCGGTTCGGCCGCGACGCGCGAGGCGCGGACTCTGGCCAACGAGAAGAGGAAGACTGCTACAGCCGGTGAGGCGCTGATCCGCACGCTCGAGCGTGAGGCGATGGCGCTTGGTCAGACCAAGGATCAGATGCGCGCCGCGAAGGTCGAGGCGATCGGATTGGCCGCGTCGAACCAAGGCAATACGGATCTCGCGGATCGCCTTCTGACGGCTGCGCGACAGCGTGAGTTTGCGGCCACGGCAGTTGCTGAAGCAGAGGACGCCGCGGCTACACGGGTTGCCGCGGCGGCGGAGCGTCAGGCGCAGGCATTGCGGTCGGCTGCGCATGCGCATGATCTGTTTGAGGCGAAGGTCCGTGAAGGCGCTGCGGCGATGGCCGTGGCTGATCGTGAGGCTGCGCAATTCGACGCGGCCTTGGCGCGCGTACAAGCTCGAGTCGATCCTGCCGCAGTAGCAATTGGCAGGCTCAAGACCGAGCTCGACGAGGCTCGGATGGCATTTGACCGTGGGAAGATTGGTGCTGAGGCGTTCGAGCAGGAACAGGCCCGCGTCGCTGCTGCGGCGGGGAAGGTTTACGGACCGCAGCGTCAGTTGACGGATGTCACACGCGAGTTGGCGCAGGTTCAGCGGTTCACCGCCTCCGAGACCCTCAACCTGGCGCGCCAGTTTCAGGACATCGGCGTCACTGCGGCAATGGGCATGAACCCGCTGATGATCCTCGTCCAGCAGGGCCCGCAAATCTACGACGTGCTCGAGCAGGCGAAGATGCGCGGCGTCAGCGCCGGCGCTGCCTTGGGTCAGATGGGCAAAGACGTCAGCACCTATGCGGTCACCGGGTTTGCGCGGCTCGCGCGTCTCATCAACCCGGTCAATCTCTTGCTCGCTGCCACTGCCGTTGCGGTGGTCGCGACGGTGCGAGCGCTTGGCAGCTATGGCAGCGCAATCGAGCGGTTCGAAACGACCGCCTCCGGCCTCGGGCGCACCTCGGGTCAAACCGCAGAGCAGCTTGAGGCGATCGCGGAAGCCGCCTCTTCCGCTGGCGAGCGGTCGATCAGCGCGACGCGCGACAGCGTCGCTGCGTTCGCTGCGGCCGGCATCCAGGGTGAGCAGACTCTGACCTCCCTTGCGGGTATGGTTGACAAATATGCGAAGCTGACCGGGCAGGACGCCCCGGCTGCGCAGGCAGCGCTTGCCGCGGCAATGAGCGACCCGGCGAAAGCTGCCGATACGTTCACGCAGTCGCTCGGCTTGCTCACCGGCGCGCAATACGAGCACATCCGGCAACTGGCGGCGCAGGGTGATCAGGAACAGGCAACCGCCGAGCTAACCCGGATCTTGAGCAGCGACATCGCGGCCAACGCGCACCAGGTCACCGGCCTTGCTCACGTCATGGATATGCTGGGGAACGTTGTTGCTAGCGTGTCGACGATGTTCGGCCGGCTCGATCAGAAGATCCGTTCGGCCGGTGCGTCTTACGATGCCTGGCTCAAGCAGCAGGTCGGTGGCTGGGCCGTCGACCTGTTTGGTACCGGCAACAAGACGCCTTTGGGGCCGAACGCCAATGCCGGCCGTAATCAGGACCAGGTCGCGGCGTTGAACGCTTCGCAGTCGCTGAACACGACCGGGATGAAGCAGTATAACGAGCTGCTCGCACAGCAGCGCGTGTTGCAGAAGGGCTTGGCCGATACGACGGGCCTGACGGCAACGCAGGTGCGCGCGCTTCGTCATGATTATTCGGCGGTGACGGACACGATCAAAGCCAACCGTACCGCGTCGGGAGATTGGATTACGACGCAGGAGCGGTCGCATCTCGTCGCGCAGGCACAAAGTCGCCTGTCTTCAGCTCGCACGAAGCAGGAGAAGGCGGCGGCGCAGCAGCAGATTACCAATTTGCGGCTGGGCACGCAGGTGCTGACCCAGCAGGAACGGCAGACCCAGGCGCAGGACGCCTTCAACAAGGTCGCTAATCGCTACACCAAGCCGAAAACCGATCACCACGCTGAGCAGCTGGCGAACCAAGCCAAGGCGATCGAAGCGCAGATCACCAACGTCTACAAGCTGGTGGACGCATACGGCGAGGCCGGCGGCGCCGCGCTGATCGCGGAGGCTCGCGTCAAGGCAGAGAGCGACGCGATCAAAAAGCGCGGCGACATCGAGGCGGCCGTGAGTCGGCAGATCCGCCTGGCGATCGCGGAGCGGATCAAAGCCGGTGCGCAGAGCGCAAAGACCATGGAAGACGAGGCTCGTCTCCAGGATGAGGTCAACGCCGCGGTCGCAGCCGGCAACGTTCCCGCGGCGCTTGCTGGTGAGTTGCTACGGGATCGATTGGCGCAGCTGCCGCTCGCGGAAGCGAGAGAGGCGGCCTTGCGAAAGGCCTCGGAAGCCGGTGCCAAGGGGGATGTTGCCGGACAAGAAATGTTTACCGACGCAGCAAACAAGGCGTCGGCTGCGATCGACAAGCAGACGGCTGCTCGGCAGGCCCTCACCGATAAGCAGCGCGCTGGCGCGATGGGAGTCGCACTGGTCGACGGCGAGCGGCAGTTGACGATGCTGGCGGAAGAAACCCGTCTGATCGGCGCGAATGAGGCGGCGCGTGTCCATGCTTTCGCGGTCCTGAAAGCGACGCAGGACGCGGAGGCGAAGGGATGGAGCGGGGCGAAAGCAAAGCAATGGATCGACCAGCAGGCAGAGATTGCCTCGGGTCAGTACCAGGTGAAGCTCTCAACCGACGCCCTGAACGGCAGCCTGACCTATCAGGGTGAATTGCTCGACGAAATCGCGACCAACGTTTCGAACGCCGCGCGCGGCATGGCCGATGCGTTCGGCGAGGTCGGCCGCGCGCTCGGCGATACCGTCTCGATTTACGCGTCGTTCGCGGCGCAGCAGGAGCGGCTCGGGACGGCACACGAGCAGCAGCTGGGCAAGCTGAAGCAGATGACGAACGTCGAGCAGCGCGATGCCGCGATCAGGCGTGAGAATGGCCTGTTCGCCGCGAAGAACGCTACGGCACAGGTCGGGCTCTATGGCGACATGACCCATGCGGCGAAGGGCTTTTTCAAAGAGGGCTCGGATGGCTACAAAGCTATGGCGGCCGCTGAGAAAGTGTTCCGCGCCATCGAGTTCGCCATGTCGATCCGCTCGATCGCCCAGGACGCCATCGAGACGATCACCTCGATTACGAACAGCGGCGCGCGCGCCGCGGCTGCTGGCGCCGAGGGCGTCGCCAACCAGTCAAAGCTCCCCTTCCCGGCGAACATTGCAGCGATGGCTGCCACGGCTGCGGCCCTGATCGGGGCGGGCGTTATGGTCGCGGGCGGCTTCGGCGGTGGCAAGAACACACTTCCGAAGGCGAACGAGGGCACAGGCACGGTGCTAGGCGACAGCGAGGCCAAGTCCGAGAGCATCCGGCGCGCGATCGACAGCCTGAAGGAAGTTGACACGCTCATGCTGTCGTCATCGCGCGAGATGGCTGGCCTGCTTCGGTCGATCGACAACCAGATCGGTGGAGTCGCTGCGCTGGTCGTTCGGGCGGGCGACGTAAACGCATCAGGCGGTGTCGATGCCGGCTTCAAGACGAACGCCGTCGGCTCCGTGCTGAAGGCGATCGTTCCCGTGTTCGGCGGTGCCCTGGCATCCTTGTTCGGGACGAAGACGACGGTCGTCGGCAGTGGCCTGTCCGGCGGGCCGCAAACTCTCGGCTCGATTCTCAACGGCGGCTTCGACGCTTCCTATTACTCGGACGTCCAGAAGAAGAAGAAGCTGTTCGGCATCACGACCAGCACCAAATACTCGACCCAGTATACGGGTGCCGATGCCGGTCTCGAAAACCATTTCACCCTGATCCTGCGGAACTTCAATAGCGCGATCGCGGCGGCGGCCGGGCCGCTCGGCGAGTCCACGACCGAGATCCAGCGCAGGCTGAGCGGCTTCGTCGTCAACATTGGCAAGATCGACCTGCAGGGCCTGACGGGCGAGCAGATCCAGGAGAAGCTGTCGGCCGCGTTTGGCGCGGCGGCGGACAAGATGGCTCTCGCTGCGTTCCCGGGATTCGAGCGGTTCCAGAAAGTCGGCGAAGGTGCGTTCGAGACATTGGTGCGCGTCGCGTCGACAGTCGAGTCGGTCAGCGCCTCCCTCGACATGCTGGGCGGCGCCGCGCGCGGGCTTGGCCTCGATGCGAAGCTCGGCCTGGCTGACCAGTTCGACAGCGTTGGCGACTTCAACACCGCAGCCGATGCCTATTTCCAGGCCTTCTACACCAAGGAAGAGCAGGCCGCCGCGAAGACCGCCCAGTTCGCCAAGGTGTTCGGAAGCCTTGGCGCGGCCATGCCCGAGACACTGGCAGGGTTCCGCCAGCTGGTCGACGCGCAGGATCTGACCACGGCGGCCGGCCAGTCGACCTATGCCACGTTGCTGCAGCTGGCACCGGCGTTCGCAGATCTGAAGACTGCAATGGACGGCGCCAAGAGCTCGGCGGATATCTTTGCCGAGCGGCAGGATCTGGAACGCAAGATACTCGAGCTCAACGGCGATACGGCTGCGATCCGGGCGCTGGATATCGCCAAGGTCGATGTCAGCAACCGCGCTCTGCAACAGCAGGTCTGGGCGATCCAGGACGCGCAGAAGGCGGCAGATGCGGCGAAGCAGCTGAGCGATGCATGGTCGAGCGTCGGCAACAGCATCGAGGAGGAGATCAAGCGCATCCGCGGTCTGTCGAACACCGCGGGCGAGACGGGCTTTGCTGCAGCCATGGGGCAGTTCAACGCGGCGACGAACGCTGCGCGCGGCGGCGATATGGATGCCGCCAAGTCGCTGCCCGCCTTGAGCCAGGCGCTGTTGCAGATCGCCGGTGACAACGCCACCAGTCGGCAGGAACTGGATCGGGTGCAGGCCCAGACTGCAGCGAGCCTGGCGGGGACCAACGCCGCAATCGCCGCAATCGCGAGGGGCAACCCGCTGTCCACGACTACGTCGCAGGGTTCCGGATCGACACCGACGACCAAGGCGGCAAACGACGCGGCAACCTTGACCCTCGTCGCGGCAGTGCAGCCCGCGGTCATCCCCGTCTCGCAGGAGAACGATATGGCCAGCGAGCTGCGCTCACTGCGGGACGAGGTGGTGAAGCTCCGGGAGGACAACAATTCCGGGCAGGCCGCGATCGCCAGCAGCGCAAAGGCAACCGCCCGCATCCTCGATGCCGTCACTGCCGACCATAGCGGGCAAGCAATCAGCATCGGCAACGCGGCGTGAGGGTCGTCACCGATACCGGATCGATCGAATTGGGGACGATTGAATCGTCTCCGACGATCGGCATCACAGACTATAGTCGCCGAACCACCGACGAGTTCGGCGTGACCACCGTCGTCAAGCGGAACTTCGCCCGGCAGATGTCGTTCCGGCTGGCGGTGCCGTCTGCCGGCGTAGACGCGCTACAGCGGCAGCTTGCCGATCTCCGCGCTACATCGGCGACCTGGATCGGCGATGACCCCTATGGGAACCTTACGGTCCGCGGGTTCTATAAGAACTTCGAGGTCGACCATGCGGTATCGCTGATCAGCTATTGCACGCTGACGATCGAGGGTCTGACGGGCGAGGCTGAATTCACCGACGATGGCACTGATCCGGCACCGGGCGGCAAACCATCAACGCTGCAGGTGTTGCAGCCGATCACGATCACCGATGCCGTTCTGATTTCGAGCAGCGTCGCCGAGGATGACGCGATCGAATGGTCACCGGCGGGCGGCTATCCTGCCGGTACGCGCGTCGTCCGTCGCGGTACGCACCGTGTCTACGAGAGCATCATCGCCAGCAACATTGGCAACGATCCAGCTGCGACCGTCGGTGCGTGGATCGACGTCGGTCCGACCAACCGCTGGGCAATGTTCGATCAAGCGATCGGGTCGACCACCACTGACGACAACGTAATCACGGTCACGCTGCGGCCGGGGCCAGCGGTGTCCGGGCTAGCGATACTCGACACCAACGCCGCCAAGGTGCGCGTCCAGGCACCGGGTTATGACCGCACCGTCGCCGTGACGGGCGGAGCGACCTCCGCCCTATTCATGGATCTGATCGCGTCTGCGGGTGCAAGTCTGACCGTCACTCTGACGGCTGTCGGCAACACCGCCCAGCGCGTGTTATTCGACGATGCCGTCCCCTTTGAGGATGCTGGCACATTCCACGACACCGTTGCCGGAACCGCTTCGGCCGAACCGCCCACCTGGGATGATTTCGGTACGGTGCGCGATACGACGGCATGGCAGGACACGCGCGCCGGCGATGGCACGGTTTCGATCGGAACGTTCATGGTCGGCACTCTGCGACCACTTGGCCGCACGGGTTCGTCACCCACATCGAGCATCACCGACTATAGCAAGCGCGAGACGGACGACTTCGGCGAGATCGCGATCGTGCCGCGCGCCTGGGCAAAGCGGATGGCGGCGAAAGCGCTGATCCGCACTGACGCTGTCGATCAGGTCATTGGGCGAGTTGCCGCGGTGCGAGCCGTACCGTCGCTTTGGTTGGCTGATCGCGCCACGGAAAGCCTCACCGTCTATGGGTTCTTTAAGGACTTCAGCGTAGAAATCGGCCAGTCGGTCAGCACGCTGTCGCTGTCGATTGAAGGGTTCAGCGAGGCAGCGACCCCCGCTCCACTGACGATCCCCTGGGAGAATGTCAGCGGCACGAAGCCGACCGAGAACGCCGACAACACTAGCGAGAACACGTCGAAGGACACTGACGCGGTTGCCGGGGTGCCGGCGACGCAGGTCATTGCCGACGCGGCCTCTGTAAAGCAGCGCTCGGATATCCTCGAGAACATCACGATCCCCGCGATCAACAGCGCTGTCGCGGCGGCCAATGCCCTGATCAAGACGGCCGGGGCGAAGGCAGCTGCGGCGTTGGTCGACCTCAATGCGAAGCTCCTCGCGTCCGGAATCGTCCTCGACGCGGCACTCGCCAAAGCTGATAGCAAACTGGTCGAGGCGCGCGTCACGGCCGACCTGGCGGTCAGCCGGGCAAATACCCGCATCGATGCGGCGATGACCGACCTCAACGCCGAGGCGAACCGGGCGCAGGGCAAGGACGAGTTGCTCGATCGTCGCATCGACAGCCTGACCGTCGTCACCAACAAGAACGACGGTGAGGTTCGCGCGCTGATCGAGACGGAGCGGCTGGTCCGCACTGATGATGTCCGTGCGATCGCGCAGCGCATCGACAGCGTCGTCACCGATTACACGAGCCGGGACAGCGTCACCAACACGCGGATCACGACACAGGTCACCGCCCTGTCCGCTGCCGACCGGGCATTGGGCGAGCGGATCGACACCGTCACCACCGAGTTCAAGGCGGCGGACTCGGCGACCAGCACGCGGATCACGGACTCGGTTGCAGCTCTCTCCGCTGCTGACGAGGCTATCGGCAAGCGCGTCGACTCCATCGTAACCGACGTCACGACCAAAGATACTGCCACTCGCGCCGAGATCAGCCGGATTGAGCGGGCCTCGTCGACCCGCGACACCGCGCTTGGGCAGCGCATCGATACCGTCGTGACGGACTATACTGGACGCGACAGCGCGACCAACACGCGCATCACGACGCAGGTCACTGCGCTATCGGCCGCGGACACGGCGCTCGGTGAACGGATCGACACGGTCACCACCGATTTCAAGGCGGCGGATGCGGCGACCAGCACGCGGATCACCAATGCGGTCACTGCCCTGTCCGACGCCGACACGGCGATCGGCAAGCGCGTCGACTCCATCGTGACCGACGTCACGACCAAGGACACCGCCACCCGTGCAGAGATCGGGCGAGTTGAGCTCGCATCGTCCACCCGCGACATAGCACTCGGACAGCGGATCGACACGGTCACGGCCGACTACAAGTCTGCCAACACTGCCACCAACACGCGGATCACCGACACGGCGCGGGCTTTTGCAGATGCCGACCAAGCAATCGGGCAACGCATTTCGGAGGTGCAGAGCAGCTTCGCTCCTGGTGGCGGAAACCTGATCAACAACACCGATTTCGTTACAACCGATGGGTGGGGTGAAAACGTCGGGATGCCCCGACCGACCTACGGGATAAATATCGCCGGCACTCCGTATCATCCAGTCGGTGAAAATGTCCTTTCGATCTATCAGGCGGGGCGGGCTGGCGGTGCCGACGCGTATGCTGATTGGATATCCGATCCGGTAGCGATCGTCGGCGGATCGTTCGTCCAATTCTCCGCTATGTTCGCCTCGCACCGTGCTGACACCCAAGCCTTTCTCGGGTGGGTCGGGTCGGACGGCGTCATCTTCGAGTTCGTCAACGGCAGCCGCAATACCTCTACCGAAAAGCTCGCCAACGATCCGAACCTGTTCAAGCGTTCGGGCGTGATCGCTGTGCAGGCGCCTTTGCGGGCAGTGGCAGCTCGACTGCTGATGCGGAAGAACGATACCTACGACGGCCAGAGTGACAGCTACGCTTGGTTTTGGCGGCCGTACATTGGTGGCGCTCGTCAGGGGCAAAATGGGTGGAATGACTGGTCGGCGGGCAGCGCACGGGCGGTGCAAACCGCCACGGCCGCTCGCGTTGCAACGAGCATCACCACTCTGACCGATGCCGACAGCGCGATCGGGCGGCGGATCGATACGGTTACTACCGATTATGTCAGCCGGGATAGCACGACAAACTCTCGCGTCGATCAAACAGTAAGCGCGATGAGCGAGGGTGACCGTGCCCTCGGCATCCGGGTCGACGGTGTCGCAGCCGGCCTGACCGCCACCGACACCGCGGTGCGCGCCGAGATTGGCCGGGTCGAACGGACATCGGTCGATCGAGACACGGCGCTAGGACAGCGCAGCGATACGATCACGGCATCGCTCAACGATGCCCGCGGTCGCCTGTCGACAGTCGAAACGGCGGTAACCGATGGCCGCTTCGCGGCTGCGCAGCGCGTGTCGAGTCTCGAAGCGCAAGTCGGCGCCGACTTGTCTGCGACGATCGACCAGCGGGCATCGGCGATCGTCGATCCCAAGATCGGCGTCGTGACGCAGAGCGTGACGGACCTGCGCAGCGCCTACAACGGGACGGTAGCGACGGTGCAGCAGCAGGCCGGGACGCTGGTCGATCTCGCCGGCAAGGCGACCGCCTATGTGAGATTGCTCGCCGATGGCGGCAATGGTGTCGCTCGGCTCAGCCTTTGGTCGGATCAATTTGGCGGCGCGTGGGAGCTCATTGGGGATGGTAGGATCGGCGGAAATCTCGTCGTGGATGGCACGATCACCTCCACGAAAATGGGTGCCTCATCGGTCCAACAGGCCATGTTCCTTACGCTGCCCGGCAGCATGTCGATCCCCTATGGTTGAGGAAGCGGCATGGCGATTCCGTATCCGGTATACGAAGACGATCCGAGCACTGGCGGTGGCGGCACGGGCGGCGGTGGTGGCGGTAGCGGAGGTGGCTACGTGATCGGCACAACGATCTTTCAGGCCACCTTCAACAAGGCCGAGGCAAACAGCGCGTTGCGCATTCTCGCCTATGCCAGTCTGCAAAGCCCCGACGATCTGCAGTTCGCCGGCTACATCACGATCGACGGCGTGCTCTACCAAACCGGCTCGGTGAATATCGTGCTGGATCTCCAGCGCTCCTCCGGCGCGATGCCGATTACTTTGCCTGCTTTCGTCACTGGCTTGGCGGCGGGCAATCACACCATCGTCTTCTCGATCCGCAACCTCGAACCAGACGGTGCTCTGACCGTGCTCGCGGGATCAACGATGGAAATCACCGAATTGAAACGCGCAGCCGTTTGAAGGGGCAGATCATGGAATATTGGATCGTTTACGACCTCGCGACCGGCACCGAGCGCTGGCGCGGGAGCGGTGTCGCGGGGGCGGCAGCTGGGCAGGTGTTGCCAGAGGGCCTTGGAATAGTGCTGGTCCCCTCGGCAGCACTCGAAGGCGAAACGCTCGATCTGAACGTGCTGCGCAATACCGCGGCCGCCAGCATCGATGCCCAGGCTGAGGTGATCCGGCAGAGCATCCTGACGCCCGGAGCTGGGCAGGCGATGACGTATCAGCGCAAGGAAGCTGAAGCGCGCGCATGGTCAATCAATAACATGACCGCCACGCCCTTCCTGTCTGCGGAGGCCGGCGCCCGTGAAATGACGATTGCGGACCTTGCGGCCGAGATCATCAAGCTCGCCGACGCGTGGGTGGCGGTCGGTGCTGCGATCGAGGGCCTGCGCATGGGTGCCAAAGCAGCGGTCGGCCGTGCGCCGAATCTCGGCGCGATCGTCGCTGCCGGCAGGGTCAACTGGTCCGTCCTCAATGGCTGATCGCTTCTGGCTCGGTCTACGGCAGCTGCTCGTTGCAGTGGACCAGCTCGTCTACATCCTGATTGCCGTGCCGATCTATGTTGTAGCGGGCGGTCCAACCCCATCGGCTGACGAGACAATCTCCAGCCGCGTTGGCCGCGCGGCGATCAAGGGGCATCGCTGGGGGCTTATCCTGGAAGCGATCATCGACCGTCTCTTCGTCCTCCTCGGCGCGGCGCCAGAACACTGCCGGCGCAATGTGGAAACCGCCTTCCTGGGCCGCGCGCCCAAACCCTGAGGGATTCCCTAATGAGCAATACCAGCTTCGCGGCCCAGGCGGTCGCGAATGGCCCCCGCACGATTGCGCAACCCAGCTTCGAAGGCATGGGCTGGCTTGTCGTCATCAACCTTGCTGTCATGACGATCGGCACCCTGGTCGGGATTATGGTTGTGGTAAAGCTGGTCGGCGACGGCTGGAAGCATCGCCACCTCGATACCTGGCTGTCACCAGCTTGGATTTACCGCGCGCTCGGCATCATATTCGCCTGTGGCATCACGATCCGCTGCGGCGCTGAGGCGCTGACGCTCTGGGGCTATGATGCGCGCGATCCCGTAACGTCCGGCTTGTACGCGACGGTAAAGCGGCTGTTCGATCCCTTCGCGGTCACCTTCGGCCTCTCGGGCTTGGCGCTCTACATCTGTTCAGAGCCGGGCATGATCGAACAGCAGCGCAAAGAACCCTTCGCGATCGACATGTGGCTGGCTTGGCCAATGATTCGTCGAATGCTCTGGCTCGGCTTTGCAACCTTCATTGCTGCGGTCGGGGTGGTGTCGACGCGATGATCGGCACCGGGGGCATATGTAAAGGGGGCATAACGATGGCGGCTATACTACCTGTCGCCGCAGCGGCGATGGCGCAGAAGGGCGCGACGGTCGCGACGTCGCAGCCGATCGTGCTCCACTTCCTTGGCTATCCGTTTGAAGCGGCAGGCATGATTGCAGCGGTCTTCGCTTGTGGCGCTGCACGTTGGTGGATTGGGGCTGCCCAGTCGCTTCGCAAGGAGCACCGCTGGAGCCTTGATATTCCGGTGTCGGGGATCGCCCTAGCTTTCTCGATTGCGATCGTGATCTCGCAACGGCCTGAGCCGCTCAGCGGACTGCTCTACGGCGCCGGGCTGGGGGTGCTTGGCGAGGGCATTTTCAAGATCGCTGAGAACTACTTGAAGAAAGCCGGCACGGTGTTCGGGATCGAGACCGACAAGCCAGTCGAATAACGGCCCGCCCAACCGGGAGGGGTTCGTGGCGGGCCGGCCGGGCAAGGTTAAGAAACCCGGCCCGTCGATAACAGCCAACCTCGCCAATAGCTTCACATCGAAGGAAATAATCATGACGACGGC
>Ga0308169_10004601_pt1 | contig 12876 bp, 19 predicted proteins | sample PhyBR1_2_FD_202139 | JGI IMG/M metagenome (GOLD analysis project Ga0308169, IMG submission 202139) | Phyllosphere microbial communities from UC Gill Tract Community Farm, Albany, California, United States - DLSLSB.R1 | ecosystem: Host-associated > Plants > Phyllosphere > Unclassified | place...
CTGATAGTGAGGTCTACAACAGTGAAGGGGACTTCAAACCTGGAGATTTGGGTCACTCTATGGATGGAAAAGATGTTGACGTTGGACGACACACTCGTCGAACTCTCGCTTCATTCTCCATGACTGACAAGGTGAGCATTTACTTTCAAGTTCTACAGCTCAGCGAGAAGTGGGTAGCGGTCAAAAATCGCTAGCGTTCGTCGGTACACACTTTTCGGAAGAGGGAAACAAGGATCTTTGCGCGAGCTGTTTACTGACCCACTTTACTCGAATTCGTTAGGTCTGCGTTGTTACTGGTGCTGCACGAGGAGTACGTCGTCATTCCCCCTGTTTTCACCACACCTCCACCTCCCCCTTCCTCCCTTTTTTTCCCCGGACACGTCATCTTCTCGCTTTTCCACACTTCTTTTCCCCTGACGCCCTCCTCTCGAAAAGACCGAGGCGCGAAACTCTGAGCTGACCCTGAAAATTCCCTCCTACAGCTCGGTAACTTGATCGCTCGTACTTTCGCGGAATCCGGTTCGAATGCAGTAGTCATCCTCGACCTCGACCAGAAGATGGCCGAGCAAGCCGCTGACGACCTCGTCAAGTGGTTCGTCGAACACGGTCAAGCGAAGGAAGGAGAAATCTCTGCTATCGGTCTCGGTTGCGACGTCGCCAACGAAGAGAGCGTTCAAAGCTGCTTCAAGACTGTTGTCGACAAATACGGTCGTGTCGATGTCCTCGTCAACGCTGCTGGTATCGTCGGTAAGTCACCGCTCAGACCTTTGCATTTGACGGATCGAGAAACTGAATCTGCTCCTTTCGTCTCTTTTGACAGAGAACTACCCTGCTTCGGAATACCCCGCTGAGAAATTCCGCAAGCTTATGGCTATCAACGTCGAAGGGTGAGTCAAGGAAAGTTTTCGATTCGGACCTCGCTCGAGTACTGATCGAAGTCGGACTCCTCACTTGCAGCTCCTTCTATACCGCTCGTGAAGCCGCTAAGGACATGATGCGCCGAGACGCCCCCGGTTCTATCGTCCTCATCGGTTCTATGTCTGGAGCTGCTGTCAACATCCCTCAACCTCAATCTCCCTACAACGCTTCCAAGGCTGGTACGTCCTCTTTCGCATCTTCCTCTTCTCACTGGTCACTCGGATGCTGACTCTTTCGAACTATTGACTATTAACAGCTGTCCGACACATGGCTTCTTCCCTCGCCGTCGAATGGGCTACCAAGAACATTCGAGTCAACGTTATTTCCCCCGGATACATGGCCACTGCTCTCACTCGTGTCATCCTTGACCGTGATCCCGAGCTCCGAGATGCTTGGGTCAACTTGACTCCTATGGGACGTATCGGTGAGCCCGAGGACCTCAAGGGTGCGGTAATCTACCTCGCCTCCGACGCTAGTGCTTTCACTACCGGTGCCGATCTCCGTGTTGACGGTGGTTACACTCTCGTGAGCTTTCCTCTCATTACCGACACCCTGAGGCAGGAACTAATATCTCTGTCTCGTTCCTTGCAGACCTAAACACCTTTCGCAAACTCGTTCCGCCCTTAGTACCCTCTCTCTCGTTTATAGTTTTTCGTAGTAGATACCCATCACAGCCCTTTAGCTTTTACGTCGTTCTTCCTCTCCCTCCATCAATGCTCGCAAAATTACGCCTCGTTATCAAATCAGTCTTCTTGGCCTTTGTCTTGCGAGGCAGCGAGAGAGACGGACATACGACACAGCTGATCTTGCGAGGTTCGAGAAGGTCACTCGCGGGAACTTCAGGCGAATCGGAAGATTCGACGCACAGTTCAGTTCGATAGCTAGCTGTCAAGGCTTTTCTGCTTCGACCATGCAGAGATTCGGTACCGCTCGTTTTGGGCGGCGTAGCGATTGACTAGACTAGACGACACATAAGAGGAGGCAGCGCATCTCCCGACGAACAAGGAACCCGTGCGAAACTCCAAAAGGTCAAAGCGTTTCTTTCCAATTCGTGTATTTCTCGTACAACAAGCTTGATGTTCCCTTCTCTTCAGTCATGCTGTCATGTCGAAGTCGGTCAATCACACTCTTGGCTCCCGTGTTGCGAGAAACGAGCGCTCACCTCACTTACGATCCGAACCACTGAGGATTGAGATCGACGGTGTCGCTTTCGAACACTTCAGCAGACTTGAATCCCTGCCACCCATTGCGTTCGCCGAGGATGTCCCTCCAAGTGAGGTTTCGGCCGGTTTCCAGTTCTGATTCAACTAGGGACTGTCTCCCTTCGCGAGCGTAGTAATGCTGTCGAACGCGACTGGCTTCTTCCCACTCCTCACGAGTCTCGTCGTCAGGCTCGGAGCCCCATGTCTCTATAGCAGCGCCTATAGCATCGTCGACGGTGACTCCCGTCTCGTTTTCGACGAGTGGTCCTCCGCCGAAATTCAAGTAGAGACGGCGACAGGGAGGAGAAGTAGCGAATTCGTTGTTACAGAGTAGTTCCGAAACTTCGACGTAGCGATCCTCCCAGTATGAGCCATCGTGCTTGTAGCAACCGCTGTAGTCTGCGAGTCCGTCTTCTACTTGACGAGGCGCGAGATGTACAGTAACGGCCTCAAACAGATCCCAAGGTATGAGATTTGCTCTGTCGAAGATCGGATGATACTTGACTTTGGTTCCTTTCTCGACGAGTACGACTTTGTCCTTCGAGTTTGAGTTTGAAGAGGAGGGGAGAGGGAGACCTTTTCTGAACATTTTTGAATCGAGTTCTTCAGACTATGAGAGTCAAATCGTCAGCTGAGCCACCGGAGACGGTAGTAGAATGTTCAACTCACTTGTTCGAAAGTGTGTAACTTCTTGCAAGTCCTCGAGATGCGTTTCAAGTCTTTGTAATCGAGTTGAGGAGAGAGGAGAACGAACAACAAGAGTTCGTCGGGGAGAGTAACGAGAGATGACATGATGCTTTCGAGTGATTACTGATGGCTTGCGGGCTGTTGAGAGGTCGAAAGCGAAGAGTTGTAGCGAAAGAGAGTGAAGGGAAGGAGAGAGAGAAAAGGGATTTCGCAACTCACTCATTCCTCATCTCACTTCGCAACAAATTCACTCTTTTGGACAGTGACGAGCTTGATAATATGAGTAAGCTCCTGTCCCCTTGAACGAAGAAAAACGTTGCGTTGTTTCTGCATCTTCGTAACTTTACAATCTTCGAAATCATTTTCGCAAAGTTGAGCTCACTCTCTCTGGGACGAGAGAAGAGACGATTGCGTCTTAAAGAGGTTCGAGAATTGGAATTCCATTTTATAGTAGTAGTAGTAGAGTTAGGTACAAACGAGGAGAGGAGGGAGAGGTAGGGCGGGAGGGTTGGAAGACTAAAACTGAGAGAGACGTCAAAAAAGTAGCAGAGAGAGAGAACGAAAAACTAATATGCGAGTAGAGTAAAGTAGGGAAGCTAGCTAGTTAGAGAAAGAGATTTAATCGACTTCCTCGACGGAAGGTCCATCGTCTCCTCCAGGTCCAGCACCAGGAGCGGCTCCTCCAGGGAATCCACCAGCTCCGGGCATTCCACCGGGTCCACCAGGAGCGCCTCCAGCAGCAGCGTAAGCCTTTTGCATGACTAAAGAGGAAGGAGAGTCAGTCAGTCAAAGTCTGCGAAAGTCAAGGAGGAGTTAAGAACAGAACTCACTAGGGTTGGCAACAGCTTCGAGTTCCTTTTGCTTCTCCTCGTATTCCTCCTTGGAAGCCTCAGCGGAAGCATCCAACCAAGAGATGGTCTCAGTGATGGCCTTGTCGAGAGATTCCTTGTCGGAAGCTTCGAGTTTGTCCTTGAGGTCTCCGTCGACAGAGTTTCGGAGGTTGTAAGAGTACGACTCTAACCCGTTCTTCGCAGTGATTCGAGCGGCAGCCTCTTCATCCTCGGCCTTGTACTGTTGAGTGAGGGAAAAGGGAGAAGGGGAAAAAAGTCAGTCATGCGAGCTCAACGGATTCGAGGGTGATAGCGATGAGAGCAGCTTTACCTTCTCGGCTTCAGAAACCATGCGTTCAATCTCTTCCTTGGAAAGACGTCCCTTGTCCTATAGAAAAGCGAAAGAAAATGAAAATTGGAGTCAGCGACTGAAAACGACGACGACGAGGGTGGAAATTGGGCTAAATAGACCCGGAAAACGCACATTGGTGATTGTGATCTTGCTGCTCTTTCCAGTTGTCTGTTGCAGAGAGAAGGAGAGCGAGTTAGCGTCGAGAAGGAGAAGAAGAAAAAGAAGAAATTTCGTTTTCGCAAAGTCAAGAAGAAGAGAGCTTACCTTGTCAGCAGCGGAAACGTTGAGGATACCGTTGGCATCGATGTCGAAAGTGACCTCAATTTGAGGAACACCTCGAGGAGCAGGAGGAATACCAGAAAGTTCGAACTTTCCGAGCAAGTTGTTGTCCTTGGTACGAGCACGTTCTCCCTCGAAGACTTGAATGAGGACACCAGGTTGGTTGTCGGCGTAAGTAGAGAAAGTCTCGGACTTCTTCGTAGGGACAGTGGTGTTACCTTCAGGATCGTGCGAAAGGAGAAAAGTCAGTCGAGTTCTTTTCTGAGTGAAAGCGAGGTAGTAGACGTACGGGGAATGAGCTTGGTCATGACACCCCCAGCGGTTTCAATACCGGTAGAGAGAGGAGCGACGTCGAGGAGGAGGAGATCTTGGGTCTTCTCGGATGTGTCTCCGGTAAGGATAGCGGCTTGAACGGCGGCACCGTAAGCGACGGCCTCATCGGGGTTGATCGACTTGTTGGGCTCCTTTCCACCGAAGAAGTCGGAGACGAGCTTTTGAACTCGGGGGATACGAGTGGAACCTCCGACGAGAACGATTTCGTTGACGGATTGCTTGTCGATCTTGGAGTCACGGAGAACCTTCTCGACAGGTTCCATGGTTCCACGGAAGAGATCTTGGCAGAGCTCCTCGAAACGGGCACGGGTGATCGAGGTGTAGAAGTCGACACCTTCGAAGAGAGAGTCGATTTCGATGGTGGTTTGAGCGGCGGAAGAGAGAGTTCGCTTGGCACGTTCGCAAGCAGTTCGGAGACGACGAAGCGCACGAGCGTTCGAAGTCAAGTCCTTCTTGTTCTTGCGCTTGAACTCGGCGGCGAAGTGAGTAACGAGACTAGAGAAAGCATGAGGGAAGAGTCAGTCTCGTGATGTACAAGTCAAAGAGAGAGAGAGAGAATTAGCAAACCGGTTGTCAAAGTCCTCTCCTCCCAAGTGAGTGTCTCCAGCGGTGGCCTTGACCTCGAAGATACCCTCCTCAATGGTGAGAAGCGAGACATCGAATGTTCCTCCTCCGAGATCGAAGATGAGGACGTTCTTCTCACCCTCGGTCTTCTTGTCGAGACCGTAAGCGATAGCGGCGGCGGTGGGCTCGTTGATGATGCGGAGAACGTTGAGTCCAGAGATAACACCAGCATCCTTAGTGGCTTGACGTTGCGAGTCGTTGAAGTAAGCGGGGACGGTGACGACGGCGTTGGCGACGGTGGTTCCGAGGTAAGCCTCAGCGGTTTCCTTCATCTTGAGGAGGATCATGGAGGAGACTTCCTCAGGAGTGAATTCCTTAGTCTCTCCCTTGTAGTCGACCGAGATGATGGGCTTGGTAGCCTTGTCGATGATCTTGAAAGGCCAGTCTGTAAGATGGAATGCGAACAGAGATCAGTCTCCGGGATGGTGCGAGGGAGAGAGGAAAGTAAAAACTCACGCTTCATGTCGGATTGGACTTCTTGATCAGCGAACTTGCGACCGATGAGACGCTTAGCATCGAAGACAGTGTTGTGAGGGTTCATAGCGACTTGATTCTTGGCGGCATCTCCGATAAGACGTTCGGTATCGCTGTGGAGGAGAAAAGAGAGATTGGTTAGCTGTCTGCGAAGAAAGGGACATTACAAAGAGTGGAGACTTACGTGAAGGCGACGTAGGAAGGGGTGGTTCGGTTACCTTGGTCCTGAAAGAGTGGGAATAGATGAGGCGAAGGTCAGCGAAGGGAACTTTTCGAGATGAGGGAGAAGATGGAAGCCTCACGTTGGCAATGATCTCAACACGATCGTTTTGCCAGACACCGACACAAGAGTAGGTGGTTCCGAGATCGATTCTATTCGAGGGAATAGGTTCAGGTTAGCCACAGGTTTGAGGGGGGAAAGAGAGGTGAAAGAGGAGACGAACCCGACAGCTTTTCCAGCAGACATGATGAAGTGTTGCTTTTAGTGTGTGTGTGGTGTGTGTGTAAAGGAGAAGGGTGTGCGGTTGACTACTGTGTGAGAGTGAGTCTGAAAAGTGGAGAAAAGAAGGGAGGAAAGGAGACGCAACTTTTTTGACGACGAGTTTCTTGAAAATTTCATCACTTTCGTTCCATTGGATTCCATCTCGTTTAAACTTCGATTCCTTGCTCGAACATTCCAGTAATCGCTACGGGTCTGCTCTCTGATTCGTCAGCTTCGTCTCCTCTATCGACTCGGCCCTTCCGCTCCGAACTGCTTCGCCTCTCTCGCTCTCGTCAGCGTCGTCGAACTTTCGAAAACGTTCTTTCTTCGTCTCTCGCCACTGCTGTGTTCACTGTACTGGTTTGATTATGTCGTCGTCGCAAATCGTAGCGCTCTAGTTCCCTCATAGGAAATGCTCACGACGATCTTAGCGTATCTCGATGCTTCAAGTCTCCCACTGAAACCGCTCAAAATACTTCGCAACGCCCGTTTGATTTTCTTCGTTGGTGTACCCTCGAGCTATTTGGTCAGCGGATTGAAAGGTTCTTCTGCTCGGCTAGCAAGGACACTTCGAAGTCTACGCACCTCAACAGGAGCAAACGCCAAAGTCTGGTGAAGCGACAGCGAGACGAAGGAACAATACGACGTCCTTCTGCGATGTTGAATCGCTCTCAGCTATCGTCAGTACATATAAACTGTCACCCAAAGCCCCTAGTAGTAGAAAGAGGACTAAAACAGCCCATAGCTTGACGGAAGGGCAAGAAACCGACATTGCGAGACGTCTCCTAACGAGACAAGAGTCGTCAAACTCGCTACCGCGCTACAAAGAGCGACGGATATATCTCGACGACGATATCGGGGCTTTCTAGGCGTCGGATAGCTCTTGCGAATGTTGTAGCTGGGACGAAGGGAATCTGCGAGGGGAACTTTTCGAATTTTCGTTGCGAAGTTCATTTTTTGACTGCCCCTTACTCGCCCGCTCTTCTGTCGATTCATTGCTCGTCTACTCTGAGCTTCGTCGACCATCGAGCATCAACCTGAACGCTGAAAATGACGATCACCGACTTCGACCATGCCAAGCGGGAGCGACTGAACGAACTTTGGTTCTGTACACTTCACACGACTTTACAATACACGACCTTCAATACACTAGATAGTAGACTAATCGAGCTATAGACGAATCCTGCAACTGTACTCACTTCACCAAGATCAATCCCTCGACTCCACATTCTCATCTCTTCCCGAACCTTCTCCTACCTCGAAGACCACTCTCGGATCGAATGTCCATACCCACAAATGCTCCACCACCTATCGCAGCACCTGTTCGACCTCTCGTAGATCGCCGTCGTTCATCCTCAAGAGAACGCGGAGTACTTCATCGTCAATCTTCGTCTCAATCGTCTGCTACTCTCCAACACAGCCTGAGCGAAGGAGGACAAGGAGGAGCACCTCAACAACTCCGACCCGCTTTGAAATGGAACACTCAAAGTCCACAACCTCCCCAACATCAGATCAATATTGAACCTCCTACTCCAGCAGCAAACTCTCCTGCCAAAGACGCGGATCCTATGCAGGATGGGTATGCGAGTTTCAGACCGAGGAGGGCGAGTGGTGGAGATAGTACGAGTGGGATGAGGAAGAGTTTGAGTGAGGTTTCGTTGGCTTCGAAAGGGTTGGACCCGAGCTACAGGAGAAGGGTTGGATTTGATACATTCGGTGCGGGAAATGATCTAGAGGGTAAAGCGGTATCTACGGGAGGTGGAACTGGTGAGTTTCAGCAGTCCTCTTGAGTCTCGTTTGAGGGAAGCGAAGTGGGGGGAAGAGCTTTTCTCCCTCCTCTCTCTTGCTTCCAGTGCGTTATGCACTTCTGACGATGCTGATGACTTGATGTCTGCTTTGTCCGCAACAGGTGTGACTTATTCTTTCACTCTTTCGGCGAAATCCGCTCATTTCACGAGAACGAGATGGAGTCGAACTTTCTTAGTTTGTACCGATTTGAATGGTTCGTTACAGTCTTGTTTCGCACCAGCTTCCCTTGCTGATGCGTATTCGAGAAATAATCGAACAGAATACTCTGTCAACGCTGTCAATTGGCTCCTCAAATCTCTAGCAGAGGATAATGATGAAGTGGTCGTATTGCGAGTCATTGAACCCGGATCTTCAGCGCACAATGCATGGAAGTCAAGTATGGAAGAGGCGAGGGATGAAGCGGAGGATGTGTTGGAGGATCTGATGCAAAGGAATGCGGATGAGAAATCGGTATGCAACCTCTCGAATTCAGCTCACGCGGAGGAATAAAAGCTGAGAAGAGTCGCCGCTGTATACAGATGTCCCTCGTCGTCGAATTCGCTATCGGAGAAATCGAAGAAACGATCCATCGAATGATCGAAATCTACAAACCTGATTCTCTCATTGTCGGTACTCGAGGTCGACCTGACTCCCTCATCAAGTCAGCATTCATGGGTTCCATCTCAAAGTAAATCGTCTCGTTCCGCCTCTCTCACCAGAATTATGGCTGACCTCAGTTTCTTCGTTCTCCGCAGATGGGCAGTCGCTCGTTGTCCCGTACCAGTCGTAGTCGTTCGACCGGATGACAAAGTACGAGAAAGTCTCGAAAGACGTTTACAAGATTCGAAACGAGGTCGATCATACGTCTCTCTCCTCTCGCCTCAAGATCGAGAGAAACACCTCGTCACGAGCGGAGCGTTCGGAGCTGCACTCGAACGAACCGTCACTGCCCCCGCAGCTGGAGATAGGGAGAATGAGAACCAGGGAGGAAGGGTCGAGACGGCGGATGGTGAGAAATCGAGTAAGAAGGAGAAGAAGAAGAAGGATAAAGGGAAAGAGTTCAAGAGGTTCGGGACTTTCAGTTAAATAGCGAGGGGGAAGTTCTCTCGGATGTATCACTGTCGGGACCCCATCGTGTGTGTGCTTTACAAATGTTGCTGGAGTGCTCTGTTCTAAATCTTATCTTTTCCGATTGTAACGATTATTGATCTTTCTCTCTTCCCTGCTCCCCAGTGATGCTCTGCGCCTCGTCCCGACAGTCTCGTCCCACCACATTCACTGTTGGAGCTCGACTTCGTCGTGATCATCTGGAAGCACACAGATGACTTTTTCAGCGCTTCGCAAACCTATTCAGCTTCGCTTTCCACCGGAGTCCTCGACTTCGGCATCAAGCTCGATCTTCGCTTCGATCCTTTCGGAGCACGATTGACGCAGAGCGCAATGCAGCAGCACATGCAGGGTCGGCCGACGTCACTTGATGGAATTTGATCCAAAAACAGCTCTTTTTCTCGGGAGGGCAAGGTGGTGCTTGATCGCATTTTTGGATGACAGACCCCTCTCCCTCTCCTTCACTTCGACCGACTCCTCAGACCGCTCTCGAACTGACCTCGAATCGTCTCAAGATGGACGAAAAGAATCGACCTTCGAACCTTCGACACCTCGACTCGGAGGAAAGGAGGAATCGTTCATCCAACTCTCTCACTCATGTCAATTCGTCACACGGCTCCAACATGAGTGATCGCAAGAAGCAGAACAAGAAGCTTATGAACCCTCTCTAGTGAGTCCTGGATCTCTCAGACTCGCCCCATGCATTGAGCTGATTCTTCGTTCTTGGTCGATCTCTCACTCTCACTCTCACGCATTCTCAATTGTCGCACCCTCACCCTATTCTCTCGCACTCGCTTTCTTCACTACTCAAGCGGTAAATCGGAAGAAGAGCTTTATCGAGATGTCGACGAATTTGTCGAAAAGACGGGAATGCACGACATTCACGATCTGCTGAAGAAAGCTGCTCTCGTCGCTCAAGATAAGAGCAACTTCGATCGACTCCCTCAGCTCGACGATGAGGAACGTCGTTTCTTGCGAGAAGAGACGGTGAGTCTAGTCGATTCTATGGATCGATTTGGGTTTAGCTCACCTTTCTCTCCGAGCCATTTAGACGCACAAATGGCGACAAACCAAGACACTATACTGTACGTCAATCAATGCTTAGTAGGGTAGGAGAAGAGCAGTGACTGATAAAGCTTTGTTTTCGTTCTCGCTTTTCTTTCTTCGCTCTCGCGTCCACCCTTCCCCACCCTCCTGACTGCTCTCCCTCGTCCTCACAATCTATATCTATCCTCTACACATGAGCAGTCCAGGTCTTCATGGCTTCGATGGCAGCTGTCGTTCAAGGAATGGTAAATTTCTTCCTTTTTTTTTTTTTGTTTCAAGCTCGTTCACTGCCCCCCAGAGCTGACGCTCGCTTCCTGGCTCGCAGGACGAGACAGTAATCAACGGCGCAAACCTCTTCTACCCCTCTCAGTTCGGTGAGTCAAGTTTTGGCTCGATCAGACGAATTTTCCGCTTGGACCGTCTTCCGAACCTTTCCGAGCCTTCGTTAGCTTCTAGCTGATGCAGACCTCGTCGTCGTCGTCGACAGGCATTGGAACCGATTCACAACACGACACACTTCTCGTAGGATTGGTCAATTCGGCACCCTATCTCTGCTCGGCAGTTTTCTCATGCTGGCTCACGTATCCTCTCAATCGGTGGTTGGGTCGACGGGGGGCAATCTTCGTCTCTACTTTCTTTGCTGTGAGTACTGTGTCCTTGTCTCGACCATTCCGTGATCACTGACCCAACCTCACCGTCGTAGGGAATTTGTTGCATTTGGAGCGCGCTCACCAACACCTGGTGGCATCTCTTCATTGCGAGGTTCTTCCTCGGCGTCGGGTAAGCTTATCGTCCTTTTCGTTCTCGCGAAGTACAGTCTAATCAATAGATTCCTTCTTTTGCCAGCATCGGACCTAAATCCGCTACCGTTCCCATTCTAACGTCCGAGATCTCACCCACGTCGATCCGCGGTGCCCTCGTCATGCAGTGGCAGGTGTGGGTAAGGCTCTCTTGTCATGTTTCATGCCTCTTCTCATCTTTCATGCCAAAGAAAAAAGCGAGCTCAACTTTTTGTCTTCCCCTTCCTTCCGAACAGACCGCCTTTGGGATCATGCTCGGAACCGTCTCAAGTCTCATCTTTCAACGGGTACCCGACAAACCTGGAATCACCGGATTGAACTGGAGGTCAGTCGTGCTCTATCGAAACTCCTCGGCAAATTCTGTGGGACACAAGCTGGATCTCGTTCTGACTACAGGCTCATGCTCGGTTCAGCATGTCTTCCTGCCATCATCGTCTGTATACAAGTCTTCTTCACGCCCGAATCGCCGCGATGGTTGATCGGAAGAGGAGAACATCGCAAAGCTTACGATTCCCTCCTTCGACTACGAAGGTCTCCCATTCAAGCTGCTATCGATCTCTACGGTACTGAGACCTCCCTCTTTCTTCTTGTTCCACTACGAGCTGACGCTCGCGTTGGCTCACAGGTATCTCGAAATCCCTCGAGGTCGAAGCAGAAGTCCAAGCAGCGCAACCTCGCAACCGAGTCTCTCAGCTGTTCATGGAGCCGAGGAACCGACGAGCTCTACTCGCTTCAACAATTCTCATGTTCGGTCAACGTGAGCTGAACCTTTGAAGTCGTCGAGGATACAGCGTCGATCGATCGAGAACGAGCTGACTTTTCGTATTCTCGCAGAATTCTGTGGTGTCAACGCTATCGCTTACTACAGGTGAGCCTACCTCGCTGCTCTCTGACTCATCGTCGAACTGATCTTTTACAATGTGTCGCGAGCAGTTCCAACATTTTCCGTAAATTCGCCTTTTCTCAGTTTGCGATTCATCGAGCACCATCGCAGATTCTGATAGCTGACAACGATCTTGAGCGTGCAGGGAACACCGGTGCATCGATCACGAAGTCCCTCTTGGGTAGTTTCGGTTACGGGCTTCTCAAGTACGTCTCCCTCATTCGCCTTTGGTTGAGCCCTCGTGGCTGATCCACTGCTCGTCTAATAGCTGGGTCTTTGCTCTACCCGCCTTGTGCGTCTCTTCTGCTATCCTGTAGTTCTCGCTCGAGCTGACTTCTTCGCCTTTTCAGCCTCACGATCGATACTTTCGGAAGAAGGAGCTTGTTGCTATTCTCGTTCCCCTTCGTACGCCCTCGGATCACTCTCTTCAAAAGGTACGAGGTGGAGTAGCTGATTCAGATTTCGTCGCCTGTTCTCAGCTGTCCCTCACACTTTTCGGAGCTGGATCGGGCTTCTTCATCACTTCGCAACAAGGACAACTAGCTATGGTCGTCACCTTCGTATACCTCTTTACCTGCTTCTACAGTTGTACGTACTGGTTTCTCTCTCGCTCGAATCGGATGATTCGCAAACTGATCGATCGCTTCCTCGCTCCCTCTATTACCGATTCTTCGTATCCTCCTCCCTCACAGCTTCGATGGGCCCTGTTCCTTTCCTCCTCTCGAGTGAATCGTATCCGCTTTCCGTTCGAGAGGTAGGTCACCCGCTCTCTTCCTGCGACAGCTTTCATTTGTCGTTACTGAACCGAACCCCGCTCTCTTGGATATTAGATCGGCATGTCCCTTGCCACGGCTACGACCTGGCTCTTCAATTTCATCAGCGAGTACCATCTCGACTCTCGACTCACCCTGCAATCTGACTGACTAGATACAATCCTTTCTAACAGTCGCCCTCGTCTTCCCCCTCATGCTCGTCGCCCTCAAATCGTACGGAGCGTTCTACTTCTTCGCAGGATGGAACTTCATCCTCTTCTTCCTCGTCCTCATGTTTGTACCCGAGACGAAACAACGC
>Ga0308169_10004602_pt1 | contig 12873 bp, 9 predicted proteins | sample PhyBR1_2_FD_202139 | JGI IMG/M metagenome (GOLD analysis project Ga0308169, IMG submission 202139) | Phyllosphere microbial communities from UC Gill Tract Community Farm, Albany, California, United States - DLSLSB.R1 | ecosystem: Host-associated > Plants > Phyllosphere > Unclassified | place...
GTCGAACAAGACAGCCCTGGCCGTGGCAATGGCTGCTCCGGCCTGAGACAAGCTGCCGCTGCCGCATGTTCCGCGATCGATGGTCAAGCGTCCACCCAGGCTTCGGCCCAGGGAATCTTAAGCGCAACGGATTCTTCAAGTGCCTGATGAACAAAAAACCCGCGTTCTCACTATGAGAGTCGCGGGTTCAGTGGGCTTTCCTGGACTGCTTAAGACCTGTTTTTTGGTGCTCCGGCCGGAATCATATCTCTCTATAAAAAATATGCCATCTAATCGAAAAGTACCATCATAAGTACCAACAAATTGTTGTTCTGGGCCTCTCAAAGTCTCTAAATCTTGTCATTAGACCATCGTTGCTAAGCCAACGGCTCGATAATGCTGGGGCTATTAACGGCTTACTTCGACCCCGTGCGGTGCACTGCATCAACCGTTAGGCTCCGGTGCAGCCGTTTACACGTGTCCGCGCCATGTTTCCGCCATCGAGTTCCCTAGCTGCTTGGTACATCAAGTGCGCTGTGGAAACTATGTACTTGCTTTTAGCGCAACAACGACCGTACACTGAGCGCGGCGAACTTCCGGGTCCGGCGAGTGGAGACGTTGCCAGGAGAACTCATTGACTAATTATGAATTTGCCCAAGCGGCTCACCCACATAGTTGGCTGTTAGTTGCCGACAATCTCTACGAGCAGTCGAAAGCGCTCTATGATCGATTTTCATCTGGAAAAACCACATATCGAGACGGAAGTGGCATTGTTTTAGGTGAATGGCCAAGTAGCAGCCGCTCAACATTTCTCCTTGCCGGGTTTGCGTTAGAAAACGCTATAAAAGCTTTTTTGGTATATGAGCATCCTGAATGGGTTTCTAACGGAGTGCTAGCTCGTTCGCTGAGGTCTCACGAACTCGTCGCATTAGCCAAAAAATCCTCAATCATCCCGTGGCCGCGCCGCGGGCTAGGAATCCTCTCGCGTTTTGAGCACGGTTTGGAGTCTTGGGCGCGATATCCGTGCGCGCTTAACGCCAACGAGACCGATGTTGAGCAGAACTTGTCACCGGCTCTTTGGGCGGGTTACTTGGGTCTAATGCGTGCTTATGGGAAGACGCTCATGGCGCTGCTGCAACAAGATTGGGACGGTCCGCATGGTGTTAGCGGATACTTCGAGTTCCAAGGCAGCTACTTGGGAGCACAACCGGACAACTCATTTAAGCCGAGGTCGGTTCGCAACTAACCCAAGCCAGGCATTCGCTAGAGTCGGTTCTGAGGCGACTGCTGGCATACGGTAAGCGGTCGAGATTGGCCAGAAGCAGGCGCCTAGACCAATGGCGATTCATTTATTTCGTATCCTGTAATAGGAAAATTTTGGAAATCATTGAAAAGTTACGCCCACTACTGCAAACGAAATTTCAGCGAGATTTGTTTGAGGCCGCGTTGGTTTCTGTCCAAGCGGCGCAGAATCCTCTTCGCTTGAATAATTTCTCGACCGCCTTTCGAGAACTAGTACGCGACATTTTTGATTATCTCGCGCCAAACGAGAAAATAAAGCAATGTTCTTGGTACGTTCCCGACCCTACCTCTGCTACCGGAGTAACACGCGCTCACCGGGTATCGTTTGTGATCCACGGCGGCCTTGCACCTCAATTCGCAGAAGAGGAACTGGACATCGACGTCCAAGGCGAGCAAAAGCTGCTTGTAAAAGCGGTAGCTACCCTTAGCAAATTCACGCATGTCACACCGGCGACGTTTAACCTTCCCGTAAACGATGTCGACAAATATGTCAGCCAGGCATGTGAAGCTCTTTATGGCGTTCTTGTGGCAGCGGAAAATGCAAAGCGGGTATTAGTGGGCGCGATTGCAGAACAAATTGAAGAGGAGGTGGTCGCTGCGGTAATTAGCGAAACGATCATGTCAGTCGATGAGATTGCCTCTCATCATTCTATTGACGAGGTCGAGATTGGCGATATTGAGGTTGTCGGAATTGGTGCTAAGGAGATTGAGTTTCTGGTACATGGAAGCATTGAGGTCGAGCTGCAATGGGGATCGAATAGCGATGTTCGCAACGACAACGGCGCGCTAATGGTAGAAAATTTTCCGCTGTCGATGAGGCTTAAAAGCTCTGTGGGCGACCCAAGTAAAGTGGAAGGCGTCGAGGATTCATTATCAGTCGATACATCGGATTGGCATGATGACTACTTGGATCACAATGACGAGCAATCGCCCTAGGAGAATTGGCCTAAAGCGGGACGTCGTCGATTTCTAAGTGTGATTTCCAATTGAAAAAAATGTTACTTTAGGCCGTTGGTTCCGGAAGAGCCGTGCAAAGTAGTGGTCAGTGGCGGCACTAGACAGGCCAATATCTTCCAGATTTTATTATGGGTCAGAATTTAAAACATATTTTGGAGCATTAAGTGTCATCCGCAAAAAATAATTCGCAAAAAAAGATAAATCCTAATGCTAGCAAAAATTTAGTTTTTAATAGCGATTTGTCTGATGAAAAATGCTACCCAAGATTTATCGAAGGCATACAATTTTCTGATTTCCGCCACATAAAAGACTTGACGCTGAGCTTCCATACTCCTGTGAGCGTCATTTCAGGGGCAAATAAATCTGGAAAAACTACTGTCTTGCTTTCGATTGCATGCAGTCATTTCGAATTTAATAAGCGTGATTACACAAATGGTAAGGTTGCGCGACATACGTGGAGCGACGTACTGAAGTTTACTTCTCACGATGTTCAGTTGTCTGATTGGACTTATCACCTTTCCATAAAGAGTGGGTCAAAAAGGGAAACGCGCCGAGGCCAAAGAAAAGCTGCGACGAAAAAATGGAACGGAGTCGGCAAAAAAGAATCGCAAGTTCTAGGTGTGCACGTTGTGTACATTGATCTGGAAAGAATTTTGCCTGCTCGTTACTATTCGTCAGCGCTTCATAAAAAATCCCAGCTAGCATCAGCAACAAACGTATCCGCGAAAAATCAGCTTTTTATTGAGGAGTGCATATCATACATATTCGAGCATGAATATTCCTTAAAAAAAATAGCGAACCACATGGGCGAGGATGTCTTAGGCTTCATCGGTGAGAATAATATGTATTCGAGCTATAACTGTGCATCTGGGGAAGATGTGGTCTCTCGGATATTAATAGACAGCATTGAAGCTCCGTCGAATTCTCTTATACTTATAGATGAGATTGAACTGGGGCTGCATCCTGGCATACAACGCCGATTGATGGATATAATTTTCGAGATATCAAGCCGAGATCAAAAACAGTTTATCGTAACCACACACAGCGCCGCGATCATCTCTAGTGTGCCTGAGAAAGCCAGAATTTTTATTGATCGAAAGGGTACTGAACACGAACCTATTAGTCCTATAAGCATCAATGCAGCATTGTCAAAAATGGATTCACTGCATTACCCGTTGATTGACCTGTTTTGTGAAGATGAGATTGCGGAAAAGATTTGCAACAAGGCACTGCAAAAAATAAACCAAGCAAATATTCCTGGGGTTTCGTCAAAACTTATAAATTTAGTGCGATCCGGGTCTGCGGATATCACATTTTCCAACTTCGAGTCCCGAAAACGGACTTATGATCAAGTAAAGATTAAGAGTGGTCATAGCTGCGTTCTCGATGGCGATATGCGTACTAAACGTAATAAGGGGGGCGAGTTGCTTTATCCGCCTCAGCCAGGACTGAGTTTTCTTCCAGGTAACTTGGCGCCAGAAAAACTGCTCTGTGACCTTTACGAAAAAAAATATAAAAACGGAAATTTGCGATACCATATAAAAAATTCCAATGTCCATTGTCTGCTTGATAAAATGGTAGAGTTTGCGGGATTTCCCACAAAAGACGCCGCGTTTGAAGCTGCATGGGCATGTCTCTTGGATGACGCGACGCTCTCGGCGGAGTTTGAAAATTTTGCCGCATTCTTGGTAGACGAGTGCCGCCGGTACTCCCCAGATTTGTAAGGCTTTAGATTGGCTATTTCCGGTGCGTCCCTTGGAATACATTAGGAATAGCTGCCGCGTGAACTCGGGTGCGGTAGCGGAATAATCTGCTGGCGTCGTCTACGTGAATGGATGCGGGCAAGCTTGTGGCAGAGTGTCTACGAGCCAGTACTGTGTTGTATCCGCGAATACGACGCGTATCCGACTCGATAGACTTGGTTATCCAGTTCGGTTTCGTCTACATCTTCTAAAGCCGGCGGAAAAATTTTCCGATCCGATCGAGAGAAGGGGCAGTCAATTGTTTGGCGAAAAATCGGCGGAAACCGATAGTGGCCCCTAACCAACATAACCGTAACCAAATTTCAGCAATCAATCGACGAAATCTTGGAGGGACAAGGGGGGCAAGTGGGACACATAATATCCATGCGGGTTTGCGGTGTCCCACCTCGTTTTCCGATGGTGGAACAAGGTGGGACAAACCGGCAAAGCGGCGTGGCGCAACGGCGGCGCGGCCCTCGGTCCCACCATGTCCCACCTATATTTATCTTTGGTGGGACAACTAAAACCCGCGTGGTACTGGCTGTCCCACTTGTCCCACGTGTTCCGTCGCTTTTTGGTAGGATTGGTTTGACGTGGAAAGCGGCTACCCATCATTCGGCTTCCCACATCTTGTTTGTGAATACATAGCAGCGTGTAGGACCCATGCCGGGGATGCGCGGCTTTTGGGAAGTCTTTCCGTCCTTGCCGGCTTCGAGCCATCCGGCCTCCAATAGCGTTGCCGTTGCCGTTTTGATGTCAGAGCCTTGGCAAAGGTCGCGCCTGAATGCTTCCGGCAGCACCAAAAATTCACGCTCGCCATTGGCCTTTGGTCGATAAAAGCCGGCACGGTTAATGATGCGTTGCTCGTCGGTAGCCTGAATGTTTTCAAACCGGCTTTGGCCGTGCGCCTCGAAGAATGCACGGACTTGGGACAGAAGGGTTCGTTTCTCCCGGTTGCCGGCGCCGCCGAATGATTCCAGCCAAGCTGCAAAGCACTTGTGCGCCCCCGCCATCGCTTCACCGGTTGCCCAGCCCGTGATGCCATAGTGGGTTGCCAGTTCCCCCGCCATTGCCACCAGAGCAAAGCGTCGGGCCACCCGCAGGACTTGGCCGGCAGCGTCACCGGACACGGCGTCATCAACGAAGCCCTCAATGCCTTTCGCAATCGTGTCCGCCAAGGCCGTGCGGTCGGCCACGATGTGGCGCAGCCAGGCCAGCCCCGCTGTGCCGTGATACTTGATCGCAGCGTCCTTAACGGCCAGCGCCAGCGCTGCCGGCGTCGGTTGGTCGTGCAGCGCTTCGAACACGCCCATGCCTTGCCCCGCATCGGCGTCAATGTCAGCCAAGCGGATTTCCTGTCCCGCGTTCGCCTTGCGCCCAGCACGCGCCATCAGGGCGGTGAGCGATTCTTCACCAGCAGATAAGAACAGCAGCCGCCAGCGCGCCGATTGGCGAGCCGCACCAGTACGTGATGCCCGTGCCTTACCTTGGCCGTTCGCCAGCAGGTAGGCCGCTTCACCGGCTTCCTTCGGGTCGATCTGGCTTAACTCGTCCAGGATCAGCAATCCATCATTGTGCAGCGCCGCCAGCCCTTCCAGACCATTGGCAGTTGCGCGCCAAAGTCGTGGGTAGGCATTCGGATCGCCCCACACCGAAGCGGCCACTTTAAGCGCCGTGGTCTTGCCAGAAGACGAACCACCGCGCAGGTGAAAGCCACCCGAGTCTTCGCCGGCCACGTCAGCAAGCGGACCGGCAAACGCAGCAGATATGGCGAACACCAGGCGCGTATTGCCTGCCGAGAGTCCCGCTACTGATGCCCGCCATTCGTCCAAGGTGCCGCCCAAGGACAGCGCTGGGTCGATGGCGTGGGCGTTCTGGAAGACCACGATTTCGTCCTGTTGGCCGACGGACTCCGAAGGAGTCACATACACTGCACCATGCCAGCCCAGCCGCTCCACGCAACGCGCCCGGTTATCGACCGGCCACACCTGCACGTATGAAGCGAGCAAATCACGCTGCGCTTTGCCCGGTGCAATGGACAAGCCCCCACGCGCCAGCTCGCGGCGCATGTCCGTGCCGTCGCTTTGCAGCAGGTCCATTGGCATAGCCCATTGATGCCGCCTCCCGTCATCGTCACGCCATTCCAGCAGCCGGCCCCACTCGTTGCCGTTGGCGTCGCGCGTCCTTGCCACCACGTCAAGCCGTGAGCAAATCCAGCTTTCCGGTCTTTCGTTGCCTTCCTTATCGGTGCCAATGAAGTAGACACCATGGCTTGAAACGTCGAACCTTCCGCCACCATAGCTATGAGTCACAGAATCGGGGTGCAGGCGTTTTGCCTTCGGCTTGGGTGCTGGTGTAGCTTGTTCGGCTTCGTCGCCTTGTGGCGCTTCCTGTTTAGCATCAGACCCATTCAATACCGCTTCGATTGCTGCCCGCACTTTGTCCACCCCCATCTTCGCGACCATATCGTTTATGTCGGTTTCGTTTGTCGCCCGGTCGTTGCCGAACCTTGGGACCAGCAGCCGGCCATTGACCATATTGGCGGCCTGTGTGGCATGGTGGTCGGGTATTCCAGTGTCCTTGACTAGATCGGCTACCAGAACCAGAGTCGCGGTTGCGTAGCGCTTGCGCATCGCTTTCGCTACCGTGATCAGGTTGTTGCAGGACAGCGCCGCAACGCAGGCGTGGCCGCAAGCCTCGTTGACTGACAGCATGGTTGCCACGCCTTCGCCGATGAACAGCACCAGATCGGGGCTATCCTCCGGTAGTGGTTGAGCGGGCCAATAGCCGCCAGCCTTTGCCCCGCCGAAGATAGCCGCTTTGCGCCCGTCGCCGTCGATCAGCTCGCACGTGGTCATTGCGTCACCGACGAACACGGGAGCGATCAGCACGTCGCCAGTCAATTGCTCGCCACTCGACTTTGGCGCGTAGCCAAGAATCGAAGTGACGATAGATGCTTCAAGCTGGCGCAGATTGTCCACTGGCGCCACTGCCTTGCGTACCAGGTAGGGATTGTCGGCGCTCGCCGGTTTGCCGGTTTCCCACAGCGCTGCCGCGTTCTTTGCGGCTTTCGCGCGGCGTTCTGCTTCCTCACGCTGGCTGATAAGGCGCATGGCTTCGACCTTGGCCCGATTGGCTTCTTCCTCCGCTGGGCTGAGCGTGCGCCCCATGTTCGCGCGCCACGGCATGTTCAGGCCCGTCCGGTGATCACCGATCACGCCGGCTGGGACAGCGCCGTCGTGCAGTACGTACCATCCGGCGTCGTCCTTCGGTTTGCCATTACTGGAAAAGCGGTGCAGCTTACCGTCAGCTTTAATCACGTCTGGCAGAGTCAGGCCTGCTTCTACGATGGCGTCCCGGAACTGCGATACCAGGTCGAGCAATTGGCCGCACTGGTTCGTTGAATTAGTCCCCACCATGGCCCTCCGTTTGTTCGGAATCCTGTTCCAGCAGATAGACGCACGCGCGGTGAATTACGCCGCTTTCGGTTTGCTCGGCACGCATTATGGTTTTGATGCGGCTACCTTCCCGGCGCAATTCATGAATACGCGCCCTAGGGTCGTAGCAATCGAGAAAGCGCGAACCCTCGAACGTGGTAACGCTGCCCAGATTTTTAATTGCCGTCAGCAATCGCTGGCGCTGGGTATAGGTATCGTTACCGGGCAGTGCGGTCAGAATCGCGGCGAGCTGACCGACGCGGTTAGAATTGGCAGAGGCGCTCATTATTTTGCGCTCCCCGATTGGCGTTCGATGAATGCCTCTACCTCATCGGCGTTCCATACCGTAACGGAATCGCCGAGTTTGAAAGGCTTGGGAAAGCGGCCCTCGCGGACCCAGCGCCATACAGTCGTCGGGCTGACTGGAAGTTTGCCGGGCTTGCCCTTTGTAGTTGCAAGCTCGGCGATGCGGATAACACGTTGCGACATGAAACACCCCCTGAAAATGTTCCGCAACACGGTGCGGTACGGGGTGAATCATTATTGAGTCATCGTAAGTCGAATAGCAGGGTCGGTTAGCAAAACAGGCCCTGCTATTCGTGTCATAGGGGTGGGTCAGTTGAAACGGAAAAAGGGTGGGTTAGTTTTGAACACCTTTTTTAATCAATGACTTACGCGGTGGTTGGGTTAGGTCGGGGTCCGAGGCGCGCCACCCTTCCGGTTCCAGTTGGTGACGGTGCAAATTCGCTCTTTTGCTTCATTGCTTAATGCGCTGTACCTCGGGTGCTCATCAAGATATTTTCGGAGGGCCGTCCGAATGGCCTTTCCTGAATCGCGCGGATCGCCGTCTTTAGTAACCGCGTGCCATGCGTCATTCGCTGCCCGCAATTCTTCTGGCGACATTGGATGCTCGGCGTCCATATACGTGGGCGCCGCCAATAAATGCACAACAGGCTTTTGCAATTCAATGTACGGAGTGCTTTCCATTTCGCTTTTCGATGCTTTATTTGCTGCGTGAATTACCAAGGATCGATAAGAGGGAATGTTTTTTCCCTTAACCCATTTCAAAAATGCGGCCTGAGTAATGCGGGTTTTGTGCGGGATGATTTTTTCTGGATCGGGAGTGTCGGGAAAAGAGACTTCTTTTTCCCAATCGCCGTTGTGATCATTGTGCAGCTCGACAGCTCGCGAAAACGGTAACGTTCCGGAGCAGACCGCTTCAAGAATTGCACGCTGGCAAATCATGGCCTTCCGATGCTGTTCTGAATGAACCAAGCTTTTTATTTCGGTAATTCGTGAGCCAGGATGCTCGTATGGATCGATAGCCGCCCAGAGCATCGCTGCCTCTTCGATAGTCCAGATTTCAACGTTCAGCCAATCTTTCAGGTTAGGTAAATCGTCAGGAGTCACAATGTCCTCATCATATTTGGAGTCAAAGCGATAACGGCCAAAAATGGTTAGACTTGCACATGATGCATGTGTAACCACTGAGCCTATGCTGTCCCGCAAAGCGGTATCACGTCCGCTCCCGTCCGCAGTTTGTCCAGATAGTCCCCCCACTGCTGCATCATTTCTCGCCGCGCCGGCAGGTGCGCGGTTCGGTTGTAGGCCCGTCCATTAGGGTCGCGGACGGCGTGCGCGAGCTGGTGCTCGATGAGGTCAACCCGTACGCCCAGCACTTCATCCAAGATCGTGCGCGCCATCGCCCGGAATCCGTGGGCCGTCATCATGTCTTTGCTGTAGCCCATCGAACGAAGCGCCGCGTTGACGGTGTTTTCGCTCATGCAGCGGTCGTTAGTGCGGATGCTGGGGAACACGTATTTGCCATGCCCGGTCAGCGGATGCAACGAGCGCAGCACGTCAAGCGTTTGGCGGGAAAGCGGCACGATGTGGTCGAGACCCATCTTCATCTTTGCGCCAGGGATGCGCCATTCAGCGGCGTCTAGGTCGAACTCGGTCCACTCGGCGGCACGCAGCTCACCAGGACGGACGAACAACAGCGGCGACAGCTTCAAAGCCGCGCAGGCGTACGGATGGCCGCTATAGGTGTAGATTGCCCGCAGCAGTGCTCCGACCTCTGCCGGCTCCGTGATCGAGGCGTAATGAGTCTTCGGTACGGCGGAAAGTGCGCCGCGCAAGTCTGCCGTTACGTCACGCTCAGCCAAGCCGCTCGCAATCGCGAACCGGAACACCTGCCCGCACAGCTGCTTGATCTTGTGCGCCGACTCCACAGCGCCGCGCGCCTCGATCTTTTGGAGCATCGCCAGCACATCACGCGGTCCGATGGATGCGATGGGCAAAGCACCGATGATAGGAAACACGTTCCGTTCAAACCAAGCCATGTTTTTTTCAATCGTGCTTGCAGCGCGGTCGGATGCCACCTTTTTCAGATAGGTGCGGGCCACGCTTTCGAAGTCGTTCGATGCCGCCAGCATCTTTGCGGCGCGATCTTCACGCTTCGCCTGCATGGGGTCGATACCGGCTTTCACCAACTTGCGCGCGTCGTCCCGCAACTGGCGGGCCTCGGCCAGCGTGACAGTTGGATAGACGCCCAGCGCCAGCAATCGCTGCTTTCCGCCGAAACGGTAGCTCATGCGCCAGTATTTGCCGGCTTCCTTGACGTGCAGGTACAGCGCCAAGCTGTCTGCGTACTTGTCGCCGGCAGGCTTCCCAGAGTGCTTGACCTGTCGAACGAAGGTATCTGTGAGCGCCATGTTGGTACCTATCCGTTGGTGTTTTTGTAGGTACCGACAAAAGTACCATCAAAAACATGGGTTGTGGTAGCTTTTGATGGCACAGTGCAGCACAACAAAAAACCCGCGCTCTCTATGAGATTCGCGGGTTTCGGTATGGGATGGTATGTGTTGCTACAAGGTATTGGTGCCTCCGGCCGGAATCGAACCGGCACGCCTTTCGGCGCTTGATTTTGAGTCAAGTGCGTCTACCAATTCCGCCACAGAGGCTGCAAGCGCAGGCGCGCATCTTAGCACATGGGATGCCAAAAAGACCAGTGCCCGTGCGCGCCGTTCAGGCGTATGATCTCGCCTACCTCGAGAAACGGCCGCCGGCAGTGCGGTGCGCATGATGAAGAATAAGAAGATACGCGAAATCATCCTCGGCAAGGCGCTCGACCCGATGCAGAGCGAGACCCGCCACTCGATGGCGCTGGTCGCCTTCCTGGCCTGGGTCGGATTGGGTGCGGACGGCCTGTCCTCGTCCGCCTACGGTCCCGAAGAGACCTTCCGTGCGCTGGGCGCCCATACCCACCTCGGCCTCTACCTGGCGGTGGCCACCGCGGTCACCGTCTTCGTCATCGCGCTCGCCTACAACCAGGTGATCGAGCTGTTCCCGACCGGGGGCGGGGGCTACCGCGTCGCCACCAAGCTGGTCGGGCCTTATCTCGGCCTGGTCTCGGGCTGCGCGCTGGTCCTCGACTACGTGCTGACCATCGCGATCTCGATCGCGTCCGGGGTCGACGCGCTGGCGTCCTTCCTGCCGCTCGGCTTCCAGGACTATAAATTGTGGGCCGAGGCCTTCTTCATCGGGCTGCTGATCGTGATGAACCTGCGCGGCCTGAAGGAGGCGATCCAGATCCTGCTGCCGATCTTCCTCGGCTTCGTCGCCACCCACCTGGTGCTGATCGTGTACGGCATCGTCGCGCACGCGTCGCACTTGCCGGCGCTGGTGCCGAACACCCTGGGCGAGACCCGCGAACTGGCGGGCAGCATCGGCTGGGCCGGCGTGGCCGGCATGCTGCTGCTGGCGTATTCGCAGGGCGGCGGTACCTATACGGGCCTGGAGGCGGTGTCGAACAACGTCAACCTGCTGGCCGAGCCGCGCGTGCGTACCGGGAAGATCACGATGTTCTACATGGCGGTGTCGCTGGCCTTGACCGCCGGCGGCATCATCCTGCTCTACCTGCTGTGGGAGGCGCAGCCGGTGGCGGGCGAAACCCTGAACGCCACCACCTTCCGCCGCATCATCGGCAGCATGGGCATGCACAGCGAGATGCTGAACCACGTGGTGCTGGCCGTGGTGCTGGCCTTCGAGGCCGGGCTGCTGTTCGTCGCCGCGAATACCGGCTTCCTGGGCGGCCCCTCGGTGCTGTCGAACATGGCGTCGGACTCCTGGGTGCCGCACCAGTTCCGCTACCTGTCGACCCGCCTGGTGAAGGAGAACGGCATCCTGGTGATGGGCATCGCCGCGCTGGCGATCCTGTTCTGGACCGGCGGCCGGGTCGCCTTGCTGGTGGTGCTGTATTCGCTGTCGGTGTTCCTGACCTTCGCGATTTCGCTGTTCGGCCTGTGCCTGTACTGGTGGCGCCACCGCAAGGACACGGAAAACGTACGCTGGGTGCGGCGCTTCCTGTTGTCCCTTGGCGGTTTCGTGATTTGCGCCGGCATTCTGGCGATCCTGCTGGTCGAGCGTTTTACGCAAGGGGGCTGGGCCACGGTCCTGATCATCGCCGCGATCGCCGGCCTGTGCGTCGTCATCCGCAACCACTACCGCGAGACCAAGCGTGCGATCAGCTCGGTCGACCAGGTGTTCGCGGACCAGCCCTTCGGACCCGAGAAGGGGTCGGTCGAGCCGGATCCGGAAGCGCAGACGGCGGTCTTCATCGTCGGTAACTCGCGCGGCGGCGGCCTGCATGCGCTGCTGTGGGTGCTGCGCATGTTCCCGGGCCACTTCAAGAATTTCCTGTTCGTGAACGCGCGCACGGTCGACGCCCATGCCTACGGCGGCGAGGGCGCGCTCGAAAAGATGCGGGAGGATGCGGCGAAGACGCTGGGATACTTCGTCGATTTCTGCCAGAGCCACGGGATGGCGTCGGTGTCCTATATCGGCTTCGGCACCGACGCGGTGGATGAGATCACGCGCATGTGCGAGCAGATCAATCGCGAGTACCCGAATACGATCTTCTTCACCAGCAAGCTGATCTTCGCACGGGACAACTGGTTCACCCGGCTGCTGCACAACCAGGCGGCGCTCGCCGTCCAGCGCCGCCTGCACCTCGAGGGATTACAGATGGTGATCCTGCCGATGAAAGTCTAGAGCGCTTCAAAAAACCTCAGGGCGGCGTTGCATCCGTCTCGCCGTACTGGCGTACTGTCTTCGACGGTGCGCCTTGCCCTGAGAATTTTGTGAAGCACTTTTTTCAGCGCGCCATCTGCTGGCGCAGCGCACGCAGCGCCGGCACCGGCCCCGTGACCTCGAGCGCATGCGCGCGCACGGTCACGGCGATTTCCTTGCCGCCGCGCGCACGGTAACGCACGGCGCCGGGAACGCGTTCGGCCGGCGCATAGCCGAGCCGGCCCAGCGCATCGTCCACCGTGCAGACCAGGTGGCAGGCCTCGAAGCGGGTCGTGACCTCGAAGCGGCCCGGCATCATGGCCAGCATCGGCAGCAGGCCGCCGGCGAGGATCGGCAGCACGATATAGGCCAGCGGCGCGCCCGGA
>Ga0308169_10004606_pt1 | contig 12862 bp, 9 predicted proteins | sample PhyBR1_2_FD_202139 | JGI IMG/M metagenome (GOLD analysis project Ga0308169, IMG submission 202139) | Phyllosphere microbial communities from UC Gill Tract Community Farm, Albany, California, United States - DLSLSB.R1 | ecosystem: Host-associated > Plants > Phyllosphere > Unclassified | place...
TCGAGACGATGGCGCCCGAGCATCACGACCGCGTCCTCGCCGTCACCAGCCATCTGCCGCATCTGATCGCCTACACGATCGTCGGCACCGCGGGCGATCTGGAGGAGGTGACGCAGTCGGAGGTCATCAAATACTCCGCCGGTGGTTTCCGCGATTTCACGCGCATCGCGGCGTCGGACCCGACGATGTGGCGCGACATCTTCCTCAACAACCGCGAGGCGGTGCTGGAAATGCTCCAACGCTTTTCCGAGGATCTGAGCCATCTGCAGCGGGCGATCCGCTGGGGGGATGGAGATGCTTTGTTCGACTTGTTCACGCGGACTCGGGCGATTCGGCGGAGTATCGTCGAGCAGGGTCAGGACGACGACGTCCAGGATTTCGGGCGTACGCACGGGTAAGGGCGCTCCACTTACCTGAACACCACCCCGGCGCAGGCCGGGGCCCAATTGGGTAGGCTCGAGTTACCGCGAGCAACGCACATTAAAAACGTCCCCCAATTGGGCCCCGGCCTTCGCCGGGGTGGTGGACTGCTGGGGTTGCCTCCCCCGACGTTAATCCAGCGCGTTCATCGCCGCGTGAACCCGCTGCTCCGCCACCTCGCGCGGCAGGCCAGGCGGCACCACCTCGCCGAACCGGAAGGTGATCACCCCCGGTAGCTTCGGCCCCTTTTTCGGCCACACCAGCCCGCTGTCGCATGCGATCGGCACCGTCGGCATCTTCAGCGCACGATACAGCCCGGCAAACCCAGGCTTCAGCGGCGGATGCTCGCCCGGCGACACTCGCGTCCCTTCCGGAAAAATGAGTATCGAGCGTCCGGTAGCCTTCGCCGCGGTCGCCTCGCGCATCATGTTCCGCATTGCCTTCGCCGACGCCTCGCGGTCGACGACGATCGCGCCGTAACGCCGCGCTGCCCAACCCCAGGCCGGAATGTCCGCCAGTTCGCGCTTGAGAACGATCGCCGGGCCGTCGAGCAACGCCTGCAACTCCAGCGTCTCGAACATCGCCTGGTGCTTGCACGCATAGAACGCCGGCCCGGTCGGTCGCGTCCCTTCCACGCGAATATGCACGCCGAGGATCGCGCGCGCGCACCAGCGGTGAAAGCGCGTCCAGATCGTCGAATGCACAATTACCGCGCGCGAGCCGAACAGCGCCGAGATCGGCACCGTCACCACGATCGGCACCGAGATCGTGTAGAAAACGAGCATGAACGCCCAGTTACGCAGCCAGATCATCCGCCATATCCAATCCACAACGCGATCCGGCGAAGGATCAACTTGTTATATTCGTTGACCAAGGTCCCGAGCCGCGGCGTGCCCGGCACACCGTCGCCGAGGATCACGACATTCTTGTCGAGCGCCGCCGCAAGCTCCATCCGCGCGCGCGCGACGTGCCAGTCCGACGTCACCAGCCGCACCGAGCGGTATTTGTGCACGCGCACCCACTGCGCGGTCTCCTCGGCGTTCGAGCGCGTATCGACCGCATCGGCGCCGAGATCGATGCAGCACGCGAATAACGCGGGCGCCGTCCGATACTCCAATGCGAGGTCGATCGGTCGCACCCCAGGCGCGACGCCCGTCACCAGCATACGCTTCGCCTGGTGATCGCGGAGCAATGCGATGCCGCGATCGATCCGCCCTGCCCCGCCGGTCGGTACGACGATCGCATCCGACGTGAAGCCGTCGAGCGGCTTGGGCAGCAACAGCATGAACACCGCGAACCCGAATGCCCAGGCCAGACCCAGGATGCCGAGGAACCGGACGATCACAGGATATGCCTCAGCGCGCGAACGATCGTCACGCGCGCAGCGAGCGTGGCGAGCACGACGAACGCGATCGGCAGCATCGCAAGCGCCACCCAGTCGACCCCGCCGAGCGTGACGCCGCCGAGCAGTTCGGACCCGAGCCCGTGCAGCCGGATGCCGATGAACGCCACCACCAGCAACGCCGCGACGCCACCGCCGACGCCACCGATCGTCGCATCGAGCGCGATCCGCCGCTGGAACAGCCGCGCGACCTGAAGATCGGTGGAGCCGAGCATGTGCATCACCGCGATCGTCGCACGGTGCGTTTCGAGCCCCGCACGCGCGGCGAGCACGACGACCGCGGCGGTTGCGCTCGCCATCAGCAGCACGAGTGCGAGGGCCAGCAGCGTCAGCGCGCGCATCACGTCGTTGACCGGCGACATCCAGCTTTCGTGGCGGTCGGCGCGGACGATCGGGCTCAGACGGCGCACCGCGGTGGCAACGCCTGCGGCGGCGGCTTCGTCGTGGTCGGCGAGGTCGACGTCGATCATCGCGGGCACGGGCAATTGCGGGTCGGCGCCATCGGACCCGAGCCAGGGTTGCAGCAGCCGGGTAAGCTCGGCGCGATCGACCGGTGTCGCGGTCGCGACCGCCGGCATTGCCCTGAGCGCAACGAGCACGCGCGCGGCAACCGCATCACGTCGCACCGGATCGCCATCGACGACCTGCACCGTCAACCGCCCCGCGAGCTGCCGATCGAGCAACCGCGCCGCGCCCGCCGTCGCCAGTCCCAAGGCGGCGGCGAGCATCGTCAGGAACAGCATGATCGCCATCACCCAGGTCATCGCGCGCAGGCCACCGGCTTCGTCGAGCACGCGGCGTTCGGCCGACGACCGGGCTTTGGTGGCGCGACTCATCATTCGGGCCGCGTCGGTGGATAACGGAGCGAGCCGGTCGGATCGAGCAGCCGTCCGCGATCGAGCCGCATCATCTGCGCGCCCGGTATCCGCCCGAGCAGATGGAAGTCGTGCGTCGCGACCACCACGGTCGTCCCCAGCTTGTTGAGCGATTCGAACAGATGCAGCAGCCGCTCGGCCATGTCGGGATCGACGTTGCCGGTCGGCTCGTCCGCGACCAGGATCTCAGGCCGACCGATGACGGCACGCGCGATCGCCACGCGCTGTTGCTCCCCGCCCGACAGCGTCGCCGGGCGCGCATCGGCGCGGTCCGCGAGGCCCACCCAGGCGAGCATCTCGCGCACCGGTTGCTCGATATCCGCCTCGGGCATGCCGGCGACGCGCAACGGCAGCGCTATATTGTCCCAGGTCGACAGATGCGGGACGAGCCGGAAATCCTGGAACACCACGCCGATCCGCCGCCGAAATCCCGGCAGCCGGTCGCGCGACAACACCACCGCATCCTCGCCGAACAGCCGGATCACGCCGCGCGTCGGCCGCTGCGCGAGATACAGCAGCTTGAGCAGCGAGGTCTTTCCCGCGCCGCTCGCGCCGGTCAGGAAATAGAACGCACCGCTGCGCAGCGTGAAGCTGAGGTCGGACAGCGTCTCCGGCCCTGCGTCCGGGCCCGTACCGTAGCGGAGCCCGACATTCTCGAATTGGACGATATTCGCCATGACGTGGTTGCGCCCGCTCTCGCCCGCTTGATGCCCGTGCCAATGCCCGTATCGGCGCTTTCGCATGAAAGCGCGCGCCGCTTCAAGCTTGCCACATATGCGGGCCACGTGCTTATTCGGCGCAAGACCGGTCGCGCTCCAGCGGCCGCTGGTGAAGCGCATCCATGATCCTCCAATGTCCCGAGTGCAGCACGCGCTATCTGGTCCCCGACAGCGCGATCGGAACCGAGGGGCGCACCGTGCGCTGCGCCAACTGCAAGCATAGCTGGTTCCAGGCCCCCGCACAGGACGTCGAGGACGCGCTGGAGATCCCTGAGCCGACGCCGCTTGCCCCCGCGCCGCCGCCACTCGCCTCACTGGCGCGCGCGCCGATTGCGGAGCCGACCGAACGGTTTGCGCCCTTCGTGCCCGCTGCGCCGCCTTTCGTCCCGGCTGCGCCCATCGCGCCGGAGCCGGCCGTCGTCCCGACGTTCGTGGCACCGACGTTTCCGCCGGTTGCCGAGCAGGCCCCGTTTCGTCCGCGCAGCAACACGACGCGGCGCTGGACGATCATCGCGGTGCTTGCCGGGTTGCTGATGCTGATCGCCGCGGGTGCGATCGTGTATCTCGGTGCGCCGGGCGTCGCGGCCAAGCTCGGTCTCGGGACCGGCAGCGACGAGACGCCGCTGCGGCTGCGCGACAATCCGATCGAGCGACGCGAACTCGACAACGGCTCGGAACTGTTCGCGGTCAGCGGCCAGGTGACCAACCCGTCGAACCAGCGCCAGCGCGTGCCTGACATCCGTGCCGAACTTCGCGATGCGCAGGGCCGGCTGGTCTATAGCTGGACGATCACCCCGCAGCAGCGCACGCTGGCACCGGGTGGTGCGATCGACTTCAACTCCGCGACGCTGAACGTGCCGGCGAACTCGAAGCGTCTCGAACTGAGCTTTGCGGGCGAGGCGACCCGCTAGGACTGCCGTACCCGCTAAGACCGCTGCAAACGCCGGCTCACGATCCAGAACCGCGCGCCGTGCAACAGCGCGGCGGTCAGCATCCCCAGCCCCGACGCGTAGACGAGCGCCATCGGCCCCACCCCGGCGTGGACCATCCACCAGCCTGCGCCGCCGGTGACGATGAAATACGCGACGATGCTGTTCACCCCCGCGACCACCTGATCGCCCAGCGAGCGGAGTGCGTAGACCAGCACCACCTGCGCGCCGTCGAACAGGATGAACGGCGCCCATACCGGCAGCATCGCCAGCGCGACGGCGTGCGTCGCGGCATCGGCCGGAAACGCCGCGACGATCGGCCCGCGCGCGACGATCAACACGATCCCGCACACCCCCAGCGCGAGCATCGACAGCCCGGTGGCGATCAGCGCGCGCGAGATACCGGCCTTGGGATCCCCCTCGCCCACCGCATTGCCGACGCGGACACCGCAGGCCGACCCAAGCCCGAGCGCCAACCCGAACGTGACGTTGTGCACCGAGAAGACGATCTGGAACGCATGCGCGACGTCGTCGCCGAACTGCGTCGACAGTGCGATCAGGATCGAGAAGCCGGCCAGCTCGAGCCCCGACGCAACCGCGGGCACGATCCCGAACACCGCCAGCGCGGCGATTCCCGCCGGCACGTCGCGCCATGCGGCCCGATCGAGTCGTCGGACGCCGCGTTCCTTCGCGCGCGGCAGGGTCAGCGCGGCGGCAATCATCCCGACCGCGCCGAGTCCCGACGCGATCGCGGTGGCGGTCGCCGCCCCGACCGCGCCCATCGCCGGCAACCCGAGATGACCGCCCGACATCGCCCAGGCTAGCACCGCGTTGAGCGGCAGGATCGACAGGTTGACCACCGCGACGCGGCGCGGTCGGCTGACGCCCTCTAGGAAGAAGCTGGCGGCGACGATCATCAGCTGCGGCGGATAGGTGAACGCCATCACCCGCACGACCCGCCCGGCAGGCTCGACCAGCGCGGGCGCGACGCCGATTCCTGCGAGCATGGCGTCGGCGAACACGAACATCACGCTGCCGACGACCAGCCCGAGCAGCAGCCCCAGCACCAGTCCTTCGCGGAGCACCTGCCCGGTCCGCGGCAGGTCCCCCGCCCCGTCGGCACGCGCGGTATGGACGAGCACACCCGACAGCCACGCAAGCCCGGTGACGATCGCGATGAACGTCAGCGATCGGCTCGCGCCCAGCGCCGCCACCTCGTGCGCGCCGACCAGCCCGACGACGATCACATCGGTGACGTGCAGGATCGTCCAGTTGAGGCTGGTCAGCATCACCGGCCACGCCAGCGCAAGGATACGCCGCGTTTCGCTTCGGGTATCGGTCGAGAAGGGTCGGAGCATCATTTGCGGTACCGGACCGACGCTTTTTCGCAAAGGCCGTTGCGTAGCGTTCAAACCCTTGCTAGTGGCGCTCGCCTACCAGATGCCGGGTTCGCCCGGCGATGTTTCATGGGCGGCCATGGCGGAACTGGTAGACGCGCAACGTTGAGGTCGTTGTGGGCGAAAGCCCGTGGAAGTTCGAGTCTTCTTGGCCGCACCATTTTCCCCAATAGAGTAAATACCCCCCTTCGAGGGTCCCCCCTGCCACGCTTGCGCGTTGGCGCGCGTGGAGGAATTTGCATGAGTTCGATCGACGACACGATCATCGACACGCCCGAGGGCCCGATGACGTTTGCGCAGTGGAAAAAGAAGAACCCGGTCCAGCTGCCCTCGCGCCGGACCAAGGGGAAGAAACTGCCCAACAAGGTCAAGCTGACCACCGACGAAAAATAGCGGTCGCCCCCTCCGCTCGCGGGAAGGGTTAGGGGAGGGGCTGGACGATCGTAGGCCGAGACGTTTGCGGTCACGCCCGCCCCCGCCCCCGCCCGCAACCGGGAGGGGAGAAGTCAGTGCTTTTCCGCCGACCCCGCCCCCTGCCGCGCGCGGATCATCCGCGCCTGGAACTTCACGCGCTGCCAGAATGTCGCGTCGTCGAGCCGCCATTGCCGGATCGCCTGCGTCGCCAGCGTCTCGATCAGCGCCTCGCTCGTCGCCGCGTCCTGCGCCGCGAACGCCCGCGCGAGATCCTCGACGCACGGACCATGATCGGTGAAGTCGCGCGGCACCGGCATCGGGGTGGGCTGGCTCTGCATCGGCATATACGTCTCTCCCTGTGATTATCCCCGCCCGCCGAACAGCGCGCGCGTGGCGCCACCGATCGTCGTTTGGTCGAATTTCAGTCGCATCGTCACGTACGGGCCCTGCCGCGTGTAGCGGTCGTCCTCGAAATCGCGGTCGCGGTAGCCGGACACGTTGTAGCCGGCGCTGATCCACGTGTTCTGCGCAGGCGACACGCCGACCGACGGCCCGCCGCTCCACGACCAGGCGCCACGCGCCCACGCATGCTGGACCGATCCGCTCACGCCGATGTCGAACCGCGTGCCGACATCCTGGCGCAACTCGAACCCGGTGACGTCGATATACCCGTCATAGCGATCGTCGGCGAAGCGCCCGGCGACGTATTTCGCGCCGTAATACAGCGTCGCCTCGGTCCCGTGGCCGAGCCCCTCGGGGCCGGTGCGATAGTTCACGGCGAGGTTGTTGATGATCCGCGACGTCACCTGATCGCCGGCGCCATAGGCGGGTACGCCGAGCGCGTTGGTGTCGGTGAACCCCGCATCCGCGCTCTCGTGCCGCAATTCGAGCCGTTCGAGCACCGACCAGCGGCTGTCGAGTGGCCGGAAGGCGAGCGCGAGGTCGGCCGTGGCAAAGGTCGCGACCGCGCCGGTCTTGTCCTTGATCGTGTAGGCCTTGATGCTCGATGCGAGCGTCTTGCCCTGCCCCAGCGTGCGGAGGAAATTGGTCGTGATCCCCCAGCGATCGCCGCTGTCGGCGTTGCGGTATTCGAGCCGCCCGTTCCACGACCAATGCGCCTGGCGATAGGTCGCGCCCAAGGTGGCCGCCGCATAATCGCCGTTGGTCTGGTCCTGCCCGACATAGCCACCCGAGGTGACCGGCTGGAACGCATTGACCACCGCGCCCGTCGGGATCTCGCCCTTGAGCGTGTTGCTCGCATCGAGCGTGCCGTCGACGGTCCAGTTCTTGCCGAGCGGTACCGACTGGCTGAGCCCGTATTGCGCGTACGTCCTCGCGCCGTTCTCGCCGATCGCCTGCTGGTTCAGCGTGCTCATCAGCTTGGCACCGGTCCACGGCGCGACGTCGACGCCGAACTGCTTGGTATGCGCGACATAACCGTCGCCGTTCGCGATCTCGTACCCGCCGATCAGGCGGATGCCGGTCTTGATCCGGTAGGCGAGCTGGATCTGGTGACGAACCGGGAAGTCGACGCTGTCGCTGTCGCCGCCGGGCGCGAACTGCGTCTGGCCGCTGACCGTCACCTTGTCGCCGAACAGTGCCTGCGTGCCGCCCACCGTCAGCAGTCGGCTGTCGCGGTTCTTGCCGTCCATGCCGCGATCCGACGCGAACTGGCCACCGACGAAGATCGTGCCGGTATCGCGCCGATATTCGAGACGCGCTTCGCCGGCGGCGCGCGTGCCGGGACTGCTCAATTGCTGCTGGTACCACGCGATCCCGGTCATGCTCAGCCGGTCGGTCAGTCGCAGCCGGCCATCGAGCCCGAACTTGCGCGTGCCCGCTTCGACGAGGTTCTGCTGGCCGACGCCGAATGCGGTATCCTGCTGGCGCGCATAGGCGAGCAGATCGAGCTTGGTGCCGTGATGATCCACCTCGGCAAGATAGGCGAGCCCACGGCCCGGTCCGCCGCGGCCCCCCTTGGCGATCTCGCCGCGCAGCTCGGTGGCGGCATCGACGCGCGCCTTGATATCGGCGCCCAGCACGGTCGCCTTGCCGACCGTCTCGTCACGGATGACGGCGGCACCGACCTCGACCCGACCGTTCGCGAGCTTGGTCGCGACGCGCGCGGCCGCCGCCAGCTTTGCCGACCGGCCGCCCTCGACCTCATAGTCCGCGACGATGAAGATCGGATTCAGGCTCGGATCCCGGCTCAGGATCGGTTGGCGGAAACGGACCGTGCCCATCGCCGTGTCGATGTCGTAATCGATGTGGCGCGTGAGCTCGGTGCTCGCGACGATCAGTTCCGACCGGAAGCGATCGCGCGTTTCCAGCCGCAATTTGTCGCTGTTCGGGACAATGTTGCGCCCCGACAGGCGGTACGGACCGCTCAACCCGTTGCCCTGGATCTCGTCGCGCGAATACAGCGTATCGGTATGCGCCGCGAACCCGGTCGCGCGCACGCGCTTGCCTTCGTACGCGGTCTTGATGCCGTTGAGCGTGCGGTTGTAGCGGGTCAGCTGCGTGTCGGTGAAGCCGGTCTCGAAATCGCCGAACAGCGCGTAGAATTCACGACGCTCGAGCCGGAGGTACAGCTTCCGCCGCGTGGCGGCGTCGTAGCCCTGGCGCGATCCGTCGCCATAGACGGTGTAATAGCGGTTGGGGTCGATCGTGCCGAGCAGGCCGCGATCGGGATCGTATGTGCGGTCGCTGTCATAGGCGATCGTCGCCAGCCATGAGCCCTTGACGCGGCCCTTGGCGTAGAAAGCGAGCTGTCCGTCGGTGACGACGCTGCCGCGCTCCGACCGTGGCAGGCCGCTCTGCCGCTTGCTGAGCATGTCGTAGCCGAGCGATCCCGCGCCGAACCCGACCACGACCCAGTCCTTGGCCGACGCCGCGAGCCAGGCGCGGACTTCGCTGGTGTGAACGATCTTCTCTTCGGTGAGCGAGACGACGACATGCGCTGCACCGGCCTGCGTGGTCGGCTGGAGCGCGATGAAGGCAAGGCCGTCGTCGCCGACCACCTGCACGGTGGTGGCGGAACGCTCGCGACCGGCAAGTTGCCGACCCTGTTCGAGTTCGGCCTCGACCGCGGCGACATAGGGCTGGTCGACGGTGAACGGCACCAGCGTCCCCGCGCGCACCGGACGACCGGTCTTGTCGGTGACGCGCACCGCGATCAGCGGGCGGGTCAGGCCATCGGCGACGAGGCGGCTGGTCGCGGCGTCGAACACCGCGCGCACGCCGGGCCCGGAATAATGCACCATACGGTCGAGCGTCTTGACGACGCTGCCATCGGCGGCGAGCACGCGCGCCTGGAGGCGATTGTCACCGTCGATCAACGGGATACCCGTCCAGCGCGAGACCGCGATGTCGGTACCGTCGCGCTGATCGGTGCCGTCGAACGCCAGCGGCTCGACCTGCTTGCCGTTGATCGTCAGGGCGACGCGCTGACCGGGCATGTGCTTGACCACCGCACGGACGATCGGTGCGCGGGGGTTATGGTCGGCCTGCGGGAACAGCCAGTCGATCCCCGACACCTGCCCGTTCGCCACCTGCCCGCCCGCCACCTGCCCGTCCACCACCTGGCCGTCCGCCAGCCAGTCGCGGCTGCCCGCGGCAAGGGCGGCATCGGCGACCGCGATGGGGAGGCCGGCATCTTCGACCGCGGCCTTGCCGGTCGGCTTGAGCTGGAAGTCGACGCGCTTGAGCAGGCCCCCCTCGCCCTCGACGAAGCGCGAGATCGGACTGTTGGCTTGCCGGGTATCGATGTCGCAGGCGACCGGCGCGTGCGTCGCAGGGATGCTCGACGTATCGATCTGGACGACGTGGCGCCCGGTGCGGACGCCCTCGAAATGATAGAGGCCGTCGCGATCGGTGACGACGAAGGTGCCGTCTTCCATGAGCAGGCGGATCCCGGGCACGCCCTTGCGCTTGTCGACCGGATCGCCGCAATTTCCTTCGGTCACGCGGCCGATGATCGTCATCGCATCGGTGAACAGCAACGGACGCAGGCGGACGGAGGCGGCGGCTTCGTTGCTGGTGACACTGCCCTGCCCGACGACACGCGCGCGATTGAGCGCTTCGCCGGTCGGTGCGCCGGGGGCGATGCTGACGACGTATTTCAGCTCGGTCGAGGCACCCGCGGCGAGCAGCGGGATTCCGAAGTCGAGGGTGCGGCCGTCGCTCGACACGGTGGGCTCGTCGCCGCCGCGCGCGGAATTGCGTTCGTAGCGCAGGCCCTTGGGCAAGGTGTCGGCGACGTGGAGCCCGCGTGCCGGGATCGAATCGCGGTTGGTGATGCGCAACAGATACTGGACGAAATCGCCGGGCGACGCCTCGCGCACCGATGCGACCTTGGTCAGCAGCAGCGTCCCCGTACCCGGACTGTCGAGTGGAATGTCCGCCGAGAACGGCTCGGGCGTCGACAGCGTCAGCGATCCGCCGAAGCTGGTGTCGTTGAGGATGAAAGGCGTGCCTTTCGGGTCCTTCAGCGCGGCGATCGTCGCGCGATCGACGGTCGAGGGCGCGGTGTAGGTGCCGGGCGGCGCGACCTTCAGGAAATAGCGCCCCGGCGCGGTCAACGGGAACCGGTACCGGCCGGTCTCGCCCGGATACACGCGACCGCCGGCGTCGGTGACCGTCTCTCCGGTGACGACGGTCGAGGGATAGCGGCTGACGCCATCGTCGCCGAACACCGTCGCGGGCTGGCCGGTCTCGTCGACCAGCGACACGGTGCTGCCGTCGACCAGCGCGCCGGTTCGCGAATCGAAGGTATAGCCCGCCGGATCGATCAGCAGCGACGCCATCGAGGACAGGCTGTAGCCATCCTCCGTGAAGCTCAGCTTGATCGTCGCGCCACGCATGGTGCGAACGTCGCAGGCAACGAGTTCCGGGTGCTTGCCGGTCGCACTCGCGGGAATACCGCCGGCGAAGATGCCGCTGTCTTCCGCCGTCTCGGTAAGCGTCAACGTCGTGTGGACGGTGCCGACATCGACCGCGATGACCGCAGTCTCGCGCGTGTTGGGGTCATGGTTGCCCGCCTGGTTGTCGAGCACCAGGATCATGTCGGCATAGATGTCGATCGCCGCGACCCAGGGCGACGCGGCATAGGTCGCCGCGTCGATCGGCGCTGGCGTGAACAGGAAACTGGGGGTCGTCTGACACTTGGCGCCGGTCAATTCGTAATTCGGCGGCGGCAGGCGAAAGGTGAGCGTCGTCGGGCGCTTGGCGCGGTTCACGTCCAGCGCGACCGTGTTGGACGATATGGTACGTACGCCAGACCCACTGCCGGCATCGTCGAACACCAGCGTCGCGGTATTCTCGATACGTCCGGTTTGCGCAGCCGTCTGCGCAACCGCCGGCAACGTGCCGACGATCGTCCCGAGCAGGAGCATCAGGAACAGCGCATACAGGCGCAAAAGGCGACGGGAGCTGGACATGAAGGGTCCTCTCCCGACGCGCGTCTCCACGCGCCGGGATCGGTCGTTCCTTGATCGAGAGACGGGTTTAGTTGATCGTCACGCGGAAGCTTGCCGCGACCGATGTGCCGCCGAGCAGCGTCGGGATCGTCGCGGTGATTCGCTTTGCCGCGGCATCGTACGATCCGGTGAACGGCGTTCCGACGATCGGCGATCCGTTGTCGTTGGCGATGAACCCCGCGACGGTGCAGATCGGATTGACGCCTGGCACGCCGATGACGATCGACCCCATCTGGTAGGTGGTGTTGGCCGGGATAAGATCGGTCAGGTTGACGTTGTTCGCGGGCGTCAGCAGCGTCGCGTTGGTCACCGTCAGGCAATATTGGACGACCGCGCCGGGGATGGCCTTGGGGGCGAGCACGCCGCTGACCGGATCCGACACCACGAGCTGGGTTTTCGCCACGCTGAGCGACACGTTGCGCGTCGTGATCTCGTAGCCGAGCGCGGCACGGCCCTGACCGTTATTGGCGATATCCAGGCCGGCACCATCCGAATCATTGTCGGCGAAGACCACGTCGACGACGGCATCGTCGTTGAGCCCGACGCTGGCTGCCAGGGGCGTACCCTGTGCGGCGGCATCGCCCCCCGCGGCCACCTGCGCGATCAGCGTGATGCCGGCCAGCGTCGCGGTCTGCTGATTGGGGACGTCGGCGACGATGAACACCGCCACCGACGCGTCGGCGGCGAGTTCGTTGATGTAGGTCGCGGTATCGACGCCGATGTCATAGGTGCCGTTGTTGTTCGAATCGACGTACACCTTGATGTTGCTGACGTCGAAATTGTCGCCCGCGAACAGGCCTTGGACCGGCGTCTGGCTGGTCGACAACAGGAAGTCCTGCGTGCCGTTGGTGTTGTTGGTGACCCTGAACGTCGTCACCGCGCCGGCCTGGCCGATCGCGACCGGCGTGTTGGCGGGCTGGTTGGCGATGACGGTCAGGTTGACCTTGCGATCGACCACGAAGCTCGTCGTGTTGGACGTCGTCGATTGCTGGACGCCGTTGACCAGATAGCTCGCCTGCGCGGTATTGCTGACGGTGGTCCCGGCGGCGGTACCGGCCGGTCCCGGCGCCTGTGCCTGCGCACTCGCCGTCGTCGCAGCGAACCCAACCGCCACGATCGCAGCCGTCCCGGCCATCAGCGCGCGGCTGGCCCTGACCATCCAGCTGGCCCTGACCGTGCAGCTGGCCCCGAATGTGCGGCCAGCGCTGAGTGTGTGGCCGGTGCTGAGT
>Ga0308169_10004608_pt1 | contig 12859 bp, 13 predicted proteins | sample PhyBR1_2_FD_202139 | JGI IMG/M metagenome (GOLD analysis project Ga0308169, IMG submission 202139) | Phyllosphere microbial communities from UC Gill Tract Community Farm, Albany, California, United States - DLSLSB.R1 | ecosystem: Host-associated > Plants > Phyllosphere > Unclassified | place...
CCGTAACTCCAGACTTGGGGATCTTCCACGCGACCGTTGATGTTGCTGGCAACATCATGGTCGGCGAAGAAAGAATCCGCTGGGCCTATGAAAAGGGCGATGGAAACCCGTCAATTTTCTATCAAGAAATGTCCATCGCATTGGGCGAAGCCTGGGACGAGGAACTCGAGCCTTTCCGCCATTCAGGCGATGAAGCACCTGTACGATGGCTCAACCAGGTGGTTTAGCAACTGGTTTAATGTCTCTGGGTGAGTTTACAACTGCACTCAGTTAGACCCCGGTGGTGCGGGGTTGTTACCACGAGAAGTGGGATTCCATATTGGGATCCCACTTCTTGGTTTTATCCTGAAGACATAGTCAGGCGCGCGCCCAGGATGCTAGACTCATTGGCGATGAAGACCAGTCAGGCTCTAGGCAGCCACTCCCGGAACGGCTATCTGGTCGTTCCCTGATCCGCGGACCACCCTTTCACCGGAAGATTCAAGCTACAGAATTTTCGGACATATTTTGAAAGGGACAGATGACCGCGCAATTCAACCACACAATTATCGCTTCAACGGATCCACAGCGCATGGCAGAGTTTTACACTGACTTGCTCGAAGCGAAGCCCGCCCCCAGTTGGGGGCCATTCTGCAACATCAGCCTTGACGGTGGGGTGTTGCTGCAGTTTGCGACGCCACCGATTGATTTTCCGCCTCAGCACTATGCGTTCCTGCTCAACGAAGCGCATTTTGACCGCGCTTACCAAAAAATTTGCGCAGCGGAGCACGAGCATTGGGCCGACCCGCAACGCCAGCACCCCGGAGCAATCAATCATGAGCACGGTGGCAGGGGAGTCTATTTGCTAGACCCATCGGGACATTATCTGGAACTGATCACGAAGGAATACATCCCGCGATGAGGTCACCGGACGACGTCGAAAACATTCTTCTGGATACCATTCGAATATGTTTGTGAATCCACGAGCTTGAGCTTTTGCGCGTCCATGCTTTCCTGGCTGAACAAGCGCTTGCCTGCACCGAGAAGGACCGGGAAAACCAGGAGGTTGTACCGGTCAATAAGCTGGTGCTCTTGGAGGGAACGAACCAAGGTTGCCGAACCATGGATGCTGATGGGTCCACCCTCGCCCGCGCGGAGGCGTGCGACGTCGGAGATCGAACGCAGGATGGTTGTCTCGCCCCAGTTGTCTACGAGGTCCTTCTCGGCCAGCGTTGTGGAAAGCACGTATTTCGGCATGGCGTTATAGTGCGGAAATTCCTCGGTCATCGATGGCCAGATGGGGGAGAAGGCCTGGTAGCTGATCCTGCCCAGCAACATGGCTGAAGCTTCAGCCTGTTCGGTGCCTTTCAGCTCGTATGCGGCTGGATCGAACTCGACACTATTCATGGTCCAGCCGGAATTGCGGTATTCGGGTTCGCCGCCCGGAGCTTCAACGACTCCGTCGAGCGAGACAAATGCGGTTGCGATGAGTGTGCGCACGAGGATGGCTCCTGAGCTGATCGAAGTAACAAATTCCCACGCCAGGTGGGCGGATCTTGAGCGTAACAAGCACAGGTGCGATCAGACAACGATTTGCCGAAGAAGCCAGATAATTAAAGCAGGATGGGCTGGTCCAAGGAATCCCTTGGACCAGCCCATCGGCTATTCGGTTGCACGCAACCGGGATATTGCTAGACGCTGCGGATAGCGACAACTGCGTTGTGGCCACCGAAACCGAATGAGTTGTTCAGTGCCACGATGGTGCCCTCGGCTGGAAGTGCTTCCGGCTGGCCGGTGACTATCTTCAGCGGGATCGCTGGATCCTGGTTATCCAAGTTGATCGTCACAGGGGTGGTGCGGTGGTAGACAGCCAGCGCGCACAGGACCGATTCAACGGCACCGGAGGCGCCAAGCAGGTGGCCCATCTGCGACTTGGTCGCCGAGACCCAGACATTGTCCAGCTGATCGCCCAGGGCGTTCTTCAAGGCGGTGTATTCCGGAGCGTCGCCCACCGGGGTGGAGGTTGCGTGCGCGTTGACGTGCACAACGTCCTCTGGCTGGATGCGGCCGTCGAACATGGCGGCCTTCAGCGCGCGGGTAGCACCCGAGCCATCTGGATCCGGAGCGGTGATGTGGTGTGCATCAGAGGTGACCGACGATCCGGCCAGCTCGGCGTAGATGCGGGCGCCACGAGCCAATGCGTGCTCTTCGGCTTCCAGCACCAAGGCGCCAGCGCCTTCACCCATCACGAAGCCATCACGATCGATGTCGTACGGGCGGGAGGCCTTGGCAGGATCGTCATTGCGGCGCGAGAGCGCATGCATCGAGGAGAAAGCAGCCATTGGCATGGGGTGGATGGCTGCTTCAGCGCCACCAACCATCACGACATCGGCCTTGCCCGAGCGGATCAGTTCCAGGCCAACGTGCATGGCCTCGGTGCCCGAAGCGCAAGCGGAGACCGGGGTGTGGGCGCCACCGGCGGCACCCAGGTCCAGGGACACCGCAGCTGCTGGGCCGTTGGGCATCAGCATCGGGACAGTCATTGGCAAAACGCGGCGGGGGCCCTTTTCGCGCAGGGTGTCCCAGGCGTTCAGCAGGGTCCAGACACCGCCGATGCCGGTAGCGAAGGCCACGGCAAGCTTGTTCTGGTCGATGTCTTCCTTGCTCAGGCCTGAGTCGGCCCATGCTTCGCGCGAGGCAACGACAGCGAACTGCGTGGAAGGATCCATGCGCTTGGTTTCCGGGCGGGTGAGAACCTCGGTTGGCTGAACGGAAGCGCGCGCAGCGAAGGTGACCGGAAGGTCGTATTCCTTCACCCAGGCATCATCCAGGGTTGCGGCGCCGGAGACGCCCTTCAAAGCGTTGGCCCAGAGGGTGGGGACGTCCCCGCCGATTGGGGTGGTGGCTCCGAGACCGGTGATCACTACTTTGCGCGCCATCATCAAACTCTCTACTGTGCGATTAAGAAATTTAGGGGGCCGGCTTGACGTACCGGCCGATGCGCACGGCTTGCCCGCGCAACGGTGTGGCGATTAACGCCGAAAGCTTAGGCCTGAACCGAAGCGATGAAGCTGACAGCGTCGCCTACGGTCTTCAGGTTCTTGACTTCCTCGTCCGGAATCTTTACGTCGAACTTCTCTTCTGCCTCTACGACGATGGTCATCATCGAGATCGAGTCGATGTCCAGGTCCTCGGTGAAGGACTTGTCCAGCTGCACGTCTGCTTCGTCCAGGCCGGTCTCGGAGTTGACGATTTCGGCGAGGCCCGCCAGGATTTCTTCGTTGCTAGCCATGGATGGCTCCTTTTCTTCAGTTGCCGGAGGACTCCGGTGTTCTTTGTGGCTGAAACAGATCCCTGCGGACAGGTTCCCGTCGCGAGCCGATGTGCTGAAACGATGGTGCATGAATCACGCACCGCAGTTTCGTCGGTTTAAAGCTTAGGCCAGAGATGAGCCCGCCGGTGGCATCATGACTGGTTCGGCGCGCAAATCTTTGAGTTCTGCCGGTTAGCTGGCAGTGTGCTCGGCGATGAAGGCCTGGGCAGCTTCAAGGTCGGCAGGCGACTTGACCGCGAGGGTCTTCACGCCCTTCAGCCCGCGGCGGGCCAAGCCCACCAGGGTGCCAGCTGGTGCCAGTTCCAAGACTCCGGTGACGCCGGCTTCGGCCAGGGTCTCCATGCACAGATCCCAGCGCACCGGGCGGGAGACCTGGGCTACCAGGGAGTCGAGGTTGGCCTGGCCGTCAGCGACCGGCTGGCCATCGAAGTTCGAGAGCAGGCGCACGCTCGGGTCAGCGGGCGTGAGGGTATCGGCCAATTCCTTCAAGGTGCCCACCGCTGGCTGCATGTGCGAGGTGTGGAATGCGCCGGCAACCTTCAAGGGGATCACACGGGCCTTGGCTGGTGGATTCTCGACCAGTTCGGCCAGCTGTTCGGTGGTTCCCGCGGCAACGATCTGCCCGCCGCCATTGGCGTTGGCCGGGGTGAGCCCGAAACCGTCCAAGGCCGCGAGGACCTCTTCAGGATCGCCACCGAGCACGGCGGCCATGCCGGTCGGGGTGGCTGCGGCCGCTTCGGCCATGGCATTGGCGCGGACCTTGACGAAGTTCATTGCATCGGATTCAGCCAAGGCGCCAGCCAGTGCCGAAGCGGTGATTTCGCCGACCGAGTGGCCGGCAACGATGCTGCCTGCTGGCAAGTGATCGCCGAACAGCGCACGGGCGGTCACCAGGCCTGCGGCGACAATCAGCGGCTGCGCGACGGCGGTGTCCTTGATGGTCTCTTCGTCGGAGACGGTTCCGTGGGCGGTGAGGTCGCGCTCGGTAATGGCGCTCAGGGCTGCCAGATGATCGGCAACACCCTCAACTTCGAGCCATTCGGCGAGGAAACCTGGGGTCTGGGAGCCCTGTCCGGGGCAAACGATTGCTAACACTCTTACAGCTTTCCAAATTCTAGGAGCTTTTCGCGCTTCATTTCGGTACCAAGCTCAAGGTGGCTATTTGTAGGAACTCTACAAAACAGTATCCCATGCCCCACCGGAATTCCCACGTAATGCGCTATGAGCGAGCAAAATGGTGTTGTGCGCCATGCCCATTCTTTGGGTGAAGCCTACAAGTTGAACTCGTGGAGCCGGCCGTAGAGCAATGCGGACTGGAGCACAAAAGCGTCACGCGGCACCAGCGGGTCCCAGCCGCTGACCTCGCTGACCCGCTTGAGCCGATAACGCACGGTATTGGCATGGACAAAGAGCTCGCGCGCGGTGCCTTCCAGCGAATGCCCCAGCGCCAGATAGCTGGAGAGGGTTTCAAGCAGACCGTTGGAGGCTTGCTGCAGCGGCTGATACACCTGTTCGATCAGCGCCGTGCGTGCCAGCTGATCGCCATTGCACGCGCGTTCGGGCCACAAATCATCGGTGCTGACCGGATTGGGCGCCTGCGGCCAGGCGCGTGCCGCGCTGTAGCCGGCGACCGCGGCCACCGCGGCATGGTGCATGTCCTTGACGGTGGCGGCCAGCGGCGAGTACACCACCGGGCCCGGGCCGAAGAACCGGGTGAAGCGGGTGAGGTCGACGTCGTCGAATTTGGTATCCGAGAGCATCAGCACCGAGCGGTCGCCGAGCACCCCCACCAGCGAATCGCGCGAATAGCGGGTGGCGACCCGGCGCAAGGTCGTGACGAAGGTGGCCGAATTGGCTGCCGGGGTGGTGCCCACCAAGATGCGGATGTCCTTTTGCGACTTCCAGCCGATGGCGGCAATCCGCGAAGCCAGCGAGTCATGGGGCTCGCCGTGGAGCACCGCATCCACCACGTGGGCTTCCAGCCGGGAGTCCCAAGCGCCACGGGTTTCGGCAGCACGCGCGTACACGTCGGCGGCGGCAAAGGCCACCTCGCGGGAGTAGCGCAGCACCGCCTCGCGCAGGGCGGCCTGCTCGGACTCCGTGGCGATATCCGGAACCTGGGATTCGACGACCTCCACGATGGTGCGCAGCAGCCCCAAGGCCTTTTGCAGCGAGATCGAACGGGTCAATTCGGTGGGAGCTGCCCCAAAGACGTCGGTGACCACCCATGACGGGGTGGAGGACGGATCCTCGTACCAGGTGACAAAGGTGGAGATGCCCTTTTGGGCGATCAGGCCCAGGGCCGCGCGCTCGTTCGGATCCAGCGAGCGGTACCAGGGCAGCTGCTGGTCAAGATACTTCAGGGCCGTGGTGGACAGGACCCCGATATGGCTTTGGAGCCGCTTGAGCGTTTGCGGGCTCGGCGGCTGCGGCTGGCTGGATCGGTTTTTCGGCGTGGCGGCTTCGAGTTCGGGACTCATGCTCTCAAGCTTAGTGATTTTTCCTCCGCCATGCCCATGCCAAGGAGGGTGATTAAAAAGCTCCTGCCCCGCAGCGGAAAATCCGTTGCGGGGCAGGAGCCGATCTGGCACAAGTGCCGACCCGTGGGTGCTTAGGCGTCGCCGCCAGCGTTGCCGGACTTGCCGGCGTTCGGGTTGTTCAGATCGTACTTGGCGTGGGCCTTCACTGCGGTGTCCGCAGGGATTTCGCCACGCTCAACCAGCGACTGCAAGGTTTGGACCACCAGCGAGTGGGCATCGATCTTGAAGAAGCGGCGGGCCGCTGCACGGGTGTCCGAGAAGCCGAAGCCGTCCGCGCCCAGGGTGTGGAATTCACCTGGCACGTAGGGGCGGATCTGCTCGGGCACGGCGCGCATGTAGTCGGTGGTCGCGATGACTGGGCCCGGGGTGGATTCCAGCTTGCTGGTCACGTACGGGGTGCGGCGAGCCTTGGAAGGATCGATGAGCACCTCGGCGTCGGCGTTCTGGCCGTCGCGGGCCAGTTCGTTCCACGAAGTCACAGACCAGACATCGGCGGAAACGCCCCACTCTTCGGCGAGGATTTCCTGTGCTTCCAGCGCCCATGGCACCGCCACGCCGGAGGCCAGCAGCTGTGCGCGCGGGCCGTCGGTGGTGGCTTCCTTGAGCAGGTGGATGCCCTTGATGATGCCCTCGACGTCGACGTTTTCCGGCTCAGCTGGCTGGCTGATCGGCTCGTTGTACACGGTCAGGTAGTACATGACGTTTGGATCCTGGTGGGTCCCGCCGTACATGCGGTCCAGGCCGGAGCGCATGATGTGGCCGATTTCGTAACCATAGGCAGGATCGTAGGTGATCACGGCCGGGTTGGTCGAAGCCAGGATCGGCGAGTGGCCGTCGGCGTGCTGCAGGCCTTCACCGGTCAGGGTGGTGCGGCCGGCGGTAGCGCCGATGATGAAGCCACGGGTCATCTGGTCGCCGGCGGCCCAGAACTGGTCGCCGGTGCGCTGGAAGCCGAACATCGAGTAGAACACGTAGATCGGGATCAGCGGTTCGTCGTGGGTCGAGTAGCTGGTGCCGGCAGCGGTGAATGCTGCGACGGCGCCGGCCTCGTTGATGCCCGGGTGGATCAGCTGGCCCTGAGGGGATTCCTTGTAGGCCAGAACCAGGTCGCGGTCCACGGACAGGTAGTTCTGGCCACCTGGGTTGTAGATCTTCGCGGTCGGGAAGAACGAGTCCATGCCGAAGGTGCGGGACTCATCAGGAACGATCGGCACGATGCGGTGGCCGAATTCCTTGTCGCGCATCAGGTCCTTGAGCAGGCGGACGAAGGCCATGGTGGTGGCTGCCTGCTGCTTGCCCGAGCCGCGCTTGGCGATGGCGTATGCCTTGTCGCCTGGCAGCGGGAGCTTGACCGAGGTTTCCTTGCGGCGGGTTGGCACCGAGCCGCCCAGGGCCGCGCGGCGTTCCATCATGTACTTGAACTCCGGCGAATCCTCGGATGGGCGGAAGTACGGTGGCGAGTACAGATCGGCTTCGAGCTGCTCGTCGGTGATCGGGATGCGCAGGTGATCGCGGAAGCCCTTGAGGTCTTCCATGGTCAGCTTCTTCATCTGGTGGGTCGCGTTGCGAGCCTCGAAGTGCGAACCCAGGCCGTAGCCCTTGACGGTCTTGGCCAGGATGACGGTTGGCTTGCCCTTGAACTCGACGGCAGCCTTGTAGGCGGCGTAGACCTTGTGGTAGTCGTGGCCACCGCGCTTGAGGTTCCAGATCTCGTCGTCGGTCATGTCGGCAACCAATTCCTTGGTTTCCGGACGCTGGCCGAAGAAGTGCTCGCGCACGAAGGCGCCGGACTCCGCCTTGTAGGTCTGGTAGTCGCCATCCGGGGTCTGGTTCATGATGTCGACCAAGGCATTGGTCTTGTCGGCTTCGAGCAGGGCATCCCACTCGCGGCCCCAGGTGACCTTGATGACGTTCCAGCCAGCACCGCGGAAGAAGGCTTCCAGTTCCTGCATGATCTTGCCGTTACCGCGAACCGGGCCGTCCAGGCGCTGCAGGTTGCAGTTGATGACGAAGTTCAGGTTGTCCAGCTTTTCGTTGGCAGCCAGCTGCAGGAACCCGCGCGACTCCGGCTCGTCCATTTCGCCGTCGCCAAGGAAGGCCCAGACCTGCTGGTCGGAGGTGTCCTTGATGCCGCGGTTTTGCAGGTAGCGGTTCAGCTGTGCCTGGTAGATGGCGTTAGCTGGGCCGATGCCCATCGACACGGTCGGGAATTCCCAGAAGTCGGGAAGCGAACGCGGGTGCGGGTAGGAAGGAAGCGCGTGGCCTTCCTTGGAGTGCTCCTGGCGGAAGCCGTCCATGTCCTCTTCGGACAAGCGGCCTTCGAGGAAGGCGCGGGCGTACATGCCCGGCGAGGCGTGGCCCTGGAAGAAGACCTGGTCGCCGCCGCCTGGGTGGTTCTTGCCACGGAAGAAGTGGTTGAAGCCCACTTCGTAGAGGGTGGCTGCACCAGCGTAGGTGGAGATGTGGCCGCCAACGCCGATTGCCGGGTTCTGGGCGCGGTGCACCATGATGGCTGCATTCCAGCGCATGAAGGCGCGGTAGCGGCGTTCGATGGCTTCATCGCCCGGGAAGTCTGGTTCCTGGTCCACAGGAATAGTGTTCACGTAGTCGGTGGTGGTCACATGGGGGACACCCACGGACTTTGCACCTGCACGCTGCAATAGCGAGCGGATAATGAACTGAGCACGCTCGGTGCCCTGGGATTCTACGAGAGAATCAAACGAGTCCATCCATTCCTGAGTTTCCTCAGGATCCCGATCTGAAAGCTGGTAAGTCAACCCGCTACGGATCTGGGAGATGTGTTCCTCTACAGCCACGGAAGCTCCTTGATTGAATTGCGGCTCCGCTGCGTTGCAGTTTTCCACTGCGATGCGACGGTTTTGGGACAACGGGTGCAGTAACACTGGAGTGATGTGCACTGTCGGTTCATATGCAACTCTAATGTCCTTTTTGCGGGCTTGGGAGCACAATTCTGAGCCAAATAGCGCTTAAATAAGACTTTTCAAGTGACTTGGGCAACACGGTATAGGTGCTATCGGCCTGACGCTCCTGTCGATATGATGTGGACCACTGTATCGTGGGTTATATTTGTTCGGCGTGTTATTGCTGCAGCGCTTGAATGGAACAGGAAAACCGTGTTTCGTTGGTAGTAACGCTTTGCACCAGCAGGAGGAATGAAGTGAGCGACGCCGTATCGGCAAATCTGGAGCCCGCCAAAAAAATGGGGTTCCAAAATGAAGACCTTATTCAGGAACTGGGTTACGACGATGACGTGGATTACGATCTGCGCGACTCGATCGAGGATCTGATTGGTTCAGAGCTGCTCACCGAAGAGGATCATGACGTTGTCGACGCAGTTATCTTCTGGTGGCGCGATGGCGATGGAGACCTTGTTGATTCGTTGATGGACGCGTTGAACTGCCTGGAGGAAAGCGGCATTGTTTGGCTGCTGACCCCGAAGCAGGGCCGCGAAGGTCACGTATCCCCAGCACTAATCCAGCAGGAGGCACCGAGTGCCGGCCTGCACGTGACTACAAGTGAAGGTGTTTCGGAGGACTGGTCTGCAGTCCGCCTGGCCCCACGTAAGAAGAACTAATGATTCAAGCAGGTTCGCGCCTGTTCGATTTCTCGCTGCAAAATCAATACGGTGAGTCGATAACCAGCACCGGGCTTTCCCAAGGCCGGGTGCTGGTTGTCTTTTTCCCCTGGGCATTTTCCAGGGTTTGCGGTTCGGAGTTGGCGGCGCTTAATAAAGAGCATGAGTACTTTGCCGAACGAGGGGTGCGCATCGTGGGCGTATCAGTCGACCATAAATTCACTCTGCGCAGCTATGCGGAATCGCTAGATCTAGAATTCGAGCTTCTTGCCGACTTCTGGCCCCATGGGGACGTTGCACGGCAAGCCGGTGCGTTTGATGGGCTTCAAGGAGTCGCTACGCGCGTCTCCCTGCTCCTCGTTGACGGCCGGGTGCAGAAGATTTTCCGCAGCGGGATGACAGAAGCTCGAGCGATTCAAGACTATATGGATGCTATTGAAGGCTTGTAGTACCGGGGGAACAGGCACTGTGCTCCAGTTCACGCGGAAAGCCTCCGCCTCGATTTGCGCGTTGGGAAATATCTCGGTAAAGTTATTCCTCGTTGGCTTCCAAAGCGAACATGGTTAGGGCCTTTAGCTCAGCTGGTAGAGCGTCACGTTTACACCGTGAATGTCATCGGTTCGATCCCGGTAGGGCCCACCAAGCAAAAAATCCTCGATCCATCCGGATTGAGGATTTTTTCGTGTATGCCCGGTTTATCTGACTTGGTGCAAGCTCGATAGCGAACGCCCAGCGCTCAATTCGACTGTTTGTGCAGCCGTACTGTTGTTGTCGTGCCCATGATTCCTGCTTCGTAGGAAATCTCGCCATCCTTGAATGTGAATTTCTTGGTGTCGTCACCCGAGGCCAAGATTGCGCTATCCGTGGCTTTGTGATCGCGTTTCGAGGTCCATGAGTGGGAATCTGTTGATGTCCCCGATGCTTTAAAAGTTCCGACCCAATAGAGTGACGTGGTGTCCCCACTATTCGTCACCCAATTAATGGTGATGGAATCCTCGTCGATCGTCGCGGCCTGGTACGCGTCGGGATCCAGCGAATTCGTCTGCTTCCAATTTCCAGTCAAATCTGCAGCTTCGGTAGCGTGGCTCTGTGCGGTAGTGGGTGATGCTGCTGATTCCGGGGGAGTCTGGGGGCGTGTCTGCGCACCGCAAGCGGATAGCGCAATGCATAGCGCCAGTGATATAAATGCGAGTGATTTCTTCATGGGCCCAGTTTGTCTCATGGGGCAGACCGTTTAGCGATCGCTGAAGTGCTGCATCCTTCATCTCCAGATTTAATCGCAGTACGGCGGAAATCCACATGGTGCGATAGTGACGCTCGGCACTCTTTTATGAAATTACCTTGTTCAATTTGCCAAGTCAGTCCCGGGTGTACTAAATTATTTCTTGTTGCAGAGGACGGACGAAGGAACGAAAATTCCTCGTTTGAAACTGCAGGAGGGCCTTTAGCTCAGCTGGTAGAGCGTCACGTTTACACCGTGAATGTCATCGGTTCGATCCCGGTAGGGCCCACCAAAAAGATAACCGCTTCAAAACTCCTGATCGGAGTGCTTGAAGCGGTTTTTCTGTACCCAACGTTCGCAGAATCGGCATCGGCGAGTGCCAGCTAACGGGCAAAAGTGTTGCCTGTACTTGGCAAGCGGCTCGGGCAGACATCATCTAAACATGCTTCACCTGCTGCTTGCGTTTCCACGTCTTCCAAACCGCCATTGAGAACGCAACTTCAAACGCGTCAGGGTTGCAGCTGGCGATGAATGCACAATGGCCCGATAAACGCGGAATTTCTTTGCCACGGCAGATCTCGGCTCTCCTTTCGGCGAGTGATCGTTTTCCCCTTCTCCAAATACGCTGACTTTCACGAGCAGATGCCCGCATTTTTGTTACGCTAGGCCCACTTGCTGCAGGAGGCGCCATGGAAGGTTCAGCATCAGCCATCGACCTTGGACTGTCGTTGCGCACGCTAACCGATGCGAATCGCAGGGAGTCCCTGAAGATCATCTATCTAGCCGAGCAACCCATGCTCTCCACTGCCGAGCCCGGAGAACTTTCACAGCAAACGACTTCTCATCAGTTAGAGGCGCTGGGGAAAACAGGACTCTTCATCAATACCCCAGAAGGCCCTCAGCAGGTTTTTGCAGTGAACAGCGACAGGTTTGCGGCCGTTCGTTCGTATTTGGACGGTGTTTGGACGGTGTTTGGACGGAGCAGTTCGCTGACCTCAAGCCGTTGACCGAATCCGGAAAGTGGAAAGCCATGGCAGGGACAGGCGGCGAATTAGGTGCAGTCCTTGACACCCCTTGCCAAAATAGAAAGGACACAAGCAGCTTGCGCAGAAGGAAGAACGGGAGAATCCGATGTATCGGGGCACCGCGCACGGGATCGTAAAGAAATATCACCAAGCATGGACCACCGGAGACATCGATACGGCCATGAGCTGCGTTTCCAAGGACATCATCTGCCGTGCCCCGGGAATTGATCTGAAAGGCATCAACGCCTACCGGGACTTCATCGGCGGCTTCGCGCCAATGCTGACCGGCATCGGTGAGATCGCGGAATTCGCCGAGGGCGATCGGGTGGCGCTGTTCTACTACCCGCAGACCGCCGTCACTGCCACGACCCCGGCCGCGGAGTATTTCACCGTCGAAGACGGTTTGATCGTGCACAGCGTGCTGATTTTTGACCGCATGTCCTACCGGCCGACCGGGCAGGCCTGAACAAGTGAATGCCATGACTCCCCAGCAATCCCAGGTCGTTGCGCGCCTGAGGTCGATGCTTGCAGCCGAGCCCGCGGCGCGGGAGGTCTCGATGTTCGGCGGCAGGTCCCTGATGGTCAACGAGAAAATGCTCGTCAGCGTCCACAAAGACGGGGGACTGCTCGTGCGAGTCGAATGCGGGCAGCATGAGGAGGTGCTGGGCTGGCCAGGGGCCTCCCAAGCAGAAATGGGGCGCGGCCGCATCATGGGCCAGGGCTGGATCCAGGTTGCCGCTGAAGCCATCGTCACTGATGACCAGCTCGCTATTTGGATTCGTGCCGCCATGGACCACAACTGCAAGGCCACCGGTGCAGACCAATAAGTGGAAGGCGGCGCGCTCCTGCAGAGCCCTGGCTCAACGCCTGCGGCGGACCATCCGCAACAGGGCGAAATCCTGGAAGAAGGCCGAAGCGAAGCGCCAGCCAACGGCAGGTTTACGGGTGTGCGGTGGGAAAATGGAAGCATGAGTGCACCTGACGAAAACCTCTGGCTCGCCAATCTGCGGGCCAACCCCGACCATTCCCAGAACTTTGCGCAGCGCTGGCGGAATCTGGCCGCCGAAGGCAAGGACATCTTCGGTGAAGCGCGCACCATCGATGCGATGGCCGAACGCGGCAGCAGGATCCTGGATGCCGGCTGCGGCACCGGACGCATCGGCG
>Ga0308169_10004609_pt1 | contig 12855 bp, 11 predicted proteins | sample PhyBR1_2_FD_202139 | JGI IMG/M metagenome (GOLD analysis project Ga0308169, IMG submission 202139) | Phyllosphere microbial communities from UC Gill Tract Community Farm, Albany, California, United States - DLSLSB.R1 | ecosystem: Host-associated > Plants > Phyllosphere > Unclassified | place...
CCCGCCTGCAGGACACGGTCGGCTACGACCGGCTCCAGTACGACGACTCGGTCGGCAAGGTCTCGATCGTGGGCGCCGGCATGTCGTCGGCACCCGGCATCACCGCCCGCTTCTTCCAGGCGCTCTCGGACGCCGGGGTGAACATCGAGATGATCTCCACCTCGGAGATCCGCGTCTCGGTCGTCGTGGCCGAGGCCCAGGTCCAGGAGGCGGTCAACGCCGCCCACGCCGCGTTCGACCTCGGCTCCGACGAGATCGAGGCTGTCGTCTACGGAGGTACCGGACGATGAGCTCCACCATCAGCAGGCCCATCAACATCGGCATCGTCGGCGCGACCGGCCAGGTCGGCGTCGCGATGCGCCAGATCCTCGCCGAGCGCAACTTCCCGGTCGGCGAGATCCGGCTCTTCTCCTCGCCGAAGTCGGCCGGCACGACGATCGTGTACGAGGGCCGCGACATCGTCGTCGAGGATGCCGCCACCGCGGACCCGACCGGTCTCGACATCGCGCTGTTCAGCGCCGGCGCCACCGCCTCGCGCGCGCTCGTCCCGACCTTCGTGGACGCGGGCGTCATCGTGATCGACAACTCGAGCGCCTTCCGCAAGATCGACGAGATCCCGCTGGTCGTCTCCGAGGTCAACCCGGAGGCCGCGGCCGAGGTCATCGCAGCCGGGCGAGGCATCATCGCCAACCCCAACTGCACGACGATGGCCGCGATGCCGGTGCTCAAGCCGCTGCACGACGCGGCCGGCCTCAAGCGCCTCGTCGTCTCCACCTACCAGGCCGTATCGGGCTCCGGCATCGCCGGTGTCGCCGAGCTGGCCGACGGGGTCGCGTTCGCCGGCGACAAGGCTCGTGAGCTCGCCTACGACGGCGAGGCCGTGGCCTTCCCGGAGCCGGGCGTCTACAAGCGCACCATCGCGTACAACGTGCTGCCGTTCGCCGGCAACCTCGTCGAGGACGGCCTCAACGAGACCGACGAGGAGCAGAAGCTCCGCAACGAGTCCCGCAAGATCCTCGGCCTGCCCGAGCTGCTGGTCTCGGCGACCAACGTCCGGGTGCCGGTCTTCACCGGGCACTCGCTGTCGATCAACGCCGAGTTCGAGCGCGAGATGACCCCGGAGCAGGCCACCGCGATCCTGCAGGTCGCCGAGGGCGTCGTGCTCTCCGAGATCCCGAACCCGCTGCAGGCCGCCGGTAAGGACCCGTCGTACGTGGGTCGCATCCGCCAGGACGAGGGCGTCCCCGGCAACCGCGGGCTCGCGCTCTTCGTGTCGGGCGACAACCTGCGCAAGGGTGCCGCGCTCAACACCGTCCAGCTCGCGGAGATCGTCGCTGCTCAGCTCTGATCTCCACCAGCCTCACTCGACCCGGTCGGCGTCCTCGTCGGCCGGGTCGATGTATGTCACGCTCACCCAGTGCGCCAGCAGGTACGCCAGCAGGCCGAGCAGCGGCACGACGATGAGCATCCACCACGCCTGGTAGTGGTCGCCGAGGAAGAGCACGGTGATCACCGCGACCAGGGCCACGGCGAGGAAGCTGTCGCCCATCGGGGAGCGGACGCCGCCGAGTCGCAGCAGCGCGCCGCCGCCGACCACGGCGAGGATCCCGATCGCGAGCAGCAACGGGAAGCCGGCCTTGCCGCCGCACGTCTCCGCACCGCGGACCGTCGCGCACAGGTGGAGCGAGCCGTACGTCGCCAGCACCAGGAAGAGGCCGACCAGGATCCCGGCGACGCCGGCCATCTGCATCCCGCTGAGTCGGACCGTCGGCAGGCCCGGCCGCTCGCGACGCGGCCTCGGGGCCTTCTCGGGTGCGGGCGCCGTCGCGGGCGTGGCCTGCTTCGCCGGCACGGGCTGGGCAGCGATCGGCTCCGGGGCGACGCGCTCGGACTCGGGGGCGAGAGGCTCGGCGGCCACGGGCTCGGCGGCCGCGGGCTCGGCGGTCACGGGCTCCGCGGCGGCGGTCGTCATGTCGGCGGGCACCGCCTCCGGCTCGCTCCGCGGCGGAGGAGTGCCATCGCCCTTCTTGCGCCCGAAGAGCTTCGGCGCGGCGAGCTTGGACTCGGCGTCGTCGTTCATGCGGAACAGTGTCGCACCTGCAACACGTTCCAGTGCGTCGCTCAGAACGGCGAGTACTGCCCCGCGAGGATCGCCTTCTTCTTCACGAACGGCGTCGCCTGGTCCTTGAGCCACGGCCGGCCGAACCAGAGGTACCCGTCGACGTACGTGGCGGCGGTGACCTTCTGTGACGTGGTCAGCGGGAGAGTGGTCGAGGTGACCTTCCAGGTCGGGGCGACGCCGAGCGCGTTGCACACCGTCACCTTGCCCGGCGCGCAGGGGAAGGAGTTGTCGAAGAACGACTTCGGGTGCGCGGCGTAGAACTGCTGGTAGGTGAACGCCCGGCCGTTGTCGGCCGTGTCGATCACTGCGTGGCTCCGCACCCCGTGGGCCGCGAGGGCCGAGGCGAGCTCGGCGCTGCGCGCGATGTCGTCCTGGGTCGAGGAGTAGTGCGTGGCGCCGAGCGCGAAGCCGCGCGCGTACTGGATGCCCGAGCGCTGCAGCAGGTCGACCGCCTGCGCCGTGGTCAGCCAGTCGGCGTCGCCCGCGTCGAGGTAGACCGCGGCGTGCCGGTTGTTGTCGTGGAACATCTTCGCGGCGTACGCGGTGAGCTTCTGGCGCGCCTTCCAGCCCTTGGTGCGCTGCTCCTTGGGCAGGTCGAGACGGTTGACCGCGAGGGCCAGGTCGGGCTCGAGGATGACCGCCACGCGCGAGGTGCCGATCTGGGTGGAGACCGAGCGGATCCAGGCGCGGTAGTCGGTCTTCTCCTGGGCGGTCAGCGGCGAGACGAGGCGCTGCCCCTCGCCGCGGTAGCCCCAGATGCCGAAGACCGCGAGCTGGACCAGCATGTTCGGGTCGCCGTGCTGCTCGAGGGCGATGTAGCTCGAGACCGCCGTGCTGTTACGCGCCGGGCTCGAGTTGCCGATCGTGAACCACAGCGCCTTCGGCTGCAGTGCCGACTTCGCCAGGTAGGTCTTGTCCGTGCCGCTCGCGTGCTCCCAGGCGGAGAAGAGGCCCTGGTCCCAGTAGCCCTGGTTGACGCTCCAGGTGCCGCCGGCCAGCGGGTTGCGCGGGTTCGCCGCGTACGGCGTGCCGCCCATCGGGACGTCGTAGTACGTCGGGCTCGGCGGGGTGCTGGGCGTCGGCGCGGCCGAGGGGTCACGCCGTGCCGCGACCATCGCCGCCGAGCCGCTCCCACCGGACAGCCCGACCAGGCCGGCCACGAGCGCGAGGAGCAGGGTGGCGAGCAGGACGACGGGCAGGACGGTGCGACGATTCACCTAGGATCCATCGGCAGCCGCCGCGACGCCTTGACCGTGACGTCACTGTCAATCCCCTCCCGGTCCTTGCCGTGACCGCGGCGCTAAGGTCTGACCCGGATGTCAACCGCCGGCCTTCGGGCCGGACGCAAGGGGCCACGATGAGGATCAGCGAGCTGAGCGCCACCACCGGGACGGCAGCCCGTGCCCACTGAATCGGTGGCGCCCACGCTCAGGCGCATCGCGGTCTTCTGCGGTTCTTCGCCGGGCCATGACGAGGCGATGATGCGCACCGCGTACGACGTCGGGCGCGGTCTCGCCGAGCGCGGGATCGGGCTCGTCTACGGCGGTGGCGGCTACGGCTTGATGGGTGCGCTGGCCGACGGAGCTCTCAACGCCGGCGGCGAGGTGATCGGCGTGATCCCGCGCTCGATGGTCGAGCGCGAGTGGGGCCGCGAGGACCTCACCGAGCTGCACGTCGTCGAGACGATGCACGAGCGCAAGGCGCTGATGGCCGAGCTCAGCGACGCCTTCCTCGCGCTGCCCGGGGGCATCGGCACGCTCGAGGAGATCATCGAGATGTGGAGCTGGCGCCAGATCGGCTTCAACGACGACCCCGTGGGCTTCCTGGACATCGGCGACTTCTGGCGCCCGCTCCTGGTCGCGCTGCAGAGCATGGTCGCCGCGGGCTTCGTACGTCAGGAGGTGCTCGACGACGCCGTCGTCGCCGACACCCTCGACGGCGCCCTGGCCGGCCTCGCCCAGCGCCGTGGCGTGGAGTTCCAGGACAAGCTCAAGGGCTGAGGCGCGCCCGCGTCGCTCACCCGGCGTGCAGGTGCGGTCGTCGGGCCCGGTCCCGCTCGGCGCGCCGCAGCACCTCGCGGGTGATCGGCGCGACCTCGCCGCTGCCGAACAGCAGGAACTTCAGCAGGTGGCTGAGCGGGTTGCCCTCGGTCCACTCGAAGTAGATGTGCGGCCGTGCTCCGGTGCGGTCGCGGATGTCGAGCAGCAGTGCGGCGAGCGCGTTCGGCACCGACGGCGCCTCGACGGTGAGGACGCGATACTGGTCGTGCATCACCGCGCCGCGCACCCGCAGCGAGCCCTCGAAGTCGCTGTAGTCCTTCACCGTCACCTCGACGAAGACCAGGTCAGAGGTGTCGTGCAGGTCGTGGTCCTCCGCGATCTGGGAGAGCTTCTCCCGATACTCCTCCACGTCGCGCGCCCCCGGCTCGTTGGCGACCAGGCGCAGCGCGCGGCGCGAGCAGTCGCGGATGAAGCGCTCGGCCTTGGCGTCGTACTCGATCTCGATCGTGCGCAGCTCGAACGAGCGCGCCAGGCGCGAGACGAACGACACCGCGATGATGGCGGCGATGAAGAGCGAGCCGATCTTCACGCCGTCGGGCCGCTCGGCGACGTTGGTGATCGCGGTGTAGACGAAGACCAGCGAGATCAGTCCGAAGGCCACCGTGCGCAGCCGCTGCCGCGCCCGCCGGGCCGCCAGGGTCACCGCCACCGCGGCAGACGTCATCAGCACCAGCACACCGGTGGCGTACGCGCCGCCCTGGGCGTCGACGTCGGCGTCGAAGATCCAGGTGATGAGGAACCCGACCGAGGTCAGCACGATCACCAGCGGCCGGACGGCGCCCGCCCACTCTGGCGACATGCCGTAGCGCGGCAGGTAGCGCGGGATGAGGTTGAGCATGCCGGCCATCGCGGAGGCTCCGGCGAACCACAGGATCAGCACCGTCGAGGCGTCGTAGACCGTGCCGAAGCTGTTGCCGAGGTAGAGGTGGGCGAGGTAGGCCAGCGCGCGGCCGTTGGCGCTGCCGCCGGTCCGGAACTCGTCGGCGGGGATCAGCAGGGTCGTCACGAAGGAGGAGGCGATCAGGTAGACGCTCATGATGCAGGCCGCGACGGTCAGCAGACGCTTGGTGTTGCGGATCCGTCCCTCGGGCCGCCGCGCCGTGTCGGCGGGCGCGCCGCGGACGTGGCTCATCACCGCGACGCCTGTCTCGAAGCCGGACATGCCGAGGGCGAGCTTGGGGAAGACGGTCAGCGCGACACCGACGACCAGCAGGCTGTTGCCGTGCTGCTGGGTGAGCGCCGAGCGCCAGTCGCCGACCACGTGGCCCTGCCCGAAGACGTGGCCGGCCGCGACGCCGATGACCACGGCGTTGAGCAGCAGGTAGGCGAAGACCAGGCCGACGGCGACGCTGATCGCCTCGGTGAAGCCCTTGAGGAAGACGGCCCCGAGCAGCGCGATCAGGCCGAGCGTGATCCACAGCTGCTGGCCGTGCAGGAACGGCAGGTGCGGGTTCTCGACGATGTGAGCGCTGGCGTCGGCCGCCGACAACGTGATGGTGATGATGAAGTCGGTCAGCGCGAAGCCGAGCAGGGCCAGGACGAACAGCTTGCCCTTCCAGAACGGCAGCAGCCGCTCCAGCATCGCGATCGAGCCCTGGCCGTGCGGGCTCTCGGCGGCGACGCGGCGGTAGACGGGCAGCGCGCCGAGCAGGGTGAGCAGGACCAGGACGACCGTCGCGATCGGCGAGACCGCGCCGGCGGCCAGGAACGCGATCCCCGGCTGGTAGCCGAGGGTCGAGAAGTAGTCGACGCCGGTCAGGCACATCACCTTCCACCACGGCTCCGGCTTCTCGCCGTGGGCCTCGACGGCGTGCGGACCCGCGTGCGCGATCTCCTCCGGCCGGTAGAACAGCCAGTCCCGGAAGCGTGACGTGCGAGGCGCCGGCTGGCGCACGGAGATGCTCATGCCCCCATCCAAGGTCGCGGATCGGGGGACCGGGGCGCTCCTAACGGACCCCTAACGCCGGCCCCGGCACAATGTCCGTCATGAGCCCGTCCCGGTCGCGCAGCAGCCTCAGCGCCCGCCGGCGGGCGCAGGGGTACGGCCTCGCCGTCGTCGGCTCGGCGCTGCTCGTGATGGTGCTCGAGCCGCTGCGCGGCACGTTCAACCTGGCCACCGACGTGCTCGTCTTCCTGGTGCTGGTCGTGGGGGTCTCGCTGGTCGGCGGCCTCGGCCCCTCTCTGCTGGCTGCGGTGGCATCGGCCGGCGCGCTGAATTTCTGGTTCACCGACCCCGTGCACAGCCTGGTGATCCACGACTCCAACAACGTGATCGCGCTGTTCGGCTTCGTGGTGGTCTCGGTGATGGTGAGCGGCGTCGTCGACGTCGCGGCGCGACGCCAGCAGGCGGCCGCGGCCGCCGCCGGGCTCGAGGCCGGCAACCGGCTGCGCACCGCGCTCCTCGCCGCGGTCGGACACGACCTCCGTACGCCACTCGCCACCGCCAAGGCGGTGGTCTCCGGCCTGCGCTCGGCCGACGTGGAGATCTCCGAGGAGGACCGCGCCGAGCTCCTCGAGAGCGCTGACGGGGCCCTGGATCGGCTCACCTCGCTGGTCGACAACCTGCTCGACCTGAGCCGCCTGCAGAGCGGCGCGATGCCGGTGCGGGTCCGGTACGTCGCCCTCGACGACGTCGCCGCGCGAGCGCTCGACGAGGTCGGCGTCGAGCCCCTGGCCGTGCTGCTCGAGATCCCAGAGGACCTCCCGTACGTGCTCGCCGACGCGGGCCTCCTGGAGCGGGTGATCGCCAACCTGGTCTCCAACGCGCAGCGCTTCTCGCCGCCGGGACGCCCACCGACGCTCGCTGCCGGACTCGTCGACGAGCGGATCGAGCTGCGGGTGATCGACCACGGCCCGGGCATCCCCGAGGCCGATCGCGACCGTGTCTTCGTGCCGTTCCAGCGTCTCGGGGACACCTCGCCCGGCTCCGGGGTGGGGCTGGGTCTCGCGCTGTGCCGCGGCCTGCTCGAGGCGATGGGCGGGAGCCTGACGCCGGCGGTGACTCCCGGCGGTGGTCTGACGATGATCGTGGCGCTGCCCGCACGCGGGGCCGAGCACGGGGCCGAGCGGGAGGCCGCCGGGTGACCCGCATCCTGGTCGTCGACGACGAGCCGCAGATCGTCCGCGCGCTCGCGATCAACCTCCGCGCGCGCGGCTACGCCGTCAGCACCGCCGGTGACGGGGCCGAGGCGCTCACGGTGGCGGCGTCCGCGTCGCCGGACGTGGTGATCCTCGACCTCGGCCTGCCCGACATGGACGGCGTCGCGGTCGTCGCGGCGCTGCGGCACTCGTCCGCGGTGCCGATCCTGGTGCTCTCCGGACGCGCGGACAGCGTCGACAAGGTCGACGCGCTGGACGCCGGCGCCGACGACTACGTGACCAAGCCCTTCGGCATGGACGAGCTGCTCGCGCGGCTGCGGGTGATGGTGCGCCGGAGCACGCCGGAGGCCGCCGACGAGCCGACGGTGGCCTTCGGCGCCGTCGTCCTCGATCTGGCCGCGAAGCGCGCCACGGTCGCGGGCGCCGACGTACGGCTGACGCCGACCGAGTGGCACCTGCTGGAGACATTCGTCCGCAATCCCGGGGTGCTGCTCAGCCAGCAGCACCTGCTGACCGAGGTCTGGGGGCCGGGCTACGAGACCGCCCAGGGCAACCTGCGGCTCTACGTCGCGCAGCTGCGCCGCAAGCTCGAGGCCGACCCTGCCCGCCCGCGGCACTTCCGCAACGAGCCGGGGATGGGCTACCGGTTCGAGCCGTGACGCCGGACGTCGCCTCCGTCGCTGCGCACCGCCCGTGCGACGTCCCGGATGATCAGAGCGGCTCGACGCCGTGGCGGCGCGGGGTGAGGGTCTCCATCAGCCGGTGGCGCGGCAGCTGGGGGAGCAGCTCGGCGAGCCAGGCGCGGGTCTCGCTCGGCCGGATGACGGCGTCGTAGCCGAATCCCTCGGCGCCGCGCACCGCGCCGGCCCGGTCGTCGAACGCGGCGGCGATCTCCCGCGCCTTCGCGGCCCGCTCCTCCGGCGAGGCGGCCGCCTCCAGGTCGCGTTTGAAGACGAGCTCGACGGCGGTCTCCGCGGCCATCACCGCCGTCTCCGCGTGTGGCCAGCCGACGACGAGCTCCGGGGAGAAGGTGCGACCGCCGGACAGCATCACGTAGCCACCGCCGTACCCCTTGCGCGCGACCACGGTGAGGAGCGGCACGGTCGCCGCACCGTACGCCGCGGCGAGCCGGATGCTCGCGCGGCCCAGGCCCGAGCGCTCCGCCTCGAGCCCGACCGCGAGACCGGGCAGGTCGATCACGGTGAGGACCGGGATGCTGTACGCGTCGCACAGCGACACCAGGCGCGACGCCTTCGCGCAGGCCGCCGCATCGAGTTGGCCCGCGCGTACGGCCGGCTGGCTGGCGACGATCCCGATCGGGTTGCCCTCGATGCGGGCGAGCATCGTCACCATGTTCGGCGCGTAGGCCGGCCGCAGGTCGACCTCGCTATCCTCGTCGACGAGGCCGGCGAGGACGGCGTACATGTCGTAGGCGGCGCGTGGATCCGCGCTCACCGTCGCGTCGAGCAGCTCCGCCGCGCGTGCGACCGGCGGCTCGGCGCGGCGGAGCTGCAACGCCGCCTCGGCGTTGCTCGGCAGCATGTCGAGATAGAGCCGGATCGCGTCGAACGCCTCCTGTTCGGTGTCGAGCACCGCGTCGAGATTGCCGAAGCGCGCCTGGGCGTCGGCACCGCTGACCGACTCGTCGAGCTCCTCGCCAGTGGCCGCCTTCACCAGCGGCGGCGGAGCCATCCCCAGGGTGGCGATCCCGCGCACGGCGACCACGTAGTCGCACAGGGACGCGGTGAGGGTCGGGGCGCCGAAACCGGGGCCGAGGATCGCCGCGACCAGCGGCACCCAGCCCGACAGCCGGGTGTGCAGGTGTTGCACGTCGACGCCGATCGCGAACTCCTTGGCATCCAGACCCTCGTGGATCCGGTGGCCGCCGCCGTCCATCAGCATGACGACCGGGATGCCGCGGGTCGCGGCGATGGTGCAGAGTCGCTCGATCTTCGCGTTGCCGACTGCTCCGCTGGAGCCACCTGCGGCGGTGAAGTCGCTGGCGACCACCGCGACCGGGCGCTCGTCGATCGCGGCGGTCCCGCAGACCACGCCGTCGGCGGGTACGGGGCGACCGTCCGGACCGGTCCCGGCGGTCAGCGCGCCGATCTCGCGGAAGGTGCCCTCGTCGACCAGGGCGGTGATCCGCTCGCGCGCGGTCAGCTTCCCGCGGGCGTGCTGCTTCGCGACCGCGTCCGGACGGCCCTCGTCCAGGACGGCGGCCAGGGCGATCTCGTGCGGCAGCGGCTCGTCGTACGTCACGCGGGACACTTTGCCCCGATCAGTGCCCACGGTGGGGGACCCGGGGGCACCGACGTCTCAGAGGCCGACGCTGCCCTGCATGATCCCGCCGTCGATGACGACGGTGCTCGAGGTCATGTAGCCCGCCTTGCCCGAGGCGAGGAAGACCACGACGTCGGCGATCTCGTCGGCCTCGGCCATCCGGCCGAGCGGGATCGCCGCGTCGAGACGACGCATCTTGTCCGGGTCGGCCTCGGTCGAGGCGTTGATCGGCGTGCTGACCGCGCCGGGCGCCACGTTCACCATCCGGATCCCGTGCGGCCCGAGCTCGACGCCGGCCGTGCGGGTCAGCATCCGCATGCCGCCCTTGGAGACGCAGTAGGCGGTGTTCCCCGGCATCGGCCAGTCCTCGTGCACCGAGGAGATGTTGATGATCAGGCCGCCCGCGCCCTGGCCGCCCGCATTCTGGGCCACGAACTGCTTGGCGGCGGCCTGGCTGGCGAAGAACGCGCTCTTCATGTTCACCGCCATCACCTTCTCGTACTCCTCCTCGGTGGTCTCGAGCAGGCCGGTGCGCGTCTCGATGCCGGCGTTGTTCACCAGCACGTCGAGGCGGCCGAACGTGTCGACGGCCTTCTGGATCATCGCGTGCAGGTCGCCGGAGTTGGTGATGTCGGCCTGCACGCCGACCGCGTGTCCGCCGGCTGCTTCGATGCGCTCCACGAGCGAGCGGGTCTCGTCGGGATGGACCACGTAGTCGATCACGACGTTCGCACCCTCAGCGGCCGCTGCCAGCACGATCGCCTCGCCGATCCCGCTGTTGCCGCCCGTGACGACCATGGTCCTGTCCTTCAGCAGCATGGGTGTGCCTCTCCTCGGGCGTGGGTGGGTGGATCCTCGCCGCAGCCGGTAACCCGGGAGAGGCAGCCGCACGGCTCCGTCCAGGTGATTCACAGGAAATGACTTCAGCCGCGGAGATCTCCGCGGCTGAAGTGAAGTGGTCGGGATGACAGGATTTGAACCTGCGGCCTCTTCGTCCCGAACGAAGCGCGCTACCAAGCTGCGCCACATCCCGATCCGTTCCTCCGCGGCGAACCGCTGAGCAACGAGACGAGAGCATAGCCGAGCACCCTGCGGGACTAATAATCGGCCCGCGGAGTCAGCGTCAGCAACGTCGCCTCGGGCCGGCACGCCACCCGGACCCGGGTGTACGGGGAGCTGCCGAGACCGGCCGAGACGTGGAGCCAGGCGCCGTGGTGACGATGCAGACCGCGCGCCCGTTCAGGGTCGAGGTCGCAGTTCGTCGTGAGCGCACGACCGCCCGGCAGGCAGACCTGCCCACCGTGCGTGTGTCCGGCGAGGATCGCGTCGTAGCCGTCGCGCGCGAACTGGTCGAGAACGCGCAGGTACGGGGCGTGGGTGACGCCGAGGCGCAGATCGGCGTCGGCGGGGGCCGGCCCAGCCACCGCGGCCAGGTCGTCGTAGCGCAGGTGCGGGTCGTCGACGCCGGCGAACGCGATGTCGACCCCCTTCACCCGCACGCGGGCGCGGGTGTTGGTGAGGTCCGTCCAGCCGGCAGCGGTGAACCCTGCTGAGAGGTCGCGCCACGGGAGCTGCGGGACATGCGTGTGTCGCGCGCCGTCGTCGGGCAGGAGGTACTTCAGCGGGTTGCGCAGCCGCGGCTCGAAGTAGTCGTTGGAGCCGTGGACGAAGACGCCCGGCACCTCGAGCAGGCCGCCGAACGCGTCGAGCAGCGGCGCCACCGCGCCCCGGTGCGCGATGTTGTCGCCGGTGTCGACCACCAGGTCCGGGCGCAGCAGCATCAGACCGGCCAGCCAGTCGAGCTTCCGCTGCTGGGTCGGCACGAGATGGATGTCCGACAGGTGCAGCACCCGCAGCGGATCGGCGTCGCGAGGAAGGACCGGCACGGTCACCTCGCGCAGCGTGTACTGGCGCGCCTCCCACAGCCCGTACGCGGTCAGCCCGGCGCCCGCGGCGACGCCCGTCGCCGTCAGCCCACCGAGAAGTCGTGCCAGACCCATGCCGTCAGCCTGTCACACTGAGAGGCATGACCCTCAAGGAGCAGATCCGTACCGACCTGACCACCGCCATGAAGGCGCGCGACGAGGTCCGCTCGAGCACCCTGCGGATGGTCCTGACGGCGATCACGAACGCCGAGGTCGCCGGCAAGGTGGCCCGTGAGCTGTCCGACGAGGAGGTCATCACGGTGCTCTCGAGCGAGTCGAAGAAGCGCCGTGAGGCTGCCACCGCGTTCGCCGACGGCGGCCGCGCCGAGCAGGCGGCGAAGGAGACCGCCGAGGCGGCCGTCATCGCCGACTACCTGCCCGAGCAGCTGTCGGCGGACGAGATCGCCGACCTCGTCCGTGCCGCCATCGAGAAGACCGGCGCTTCGGAGCCCCGCGAGATGGGCAAGGTGATGGGTGTGGTCACCCCGCAGGTCAAGGGCAGGGCCGACGGCGGTGCCGTGGCCGCGGAGGTGCGCCGCCAGCTCGGGGCCTAGGTGGTCAGTGACCGTGGGCGAGCCCCGGCGGGGTGTGGCCCCCGTGGTTGGTGGTGCCTCCGCTGCCGCCGCTCTTGCCGGTCGACTTCGACGGCTTCTTCTTGGGCTGCGGTCCCATCGAGATGAACAGAGTGATCGTGCTGCCGCTGGCGGCCTCGTGTGACGGATAGCTGTACGCGACCACGCCGGAGCGGTAGCCGGAGTACACGTGGCTGCCGACGGATCCCGAGAACCCCGCTGCGGCCAGGGTCGACTTCGCCTCGGAGACGCTCATCCCGCCCACGTTCGGGACCGGGATCTGCACGCCGTGCACGATCGTCGGGTCCGGAGCGGTGAAGTTCTCCGGGTCGAGCGAGTTCTCGATCGGGTGCATCGCGTCGGCCCACATCGGACCCGCGAAGCCGGAGCCGGAGACCGACGAGACGTACGAGCCGGCGATCGTCTGCCCGACCAGCGAGATGGGGTAGCCCCGGCTGTTGGCGCCGGCGATCATCGCCGCCGTCGCGATCTGCGGCGTGTAGCCCATGAACCACACGGAGCGGCCCGACTGGGTGGTGCCCGTCTTGCCGGCCGACGGGATGACCCGCCCGTCCTCGGCCGTGAGGTTGGTGTGGCCGATGTCGTACCCGAAGCCGCCCGGCTCCTGGACCCCGCGCAGCACGTCGTTGACGGCGTCTGCGGTCGCCTCGGGCATCACCTGGGTGCACTGCGGCTGGTACTTCTTGATGGTGTGACCGGCAGAGTCGAGGATCGCCGCGACCGGGTGCGGCTCGCAGAACTTCCCGCGGGCGCCGAACGTGGCGTACGCCCCG
>Ga0308169_10004610_pt1 | contig 12852 bp, 13 predicted proteins | sample PhyBR1_2_FD_202139 | JGI IMG/M metagenome (GOLD analysis project Ga0308169, IMG submission 202139) | Phyllosphere microbial communities from UC Gill Tract Community Farm, Albany, California, United States - DLSLSB.R1 | ecosystem: Host-associated > Plants > Phyllosphere > Unclassified | place...
TCACAAATTGTTTGCTTTTGGGATGAAAAAAGGCAGCCGGTTTGTGAATCTTTAACCTAAAAATGAATTAAATATGAAAAATTTTTATTCAAAAATCAAAACGCTGACAAAGGCGGTACTCATAGCAGGATCGTCATTGTTGGGCTTTACAGCTAATGCGCAAACAACCCTCTTAGCAGGGGATATTGCGTTTACAAGCTACGATTCTACTCCTTTAGCAGGAGTGGGAGACAAGTTTTCTTTTGTTCTGCTTACAAATATTTCGGCAGGAACAACTATTAGTTTTACCGACAGGGGCTATAATGGCTCTGGATGGCAAGCTGCCGGAGGAACAGAATCTGCCATTACTTGGGTAAGTAGTACGGCAATTCCCATGGGAACAGAAGTACATATAGTAGGACTTGTAGCTTCCACTTATAATCCGGTAACCAGCACATCAACTACAAATGGTACTGTTACACTTACTGATGGTTCGTCCACCAATGGTCTTTCATTAGCCAATACGGGGGATCAGATTATTGCATTTCAGGGAGGTAACGGAGCTATTACAGGAAGCGGAGCTTACTGTATTGCAGGAATCAACTACTTGTATTATCCAGGAGGAGGAACTACAACGGCAGGATGGAATGTTGGAGTTCCAGCAGGTCCCAATTCTTCATTAATGCCTCCCGGACTTATTGGAGGGACAAGTGCATTTTATACAGGGGCACAATCAGGAAATATTGTTGCTCAATCAGGAAAGTTTAACTGTACAGGTACACCAACTACTACAGCGGCTTCAGTACGCTCGGCGGTAATGACTATGGGGAACTGGTCGCTTTTAGCTTCTGCAGGTACAACGGCATATTCAGGATGTCAGTTTATCGGTAGTAACCCAGTAATTACAGGAAACCCACCAAACAGAACGCTCTGCTCTGGCGGAAACACAACTTTTTCTATTACCGCAACGGGAGCAACTTCTTATCAATGGCAACAAAATACAGGCAGTGGTTTTGTTGCTATACCTAATGGGGCACCATTTTCAGGAGTTACCACAACTACGTTAACAATAACGGGAGTAACAGGAACAATGAGTGGATACCAATATCGTTGTGTTGCAACTAATTCTTCAGGTTCGGCAACTTCAAATTCGGCTACCTTAACGGTCTCGTCGATTTCTGGAAATATTAGTAAAACAAATGTTTCATGTAATGGAGGTACCAACGGAACTGCCACAGTTACTGCGTCAGGAGGAATTGGACCTTATACGTATTCATGGTCACCAAGTGGCGGAACAGCAGCAACGGCTACAGGATTAGCCGCAGGGAATTATACTGTAACAATAACAGACATTATTGGATGTACAACTACAGCAACTGCAACAATCACTCAGCCAACAGCAATTTCAGGCACTACAGTGGTTACTAATATTGCATGTAACGGTGGTTCAACAGGAGCTATTAACTTGACACCAACAGGTGGATCAGCACCTTACACGTTCAACTGGGGAGGAGGAATCACCACAGAAGACCGCACAGGATTAGCAGCAGGAACCTATACGGTAACCATTACTGATGCTAACGGATGTACAGGAACAGTAACGGCAACGGTAACTCAGCCAACGGCGATGAGTGCAACGGTTTCACAAACGAATGTTTCATGTAACAGTGGCTCAAACGGAACAGCAGGAATTGTTGTAACAGGCGGAACAGCACCATATACATACGCATGGTCTCCGAGCGGAGGAACAGCAGCAACGGCTACAGGATTATTAGCAGGAACGTATACCGTAACGGTAACAGATGCTAATGCATGTACGTTAACAAGAACAGTAACGATTACTCAGCCGACTGCAATTTCAGGAACGACAGTGGTTACGAATATTGCATGTAACGGAGGATCAACAGGAACTATCAATTTAACACCAACAGGTGGATCAGCACCTTACACGTTCAACTGGGGCGGAGGAATCACCACAGAAGACCGCACGGGATTAGCAGCAGGAACGTATACGGTAACCATTACTGATGCCAACGGATGTACAGGAACAGTAACTGCAACGGTGACTCAGCCAACGGCGATGAGTACAACAGTTTCACAGACAAATGTATCATGTAACAGTGGCTCAAACGGAACGGCAGGAATTGTTGTAACGGGAGGAACAGCACCATATACATACGCATGGTCTCCGAGCGGAGGAACAGCAGCAACGGCTACAGGATTATTAGCAGGAACGTATACCGTAACGGTAACGGATGCTAATGCATGTACGATAACAAGAACAGTAACGATTACTCAGCCGACTGCAATTTCAGGCACGACAGTAGTTACGAATATTGCATGTAACGGAGGTTCAACAGGAGCTATCAACTTAACACCAACAGGTGGATCAGCACCTTACACGTTCAACTGGGGAGGAGGAATCACTACAGAAGATCGTACAGGTTTAGTAGCAGGAACGTATACAGTAACCATTACTGATGCCAACGGATGTACAGGAACAGTAAGTGCTACTGTAACTCAGCCAACAGCAATGAGTGCAACGACTTCTCAAACGAATATTTCATGTAATGGAGGAACTAACGGAACAGCAAGTATTGTTGTAACGGGAGGAACAGCACCATATACCTATTCATGGTCTCCAAGCGGCGGAACAGCAGCAACCGCAACGGGATTATTAGCAGGAACGTATACCGTAACGGTAACGGATGCTAATGCATGTACGATAACAAGAACAGTAACGATTACTCAGCCGACTGCAATTTCAGGCACGACAGTAGTTACGAATATTGCATGTAACGGAGGTTCAACAGGAACTATCAACTTAACACCAACAGGTGGATCAGCACCTTACACGTTCAACTGGGGAGGAGGAATCACCACAGAAGACCGCACGGGATTATCAGCTGGAACTTACACCGTAACAATTACAGATTCCAACGGATGTACAGGAACAGTAACAGCAACAGTGACTCAGTCGAGTGCAGTTGCAGCTCCGACTGGTGCAGCAACGCAAAGCTTTAATGCAGGAGATACTTTGAGTGCTTTGGTAGTTACCGGGCAGAACATCAAGTGGTATGCTTCAGCTACAGACGCTGCTAACCATACAGGAAGTTTACCAACGACCACAGTGATTGTAAATAATACAACTTATTATGCAACTCAAACGGTGGGAGTTTGTGAATCGACAGTTTCATTGGCAGTTCTTGCTTACAATGCGAGTTTAAGTGTAGGTAATGCTACAAAACCAAAATCAGAGATGCAAATCTATCCTAATCCGGTAATGGATATCCTTAACATAAGTGGAGAGGAGAAAATTACAAAATTAGCTATTTACTCTGCAGATGGTAGAAAAGTTACCGAGAAAACATTATCGAAAAATGAAAGAAGCATTAATGTTCATTCGTTAGTTCAGGGTGTTTACTTGATTCAGGTATTTACCAAAGATGATGTGAAAACATTTAAGTTTATAAAAAGATAAATTTAATTATTAATTAATCTCATAACTTAATGATCAGCCAGTAGCAATTAATTGCTGCTGGCTTTTTTATATAGGCTCAGAAAAAATCAAATAAACATTAAAAGATACAATGGAATATCCTATCATATTTTACAAAAGTGCTTTGTAAAATCTTTATAGATTTAAAATTGGTAAAGTAAAAAAAATGATCTCCAACAAATATAGAGGAAGCGAAATGCTTGAAATATTTATCAATATAAAAACTGAAATTAGTTTAGGCTCGATAGCAGGAAATAGTCAAGCAATCAAGAAAAGAAGGGATGAAAATTACATTTTGCTAACTTCATTTATTCTAAATCAATCATTGATTGCAGAAAATTATTATCGGAATAAATTTTTCTTTAAATTTATTCAAGACTTGTAGAATTAAAAGTCCTGGGTTTTTAAAATTTAGGTCTGATATTTGTAAGGCTATACCAGACTGAATGAACTATTATATTTATGAAAAAACTAACTTTGAAAAAATCAATATTTTACACTTTATTATTCGCATTAAGCCTTGCTTCCTGTAAAAAAGAAGAGGCGGTAGATCAAAATCAGCAACAGACCTCCACTGCAGAGGATATTGCAAAAAGTACAGCCGATCCCGATTCTATAAAAACAAAGCCCGTAGAAGAATCTGCTCCGCCAATGATGCAGGAGAACGGATTTTACAATGCATTTGCGATTCCCAAAGATAAAAAGCTGAGGGATTCTCTGTATGCGATTTTCAGTAAAAAATATACCGAAAGAGAACGTTATGCAATTTTAGCATTAAATCGATTAGATTCTAAAAGCAAATGGAATTCTGATACACTGGTAGTTCCTGCAAAAATAGATACCACTTTAATGGCATATTCACCTTTCCCGATGCAGCTTGATGTGTTGAGCGATGTGAAAAAGTTTGTCATCTTTTCATATCCTATTCAGGCGTACGGAGTGTATTCAAATGGTGCTTTGGTAAAATGGGGGCCAACAAGTATGGGTAAAAAGTCGGCTCAGACCGACAGAGGCCTGATGTTTGCCAATTGGAAAAAGAAACTTGCCATTTCAACCGTAAAAAGCGAATGGAAACTTCCTTATAATTTTAATATTCACAATACACACGGAATAGGATGGCATCAGTATGATCTTCCGGGTTATCCGGCATCACATTCTTGTCTGAGATTATTGATGAAAGATGCCATTTGGTTATATAACTACGCCGATACATGGATTTTAAATCCGGGTGGAGCGACCACAAAGGCGAAAGGAACGCCGGTAATGGTTTTCGGAGATTACGGATGGGGAAAAAGAAAGCCTTGGAGAAATCTTCTGAACGATCCCAATGCCAACAATATTTCTGTTGAAGAAATGACAAAACTGATTCAGCCGAACGTTGAAAAAATGATTTTCGAACAGACTAATCGTGAAAAAGTAGCCGATTCTATAAAATTGGCTAAAGCTACACCAGCGCCTGTTCAGGAAACAGAATTTTCAGAAAACTAAACGATTTTTTCGAATTTTAAAGTAGACTCCTCCGCAAATTTGCGGAGTTTTTTCATTTCAGATTTAGCCTTACTTTGTCCGAATCTTGCTGCTGCATAAGTAACGGCAATAAAGAAAAGCATTACAAATGAAGCATGAAGGGACCACGGATATTCGTGGCTGTTTATTTGGTTTTCTACATAATACATCGTGAAAAAAGTCATCCACGAAATTGAAAACAGGAAATAAAGAAACATAAAAAATGTCCAGACTGCAGAACTGGGACCAAAAACGCCTCTTATAACCGTAACTTCTTCATCAAGTTCGGTTCGGAGGGCTAAACACGGTTTCCAGTAATTATCATCTTTGGTTAAAACAGAAATGGTTGCAACCTCGGTGTTTACATTCCCTGTAAACTCGTCCTGATGCTCAGCCAAATATTTTTTCAGATTTTCGGCATACGTTTCCTTACTGAGATGCGTATACATTTTAAATCTCGGGCGGGTTCTTATTTTATCTAAAGTTGTTTCTTTTGTTTCCATATTATTCTTGATAGGGAATTGGATCTTCTAAGGTAAAAGAGAATTTCAGTTCCAGGCCTTTTCTGTTTACAGTGATATAAATAGTTTTTCCTTCATCAGATTTCATCATTTCCATAATTTTATTGAGCGTCATCTCAGAAGTTTTTTTACCGTTAATAATGATCAGTTGGTCATCTTTTTTCAAACCGGCTTTACCTGCAGGAGAATCTTTTCGTACGCCGGCTATTGAAAACAATGGTTTTAAAATAAATTTATACTGAAGATTACTATTATATGTTTGAATATCACCTGATGTAGATTTTTCATTTAGCGTTCTGAAAGTTAAATAATCTTTTTCCCATTGCAGCCCGTCTTGCTTAAAATCGAGCCCGCTCATATTAAAATGAAAAGGGTCTTGATATCGATTATTTTTTCGAAGATAGAGCTTTTCGTTTTTATAATCAAAAGCAACAGTGAATCTACTCATAATTTCTCCACCGATGGAGCCTTTTCTGTCTTTGGCTAAATTAAGATGCTGAATAGAAAACTCATCGGGCATCGCAGTCAGCGGTTTTTCAAACTTAAAATTTCCAAGATGAAGCTGATGAATTCTGCTTCTTTTCCCATAAATATCACCATTAAACCCTCTTCCTAAAAAGTCTTCAATATTGGGTCTGTTGTACACAAAATCTTTTATTAAAGTAGGAAATAGCCAGATTGCATCACTATTCCCAATATCGATAAGCATTTTCGACGGTTTTTTTTCGCTGGTCATTTCTACATCAGTAAAAATATAAGGTTTGTTTTTTTCAATTGAAATGGTGAATTCTTCAAATTTTCTAATTTTCTTTTCAAATAGTTTGCGGTCTTTGAAAACGGTAATTTTTTTTGAACTGTAATCTATAATGATCGGGTAGTCTTTAAAAAAATGATATCCCATAAATCCGTTCACAGGAATTCCGATGTGTGAGGAAATATTGAATTCCTCATCTTGGATAATGTAGAGCATCAGAGAATCATTAACGAAGTTTTTACCAATTTTACCGGTATTGAGATCAGATTTAAAACCTTCAATACTTCTGTTGCCGCCCAGCCCGGAAAACTTCATTTTTTCCATCTGGCTTAGCTTTATTTCTTTGTCTTCGAGACTGAAAATTGTGTTTTCTGTTACACCGCTATCAAGCATAAACGTGAGCTCGGCTCCATTGATATTGATCGGAATAAAGATTAAGTTATTGATTAATTTAAAAGGAATAACGACTTTACTTCCGTTTTTAATTTCAAACCTATTCTGTGCATTCATCAAAATGCCCAATAGTACGATTGATATTAAAAACCTGAATTTCATTCATTGAAATTAGTGAAATATATGATATGGTACAAAAAAAACATTCTTCAGGAAGAATGTTTGGTATTTTGAGAATCGTTAATTGTTATTTTGAGAAAAATTCCATCAAATCGATATAGTTTTTTTGATTGACACCATGGCCGCTCATATATTCTCTGAATGTAAAGTAACAGCTCAGATCGTACAGAAGATCCGCAGCTTTTCTACCCCATTCCATAGGGATAATGGCATCATCTGTACCATGAGAAACAAAGAAACGGAGATTTTCTAGTTTCTTTTTATCTTTCACAATATCAGTAAGTAATTTTTCTTCCGGATAGGTACTCAGACAGGCTACATAGTTGAAAAGATCGGGATATTTTAAAGCTAAACTGTAACACAAAATTCCACCTTGACTAAAGCCGCAGAGATGGGTTTTATTTCTGGTGAGACCATATTTGTTGGTAATTGCCATGATGTTTTCTAAAACACTTTCAAGAATTTCTTTTGCCTGACCGAGATCAATAAATTGTTCAGGATTGTTGAAATCGATATCAAACCAAGAATATCCTTCAAACTGAGTGGGTTTCGGAGCTCTGAAGCTCACAATAATCCAGTCTGCAGGAAGACTTTCTCTGAAGCTGAAAAGATCTTGCTCATTGCTGCCATAACCGTGAAGCATGAAAAGAATGGGGGTAATCGAACTAATGTTTTCGGGTTCTCTTACGATGTAATCTAAATTCATCTTGCAAAGATAATAATATTGAGATTTTAAATTAATATTTTAAACCGAAAAGCTTGTAAAGTATCAAATATGGTAAAGAATCTCTATCCTAAAAGGTATACGGAGTCTTTTGTTGATTTGATATTATTTGGAAATATATGTTGGAAAATTTTCATAATAATTATTTTTATATTGATAAAAAACCTATATTTGAACCATTAAAAAATCTATTTGGAGAAATGAAGCAATTTTACAAATCAAAAAATTTACTTAGACTTTCATTTTTAGCAGTGATATTATTTTCAGCGGCTTCTGTTTTTAATTCTTGTAAAGATGATGATGACGAAGACCAGTTTCAGGATCACTTGGTACAGTTTGAAGCAAAAATTATTAATGGTGGTACAGCTCCCACTCCTCCTGTTAGTACTTTCAAAACGATTATTACGCAGGTAGGAACAAAACAGGAAACATTGTATGATTCTCCTGGTTTGGTTTGGACAAGCGGTGAGTTTTTTGTAAACTCTAGCCAGTCACAATTAAATTTAGCTGCCAATGCCAACCTTTTAAATGCTGATTCTAAACTGATCATATCAATCTATATAGATGGTGAGGTTGCAGAAACAGACACTATACAAGGAAGCGGAACAAAAGAAGTTGCAGTAGCACACAGTTTCCTAGAATTATAATTAATATCAATTTTATTATACGAAAAACACCTCTGTACTGCAGAGGTGTTTTTTATTGGTATATATTTGAATATTTTGATCAAATTATCTCAAACTTCTTACATTCACCTCCGGTTTTTCTCCTTGAGGAACAATAAAGATAGCATTATCAGTAATAGTATCACCAGAATCAAAATAATAACTTCCGATCACAGGCAAGATGTTGGTAACCATTTTCCCCGATTTGTCGTATGCGGTGTATGATACATTTATCAACTGAGTTTTCATTTTAAGCTGAATCTTTTTAGAAGTCAGTTTTGCTCCTGTAGCGTTTACGCAATCGAGTTCTACAATCCCGGTATCCATTACAATTTGTGGATAAGAGGTAAGTCTGATATTGTAAGATTTATCTGAAGTATTTTTTACCGAAGCCGATACTTTGTAGCGATCAAAAGTTTTCCCGCCGACCTGTATACTTTCTTTGTTGGTGATATTGTAGCTTACTTTCATTCCGTTTACATCCGAAGTTTCGCCATCAGATATCTTCTGAGCTTTTGCAAAATTTCCGAAGCTTAAAAATGTGAGTACAAAAAGGAGAAGAATTGAGTTTTTCATAATAAGATTTTGAATGATTAGTAATATAAATTTACAAAATAAAACCATTTTCTGGATATTAATATTTTATCATATTCAGAAAACGGATAAATATCATAAAATTTTAAGCAAAATTTATTTGATTTTCGCAATCCATTCTGCGCCACTGATATCAGTTAATTTAATGACTGAAATTTTTTCGGCTAAAGAAGAATTATCTTTCAAATCAATCGTTAAATCAGCTTTTGAACCTAAAGGAATAATTAAACTGTGTTTTCCGGGCTTTACTTTTGCTACATAATGATTATGGATTTTTTCTTTAGAGAATTTTGAAAGTTCAGCTCCATTCATTGACTGAATAATTTCTCCCTTTTCATTTAATAAATCGATTCCGATAAGAAAAGAACCATAAACGTCTACACCTTCTGTTCTGTAAATCTCAAATTTTACCTGCGACTGATTCATTTTGATATTGGAAATTTCAACTTTGGGCTTCACAGATTTATTATGCAAAGTTCCAAAAACACCACCATGAAAGTATTGATTGGTGTATAAAGTCAATCCAAAAATAATCAACGAACCTACAAGTACAAAGCGTTTAGGATTTTTAAGAGGAAATGCCCCCGAACCTAGCCAATGAAACCATTTTTTCTGAGTGAAGCTGTATTTTTTATTTTTAAAATATTGGTCTAAAGAATAAGTTCCGCTACCTGTAAGAAAAAGCGTAAAGCCGCAGGCGATTCCCAGAACACCTATTTGCCATTCATCTAAACAGGTCGTTCCTATCCATCCGGAACCTAGCAAAATTCCCATTGCCAAAGCAAAAACTCCTGCAGCCATCAACCTTGTGAAGAGTCCCAAAATAATAAATAATCCTACGATCGCTTCAATGATAGTGAAGCTGATCATTGAGGTTTGAAGCGCATCAGGATGAGTAACCAGATATTCAATAATGGGTTTTATTCCTAAAGCATTCGGTAAGAAATGATTGAATTTTTCGCCGATATATCCCGCTTCATCGGGAATGAGTTTGTTTTCGAGAATAAGTCTCCGCCAGAAAGCTGAAAAGTAGGTCCAGCCAATTACAAGGCGGATTGATAACGTATATAAACCAGCCATATCAGTGGGCTGATTGGTCATATTTTTTGTCATTGAAGTTTTATTTTAAAAGTTGATTGTTAAAAATGATTTAGAATTCATTCTAAACCATATCCAGCTTCAATCTTTTAAATAAAATATACTTTGGAGGACTGTTCCCGGAAGTGTTTCCGGAATACGATTTTTGAGAAAAAATAGGCTTCTCAGAATTAAAATTGACCGATTGTAAAAAATCTGAAAGTACAATTCCTTTAAATTTAAAATCTGCTTTTGAAACGGAAATTTTTGAAGAAGAATTAAAACTCTCGCAACCGGAAAATGAGGGTGCTGTGGTTTTTGTTTTGTTGAGAGCACTGATGTGCTGAATGTCAAAAACCTCTAATACATCTCTCTTTAATGAACAGGGAGATAATGAAAACGCTACAACAAGCATCACTGCTATTGCTCTGTAGAATTTCATGTGAAGTTTTATATTTGACATCTTTACAAAACTACGGTTTTCAAAATTAAAAGGGCTGCAAATATTTCCATTATACATGAATTTAATAGTAGAAAAATATTTTTAAACATCATATTGAAACATTAATCGCAGCTTCCTTATTCTTATCTTTGTCTCTTTTTAAAGCAATAAAAATACTTTTACTTCAATTGAAGAATCTTAAATATTATTTAGCCGCCATCTTTGCTTTCGCAACCTGGGGAACATTCAGTCTGGTTTTAAAACCGCTGCATTCGTATGCTTCTTTAGATATACTTTTTTACAGAGTTTTCAGTTGTGCATTGATTATGTCGTTGGTAACGATTCTTTTCAGAAGAGCGAAGCTTAAAAAAAATTTCGAATATTTTAAAAGTATTTCTCAGAAAAGTAAATACAAAATAATAGGTTTAAACGTTTTAAGCAGTGTTTTGCTCACGGGAAATTGGTTTTCGTTTATTTATGTGATGAATCATATCAGCGTGAGAGCGACATCAGTTGCTTATCTTGTATGTCCGATTATTACAACGATTCTTGCTTTTTTTATTCTTCGTGAAAAACTGACAAAACTACAATGGCTTTCGGTATTTTTAAGTGGAGTAGGATGTGTTTTGCTGTCGTATTCGAATCTTCTTGATATGTTGTACAGCAGTTTGATTGGCTCTACTTATGCGTGTTATCTCATTGTGCAAAGTACCAATAAGAAATTTGATAAGTTTCTGATTCTCAATTTTCACATGATTTTATCAGCACTTATTCTTTTGCCATTCTTTCCTAAATATTCAGGGTCTATTCCTACAGATTTTACGTTCTATTTTTATATTGAAATCATTGCGGTAATGTACACGATTGTCCCTTTATTGCTGAATTTGTATGCTTTATCAGGAATTGCCTCCTCAAAAGTCGGAATGATTCTTAATATTAATCCAATAATTGCCTTTATTTTGGCAGGAGCCGTTTATCACGAAGCACTTGGAGGGTTACAGATTCTGTCTTACGCTATTATATTTTTAGCGGTTATTATTTTTAACGCAAAGGAAATTTTCAGGTTAAAGACTAAAGAATCGGTGTTTAGATAGCTGAAGATTCAAGCTAACAATTTAAATGCTTTCTTTGTGCATAATTCCCCATTTTTCCAGCTCATGGATAACGGGTTTTAGCTTGTATCCGATTTCTGTTAATTCATATTCCACTCTTGGCGGAACTTCTGCAAAAACAGTCCTTGTAATGATTTTATCTTCTTCAAGTCTTCGAAGTTGAAGCGTAAGCATGCGTTCTGTAATATTTCCAAGACTTTTTCTGAGTTCTCCGAATCTCAGTTTTCCGTTGATCAGATAACTGCAAATGGCAAGTGACCACTGTCCGCCAATTAATTTTGAAGCATACAATTCCGGACATTCATCGGTGAGTGCTTTTCTATTCGCAAAATTGGTTGAAGTTTCCTTTATTTTAGTCATTACTTACATTTTTTATAGTACCATACAATTGGTTGCTAATATACCAAATGTAAGTTACACCTATTATTTTTGTAAAAGAAATTTAAACCTTATAAGAAACTAAGCGTCTTTTTACCGCAAAAGCATCAAAAGAAATGATTGAAAAAAATAGAAATTCAAAAGTTTACAAAATGTAAAAACCTTACTTATTAGTTGTTTTGTTAGCTTTTGAAAAACTTAAATCAGACTAAAATCTTTTGACTCTTTGCGGTTTAAAAAAAGTCATATGTTAAAAAAGAAATTTAAAAATATGAAAACATTAGTAATCGTTACTCACCCAAAAATGGAAGATTCATTAATCAACAAAAGATGGGTGGAAGAATTGAAGAAGTTTCCCGAAAAATATACCGTTCATGAGTTATATGAAAGTTATCCTGATGAAAATATCGATGTTAAAAAAGAACAGGAATTGATTGAAGCGTATGATAAAATTATTTTACAGTTTCCGTTTTACTGGTTTAGCAGTCCGCCTTTATTAAAAAAATGGATGGATGAAGTGCTTTTGCACGGTTGGGCTTACGGAAGTAAAAGCGGATTCAAAGTAGGTGGAAAAAAGATTGCTTTGGCAATATCTGTAGGAGTAGATTTTGACGATTACAGTGCAGAAGGAAAATATAAATACACGATGAAAGAATTAACGCGACCTTTTGAACTCAGTTTTGAATATGTGAAAGCAGATTATAAAGAACCTTTTGTTTATTATGGTTTGGAGCATAATATTTCTCCGGAATGGATTGAAAAAAGCGTTCCAATGTATCTTGATTTTCTCGATCAATTTTAAAAATAATGATTAATAAACAACGCTGCTGACGGACACTTGTCAGCAGTTTGTATTACCTTTACTTTTCTAAAATAAATGATGGATCAAAATAATTTAGATAAAATCATAGAACGTTCTTTAGAAATCAGAAAAAAATATCACGAGTTGGAAGTTCAGCAAAATAGAACTGAATGGACACTGGAGCAAGATGCTTTGGCGTATCTTACTGATGCCGGAGTGGTGGGCA
>Ga0308169_10004612_pt1 | contig 12847 bp, 7 predicted proteins | sample PhyBR1_2_FD_202139 | JGI IMG/M metagenome (GOLD analysis project Ga0308169, IMG submission 202139) | Phyllosphere microbial communities from UC Gill Tract Community Farm, Albany, California, United States - DLSLSB.R1 | ecosystem: Host-associated > Plants > Phyllosphere > Unclassified | place...
CCAACGAAGAAATGCAGGCCATCAACGAGGAACTGCGCTCGGCCACCGAGGAGCTGGAGACCAGCAAGGAAGAGCTGCAATCGATCAACGAAGAGCTGCTGACGGTCAATTACGAACTCAAGACCAAGGTGGAAGAGACCGACAAAATCAATGATTACCTGACCAACCTGATCGCCTCCACCGACATCGCCACGGTATTCGTCGACCGCAGCATGCGCATCAAGTGGTTCACCCCCCGCGCCACCGAGATTTTCAGCATGTTGCCGGTGGACACCGGGCGTTCGCTGCTGGACATCACCCATCGGCTGGATTACCCGGAGCTGGGCGCGGACGCCACGCAGGTGTTCGAATCGCTGAGCATGATCGAGCGGGAAGTCAGCAGCAAAGACGGCCGCTGGTACATCGCCAGGCTGCTGCCCTACCGCTCCAGCGAGGACCATATCGACGGGACCGTACTGACCTTCATCGACATCACCACGCGCTGGGCCGCTGAAGAAGAGCTGCGCCTGGGAGAGGAACGCATGCGCCTGGTGGCTGAAAGCACCCGGGACTACGCCATTATCCTGCTGGACGAACAGGGTGTGATCAGCAGTTGGAACACCGGCGCCGAGCTTATCTTCGGCTACACCAAGGGCGAAGCCGAGGGCGCCTACTACGATTTCATTTTCTCGACCGAAGACCGTAGCAACGGTGTCCCGGAAACCGAACTGAGCACCGCACGTACCCATGGTCGCTGCGAGGATGAGCGTTGGCACCAGCGCAAGGACGGCAGCAAGTTCTTTTGCAGTGGCGAGGTAACGCTACTCAGCAGTGATCATCTGCAGGGCTACGTGAAGATCGCCCGCGACCTTACCGGTCACAAGCGCATACATGAGGAACAGACCCAGCGGTTGATGGAAACCCAGAACACCAGTCATTTGAAGGACGAGTTTTTCGCGGTCATGTCCCACGAACTCAAGCATCCACTGAACCTGATCCAGCTCAACGCCGAGTTGCTGCGCCGCCTGCCGGTGACCAAGACCGTCAGTGCGGCGGCGAAGGCCATCAACACCATCTGCGATGCCGTCGCCAGCCAGGCGCGCATCATCGATGACCTGCTGGACGTGGCCCGGGTGCGTACCGGCAAGCTGCGCCTCAGGCGCCAGGCGGTGGACCTGGGCCGGGTGCTGCAGGACATCTACACCGTGGTCATCAACGACAACCACCCCAACAAAGTGTCTTTGGAGTTGCCCGAAGGCCCTGGCGGCGAGCTGGTGGTCTATGCCGACCCGACGCGGTTGGAGCAGATCATCTGGAATCTGGTGAACAACGCCGTCAAGTTCACGCCAAGCGGAGGCCGCATACAACTGGTTGCATGCCGTGAAGGCAACGTCGCGCGACTGGACGTGACCGACTCGGGCGTGGGCATCGCCGCCGAACATCTGAATGAGGTGTTCGACTTGTTCGGCCAGGCCGAAACCCAGCACGCCACCCATCAGCGCGAGGGGCTCGGCATTGGTTTGTCGTTGGTCCGGCAATTGACCGAGGCCCACGGCGGCAGTGTCGAAGTCAAATCCGAAGGGTTGGGCAAGGGCTGCACGTTTATCCTGCGCCTGCCCTTGAGCAAGACCGACGGGGCCGAGGCCAAGCCGTTGAACGCCGATGAGCAGGTCGGACGCTTGCGGGGGCTGACCATCCTGCTGGTGGACGACTCCCCCGACGTGCTGGAGACCCTCAAGCTCCTGCTGGAGATGGAAGATGCCGAGGTCGTAGGCTTCGACCAGCCACTGCAAGCGCTGGAAGCTGCCAAAAATGCGCGTTTCGACGTGGTCATTTCCGACTTGGGCATGCCCGTGATGAATGGGCACGAATTGATGCAGGCGCTGCGCGAACTGCCTCACCTCAAAAACGTGCCCGCCATCGCCCTGACCGGCTACGGTGCCTCCGTCGACAAGCAGAAGTCCCGCCAATCGGGGTTCGACCAGCACATCGGCAAGCCGGTGTCCTATGACGAAATGATCGAGACGATCGAGCAGTTGCGGCGCTCTCATGTGAGCTAAGCGCCGCTTGCCTGAATCGGCTTGGGTTTATGTGGCGAGGGAGCTTGCTCCCGCTGGAGCGCGCAGCGGTCCCAAACAACTCGGACACGGTCTGAGTGCCTGGTTTAAGGACTGCTGCGCAGCCCAGCGGGAGCAAGCTCCCTCGCCACGAACGACTTACCGCTCTTTCTTCATCCCGATCCGCCGGCGCATGTCGGCGGTGATGCTCTGGCGGGTTTTCTTCAAACCAGCCCACGGCTCGTGCCCGACTTCGGCCAGGCGTTCATGGACGTTGTGCACGTTCCACAGGTTCGCGCCCTTGAGCTCGGCCACTTCTTCGCGAAAGATCGGCACCGACACCGGCAACCCTTCCCGGGTGCGCGCGGCATAGGCGCAAATGGTGGTGGCACCCAGGCCATTGCGCAGGTAATCAATGAAGATCCGCCCTACCCGGTTCTTCGGCCCGGAGACGGCGGAGAAACGGTCCGGCAGCAGCTTGGCCATGTGGCTGACGATGGCATGGCTGAAATCCTTGACCTCGTCCCAGCCCAATTTGCGCGTCAGCGGTACCACGACATGGATACCTTTGCCGCCGCTGGTCTTGAGAAATGCCTTGAGTCCCAGTTCATCGAGCACCGACAAGGTCAGTTGCGTCGCTTCGACCATGCTTTTCCAGGGCAGCGCCGGATCCGGGTCGAGGTCCAGGACGAAACGATCGGGCTTGTCCAGGTCCACTGAGGTCGCGTTCCAAGTGTGCAGCTCCACGGTGCTCATTTGCACCGCGCCGATCAGCGCCTCGGCGTTATTGATCATCATCACCGGGTGCCCCGTCACGGACTTGTCCAGGCTGGTGATGCCGGGAATGGCCAGGCGCTCGGCATTCTTCTGGAAAAACAGCTCGCCAGCGATTCCGTCCGGCGCCCTGACCAGCGCGACCGGGCGCTCGGCCAATTCGGGCAGGATGAACTCGGCGACGCTGGCGTAATACTCAGCCAGTTGCAACTTGGTAGTACCGCTGCTCGCGTCGATGACCCGTTCCGGGTGAGTGATACGGACCTTTCCGTCCATGGCAGGCGCCTGGGCGGCTTTGGCTTTAGCTTTCGCCTTGGGCTTGGCCGACGGCGCCTCGGGCTCGTCCTTGGTTGCGGCTTTCTTGGTTGCAGCGGGCTTCTTTACCGGTTTGGCAAGTTCCTGGGTGATTTCCTTGGCCGGCTTATCGTTACGCAAGCCATGAAACACCGCATGGCGTACCGAGCCTTCCTTGGTCATCTCGGCAAAGGCCACCTCAGCCAGCAAGGTCGGTTCCAGCCAGTGCACGCCCTTGCCGTCGTAGCCAGTGGGCGGGTTGACCACCACGGGCTTTTTCGTTTCCAAGGGCAGCAACTGTTGGTAGATACTTTTCAGGGTGGTTTCGTTGAACCCGGTGCCGACCTTGCCGGCGTAGCGCAATTCACCACTGTCGGCATCGTGCAGCCCCAACAGCAGCGCACCGAAGGCACTGCGGGCGCCCTTGGGTTCGCTGAAACCGACGACCACGAACTCCTGGCGGTTCTTGCATTTGAGCTTGATCCAATCATTGCTGCGTCGGGACACATAGGCGCTGCCCATGCGCTTGCCGATCAGACCTTCCATGCGCATCTGGCATGCGCTGTTGAGCAGGGCCTCGGGGGTTTCTTCGAATGCATCGGAAAAACGCAGCAAGGGGTTGTCGTTATCCTTCAATACCGCTTCCAGCGCCGCCCGCCGTTCTTCCACCGGGACCTTGCGCAAGTCCGCGCCGTTGAGATACGGCAAATCGAACAGGTAATAGGCAATCTTGCCGCTGCTGCCGGCGTCGAAGGCGTTCTGCAGTGCCTGGAAGTCCGGCACGCCTTGGTCATCGGCGACGACCATTTCCCCGTCGAGCCAAGCCGACTCCAACCCCAACGCGGCCAGGGCTTCGGCCTGTTTTGGCAGTTTATGGGTCCAATCATGGCCGTTGCGGGTGATCAGCCTGGCCTCGCCATTTTCGATCCGGGCCATGACCCGGTAGCCGTCGAACTTGATTTCGTAGAGCCACTCGCCATCGGGCGCGCTTTCCACCAAGGTCGCCAGCTCCGGCTTGAGGGTTTCCGGGATCGGTCCGGCCACTGCGCCGCTGAGGCTGGATTTCGAGGTCTTCTTGGTCGACTTCGGTTTGGCGGCTTGTTCCGGTGCCTTCACGGCTTTGGCTGCGGCGGCCTTGCCGCGACGCTTGGGCACGATGGTACGGTCGCTGAGCACACTGTCCGGCTCGGCCTGCACCACGTCGTAATCGTTTTCGGGGCGAGCCGCTTCGTCTTGATGCTTGATCAAAAACCATTGTTCTTGCTTGCCGGGCATATGAGTGCGCACCAGGTTCCACAGGCCACTGAGCTTTTCACCTTGCAGCTCGAACTTGAGCCGGCCCTTTTCATAGGCCTCAGAGGGATCGCCCTGGGGAATCCATACGCCACGGTCCCAGACAATGACATCGCCGGCACCGTAATGCCCCTCGGGGATGCTGCCTTCGAATGTCGCGTAATCGAGTGGGTGATCCTCGACATGCACCGCCAGGCGCTTGACCTTGGGGTCCAGGGACGGCCCCTTCGGCACTGCCCAGCTCTTGAGGGCGCCGTCCAGTTCCAGGCGGAAATCGTAATGCAGCCGCGTCGCGTCGTGTTTCTGGATGCAGAACTGCAAGGCGTGGGCGGTTTTTGCCGATTTGCGCGGGCGCTTCGCCGTCGGCTCCGGGGTGGCGGCGAAATCGCGCATGCGGTTGTAGTCATCAAGGTTCTTGCTGCTCATGGGCCACCTGATACCTGTTGCAAGGTCGGGTCGGCTACGGGCATCCCGGCTGTTTCCGCCAGCAATTGATCGACGACCCGACCCAACGCCTCCTCGGTGGAGTCACCCAGCAGCAACCCTTGCTCGTAAAGGACAACCTGGCGATCGGCGCTGGTGCCTTCCTGCACGATGCGACGTGCTTGGGTGAACACATCCTCGACACCCAGTTGCGCGGCTGTCTCGCCAAAGGTCTGTTCCGCCAACGTCAGCCATTCGCCCATGAGCATCGGCTGCTCCTGCCCTTCGGCGATGAACTCCGCCAGGCTCCCGTGGCGCTTGGCCCGCCAGCGGTTTTCCTTGAGGATCCAGTGGGACATCAAGCTGTAGTTATCGCCAGGCCCGGGCTGGGCGACGGCATGAGCCACCATCAGGCGAAACAGTGAAACGATGCACAACACATCCTCGATCCTCGGGCAGGCATCGCAGATTCGCAGCTCAAGGGTTGGATAGCGCGACGAAGGCCGTATGACCCACCAGCAGTCGCTGGGCTGGTGAATGGAGCCGGTCCGCATGAGCATGCCCACATAGCTGGCGAACGCCGCGTCGTCCTTGAAAAATTCCGGCACCCCCATGCGCGGCCATTCATCGCAAGCCACCTGGCGGTAACTGCTGAACCCGCTGTAGGCGCCGTTCCAGAACGGTGAAGAAGCGCTCAGGGCCAGCAACATCGGCAGCCACGGCAAGACTTCGTTCATCACCCGGACTCGATCCCTGTCCATCGGCACTTCGACATGTACATGCAGGCCCGACAACACGCTCCGTCGCGCCACGCGCTGGTAATCATCGAACAGTTGCTGGAAATGCAATTCATCGGTGGGCTGCAAGACCTGAGTGGTCATTGGATGCGACCCCGCGCTGAGTAGGCCCAGGCCATGGGGGGCCAGGCATTGGTTCAGACCGGAGCGCACCTGGTTCAGGTACTCGGCGGCTTCCGGCAGGCTCTGAAAGATCGGCGATGCCATCTCGACCTGGCTCTGGAACATTTCATGGGCGAAGTGTTCGCCCAACTCGACCCGACAGGCCTGTACCGCCGCCAAGGACGGCTGTTCGGGCATGCAGCGGGTTTGCAGGTCTGTGACGAAGTATTCCTCTTCAATGCCGAACTTCAGGTGCCTATTCATCGACAATCCCTCCGATGCCCGCACCGATGCGGGTTACCACCAACGCCACCACGGCGATCCTTTCCACGTCCTGATAACCCGGGGTCAGCAGCTCTTCGCCGAAAACGTCCGGGTCCAATTCTCGATAAGTCCAGGCGAAATCCGCCGCGTCACGCCAGCGCCCCAGCGCTTCAAGGAACGGATCACGGCCGTCGACCATCGCCACGCCGGTATAAAGCACCAGAGAACCGCCCGCCGTGAGCCGGGGCAAGGCCTGCTCGACGATGCGCAGCGACAGCCCGGCGCCCAGCACACCACCGCCATGGCGGTAGGCGCGCTCGGCCGGGTCGGCCATATACGGTGGGTTGGCGACGATCAGGTCGAATTCGCCTTCCACATCCTGGAGCACGTCGCTGTGGGCGACCTCGATATTGCCGACTTCGGCCAGGGCGGCATTCACCGCGCACAGGCGCAGTGCCTGCGGATTGATGTCCAGGGCCAGCACTTGCGCCTCGCGCCGGGCCCGGGCGATCACAATCGCCCCGACACCGGCGCCGCAGCCAATGTCCACCGCACGGTGCACGGCGCCGAAGTTCTGTTGCAGGTGAGTATGGATCAGTTGAGCGAAGCGGTAGCTGTCCGGGCCGAAGAACACCGCATCGGTGGCCTGGGTGGGAAACGGCGAGTGGGCGAACAGCAAGCCATCCAGGCTCGACCAGCGCACCTGGCTGTACAACAGGCCATCGCGAGCCTCCAACACATGGGCGTCTTGCAGTTGGCGCTGTTCATCGGCGCTGATCAACCCCGGCGCAAAGGGTCGGGACCAGCCGAATACGTCGCGCAAGGTCTTGGAACGTTCGTTGCCGGGCCGCTGGTTGACCCGTTCGTGGGTCAGCGGCGTCGGGGTGATGAAGCGATAGCCGTCGGCGTGCAGGCGTCGGCCCAGCTGCAACAGCGCCAGGTCGGGTTCGGACAGGCGTTCCTCCTGATTCATACAGGGCTCCTAGCGAAGTATGGATTTGAGTTCGATGAACCGTCGGGTCGCCAACAGTCCAGCCGGGTGGCTGTGACAGCGGGCCGAAAGCCAAGGCAGCAGGGTCTGTATCTGTTGGTCCGGTGACTGGCTGCGCAGCGTTTGCTCCAAGCGCTGGACGTCCGGGTCTTGCACCGGCATCGGCGGCTCACAGCTTGCACCGTGGGCCCGCCGTGGGCTTCGACGTGGGCCTTTTTCCAGCCAGTCTCCGGCGATCCAATCGTGCAGGAGTTGTTTTTCATAGGGGCTGAACACGCCGAACATGGCCGCGCCGGCACCTTCGATCAGCGTCCAGAACCGGCTGTCCTGCGGGTCCTGGTGGCGCTTGATCCAGCCCTTGCCTTGCAGCGCCTCGAGAAAACCTTCCAATTGCCCTGGCACTGCCAGCCATTGATTGACGGTCTTGCCTTCAAACTTGCAGTAGTCGGAATGCATGTGCTGGCCGAACGGGCGCTTGCGTTCGAGCATGTCGAGGACTTCGCGGTACACGTCGAACGACTCGATGATCGCCCGGCTGCCCTGCCCCAGGTCATTGAGACGATAGCCCAGGGTTACCCGACGCCAGAATGCTTCGCGGTCCGCTTCCATCGGCATCAACTGCATGAGCGATTGCACGGCCTTGTGGGCATGACCGGTGCTGGCGTTATCGATGGTCACGTGCAGCGTGAAATAGTAGGGATCGATCTCCAGTTCGGTCAGCTCATAGGCGCTGATCAACAAATGCAGAGGCAGTTGTTCATAGCCCAGGTTGTAGCCGATGACCTCGGGCAGGTATTCATCGCCGGCATACCCCAGTGCCAGTTGCACCGCACCTTGCAGGTAGCGCTCGTCGTCGATGTCTGGCGCATCCGGCAGGCCGTGTTCGGCCAGCAGCTTGCGGTAGATCACCACATGGTTCTGCGATGGATAACCGTCCCCCAGCTCTTCAAGGTAAGTGCAGAGCAGCCCTTCGAAACGGTGGTCATGCCAGTGCTTGAGTACGCCGTAGAGCCAGGCACCATCCACCAGTTTGGTCGGTGCCACGGCTTGGAGGAAATACAAGGCGTGGGCCTTGCTGGTGAAAAATTCGCGGGGGCCACCGCTTTTGCGCCGTTCCAGGTACTCGGCGTATTGCCGAGCGACGCCGGCACTGTGTTGTTCGACCCAGGCTTGTAGCGCGGCGGGATTGTCCGGCATGTCCTGGGGCAGCGCGCTGGCCTGTTCGAGGCACGACTGCAGGAACGCTTGGGCGAGTGTTTGTTTGTCAGCGTCGTCCGGGCCATGGAGCAGCCGTTCGTAGGATTGGCGAACGGTTCCGGCATGAGTGACCGGTTGTACAGTGGCAGGCCGGGCCTGGAGGGGTGTCAGCACAGTCATAAGGGCCTCTTGGGTTTTCTGCTGGACGCTGAATCAGCACGTCTCTCCTTTTGCAGAGCCTTGCGCGCGGTGAAAAATTCCCTTGAGTTGAAAAGCAGCCGGATAAACGGGGCCGCACGGTTTTGGCGGGAACCCTCGCTTCGCTGCGGGTCTCGAATGCTTTAAGTCGGAAACACTGTTATGTGGCGAGGGTGCTTGCTCCCGCTCATGTGCGTAATGCTTGCGGTTTTTGAGGCCGCTTCGCAGCCCAGCGGGAGCAAGCTCCCTCGCCACAGAAGCAGGCCACAAGAACAGGCCACAAGCGTCGATTCCAGCCGTTCGTTTGAACGACCCACGCCAGGCCATCCAAGGAGCAACGATGATTTTCTCAGTATGGGTGGCGGTGCTCGGCGCCGTGTTGTTGACCTTGGCATTGACCTCTTCCTATCTGCGCTGGATGCCGGTGACGACATCGGCGATCTGCCTGGTGCTAGGGGTTGTGATCGGGCCGATGGGTCTTGGGCTGCTGAGGCTGGACGTTGGCGACTCTTCGGTCTGGATGGAACACCTCACGGAAGTCGCGGTGGTGTTCTCGCTGTTCGTCAGCGGCCTGAAACTGCGCCTGCCGCTCAACAACCGGACCTGGCGCGTCGCCTATGGGTTGGCCGGGCCGGTCATGATCCTGACCATCGCTGGGCTGTGCCTGGCGTTGCATTATCTGTTTGGCCTCGGTTGGGGGGTGTCGATGCTGATCGGTGCGATGCTCGCCCCCACCGATCCGGTGCTGGCGGCGCTGGTCCAGGTCAACGATGCGCGGGATGACGACCGGGTGCGTTTCGGCCTCTCGGGCGAAGCCGGGCTGAACGACGGCACCGCGTTCCCCTTCGTGATCCTGGGCCTGTTGATGCTGCGTGAGGACGGCAGCGGATTTCTCGGCGAATGGACCCTGCGGCATGTGCTGTGGGCAGTGCCGGCGGGTTTGCTGATCGGCTACTGGATGGGTCGTGGCATCGGCAAGCTGACCTTGTCGATGCGCATCAGGAACGCCGACAGCACGTTGTCACCCAACGATTACCTGGCCCTGGCCCTGATTGCCCTGGCCTACGTCGCGGCGGATTCGGTTCAGGCCTATGGTTTTCTCTCGGTGTTCGCCGCGGGGCTGGGACTGCGCCAGGCCGAGGTGCAATCGACTGATGGCGACGAGACGCCGGCTGAACATCGGGTGCAACCGGTGGTCGGCCATACCGAATCCCTGGACGAAGGCCAGGTCGCCGCCGGGGTGATGATGGGCGACATGCTGGCGTTCGGCAGCCTGGTGGAACGCTCGATGGAAGTGTTCCTGGTGACGCTGCTGGGCGTGGTCCTGGCCACTCATTGGGACTGGCGAGCGTTGGCCATCGGCGCCCTGCTCTTCGCCGTGATTCGCCCGTTGAGCGTAATGGTGATCCCTTGGGGCCCGCTGTTGGATCGACCGCAACGCCTGCTCATCGGTTGGTTCGGCATCCGCGGCATCGGCAGCCTGTTCTATCTGTTCTACGCCTTGAATCATGACTTGCGCCCCGACGTGGCGCAGCTGTGCATCAATCTCACGCTGTCGGTGGTGGCGCTGAGCATTCTGGTGCATGGGCTGAGCACACAGCCGACCCTGGGGTGGTACGAACGTCAACAGAAGCCGGATTGAACCCAGGCGCGCAGGCCGCGGCTCAGCCGCCGGGGTCGGTCACCTGGATGAACACCGAATACACCCCCAGCAGCACCCAGAAACTGGCGAAGATCCACGGGGTGCGCAGCGAAAACAGCAGCGACTTGCGGTAGCCCTTGTGGGTCGATTCCCGCTCGCTGAACAGCGGCGACTCGTCGTAGACCAAGCCCATCAAGGGTTCGGCGCGCAATAGCTCGCTTTGTTTGAAATGCCAATGGTCGATGATCTCGTACGCCGCGCGGATGCCCGGCCAGGCGTTGAGCGAACTCAAGAAGCCCAGCAAGGCCAGCAATGGCGGCACGATCAGGGTAAACAGCTTGCCCCACTCAGGATTCAGATTGGCCATGCACGAGGCAAAGGCAATCACCAAAAAAGATTGGGCGGCCAGGTAGGCATCGGTTCGATTGGCCAGGATGCTGGTTTCGTACTGGATCTCCCGACGATAGAAATCCAGCCGCTCCTTGGGAGAGCCGAACAGCTTGGCGTTGTGTTCGGTCAGTTCTTCGTCCGGGGTCTGGCCGGTCAGGATCTTGGGCATTGCGCGGAGGGTTCCTCGGCGATTATTGGGACTTATTAGGAAACCCGCGACCGGGCAAGTTCAAGCCAATGGACAAAAGGCGCAGCGGATTCAACGAAACGCTCGCAGGCCGTCAGGGTCAGAAGATCGTCGAGGCCTGAGGACCTGAGTGTGGATTATCTTGGATGGGTGCAATGGCCGGCGATGGCCGTCACGGTACTGGCCGCCTGGTTGATCGGCTCCCGCCAGCCGCGGCGGCGGGTGGCGGGGTTCAGTTGTTTTATCGCCAGCAATATCTTGTGGGTAGTCTGGGGGCTTCATACCGACGCGTATGCGCTGATCGTGCTGCAGTTTTGCCTGTGTGCGATGAACTTGCGCGGGTTCAAGAAAAATACCGAGTAGGCAGGTCCCTGCGGCGAACGATGGCTGTCCGGCGGTTAGCTGAGCGTTTGCCCAATGATCCGCACCAGGTCGATCTGCTTGAACGGCTTGATCAACCGGGGCAACTGCGTGGCAAAGCCTTCCAGGCGCTCGGCATAACCGGTGGCCAGGATGATGGGCAGTGTCGGTTGCCGCTCGCGCAGCAGTTTCGCCAATTGCGCGCCGTCCATCTGGGGCATGGCCATGTCGGTGATGACCAGATCGATATCCGGATGACGCTCGAGCAACTCCAGCGCCTGGGCACCCGACGGCGCACAAAGCACCCGGTGCCCGAGGTCTTCGATCAACAATCGGGTGCTGGTCAGCACCAGGCTGTCATCGTCCACCACCAGCACCAGCAATTCATGGACCGGCTGCGGCTGTATCTCTTGAACCGGCGAGTTGCCTGGCGCCGAATCGCCCGCCACCGGCAACCATAGCTCGGCGGTGGTGCCCGCGCCTTTCTGGCTCTTGAGCATCAAGCGCCCCCCCAACTGCTCGGCCAGACCATGGACCATGGATAACCCCAGCCCTGTGCCCTTGCCGACGCCCTTGGTGGTGAAGAACGGATCGATGGCCGACGCCAATGTCGCCTCATCCATGCCCTCGCCTTCGTCGACGATCGACAGGCAAACATAGCGCCCCGGTGGCATCGGCACATCCGTGGCGGTTCCGCTGTCCGGGCTCTCCTCGGCCGCGATCAGTATTCGGCCGCCTTGCGGCATCGCGTCCCGAGCATTGGTTGCCAGGTTGAGGATCGCCAGCTCTAATTGGTTGATATCGGCCAATACCGGCGGCAGTGACTCGGCGAAGCGGGTCTGGACATTGATCGAAGGCCCCATGGAGCTTCGCAACAAGCCGCTGATACCCTGCACCAGGACCGGCAACTCCACTGATTCGTAGGTCAGTTTCTGCCTTCTGGCAAACGCCAGCATGCGTTGGGTCAGCGAAACGCCGCGTAGCGCTCCCTGGGTCGCGTTGTCCAGCAATTGCGCGAGCTTGGGATCGACGGGCATGCGCTTGCGCACGATTTCCAGGTTGCCGAGGATCACCGTCAGCAGGTTGTTGAAGTCATGGGCGATGCCGCCGGTGAGCTGGCCGATGGCGTGCAGTTTCTGCGACTGGAACAGCGCCTCGCGGGCCTGTTCCAGGGCCAGTTGGGCCTGGGTGGCGTCGGTGATGTCGCGGGTGATCTTGGCGAACCCCAGCAGCGTGCCGGTATCGCTGCGGATCGCATCGATGACCACGTGGGCCATGAACCGCGTGCCATCCTTTCGCAAGCGCCAGCCTTTTTTCTCGAAGCGCCCCTCGCTGGCGGCAATGCTCAGGGCACGCTTCGGCTCCCCGGCGTCGCGATCTTCGGGCGTATAGAACATCGAGAAATGCTGACCGATGGCTTCAGTCGGCAGATAACCTTTGATTCGCTGCGCCCCCAGGTTCCAGTTGGTGACCTGGCCATCCGGGTCGAGCATGTAGATGGCGTAGTCGGTCACGCTTTGCACCAGCAGCCGGAACTGCTGCTCGCTTTGCTTGAGGGTTTCCTCGGCCATCTTGCGATCGGTCAAGTCGCGGGTGATCTTGGCGAACCCCAGCAATGCACCGCTCTGGCTGTCGATGATCGGGTCGATGACCACATGGGACCAGAACAGCGTGCCGTCCTTGCGCACCCGCCAGCCCTCGCCTTCGAAACGTCCCTCACGCACAGCAGTGTCCAGCGCCCGTTGCGGCAGGCCGGCAGCGCGGTCCTGATCGGTATAGAACCGGGAAAAATGCTGGCCGAGGATTTCGGCCTCCTCATACCCCTTGAAGCGCCTTGCGCCTGAGTTCCAGCTCGTGATGATGCCCGACGGATCAGTCATGTAGATGGCGTAGTCGACC
>Ga0308169_10004614_pt1 | contig 12847 bp, 18 predicted proteins | sample PhyBR1_2_FD_202139 | JGI IMG/M metagenome (GOLD analysis project Ga0308169, IMG submission 202139) | Phyllosphere microbial communities from UC Gill Tract Community Farm, Albany, California, United States - DLSLSB.R1 | ecosystem: Host-associated > Plants > Phyllosphere > Unclassified | place...
CCGTCTCCTCCGCAGTGATATCCACATTCTTCCTCCAGGCCTTCTTCCCCTTCCGCGAGCTCTGCCCGTGCGAAGCAGGCGCGCCGATGTTCACCCCGGTGGTCGTGGACGGAACGGTCGCCTTTCCCTTCCCCTTCACGGATCCCTTGGCCGGGCGGTCGTACGGCTTCGACGCTGCCGAAGCCGCTACTTGCTTGGACGACGAGGCGGGCATGGCTTTTGATGTATGGTATACCGAGAAGATCTGCGAGCTGGACCACGGTAAATACACCGGCAAAGCAACTTGGCCCAACTTTTATTTGTTTCCCCCGATTTGTTTTCGATTTTATCCGACGGCTCGCCGTACTTGGGTCTGGACATTTCGGGTCCTCGCTGTTGCTGCATTTCAACCCAGCATCTAGGCTTCGCTGTCCATCTCAGTGTACATACACTTCGAACACAATGGCGTCCCGGGCGATCTCTACCGTGGCGAGCTCATCCTCGCGCTCATTCTCGACGACGGCGGCGGTCCTCGCAGCGAAAGGGCCCAAGAAGACGACCGGTGAGTCTGGCCGTTCAGCCGAAAGACAATCGCTCATGCCCAGTCGTCCAGGCCGGGAAAAGGAAGACGTTCGGCAAGGGCGGAAACAAGCAGAAGAACATCATGGGACCGGTGAGCTACCGAGCCCTTCTGGGGGGACAAGCAGCTGACGGGCAGATGACCAAGGGCATCAAGCTTTCGTACTCGATGGCCAGCGAGGCGCCGGATCTGAGCGAGTTTGACCTGTATCCGATGGTGCGTTGCGACCTCTGAGACTTTCCCAACACCCTTATTTCGCCCCATTAAGGAGGTTCATCGACCGACCGGGCATGACGCGACGGAAGGCGGCATTCAAGAGGTGACCTCGGCTTATAGCAGCGAAGCATGGACGAGCAATCAATAGGCAAGCCCACGACAATCGCCAAGCGTGAACTGGAAGCGTTGAAGGCGTTCGGTCTTCCCCGCGGATTGGACCAGGAGGTGAGATTCAAGCCGGCCGGGTACGCGCCCTGCGCTCACGCCAGTTCGCCAAGAACGGGGGAGCCGCGCTGGTCATACGGAAACAAACGGTGGATCTGTTGTCGACCTTGAACGCCGAGGCGGGGAGCTCGTCCCAGGATGCGCGGTACATGCTTTGTGCGTCGGCACTTTGACCTGACTCTCCCGTTCCTCCGGGAGACCGACAATGTCGGCTAATGGCAGCGGGGATGAGCGGCAGTGGGAAGACGGCGCTGCTGGTGCAGGCCGTGGCGCAAGCGCTCGCGTCGAACTGGATCGTCCTGTACGCCCCGAGGGGTGAGTGACAGCTCTCGTGGAGAGAGACTCACCTGACTCTCAGCCCAATCGTGGATCGACTCGTCCTCTGCCTACGCGTACGACGCCGCCTCGCAAATATACCACCAGCCGAACATTGCCGCTGGACTGCTGGAGAACCTGTCGACAGTGAACAAGACGAGAATAGCGGGGCTGCAGGTGGATGGAAAGGCCATGCCAGACTTCATCCGGGAGTCGATCCGAGAGGGCAGCACCGTAGCCGGGCTGGAAAAGGTCATGGCGGTGCTTGCGGAGCAGACTGAGTCAGCGGATCCCTCTCTGGAAATGCTCATGGCGTGCTGATACGTAGGTACCCTGTCCTTTTCGCCATCGACGAGGTGCACTCGTTGTTCTCCGTGTCGACGTACCGCTCGCCATCGTACGAGCTCATCGAGCCGTACCACCTCAGCACACCACGACTGGCACTCGACTACCTGACCGGTATCAAAACCTTTGTGCGTACGAAATCTTCCCGCTGGAGGGTGGGAGCTGATGCCAGGCTCGAGGCATGACCCTCTCGACCTACTCGTACTCCACCCCGCACCGCTCTGTGCCCATCGACCTCTCCTACGCCCTCGAGTTGCCCACGCGCGAGCCCATCTCACCATACACCAAGTTCCACAAGCAACACCTCGCGCACGCGAGCAGCGGATTCAAGAAGATCGAGGTTCCGTTCGGAATGAGCGCCGAGGAGGCGCTGGGGATGTTCGAGGTGTGGAGCAGGAAGGGGCTGGTGCAGAAGAGCAAGTCGGCGGGTGGGGTGCGACGCTCATGCCTGGCGCTGACGCCAGCGAACGACGAGGTGTTCATGAGCGCGTACATCTCCGCGTCGGGCAACCCGAAGGAGCTGCGGAGGGGGTGGCTGCAGGACAGGGGAGCCTACGCGCGGTTCGACCCGAACACGAGCAGGATCGGAACGGGGGTGCTGTCGTGGCGGTATGACTAGGGCGCGGCGTGTGGGCGCCGTATGCATGTTGTCATGGGCGAAATTGGGCAGAGAGATGCACCAGGGGACCGGCCGGATTGATCCAGATTGTCATCATCATTCACTTCATCTCGTCACGTGTGCTAGAAGTAGACGTTTGGAGCGTGCTTCAGCCTGACTGGTCTCAACTCTCAAGAATCTCCTGCACCTCCAGGCGTGTCTCTGTCCGAGTCGGGCCTGGTACTGCGTTGGCCGGAGTGGCTCCGACTGGCCTGTGACACCGTCCCGCGCCTGTTCCTGGATCATCAGCTTCTGGCCCTTCGGAAGGGTTCAAAGCTGCTCGAACACGCACAGCATCGCAAGGTCCTCCAATATCGGACGAGTATCGACTTGTGCAGTTGCAGCTCTCGTCTGGGAGTTCTGCGATCCGACCGTGCTGGCGCCATTTCCTCGGGGTGTCTCAATCGTCACCACGACGAGGGTCCCGAGAGCCCCTTCGTGTGGGATGGTGTACCTCGATTGGTCGCTGTTGTCCTCCATGGTGATAGGATGCAGAAGCTCAAAAGCTGATTTTGGTACTGGAATGGGGAGTCGTCTGAAGCCAGGCCAACGAGTTCGCTCTTGATACCAAGCCCTTGCACTCCGCCTCGCGCGTCTTGCTGACATTAGTTCGCGGACGAAGAAGTGCTCGGGCTTCCTGATGCGGCTCCGCTCCGCCGCGTCCTTCCGCCCCACCGCCTGCAAGGAGCGCATCTGGGGTTCGTGTGGCGGTGCCGCAAAGGAAGACCAGCAAGAAGAGTCCAGGCCCTGGCTGATAGCGGTGTGCACTCTCCGCGGCAGTCGAAGACGGCGTAGTCCAAGAGGGCCAGCTCCGACGAGCATGCATAGCGCTGCCTTGGGTGGCCGTGGCGGACAACTGGTATCCTCGAATATGGCTTGGACCCGTTGTCGAGCTGAAACTGATTGCAGAAGGGCCCAGCCGTCCGGTCAAGCTCTATGCCGAGTTCTTCGGCCTGGGACGTCATGTCCGTCTGTGTTTTTGCAAGCCGTTCCTGCATCACCACGAACCCACAACAGGAAGCGGTGGACGTCGCTTCACGCGCGTGGTCGGAATGAGCGTGTGCGACGATGACCAGATCGCGGGCAGGACTCTTCGGAATGTGCTCCGAGGCCCTTCGCATGCGCTCACGCACTGGCCGACACGGTCCGCTCGGCCGTTCCACCTGGTTCGGTTTCATAACTGGGATCTCGGCTGGGAGACTAACCCCCCGACCCTTGAGCGCCTGGCCCCATCGATGTTGTTCGCCGACAGCGACTCTACAAATATTGAGTGGTGATTTGTATTGACGCAGCATGACTCACGCGCCCTCTCGGCCGGGGACGCGCAAAGGGAGAGGCGTCGGTGGGGAGCGGGATCAGTGAATTTGTAGAATCGAGGTGGTTGATTTGTATTCTTGAAACGCTTCTACAAATCACGCCCCTCTCCCTCGTTTTCCCGCACCCACACCGACTCATCACCCATCCCATCACGCCAAGGGGGCATCACAGGTATATAACCACCCCATCTGGAACCTCGCAGCGCGCCATGTCACGCCCCTTTTGCTCTTCCTGCACTTCTCTACTCCGATCGACATTGCGACCGTCGTCTAAATCACTGCCATCGTCATCAGCACTCACCACCTCCACCGCACGGGTCCCCTCCACCTCATCCCACCACCACCGTAGACCGTTCAGCAGCACCATGCCCGTTGCCGTCACCGACATGACTGACGTCGAGGCCAAGCGTTTGAAGGTGCGTCGCGTCGTGCTGTCCCTCTCCGTACCCATACATACCCTGCCCAACCAATACTGCCGGCCGGTCCGACCGGCTCGCATCTTACTTCGCCCTCTCGTTGACTGCCCCCTGGGCACCATTCCCTCCCGCGATCTCGCTCTTGCCCGCCCCCGCTCACATGCAGGACCTCCAAACCCTCCTCTCGCGCTTCCGCGACCCGCAATCACCGTACTACATCCCCCCAGGCGCCCGCGGGCCAGAACACGAGAACGACCACAGGACGTCCCGCTCCCCGCCTGCAAAGGAGCGGTTCGTGGAGAAGTTCGGCAATGTCGAGGCGTACGAGCGGGCACGCATAGCGGCCAGCGTGGAGTTTGCCGAGCAGGAGCTGGATGAGCGGGGGCGACTGGAGTGGCCTGTTGCGTGGGGTGACTGCGACATGTTCCAGTGAGTCGAGCTCTGACCTCTGGGTGCTGGCGACGGGGCCGTGGTGTGGGCAGGGCGTCGACATCAGAAGGGCAATGGGGTTAGAGACCCCGGGCGGACTGTGGGAGCAAGGGACTCCGGGCGGAAGTGTCCGAGCGTCCCATGGGCCTACTCGACCCGCTGCTCGCCGTCGTGGACTCGGATTGCCTTGGAGCAGCGCTCACGCCAGACACGCCAACAATGTCCAGTTTGTGAAGTGGGCCGAATCGGCCCGGATCCGGTATTTCGAGACCCTCGACCTGCCTGCCGAGGAGATCAGTAACGTCCTTGTGAGTGTGTCAGGCTGCACATCTGGACCGACTATAACGTCAAGCTGGAGCGGCGCGCTGATAGCAGGCGGGCAAGGGAACGGGTGTGATTTTGAAGGACATTTCGGTCAAGTACAAGGCGCCCGTCAACTACCCCGATACGGTGAGTCGGCGGCCCCTTCCCATCTGTCCCCCGGTCGCGTGAACCTTCCATCTCAGCTGGGGTCTTACAACCTTTGGCGCCCACAAGCACCCCTGTCCCTGATCTCGTTTCCGCGTGGCGTTGTGTACCTCCGAACGCCCCGCGCTGACGCCAGCTCATCATCGCCTCGAAGCCGCACGGCGTGGACCAGGAGCGCGCTTCGTTCCGGATCACCTCGACCTTCTTCTCACTCGCGCAGAACAAGGTCGTCGCCACGGCGGATAGGTGAGCTGATCGGTGCCCCGGAAGGGGCTCGAGCTGACGGCAGCACGCTGGTCATGTACGACTACGACCACCTCACCAAGGGCACCATGTCCGATACGTTCCGCGATGCCCTCCTGCGCCGGATCAAGCACTAGGCGATCCGTCGTCCGCCTGGCAGTGCCTCGCGCCTCGCCAGCGCCCTCATTGCATGTTGTGGTTCGTGTGTGTTGGTATAGTATGCATCTTGTCTCGGCTACACTATGCGGGTGCTTCGGTGCTATGCTACAACAGGCAGTGTGTCCTGTGAACGAACGTGATTGATGATACTGATGCTAAACGAACGAAATCTCATGTGTGGCTTCCCTCTGCTCATACGCTCGCGACATGGAGCCCTACCACACGGCGGTCCCCGCCAAGATGACAATCCCACTAGCGACGAGACGAAGCCAGACCGCCCACCCCGCCGGGACCGAGATGGACGGCCGCCCCGCATTCGCATCCGCATACTGCGTCACGACAGCCTCCTCGGCAGCGACGGCGGTCCTGCTCGCTTGTCCTGCCGCCAGGCGCGTACTGCCACTTCCGCCCTGTGCGAGCCCAAGCCGTGAGGATGTCGCGGCTGGCACCTCTTCGTACCCGTACTGCCCGGTCTTGCTGCTGGAGGACTGCCGTCAGGCGCAGTCCCGCGTCGCTTGGTAACCGCCAACGGGCATCGAGAAGGAGACCCGTAGACAGGGGGACTAGGGGCATTCACACTCACCTGGCTACTGCCACTGCCTATCGCGGAGCAGTTCGCGGTGAAACCGTTGTAGAAACCGATCTGCCGTTGGTACGTCTCGCCGTGCGTCGTCGACCCCAGGCAGGCCGAGCACGCTCCGGCAGAGAGAATGGCGGCGCCTGTGCAGATACAGGCGTCTTTGGTACACGTCTGCGGTGAGCGCTGCACATCCGCTTCAATCGTTACACTCACCCCGGCGAGCTCTTTCCAATCCGCGCAGTCTGTGTCGCACTTCGCATTGATCTCGTACCCGAAGAACTCCACGCTCGCATTCAGCGCTGCGGTAGCAGTCACTTCTGTTGCGGTGGGACTCGTCGAATTCTGCGTGTCGCCTTGTAGGCCGGCTGTACCACTGACGCTGATCAGCCCGGCGGAAGGGCTGAGGAGCATGGTGGACATGGAGGTGAGGGTGTTGTACGCGTACGAGGGACCGGCCAAGTCAGCGTGGCTGTTGCCGACCCCCACTCCGATAGGCCCGGACCCGGACGATGGTGTAGGTGCAGATGGCCCCGATCCGAGAGCCGTCGGAGTGAGAAGAGCGGTGAGGCCCGACGAGGTCGAGGCCGTGGGGTCAGACATGTCCGTAGCGAGCAAGGCCACCGCGGCGCGACTCGTATTCGCCGCGAGACCGGGTGTCGAGGTACCTGTGTCGAGCTGCAACCCCGCTCCTGCGAGCGACGGATCGAGGTCGGACCCGGACACACCTTCAGTATCGCTCGAAGGTGGACCGGTCCCCTCGGGTGCGGCGAGGCCTGGTGAGACCGTGACGACCGATGGGGCTGCCGGAGTGGGCATGGCAGTGACGAGGCCCACTGCCGGGCCGCCGGACGAGGGACTTGCACCCGGGTCTTGGCCTCCGCCGGATGACGATGTCAAAACGCGCGATGAATCTGCAAGCGGGTCCGAGTTCGAGGGTGAAGCCACACCCGATGCGTTGCCAGACGTAGCGGGGGCTGCTATCGGCGAGGCACTTTGCGGACCAGCACTTGCTGTGGCATGCAAACCCGCAACAACGACCGACTCGCCGATGCCGGTCCCTCCTCCACTCGGGCTCGCACTCGCACTCGCGCTGGTGCTGGTGCTGGTGCTCATCGTTACCGCCACCGAGACCGCAAGCGTGTCACTCGGCGCGGCGATGCCCATCTGCTCACACAGCCCAAGGTACGTGTTGTACGTACCCACGCTCTCGTCCGCGGCAGTCGCGGCGTTGCACTGCGTGCAGACCATAGCTGCCAATGTCGTCTCGTCGGCACATGCACACGTATCATCAAGGCATTGCGGTAGGGTGAGGTTGAGTACCGCACAGCCGCCCCCGGGGGAGAGGCAGGCGGGGGTGGACACTTCCAGGAGCGATCGGGCAAGGGCGAGGGCGGAAGTGTTGCCGGTTCCGGTGGGAACCGCTGTGCCCGGCGGGGAGGGTACTCCTGAGCTCGGCGAGGACTGGACCGCTGGATTGATGGTCGCAGACGAGCCGGTGGCGGACGCCCAGGGCAGCATGTCGGACAGTATCACGTCGGACGATTGAGGCGCTTCCCGCTTGGCGTATCGTAGAGAGGCTTCTGCCGGGGGCAAATATTGCCAGTCGGTCTGCGCGAAGGCGGCATGCGATGTGGTCGTCTCTAGAGCGGAAATGGAAGGTGTGCGGCCGGCGGCGACACGATGTGCAAGCGTTGAAGCGGGCCAGCCGCTGAGGAGTAGGGCGACGAAGGGCAGGTACATCGTTGATAGTCTCTGACGGGATCGTCGCACAGGGTGGAGGCACTTATGACACGAAGACGGATGGCTGTCGTTTTGAGGGCGAAGAACAAGAGGCGCGGTCGGTCCACAAGTGGAAGGTGACTTGCCAACCGGTAAACCCGGTGCGCGTCGTACCACGGCCCCATCGCCTGTCCCAAAACGCAGCCTGGGTGCCCGTACTAAAACCCGGAGACGCGCACGAAAGCAAGCACACGTGTCTGGTTTGGTGCTCTCCTTTGAGGATACAGCGCTTCAGAGAGGTGGGGGTGTCACCACAGGTCGCATGTGGCGCGTGGTCAAAGGATGTAATTTTGCGCTCTGTCTCAGCGTAGCCTCCATCCCTTGCCGGTCCTCCTGTTCGAGCCAACTACGCAGCTATGAATGATGCGACGTTACTCGTCGTGACCGCCGCGTCAAGACGATAGGCACCGTAGCAAGCGCTGCTCTCCTCCTGGAGATCATTTAGATGCATGGTGCTCTCTTCGCCCTTGTATGCCGGGTCGTATTCATGTCGCTCCCCTTCGTGAGGGTCTCTGAATCTCTCGAATATTCTCCTCTCACCCATCCACCTTGATCCACCGCCATGGCTCCTCGATGTACGTCTTCCAGCTCTCCGTGAACGCGATGAGCTCAGCGCCTTCCAGCTGTCGTCAGTCATGCTCATAAATACCGGTCTTGTAGCCCCAATGCGGAGACCTCGAGGACCTGGCGCCAACAGTAGCATCACTCTTCCTGGTTTGCCGGGAGGGTAGGATGACACCGTGCAAACTCACCACTCGATGATCCCCACTCCACCCGACCGAACACCTGAGTACAGCTCTCGTCCCGGCTCGTTCGACCTCCTCCCGACTGCTCTTCATCCCGGCGTCGCGGTGCACCCACTCCACTTCCCATTTCGCCCGACCCACCGCGCAGATAGCCAAGGGCCCATTGGGTGGTATGATCGGCATCGCACCCGTTGACTCGCCCAGCCCGCCCACTGACGAGATCACCACGTTGGCGCTCTGACCGCCCGGTTTCGTCGGGTTTGCCCGTAGGGCTACGAGGTGCGATGTGAGGGCGGAGAGGGGTGTTGAGGGGGTAAGGGAGGGGAGTGAGGGAGTGAGGAGGCCATACTTTGGGTCTGGGCTTAGCGGCAGCGCAGCGCCCCGACGTGGCACTCACCAGATACCGCCACACCGATGACCCCGTCTCGCCGTATCTCCAACGCCCGTTCTTTCTCATGCGATCCGACAACCTTGGCACGCATGATCGGGTGCTCCTCCATCGCGAGCAGCATGGCCTTGACGAGGAATGTCAACAATGTCATCTTCGGCCCGCCCGCGGCGTTGGCCAGCGGATCGCCGACGAGTGTGGCAGGTATGTCCGCAGCGAGGTACCCGGCTTTGGTCTGCGTCCCGGTGTCGGCGTTGTTGGCCTTGATGTATGGCAGGAGTGGCGTAAGGTCTAGCGTGTGAGTGTAGCTGATATCAGCTGTTCGCCTTGCCCAGCGGTAGGTGTCATAGGTCAATGGGCCGGGAAAGACTCACCCGAAGTGAGGGACCTCCGCCTGGGCACCCAACGCGCGGTACATGACCTTCCTCGTCCGGCCAAACTCGACTCGAGTGGTTTCAGTCCACTGGCTCCGCGTCCCCAGCGTACCTGCCGCCCGTCTGCTGTCGATTGAAGACGATCCCGCCGCAGGCAAGGAGGTGTCACTGGTGCTCGATCCCGAGGCCGCCGCTGTCGAGCCGGCATACCGCTCGACATCCTCCCGCGTCACTCGTCCCTTCTCCCCGGATCCCTGTACCGCCCCCAGGTCAATGCCGAGCCGACCTGCAAGGGTGCGTACAGCTGGCGAGGCCAAGATGACCCGTCTCGTCTCGGAAGGTACATCCCTCTCGCGTCGTTCCTGGAGGGGTGGGTGTGTCGCCAGATCCGAACCTCGCGTCGACGGTGCAGAGGGCAAGATCGACGCTTCACCCGTGAACTGCACGCCCGTTGATACGCTGGCTCCACCGTCGCTGTCGATCCCGTCCAGCCTGACCTGATCGAACCCAGCGACCGTCTGACTCGTTTCGCTCCCCCGCTTGTCTGGTCCGCTCGGCGATACCTCGGCGCTTCGCTCCGCGGCTTCGGTGACCGCCTCGGCGGTCCTGACCTCGGGACTGGTGGACGGCTCCGGCTCGAAGACCTCCGAAACGATGGCCGGCGAGCTGTCCTCGAGGACCGGAGAGACCTCCCCTCCTCCTGCTCCGCCCTCCTCCTCGTTCTCTATCACGCATAGCGTCTGTCCCACCTTGACGGTGTCTCCCTCGTGCACGTCAATCGAGACGACTATGCCGGGCGTCGGGCTCGTCAGCTCCGCTCTGCCGTCAGCGCTGACCTGCCCCTCAACACAGGCTCTCCAGGTGATCCCGATTTCTGACCAAAGCGGGGAGGGGACTCTCCTCGAGCCCTGATTCATGTACACCGGAGCTGGACGGCGCTAGGGCTCGCCGAGATCAACGCTGTCTGCCTGCTCGCCCTGGCATTCGCCTCCACCCGAAGCCGCGAGCTACCGCCCGCCGTTGTCCCGCTCAGTCCACTCACGTGCTCTTGTCGCTCTGCACCTCGCACAGATCATCGAAATGGTCCACCCTATCCCCCGCAGCCACCTTCCACTTGAGCATCTCCACCTCGGTGATGCCCTCGCCTATGTCGTGCAGCTTGAACGGGACGCGGGCGCGGATATGGGCGGTCGACGAGAAGCCACGCCTCGGGCCGCCCGCGACATAGCCCCCAATCAAGCATGTCGCGCTGTCTTGCTGACGGTCTGTACTCGCTCGGCCGTATACGAGGGAGGCGAGGGGTCGGGCCGTCGCTGCAACGGTGCGGGCGCTGAGACTGTATAGTTGAGTTGGATCCACCGATCGACGACGAGCGTGGGTGAGCGAGCGGAGCATGTCGGATGTCTATCTAGGCTATCTCGAGCAGACCAGTCAGCAATGTGGGCTGTCCAGCCCTATATGTTCAGCGCAGAACGATGCGACGACGCTATGCGAGGTGTTGCATCTTCTGTGGGGGGGTACAGGTGCCCGGGTGATGATGCTTCGGCAATTAATTCCCGGTCGCTCGGCAATGTCAGGTTCCGGCCGAACCATCGCGCGGGGCGAGTATGAGTGAGCACATCATCGCTATGCCAATCGAGGCTTGCTAGCATACTAGAACACATTGCACCCCGTCCCCGCTGTCAGTTTGCATCGCCCACATCCTGGTCTGCAAGAGGGTCGCACCACCCCGCATGCGCATTGATTCATTCAAGATTCATTTTCTTTTTAGGCAACGGTAAAAGCATTCGGAGAGTTAACATAAAATGAACATTGATGTCTTTCGCGCAAACATACATTCGCGCCGTAAGGGCGATTGTACGGGAAGGGGAAAGTGGGATAAGAGTTTTCGTTTACGTTTACGTTTATCAACACCAAAGGTCTTCCGAGTTACGCGGGGGAGAGGGATAGGCAGCCTTTTATTCGACCAAACAACAGGGGATCTAAACGGGACCTCGAACGCCGACGCCGGGGGACAGCGCGTGTTGAGCCGCTTAGAAACACTTTCGGTGGACGATCGAAGGGCCCGACTCGTCGTACTCGCTGCGAATCAGCTCCATCGCCTACCACAGTCTTCATGAGCCACTCACGACTTGGCGATCCACATCTGCTGGAAGGTGGAAAGCGAGGCAAGGATGGAACCACCGATCCAGACCGAGTATTCTGCTGTCAGCGCCGTCGCCTGTTGGCCGCTCTCGCAACTCACTCCTCTCGGGCGGGCTGACGATCTTGACCTTCATCGACGAGGGGGCGAGGGCAGTGATCTCCTTCTGCATTCGGTCGGCTGCGCGTGAGCAACGAATTCTGCAACACTCCCCTCTCGCACCAACTCACCGATACCGTTGTACATGGTGGTTCCACCGGACATGACAATGTTTCCGTAGAGGTCCTTTCGGATGTCCAAGTCACACTTCATGATCGAGTTGTAGGTCGTCTCGTGGATACCCGCGGACTCGAGACCCAGGAAGGACGGTTGGAAGAGGGCCTCGGGACACCTGAATCGCTCGTTACCGATGGTGATGACCTGTCCGTCGGGCAGCTCGTAGCTCTTCTCGAGCTGCGACGACTGCGCGGCGGTCTGGAGCTCCTGCTCAAAGTCGAGGGCGACGTAGCAGAGCTTCTCCTTGATGTCTCGGACGATTTCTCGCTCGGCCGTGGTGGTGAAGGGGTATCCTCGCTCCATGAGGATCTTGACGAGGTACTCGGTCAGGTCTCGTCCGGCGAGGTCGAGACGGAGGATGGCGTGCGGGAGCGAGAATCCCTCGTAAATGGGCACAGTGTGCGAGACACCGTCACCAGAGTCGAGGACGATACCGGTCGTTCGGCCCGAAGCGTACAGCGACAGGACGGCCTGGATCGACACGTAAAAGGCCGGGGCGTTGAACGTCTCGAACATGATTTGCGTCATCTTCTCTCGGTTCTGCTTCGGGTTGAGTGGCGCCTCGGTGAGCAGGACGGGGTGCTCCTCGGGGGCGACTCGGAGCTCGTTGTAGAAGGTGTGGTGCCAGATCTTCTCCATGTCGTCCCAGTTGGTGACGATACCGTGCTCGATCGGGTACTTGAGCGTGAGGATACCTCGCTTGGACTGCGCCTCGTCGCTGGCATGAGCGCGCGTCCCGAGCTACGATCAGGCCAAACCTACCCGACGTAGGAGTCCTTCTGGCCCATACCGACCATCACACCCTGGTGTCGGGGTCGACCGACGATGGATCTGAAAGTCAGTGTTTGCGCCCGAGGTCTGTGCATTCAAAACTCACGGGAAGACAGCTCGGGGAGCGTCGTCACCGGCGAAACCGGCCTTGCACATACCGGAACCATTGTCGATAACAAGGGCAGCGACTGCAAGTCAGTTGAAGCTCGGAGGCCGTATGTCGCGCTACTAACCCTCGTCCTCCCTGCATGTCAGTCGTGTTCATGCCGGGTGGAGAGGGATAACTCACATTTTAGCGATCTGTAGTGGTCAAACAAGATAAGGAACGGTGGTCAGCGCTGATTCAAGTGGGTTGTGGGCTTGTTCGAAACCCGATCATGGCTTAGACAAGGCTGTTGAGCGCTGCGCAGTGAAGCGATGCGCCAAGGAAGGGAAGGGTAA
>Ga0308169_10004615_pt1 | contig 12841 bp, 19 predicted proteins | sample PhyBR1_2_FD_202139 | JGI IMG/M metagenome (GOLD analysis project Ga0308169, IMG submission 202139) | Phyllosphere microbial communities from UC Gill Tract Community Farm, Albany, California, United States - DLSLSB.R1 | ecosystem: Host-associated > Plants > Phyllosphere > Unclassified | place...
TGGCTCGCGTCCTTATTGATTCGACTATTGTTCATCCCCGGCTCTCGCCTGACGCCCAGACCCATCAGTACGGCTGAAACGCCACATTCTCTTCCCCCCACCGCGTCGTGCCTGGTACCCAGCACCGCTAGGCACGCCACATCGAAAGCTACACCCCCTCGGTCGCGTCGGCGTTTTCTACACGTGGATGTCGTCGACTTCTCCCCCCCGGGTCAAGCAACGTCATCGCACCGGCAGTGCTTGTCGGCGGCCGCCGCGACTGACCTGTCGTCACAGCCAAAGTCATCCCCAGTCGTATCTCGTCTATCGTCGCGCCATCAATTCCCGTCTCTCCGATCTGTATCATGTCCAGACCCGTCTCCTCAGCGCCAGTCCCCCCCGCCGCGAGTTCAGTCACCGAGGCAGCTCAAAAGGAGGTAAAAGAGCTCGTCAAGGAGGACGGTGAGTTACGAGCTCGTCGGCGTGGACCGGTTCTGACCCATAGCCGACTCTACGGATAGCAACCTGCGATATGGTCAGTTGCCCGACCCTTCCGGGTGCAGCAGTGTCTGATGAACAGCGGCATATCTGCGACGTGTGCGTGACATTGTCCGAGCCGGATCTCGCTACACCGCCTACAGTACGCCTCGCATACCCATTCATCGCGTGCTCGACTGACCGCCAGCAAGCGATGTCGGAGAGGCCTTCAGGCCAGTTGTGCCTCCCTGGGTCGGTGAGGCATACAACAGTGCAGAGGGGGAATGACAGCTAACAGCAGTGACTGCGGCATACGGTGTCTCCTGGGCCTACCTGCTCGGTGATGTCAGCTTCACGACCTACAAAGCCAAGCAACAAGGTCCGTCGGCGTTCGAGGCAGCACACATGACGGAACCGACTCGTCTTGGGCTCGTTACCGTCAAGCGGGCGGTCTTCCAGGGAGTGGCCAGTATGGCTCTTCCGGCGTTCACGATCCACACGGCTGTCAAGCAAGCGGGCAGGCGGTTCGCTACGGCCAAGAGCCCGACGGTGAAGCGATGGGGACCGACGTTGGTGGGGATTGGTATTGTTCCGTTCTTGCCGTATCTGTTTGATGAGCCGGTGAGTAGTTCGAGTCTCTGACATGCGAAGGCCTGTTTGGCGCAATGCTGATGCGCAGGTTGAGCATGTCGTAGACTACACATTTGACAAGCTCGAGGAGAGCTTTTTCAGGAAAGAGGGTGTCACAATACCGCGTGAACCCAAGAGGGAGTTGTAGGGCGGATTAGAGATGCATGAACACTATGAATGTCCCGCTCGTGAGGATTGTCGGGCAACAAAGGAGTGATCATGGTGTCTCAAACGCTGCACACCCCCATCCATATCGAAACAAACGTCTGCAACGTTGTTCCTTCCGCAGACTCGGAACATCACGTGGGCGTCATGCGATCAATGTACGCATATCCGTTGCGGGATTTGTGACAGTGCGACAGGAGTCGACTGCATTCCGGCGTAAGGTGTCTGCAGATTGAGACCCATGAAGTCGAACAAATGTGGGGGCGAAGCTGTCCTCTGTTGTGGTCTGGCCTGGGCCCTGCGCTCATGACGTCGAAATGAGCACAGCATGGATAATAAGCTGTGCTTCGGATCCGATAACGAAAGCGAGCGATATCTTTGTACCTGGCGTGGAATCGGGCTGTGCCGTATTTACACGCGTCGTCTCTCCATCTCTTCCCCTTGCTTCCATACGTCAGTCCCTACACAGCCGTAATTCAAGGTCGCGTGAACAGCGCCCGGTCATGGATGCGCATCAGGACACGGAGATGTCTGCGGACTGGCTGAGGGACTGGGACCAAAATGGAGAATCGTCTCGGCCTCAGAAACGTAAGCGCCGGCCGCAGGGCAAAACATAGGTACGGGTTTGCTGATCGATAGCGTTGAAGCGGTACGCCGGTGTGGACTCTCCCAGAGTATGCCTGCTGACGACCAAGCGGAGATGCGTGTCTTGCCTGCAGAAAACGAAGGATTGTACGTCGTTGGCTGGCACTCGATAGGTGGTCACCGCTGATGGAAGCGCTGCACGGCTGAAAAGCCCGCATGTGCGACTTGCGTCCGCCTGCACAAGCACTGCGTGTATGAGACTGTCCAGCGGCCGAGCAGGATCGCAAAGCTCAAGGATCGGATAGGCACGCTCCTCCAACGAGCTGATACTGATGTCGGCTGACCGTAGCGGAACTCGAAAATCAGGTTGCGGATATTTCGGACCAACGCAGAACATCAGCTTCCACGAGCGAGGACGGTGTGACGCCGCCGGTGCGCCCGTTCCACAGCATGGGCTTCGACTTCAGCCTCCCCCAAGGTGATATGGGGGCGGGGCCGACAGCGACGGGCTTTGGTCACGCCTCAGCGGGTCCAAGCATGTCTAACGGTGACGGACAAACGACGGTGTCGCTCGCAGATCTGATCCGAATCACGAATGGCCATGCTGGCCCAGTCAACTCGTTGCCCCCTCCCGACGTCATGCCGTCGTTCTTTGGGGAAGGACCCATCGACGGTACGGGCCTCAGCGGCTTCAAGGGTTACACTCTGCCCGAGTCATCGACATATCCCGCACCCTCGCCTTACGCTCAAAGCTCGAATCCGCGGCCGCTGCAGCCGCCCGACCCAAACTTCAACTTTGATTTCGGCCTTCTCGATCCGACTATGGTGGACCTGTCGACCGAGCTCGACCTGTCCGCTTCATTTACGACTTTCAGCAACGAAGCCGAGCTGCGACCAGCGGAGGACCCGCTCGTCCCCTCGCCGGGCCTCTCCTCGGGCTCTGCCACCCTATCGAGCGTATCCCTGACGCATACGACGCGCCAGGTAGCTCGCCGGGAGCTGATAGAGAAACGGGTGCTAGGTGATGAAATCGCAGCATTTCGTTCGAGGGCAGCTCTGTCGGACCATTCGGCCCCCAATACGGCTGCATCGGGCGGTATCGAGACCCGAACGGACGAGGAATGGCAGGACAGCATCGAACAAGACATAAGCTCGCGCGTTTTAGGCATCCCGGCCATTGGTCTGGGCAATAACGGTCTGACTGGGGGCTGGTTCGACCCGGACGACGTGCCGCCCGGTGTGCGGGATCACCTGTAAGTCTCGGGGTCTCTGCACTGCCACAGCTCACGCCAGCCTCGATCTCTACTTCGGTGGGGGCGGAGTATTGAGGCTCCTATTGAACCTGCCGAGGTTCTATGCGAGGCTGACGCTGCCGCCCACGAAACGGCCACATCCGGCCCTCATGTACACGATGTACGTGTGCGGTGTACGGCAGTCCAGCCAGCCTTCACTCCGTTCACTGGAGGGGAGGTTCTACGAGATCGCTCAGGCCAAGATACATCAGGGCCTGCGAGAAGCCGATCGGCTGCTAGATATCTTGCGAGCCTTGATTCTGATGACGGGGTATCTGTTCGCCCGGGAATGGTATTCTCTAGCGTACAACACCGCCGGGTCTACCATCAGGTCAGACTGCTCTCGATTTCCTCGTCCAGGGCCCAGCGCTGACGCGCAGACTCGCAATCGCTTGTGGGCTGCATCGCATCCCCTCAAACGTCTTCACGGCGCCGAGAAAGTACCACCTCGCTGCACACTTCACGTTGCGTACGGCAGGACACGCTCTTGAGCCGCCCGAGGATGCTATTGAGCTAGGTGAACGGATCAACACATTGTAAGCTGGTCCTCGCCAATGACTCCGCTATCGCTGAGATGCAGCTGGTCAGTGTACGAGATCGACAGATGCACCTTCATCGCGTACCAGTGGGACGCGCTATTCCATCTCAAGGACATCATGACGCCTCTGCCAAGACCGCTCGAAGAGTACACGCTGGTGGGTATCGCGCAATCTGCCTCCCGCGTGCACGTGCTGACACTTTCCCAGGGCCTGGTAACCAAGGCCGACGACGTCCGGATTGGCAGCGTTCTGAGCGAGCCGGCCCGGGCGCCCAATCTCGGCCGCTTCACCGACTTTCTGTCCCTTCGGATCCGGGCGCTGACTCTGCTTTCCGCGGCTATACAGCTTCGGCAGTGCGAGCCTGAGGACCCAATGGACGCGATGTACCAGTACGAACAGTCTGGGCCCCCTTCGCCTGGTCGGTTTGGATCGGGCCGTACGGCGGCGCACGAGACCAATCCCATAGCGTTCAAACGCACCAAAGCAGCCATAGATCGGTTTTGCCGGGAGCTACCGGAGTGCTATGCGTTGCCTTGGGCTGACATGGACGAGGGCGAGGATACAACGTGGTCTGCAAAGGGGAGAGTGTCGAAGGAGGCGGCGGTCATTGTGCGTGCGAAAATGGACGAGGGGTGTCGGGCTGATGATCAGTGGCTCATCGTTGGCGATGCCTACATTCACCTGTGGAATCTGCGGACGCTATCTTCGCCAAACGTCAAGGCCTTGTTGGTCGCCAAGCGAATGGCGTCGATGATGGCGGTATATGCAAGCATTGCGGTACGTCGCGATCTCTGCTCGCGCCTCGATGCTTTCCGCTGATTGTGCAGGTGATGGGAGGTTATGCCGCGTTCCTCCTCTGCATGTAAGTCGACCGCACCGCATGCACTGCGTCCACGACGTGACATCCATGGCCGCTGCATGAATCGCTGACGACAGCTGGTTCGAAGTCAAACGCATACTCTTGCGCGAACTAAAACGCCTCGAAGTGCTCCTTCTATCCGACGGTACGTCTTCACCGTGTGACTTCTCGGCCAATGTTGAAGCGACGCAGCTGCTGCCGAGATCGGCAAGATACTGGACAAAATCGACGAATCGTTCCAAGAATGGATGGCGAGTCAAAGTGCCGAGTCGCTCGACTCGATCGAGCGCGCCGTCGTTGAGGACAAGGTATATGCCCAGCTCCGAGCGATGACCACCGAGCAGTGGCTGGCTGCGATGGCGGACACAGACCCTTGCAGGACCGAGGCCGCAACGAGGGACCAGTGGTTGCAGACCGTTTCACTCGTGGATGATGCTGGGCAGACATACGGGCGTTTCGACTAGATCCACACCACTTGCGACCTATGCATAGGCAGTTTTTGTTGAAATTGGGTTTTGCAAAGGCAATTACAGCAGCTTGCCTAGAGCAGAGGACGATGGCTGCTCTCCGTCCCATACTAGACGTCCACCGAGGTACGTCTTCTTCACCCAGCCCTGTAATGTCCTGCCGATGTATGGCGATACTTTGTTCTTAAATTTCAAGTCGTCCTGCGCGTCAGCGACGGTGTTTGCAAGACGTCGGGAGGTACCAGGACCAGGGGTTCCCCGCGAACTCACCAGCGATACCGTCCTGGACTCGTTCGGATCGAATACAACAAAGTCGGCGTCCAGTCCAGCTTTCAAGCCGCCCTTCTTGTGGTCCAGCCCCACCTGCCTCGCTTGTCGGCTCCCCAACAACTCGACGATCTTCCCCAAACCCAGCGTCTGGCCCATCTCGGTGTACAGCAGCGACAAACCGAGTCCCAGTCCCGAGACGCCTCCCCAGGCCGACATGAAATCCCCGGCCTTCAGCTCGGGCACACACGGGCTGTGGTCCGAGACGACAAAGTCGATGAGACCATCCTGCACCGCCTGCATAAGCTTCCGCCGGTTCTCCTCGGTCCGGATAGGGGGGCAACATTTGTACTGCGTCGCATTGGGCTGGATCTCCTCGGACGAGAGCGTCAGGTAGTGGAAGCAGGTTTCGATGGAGAGGTTGGTGACTCCGTCTGCGCGGGCCTGGCGGAGTAAAGGGATGGCGGATGAGGCGGACAGGTGGACGATGTGGAATCGCAATGAGGGGTATTTCCGCGCCAGGCGCAGAATCAGCGAGAGGGCGTCGGTCTCGAGGGACTCGGGTCGTGATTCGAGGAAGGTAGAGTACTCGGAACCCGGATGGTTGTGAGTGTCGTTGGTTGAGCCCAGCTCGGCGTGGAAGAGGATCAGCGCGGATGTGCCCTGCGAGTCAGCTGTCGCTGTCCAGAGTGTATCTGACTCCATGACCCACCTCAAGCGCATCGCACGCCTTCAAAAGATCGCTCTCGTCTACACATGGGAACTCCTGCTCATCAGCGCGCGACACGCTACGCGAAGCGTTTGGCTCACATCCACACCCGATTCGATCAAGAAGCACTTGAAGCCTTTCACACCTTCGTCCAGCAATCCCTTGAGGTCGCCCGCGTTGCCGGGAATGATACCACCCCAGAAGCCGACGTCCGAGAACACGCCGCACTCCTTCGCCGACTGCCGCTTGATCTCGAGGTGCTGTTTCGTCGTGGTGGGCGGGATCGAGTTAAGCGGCATATCGATCAGGGTTGTCACTCCGCCCGAGATGGCAGCCAGCGTGCCCGTCGCGAACCCCTCCCAGTGTGTCCGGCCCGGCTGGTTCAAGTGCACATGCGTACTGCGCGTCAGCTACGCGCCCACCCGGATTTTTCGCGTGTCGATGCTTACTCGATCAATCCAGGAAGGAGGATCTGGCCCGGATCCAGTTCTAACACCTCGCCAAAGTCCCCCTCTGGCCGATGCAGACCCGTTTTCACCGACACTATCGTTCCGGCCTCAACGTCGATTTCGATCGTCGCCTTTTGCGGCTCGTACCTGTCCGGCAGGATTGCTTGCGACGCGAGGACATGCAACTTTGTAGACATGGTATGAGATCTCCGAGTTCAGCGGAGGTAAGCGAATGTGGGCTATACAAGATGTTGCGCCGCTCTGCGCGTCCAAAGTTGACAGCCGAGGATGAGGGAGCGAGATATGCACACCGTTAGGGAGATGCGGGGCCGAGATCAAAGGGACTGAAAGAGAGTTGTGTACAGCGATGGTGAGGGGGAAGCACCGTGGTAAATGGCCCCCGACCTTTATCAGCCGGCCCGTGACTCAGGCACCAAAACAGCGCAGCCGAACCCCATGTGCGAGAGTCACTCGCGGTGATTGGCCAAAGGACGAGTTGGTCACGAAGGTCTCCATGCATGCATGCATGCACTGGCGTCCGGCGTAGCTTACAGGGAGCCCTGCTGGGCCCAGCTCTTCTGAAAGGATGCAAGATGTATGGCCGCAAAGCGACAGACCGAAGAGACCCCTCGGTCGCAAACTAGATCGTCACACTGCCTACCACCTTCCACTCATCTGCCGTTCCCCTCGAGTCAACCACCACAATCTCCCCAATCTCCACCTCACCCACAAGCTGCACCTCCCCAAATCCTTCATTTGCCTTCCGGGCGATCTGCTCCCTCCTCTCCGGGCTCGCGTACCCGTAAAACAGGCTCAAATGCGGGAAATACTCCTTCGCACTAGGACCCCACTTCTCCTCGCAGCCGTCACGCAGGGCTAGCAGACTCGCGGTGGGCTTGACCGGCGCGAGGACGCTCTGGTAGTACTTCTCGCCGGTCTGTGCCGGTCCGAGCCCCAACGTCCAGTCCTTCGCATCATGCTTCGCCTTCACGCCATCGACGATCTCGCGCAGGTCTCGCGTGATGCTCTCGAGGGGTGTGGTGATCGGAACTGGGTACCACAGGGTGATGTGTGGCGCGAACGATGGCGAGTCAGCCTCGAGCGCTGCGAGGTGGTCGATGAGAGATGCGAGCTTGGTATGGGCGGTCCCGGACGGGACGAGCCATAGTGCGTAGTCTGCATTTCAGCGGGGCCGACATGAGGTGACGGTATATGGTGCACCTACCGCCGAGGATCCGTTCGTCTGGCATGGTGGCGAGCGCCTGATATCGGATGAAGCAGATGAACCCACAAGCTCTTACATGCGATGAGCCGGCGTCCACACAGCGAAGAGTCAGACAAAGGACGAGCCGGCGGTGATGACGGGATGACCCGAAATCGTCATGTCGCCTGTCGCCGAACCGGCTATCAGGGCCACCCTTCTGAGCGGAGCAGATCCGACGAAGACGCATGATTGCAGGATTGGACGTGGGATATTCACGGCATTCATGTCGAGCGGAAACTCGAGTGAGCATGAGGCATGCTATGCATAGATGCTGATGATGTGGGATGACTGTGGCACAAGGATTAGTACAAGCTCCCAGTGGCACACTCAGTCTCACTCCGCTCTAGCTATGAAAAGCGGCGCCGTCAGGTTTGCAGTCCCTTTATTTGACGTGGTCCAGGCCAGCCAGTTCTTCGTTGGGTGCCAGTGCAGGTTGTTGATCACTGCGCGGGAGTCATACTTGACAACGAGCTCGCCGCTGACAACAGACACCTGTCATCAGCACAGCCCGGACCGGTGCAAGATATACTGACGATGTACACCGACTGATCGTCCCCTCCGAATGCCAACAGCTCGCCGTCGTGGGAGAATGACAATTGCTTAATACCGCCTCTGATCGTCAGCGCCGATCTTGAGCGGATGCAGTCCACTCACAGGCTTTGATTAAACGTCCGCTGGCAGATCCAATTGCGCGTGTCGAGTAACCGAACCACAGAGTCGAAGCCCGCTACAGCGACGTATCTGCAATGTCAGCGTTTGCGGGAACGAACGAGAAGCAGGCTGAGGCTACTCACCTCCCCGTTGGATCCAAGCCCACAGCTTGTAACGAAGCAGCGCTGCACATCGTCCGCCGCACGCGCGGCAGCTGCTTCGCCTTCGTCTTCGGCACTTCCAGCTTCCGCTTCTTCGACTTCTCCGGCGGAGGCGAAGGATGCCGGCTGGGAGCAACAGAAGGCACGGCGGTCTCGATTGCTGGGTCCGCCATGTCCACGTCCCCATGCGCCTCCGGCTGAGCGGGCTCGGCCTCAGCCTTCGTCTCGCTGACACCAGCTTCGGCGTCAGGAGCAGGAGCGTCTGCTTCCTCTGCGTTGTCCTTGTTGTCCTCGGCCATCTCGATGTCGGCATCTGCTGGAGCGGTGAGGATAACACTGGGGCCCGCATTCTCCGTCGGTTCGTTCGCCGAAACATCCCCTTCCTCGGCCTCGATGACCTCGACGGAGCCCACAGGGTCCAGCCCAGTCGCATCTTCCACCGCCGGGTCGTTGGCTGTCTCATCGCGGTCAGCCTTCTCCGCGGGGACCTCGACGTCCTCGTCCACATTCTTGACGCCGCCTTTCTCGTCTCCTTTTCCGTCTGCTTCAACGTCCGCCTTGATAAATTCGCCATCGTGATCCTCCACATTGGTCTCATCTCCAGTGTCAGGTGCCGTGTTCTTGATCTCCTTAGGATCTTCGCCTGCTGCTTCATCTGCCGCAGTCGCCTGAGCCGCGGACGTGTCTTCCGTGCCCTCCTCAGGCTCATCGATGTTGTCCGGTTCGGGACTGGCGTCCCTCGGTGTTGACTTTCGGCTGGCCTCATCCGCCTCATCATCGTCCATCTCCTCGTCCAAACTCAGGACCACATGCTCCGGCGACAGCGGTATAGGATCCAACGGGAATTTCCAGGCGGAGAACGTTCCGTCGTTTGACACCCCACAGATCGCTTTGCCTGAGTTGATGAATTGGATGCCGTTCATCTGCAATTAGCTTTCATTCCTCGTTTATACTGATCTGTCTCGATGGCACTCGCGTGAACACGTACCTCGTCGTAAGGCGTACCAGATCTTGACGTCAAGGTGATATCGTCCCGCTCCTTCCACACCTCCGCTTCGCCATCCTGTACCAAATGAAAGCTTGCCACCTCATCTCGGCCCGAACGGGAATGGCTCGCGAGGAATTGTCTACCCGAGGGATGGAAGCTGATGCTCATGATGTCGCCTAGGGTGAAGGTGGCTATGGGATCTTGCGGTCCTGTGGTCAGCTCTCCGCTGGGATGGAGCATGACCAGAGCTCACTTGTGACGTTCCATATGACGACCTTGCCCCCGGACGAGGCGGACCGACAGCCGGATACAAGAATGTCTTCCTCGACCGGCGAGAACGCAAGTGCCGCTGTGCATGAGCGATAAGTCCTTTAGCAGCCAGAAGGGAGCTTACAGATGTGGCCGTTGTGAGGCTGCATCGATAGCGCGACGGCGCTTTTTGGGTCAAGCTCACATTAGCTTGCCTGAAAACCAAGCTCCGTGCAGGCTCACCGGAACCTTCGAGGCTTCAAACACCTTGATCTCTTTGAACTCCTTGCCTACGGCAATGTGCTTGCCTGAGCGAGACCAAGCGCAGGATCGCAACGTTTTGACAACCCCATCACGAGCATCCTCCGGTCGGGCTGGGAAGGTCGGCTTCTTGTGGGTCAGCTACGTATCGACGCTGCAGACGGTCGATCCGGCGTACAGGATATTGGCGGGAGTACCATTGATTCTGCACGAAGAATGCAGCGTTTCGGAGCTGCTCTGTGGTAGGAGCCAGCTGGTGTGGTGGTATCGTTGGCGGTGCCGTCCGCGTAGAGGTGGACATGGGCGAACGGAAGAGCTGAGACGGACCGTGAAGGGATGAGTGTAGGCCACGACAAAGATGCAAGCGGAGAAATGACAAGCGCGCGTTCGTTGGGTTGTGCGAGTTAGCCGGATGACGACGGGTTGTTCGCTTGTCCATCACCCCATCGTTCTGGCACTTTGCACCTATACTTGATCGCGCCCTGTTTCACGTCTCGCCATGTCTCTCCGGTTGCTACTGCCTCGCCAGGCCATCCATAGATGTGCGCGGCATCGGACGATACGGCACTTCTCGGCAACGCGGCCTCGCCCGGAGCCAGCGTTGGGGGAGACAGTGGACGAGATGGTAGCCAAGTTCAAGCAGGCCATGGCTGATTCCGCGGCGCACGCGGAGCAGTTTGAGGGTGTGCAGGAGGATGGATTGAGGATGCTCGTGTTCGGTAAGCCGGGCAGTGGTAAGGTGAGCTACATGCATTCTGGTTGGAGAGGTGTCGCGCTGACGGGCAGGGCACGTTATCAGCGAGGTACGTTGACGCATGGTCCAGCTGTGCTCCTGAACCTAACGCCAGACTCGTGGAGCAATACGATATATCCTTCGTGTCCACTGGCGATGTGTTGCGGAAGGAGATCATGGCGAAGAGCGAGGTAGGAAAGAAGGCCGAGGCGGTTGTTGCTGGGGGAGGTATGTGGACTAGTGGGAATGTCAGTCCCAGCTCACGCCTCAGGGCTGGTATCTGACGAGCTCATGCTTGAGATTGTCAAGACCGAGCTGGACCGTTTACGCGGCAAGGTGAGCTCGCTGCAAGCCGGTCTTGACCAGTAGCTGACAAGCAGAGCTGGATCATAGACGGTTTCCCACGTACGCTGCATCAAGGCGAACTGCTCGACACGGTGCTTAACGAGGAGGTGAGCCGAGTCACAATCCCTGGTAGGGTCCCGCTCACACCAGGGACGACCGCTCAACATGATCGTCCACCTCAACGTCCCAGACAGTGTGATCATGGGTCGTATAGCCGGTGAGTGAATCTGTGAGGTACATCTGACAATGACCAGCCCGTTGGGTCCATCTACCGAGCGGGCGAGTCTACAACTCGACGTATTCGGCGCCCAAGGTGCCAGGGAAGGATGATATCACGGGCGAGCCGCTCAGCAAACGTCCGGACGATACGCCGGTGCGTAGCGCCAATGAGTCCAGTAGCCCCAGTGGCTCATCAGCAGGAGACGTTCTCGAAGCGTCTGCAAGCGTACTACGAGTCCACCGCGCCCCTCCTCGAGGTGAGTGCGCCGAACCCCCTGACCCAGCGACATTATTCATCATCGATCCACTGTCCGACATGTTGCTGTCCCGTCGCAGGACATCCTTCTCGCTTGTCTCACCTTCTCGTCCCTCGCGGTCCAACTGATCGCAGTACTTCTCGAAAGCCTATCCCGACTCGTTGATCTCGCTGAGTGGTTCTTCTTCCGACGAGGTACTTGTCGCCGCCGGCCTCCTGCCTGCACCTTCAAAACCCCTTGAGAAACATGTTCCTGATAACCTTTCTTCTGTCGATCAGCTCTGGCCCCAATTGGTTAAACTTGTCGAGCCATACGGATTGCGAAAGCGGGAGGACTCGGCGCCGATCACGAAGGAGGCGGTTGGGGAGGTGCGGCGAGAGGCCGATGACTTGAGTGATCCGGCCAAGCTGGAGCGCGAGGCTGCTGGACGGCGGTAGGGCTTGCTCGCGAAGGGAATGGGCGTGCAGCGTGCCTGATCTAGGACGGATAGACGACGATCACGAGTGGAAGAAGCGACAGCAGTAAGAAGCGGAATGCCATCCGGGCCGAAAGCCGCGCCCTCAATGTACATCAGACTTGTAGACGCAAAAGGACAACCAGTGACCGCGCAAATATGCATGTTATGGAACCGATGCTACGAGAAGGAAGACGATGGTGGTACATGACGTGGAAGAATATAAATGTCCTGGTTACATTTTGAATGAAGTCGTGAGGAGTGGGCGGGCGCGACCTAGTTGGCGAGCTTGGAGAAGAAGTGGAAGAAGTCGACGTTGGAGGCCTGCATCGAGCACGAGTAGATGTAGTTCGAGCTGACCCAGGCAGACCAGACGGCCCGCTGGTACTGCTCGGGCAAACGCTTGGTGAGCTCGTCGAGGCCGACCTTGTCCACGAGCGTCTTGGGGAAGGCCTTGCTGAGGACGTTTCGTCGCGAAGCAATGTTGTCGTACAGGTCCGACACCTCGAGCTCGTTCTGCAGGTCGTTGAGCGTCGACGACAGCTGGTCGGAGAGGGACGTTCGGGTTTGAGTGCCCTTTTGTCGCGTCCACTCCTTGGCGATACACGAATACTCGGCCGCGGCGTTCTCGCAGATCTTCTGCTGGATGTCCTTGACATACGATTGATCTACGGTCAGCTTGATGATGACTTGGCCGACCGTGAACTCACAGAAGGCGGACGGCTTCCCATCCTTGAAGATCATGTTCTCAATGTACTCCTCGTCGTTGAGACCCAATCCAGCAAGCACCTCGAGCGAGGACGAGGTGACTCCTCCCTTGTTCGTGCTCGAGTCCTTGTAC
>Ga0308169_10004616_pt1 | contig 12839 bp, 10 predicted proteins | sample PhyBR1_2_FD_202139 | JGI IMG/M metagenome (GOLD analysis project Ga0308169, IMG submission 202139) | Phyllosphere microbial communities from UC Gill Tract Community Farm, Albany, California, United States - DLSLSB.R1 | ecosystem: Host-associated > Plants > Phyllosphere > Unclassified | place...
TCGGTATCGCGATCGCGCCGACCGATGGCAGCGACGCGGACACGCTGCTGAAAAATGCCGACCTCGCTTTGTATCGTGCGAAGGACAGCGGCCGCGGCCAGATGTGCGTCTACGAGCCGCTGATGGACGAGAAGATCGAGCGCGGTCGCGACCTGTCGGCCGAGATGCAGGGTGCGCTGGCACGCGGCGAATTCCATCTGGTGTTTCAGCCGATCTTCGAGCTTGCGGGTACGCGCATCGTATCGTGCGAAGCGCTGTTGCGCTGGACCAACCGGCGCCACGGCACGATCTCGCCCGCCGAGTTCATACCGATCGCCGAAGCGACGGGCATGATCGTATCGATCGGTGGCTGGGTGATCCGCGAGGCATGCCGGATCGCCAGCGCGTGGCCGAGCGAGGTGCAGATCGCGGTCAACCTGTCGCCGATCCAGTTGCGGTCGCCAAACCTGACGATGGTCATCATGGGCGCGCTGGCGAGCAGTGGGCTCGCGGCACACCGGCTCGAACTCGAAGTCACCGAGTCGGTCCTGCTCGATGATATCGAAGCATCGCTTGCCGCGCTCGACGCGATCAATCGACTCGACGTACACACCACGCTGGATGATTTCGGTACCGGCTATTCCTCGCTCAGCTATCTCACGAAGTTCCCGTTCCAGACGCTCAAGATCGACCGGTCGTTCATCACCGACCTCGAGCAGAGCCCGGCCTCGGTGGCGATCGTCCAGACCGTCATCGACCTTGCCGCCAAGCTCGGCATGCGGACGGTCGCGGAGGGCGTGGAGACGCAGGCGCAGCTCGACCAGTTGCGACGGACGCACTGCGATGCCGTGCAGGGGTATCTGCTCGCACACCCGATGCCGGCAAGCATGGTCGCCACCCTACTTGCCGGCGGACACCCGGAACAGGCGGTCAGGGCGCGGCTGCACTCCTGACGGTGTCGATCACGCCTGCGCCTTGCCCAGCAGGCGGGTCTGCGCGCCGACCAGCCGACGCATCAGCTTGAGGTCGCCTTCGCTCAGGCGCAGAGCCGCGTCGGCCCAGAGGTCGACGACGGCTTCGAGTTCCGCGAGCGGAAGCGGATTGACCGACCGGGACGCCTCGTAGATCGCGCAATGCCCGCTATGGCGGCGCCGATTGTGGCGGATGTAACGCTCGACCTCCGCCCTGCCCTCGCCTGGGTCGGCCAGCGCGTGAACGATTCCCATCTCGTAGAGTTCCTCGGCGCTATAGCTGCGACCGCTCAGGATCATCTGCTCGGCGCGGGCCGAACCCAGCCGGCGCGACAGGAAGCAATGCGCGCCCATGCCCGGGAAAAGGCCGAAATTGGTCTCGGGCAATCCGAAACTCGTGCCGCGCTCGGCGATCACGACATTGAACGACAGCAGCGCCTCGAACCCACCGCCAAGCGCATCGCCTTCGACGAGGCCTATGGTAATGATCGGCCGGTCGAGGCTCAGCATGTTGCGATGCAGGATCTGCACGCAGGCCCGCCCATATTCGACCAGCGCGGTGCGATTGCCCGTATGGATATGCGCGGCAAACAGATCCAGGTCACCGCCTAGCGAGAATACGCCCGGAAAGCGCGACCCGAGCACGACGTAGCGGATCGGCGCGCCGTCGGCGGTGGATGCGGCGGCGATATCGTCCTGCCATTGGCCGAATTCGGCCAGCAGACCGGGGTTGAAGCTGGGCCGGCTCCGCTGGCGCATATAGGTCCAGAGCGTGTCGAGATCGGGATCGAAAATCGTCTCCAGATCGGTGAAGGCGAACGGCCGCCGTGGGGCCTCCACGGGGTCGACATCGACCGAGCGTTGGTGTCGCGGTTGGCTACGATCGGCGGGTAAGACAGGGGGATATTCGAGGGTCATGACGGCGTCCTTGTTCGCGTGCAGCCATTTGCTGCGCCGCGAGCCTAGGTCGAAATCGGAGACGATACAGACTGCGCGACCGCCGATTTGCCGTGCGGGTGCCGCCGACGTGAGCGGCTAATCCTGTCCGCGCGCGTTAACCCTCGGTGCGGGCGTCGAATTCGTCGACATGCACCGCAGGCAAGGGTTTTTGAGAATGTCGAAGAACGGTACCTCGCACGACTATGCGGCGCGCGATGCGACGATCGCGATCAACACATATACGACGGTTCTGCGTCGACCCGGCGTGCCCCATGAGGTGTTCGCGACCTATTGGCGGGACGTCCACGGACCCTTGTGCTCGCGGGTGCCAGGACTTGGATGGTATGTGCAGACGCATCTGGCGCGCGAACAGGATGCGCATCTCTGGCCGTCCGTCGATGGCATCGCGGCGTTCGACGACTATCCGCTCGACGGCGGGGTCGAGATCGGATTCGCGAATGCCGAGGATCAGGCCGAGTTCAACGATGCCTGCTCGATCCTATTCGCCGACGAGCAGAACATGTTCGCGGCGACCATAGCCTATGCGCTGCCAAACGGTTCGCGGACCTATGTCGATCAGGTTGCCGATCCGATCCCGAACGGCGACGACGGCTTTGACCGGATCCACGTCCATCTCGGCGCGCGCGGCGATGACCTCGAGACATTCGCACAGTTCATGACCGGCTTCGCACAGACGCTGGCGGACGATCCTGCGGTGCTGAAGCTGCGACTGCATCTGCCGGAGCGCTACGACAACACGAATCCCGCGCCGCCGGCCCCCAACGTCGATCACGCGGTCCCGCCGGAGCGCGAACGTCTGGCGATACTCGAACTCGCCTTCGCAACGCCACTGGCACGTCGCCAGTTCTACGCGTCGCCGGTCTTCCAGGACACGCTGGCCGAGCAACGGGCACATATCGCGCATGCGTCGGGTTTCGCGGTCAGCGGGGTCTATACTTATGTCCGCGACAAGCAGCTGACCACGGCCGGGCTTCGTGGCAGCCGTCCGGCCCAGCTGATCGAACGCCTAGGCGCCGCCAATCAGGTTGCCGACGACACCCGGCATTTGTTGCTCACCGGCACGGTCGGGTAAGCCCGCGATAGCGCCGGACGGTGCGACTGTCCGGCGCCATTTGCCTCCGCTAGCGCGCTAGCGGGATTTGCGCTTGAACAGTCGAGTAGTATTGGCGGTTTCCTCGGCGGCGAGTTTGCGCCAGCGTTCGAAGCGGTCCGACGGCAGTGCGCCGCTCGCAAGCCCCGCCTGCACCGCACAGCCCGGTTCGACCCCGTGCGAGCAATCCGAAAACCGGCAGTTCTGTGCTGCCGCTGCGAAGTCGTCGAAGATCTCAGCGATCCCCGTACTCGCATCGGCCAGCTGCAGTTCGCGCATGCCGGGCATGTCGAGCAACCATCCGCCATGCGGCAGGCGATGCATCGTCCGTGCGGTGGTGGTGTGCCGGCCGGTATCGTCGGCCGCGCGGATCGCCTGGGTCGCGATATCGTGCGTGCCCCGCAAGGAATTGACCAGCGTCGACTTGCCAACGCCGGAGGACCCGAGAAACGCGACAGTCTGGCCGGGACCACACCATGCCGCCAGCGCCACGACGTCGTCCGGATCGCGGCCGTTGACGATCTCGACGCGGAGGCCGGGCTCGATCGCGCGCGCCGCCGCCGCAAAGGTCTCGGGGCTGTCGGTCAAGTCGGCCTTGGTCAGGACCACGATCGGCGTCACCCCGACCTCGCGCGCCAGCACCAGATAGCGTTCCAGCCGCGCGACGCTGAAATCCTGGTTGCACGATGCGACCACGAACGCGGTATCGACATTGGCGGCAATCATCTGCTCCCGCCGCGGATCACCCGGCGAGCGCCGCTTGAACAGGTTCATCCGCGCGAGAACGCGGACCGGCAGCAGCGTCGCGTCGTCGACCAGCAGCCAGTCGCCGACCGTCGGATGGTCGTCGCTCGGGAGCGCGCCGACGATATAAGGGGTGGTCGAACGCTGCATCCCGGCGCCGGAGACCGCGATCGTGCCACGGTGGACCGACATCACGCGGACCGGATGGCAGTCCGCGTGTTCCTCGGATGACACCTGTTCGCTGAAGAACGGCCTCCAGCCGAGATCGTCCAATGTTTCGCTGGTCGATGTCATACGGTTACAGCGGCCTCCTCTCTCGTCACCAGACGAAGGTCGTGCCGGTCACCGACCGATACAACACCAGCCGTCACTGGTAATGGGTCGTGTTGGCGAACCCGTCATTCGTCTTGGTCATCTTGAGCAGTTTCTTGATCATCGCGCGAACGTGCCTGTCGAAGCGCGTGTCGTCATATACACCACGCCAGATATACTCGTCACGGTCGAGCAGCGTGCGCAAGGCGGCGGTGAAGCCCTCCTGCGTATCCGGCGCGTGCTTGGTCTGCATCAGCGAACACACCATTTCCTCGGCGGACGCCTTGTCGCAATCGTCCTGAAGGCCTCGTCCCCCGCGCTCTGCCACGACCTGATCGGACCGTGCCGCAGTGACGCGCCGCTCGAGCCACGTGCGGACGACCGCACCGTCCCATGTCTTCGATACCGCGTCGGCCATGCACACTCCCCGTCTCCGGATGCGCCTTAGCGAGACACGGTCGCCGCGTCCCGGTCCTATTTGTGGTAAGGAGCGGCGAAGCGCAGGTCCGCGACCACCGGGAAGTGATCCGAGGGATAGAGCTTGCCGCTGTGATCGGTCCTGACCTCGGCGCGCAACGGGGTGAAGCCGCGTACGAAGATGTAATCGATGCGGCGATCCGCCATGCCGGTGAAATCGTGGAAGGTGCGGTCGGGGCCGACGCGGACGGGGGATGCGATCCAGGCGTCGGTCAGCCGGCCGGCAAGCAGGCGATAGGCAGCGCTGTCGGGGGTCGCGTTCATGTCGCCGGTCAGGACGATCGGCAGCTTGCCGGCGATCGGCGCGAGCTTTGTCAGCAGCAACGCGGCCGAGCGCTCGCGCGCGCCATCGTCTTCGTCGCGGTGCGCGAAATGCGTGTCGAACAGGACGAACCGTTGGCGCCTGGCGCCGCGAGTCTCGAAGATCCCCCAATTGACCATCCGCGGGAGGGTCGCGCCCCACGCCATGCTGCCGACCACCGCCGGGGTATCCGACAACCAATAGTCGCCGTGACGGATCAGCGTCAGGCGATCGCGGCGGTAGAAGATGCCCATATGCTCGTCGGCATGACCGCCGCGGCGATCGCGCCCGAACCAGCTATAGCCGGGCAGCGCGCGCACCACGTCTGCGCCTTGCGTGGCGAACAGTTCCTGCGTGCCGAGGATGTCGGGGTTCGCCGCCGCGACCGTCTGCGCAAACAGCGCACGCCGGCGTTCCCAGACGTTCGCGCCGTCGTCCGGGTTTGGGTAGCGGACGTTGAACGTCATCACGCGGAGGGGTGGCGCATCGGGTGTGTGCGCCTGGACGGGCGCGAACAGACATACCGAGAGCAGCGCGACGAGACGCAGGACGACGTTGGGCATGGTGTAAATCTCTGAAATGATACGATCGCACAAAGCGGCGTCGCGGGCGTGTCATATCCAGCGATCATTGCGCGGCGATGACGGACCAGACGCCCTCCCCCGCCACGCTGAGCCCGACCGCACTCGATCGACGCTTCTATCATCTCGCCTCGACCGAGACATGGGAGCGGTTCTCGCTGCACGGCGTGAAGGCGTTGCTGACGCTCTATCTGATCGATCACGTGCTGGTTGGCGATACCGGTGCGGTGCTGGGACTGACGAGCACCCGGTCGATGCTCGAAGCGCTGTCGGGGCCGCTTACGCCGCTCGCCTGCGCCTCGCAGCTTTACGGCCTGTATGCGGCGCTGTCGTATCTGGTGCTGCCGATCGGCGGCACGATTGGCGACCGCGTGTTGGGCCGGCAGCGTGCGGTCGTGCTCGGCGCGGGGTTGATCGCCAGCGGGCATCTGTGCCTGATGCGCGAGACGCTGTTGCTGCCCGCGCTGATGCTGCTGATCGCTGGGACCGGGTGCATGAAGGCGAACCTGTCGGCGCAGGTCGGCGACCTGTTTCCGGCTGGGGACGCTCGTCGCAACCGCGCGTTCGCGGTGTATCTCGCGTTCCTCAACATCGGCGTGATGCTCGGTCCGCTGGTCTGTGGGCTGCTCGCGCAGCAGTTCGGCTGGCGCTACGGCTTCGGCGCCGCAGCTTTGGGGATGGCAGTCGCGCTGGCGATCTATCTCAGCGCCCCACCTGCCCTCCCTGTCTTAACGGTCAAACGGACGACAACCCCGCGATCCGGTTTTTCGGGTACAGCGATCGCGGCGATCGGAATCGTCGTGCTCGCCTTCTGCGCGTACGAGCAGGTGTCGAACATCTTCCTCGTCTGGATCGCCGGGCATGTCCGGCTCGACGTCGCGGGGTTCGTGGTGCCGCCGGCCTGGTTCGCCGCCGCCGACGGGTTCTTCACCGTTCTGCTCGTCGCGCTGGTCACGTCGATCGGCAAGGCCCGCGCCAGGCGAGGATGTGTGGCGCTGTCTCCGGCGACATTGCTGACCATGGGGTGCGGCGCGATTGGCACGGGGTTCATCGCGCTGGCCTTGGCCGCGTCGACGGACACCGACAGCGCCCTCGTGCCGCTCGCCGCCCTGATCCTCCTTGATCTGGGCGTGGTGCTCGTCTGGCCCGCCGGGCTCGCGCTCGTCACCGCATCCGCGCCCACAGGGTCGAGCGGGACGATGGTCGGGCTGTTCTATCTGCACGGGTTCTTCGCCAACCTGTTCGTCGGTTGGGTCGGCGGCTTCTACGAACGCGTGTCGATCGCGCAGTTCTGGAACTGGCATGCCGGCATCGCAGGCGTGGCGATGCTGCTGGCCCTCGCGCTGCGTAGCACGATCAGCAGGTGATCCATTCGAGCGTGTGCATCACCGCGGTATAGGCCTCGTCCAGCGCACGGTCGCTGACCAGAATATCGACCTCGGCGAAGGTTGCGACTGCCGCAACGCTGCACCGATCGAACTTCGCGGCATCGACCGCGATCAGCACGCGTTCGGATTGCGCGATCATCTGGCGGCAGAGATCGGCCTCGCCAACGTGATAGTTGGTGAACCCCGCGACCGGGTCGACGGACTCTGTCGAGAGGATTGCCAGACTGGGCCGGAATCGCGCCAGATAGGCACGCGCGTCACTGTCGAAATAGGCGCGATAGCGATCGTCGAGCTCGCCGCCCGCCGCGTAGACCCGGTTGCCGCTGCGTCCGCCAAGCTCCTGCACGACGCCGAGCGCGTTGGTCACGATCGTCAGGTCGCGCTTCGATCGCAGCGCCTGGGCGATGTAATGGCCGGTCGAGCTCGCATCGATGTAGAGCGACTGGCCGTCTTCGATGCGTAGTGCGACTGCGGCGGCGATCCGCTGTTTGGCGGCGGCGTTGCGCCCGAGACGCACCTCGAACGCGCCCTCCTCCGCGGTCTTCGCCAGCCGAGCGCCGCCGTGGATCCGCTCGATCAGGCGATCGGTTTCCATCAGGCGGAGTTCACGCCGGATCGTCTCGTCGGATACTGCGAGCGCCTCGGCCATCTCGGCGATCGCGTGCGCGTCGCCATTGCGGAGCAGGTCGAGGATATCCTGGCGGCGATCGCTGCGCTTCATCATGCCGACCGTCTATCGGCTGGACCGCCCCGGTCCAAGGATAATGCCGGGCGATGATGATATTCCCGCGATAATCATCACGAACCGAAGATCGTCATCACTTTTCTCACATCAAACTGGAAGTTGTCACAAAACGGTATCGAATCGGTCCTACCGAACCCCTCGAACGGGCAGTTCAGCCCATGACGACGACCATCCCAGGGGGGACCCATGATTTCGACCTTCACGACGCCGGTACGCCGGCAGCGATCGCTCGCGCTTGCCTTGCTGACCCATGCCGCCCGCGGCGCACTCGCGGCAGCGATCGTCGGCGTCTCCGGCACCGCGGCGATCGCCCAGACGACCACGGCCGATACGCAGGCGGCCCCCGCATCGACCGAAACCGTCAGCGAGGCGCTGACCGGTGATATCGTCGTCAACGGGCGTCGTCAGCAGACCGCGCTCGCCGAGGAACATGACGCGGTCGGCGTGATCGACATCGTCACCACCGGCGACGTCGCGATCCATTCGCAGACCGGGATCGCCGATCTCGCCAAGACGCTGCCGGGGATCTCGGTCAGCCGCGACCAGGGCCGCAACCAGAGCGCCACCGGCGAGGCGCAATACGTCTCGATCCGCGGATTCGATACCAGCTACAACGCGTACACGCTCGACGGCCTGCGCCTGCCGCAGGTCGCGGGCAGCTCGCGCGCGATCTCGCTCAACCTGTTCTCGCCGTTCGCGGTCGGTGCGATCGCGGTCGACAAGACGCCGGGCGCTGCCAAGGATTCGGACTCGATCGCCGGGATCGTCGACCTGCGCACGCCGACCGCGTTCGACTTCTCGACCGACTTCACCCGCGCCCGCGTCCTCGCCCAGGGCGCGCAACTCGCGCTCGATCGCAAGCAGAAGGGGTTCGGCGGCGCGGTCGGGATCGACGCGGCACGCCGGTTCGGCAGCGACCGTCAGTTCGGCGTGTATGTCGCGGGCTATTACGAGGAGCGCGCCAACGCCGCTGAATCGACCGCGGTCCAGAACGACTACAAGACCACCAACTTCAACGTCGGCACCGCGCGCGCCAATGGCGACGCGCTGTCCGCGGACGGCGTGCAGTGGAATTTCTACGACAACGAGATCAAGCGCTATGGCGCGACCGGCTCGCTCGATTTCCACAGCGACCCGGTCGAACTGTTCGCACGCGTGAACTACGCGACCTATCTCAACACCAACACGATGAACCAGACCGGCCTGCGCAACGAGCTGACGCGCGGCCAGACCAACAGCAACCCGGTCCGGACGCTGACCGGCGGCGGCACCACCCAGGCGTACAACGCCGCCGGGATCTACACCCCGCTCGGCATCAATCCTGCCAGCTACTTCCGTACCGAAGATGTCGAACAGGAGCTGTTCTCGGCGCAGATCGGCGGCAAGGCGCATTGGAACGGGGTCACCGCCGCGCTCGAAGGCAGCTATGCCGATGGTCGGTTCGATCAGCCGCAGCGGATCGAGGCGGCGTTCCGCGGGATCGCCTATAATGGCGCGGCGACCAACACCGGCCCGTCGAGCGAAGGCGTCAACGTCGACCTGTCCGACCCGCGCTCGCCGCGCCCGATATTGTCGTCGGGCGCCGCCGCGTATGTCGGCTCGCTCGATCGGCCGACGCAGCTCTATGTTCAGCAAGGCTATGACTATCTGTCGGAGGTCAAGAAGACCGTGAAGGGCAACCTCGGCTGGGAGGGCACCGGCGTCCTTGCGAGCGTCGCGGTCGGTGGGCTGTACGAGGATTCGGATCGCGACGGCCGGTCGCTGTCGCCCGACGTCACGCGCTATCGCTTCCTGACGCCATTGCAGGCGGGCACCGTGCAGGGGCCATCGATCAACCAGTATCTCGGCTATGTCCTCAAGGACTTCCTCGATTACTATCCGGCGCGCGGGATCAAGGTGCTCGAACGCAGCCAGCTCGATTCGCAAGTCAGCCAATTTGTAAACCTTGCGGGCGTCTCCCCGCAGGTCATCAACCAGGGGCTTCTCAAGGCGAACGAAAAGCGCAAAGCGATCTACGGCACCGCGACGCTGAAGCTGGGCACGCTCGAAGTCGTGCCGGGGCTTCGGTACGAGGACAATAGCTTCGACGCGCGCTATTTCTCGACCAATGCGAATGGCGTCGGCGGCAGCTTCGTGAACGCCGGGCGCAAGTACGATCACCTCGATCCGAGCGTGCTGGCGGCGTGGAAGCCCGACGACCGGTTCGTCGTGCGGGGTGCGGTCCGCTCCAGCTATGCGCGGCCGGGGTTCGACCAGATTGCGGGTCCGACCCGGCGCAGCGACGCGGATTCGAACGGGGTGATCACCGTCACCCGGCCGAACCCCGACCTCAAGCCGGTCGAGGCGTGGAGCTATGATGCGGGCGTCGAATATTATGGCGGCGTCGGGCGGTATCTTCAGATCGCTGCCTATTACAAGGACATGAAGAACATCCTCGTGCCGACCGGTACGCGGTCGCTCAGCGAGGCGGTGGGCAGCGTCATCACGATCCAGCCCGCCAATGGCCGCGGTGGCAATGCCAAGGGCGTCGAGGCGTCGGGCCGCTTCACCATCGGCGACATGGTCGGATCGCGCTTCCTCGGCAATTTCGGGGTCGGCGGCAACATCACCTACCAGCGTACGCGCGCGGACTATCAGATCTCGGCGACGGATATCCGCCGCTCCAGCCTGCCGCAGGCGCCTGACCTGATCTACAATGCCGAGGTCTTCTATGCCGACGGCCAGTTCCGCACCAACCTGTCGTATAACTATACCGGCCGATTTCTCGCGTCGGTGCAGGACAGCCAGCCCGACATCTATGTCCAGCCGGTCGGCGAGCTGAACTTCGGGTTGGCCTTCGCCGCAACCGACAATCTCGAGGTCGGCGTGGCCGCGCGCAACCTGCTCGATCAGCACACCTATTGGGCGACCGTCGGCAAGTCGGAGCGGTACATCTCGAACGATCGCAACGGCGGCTACATGAACACGGGCCGCGTGTTCCAGTTCAGCCTGACGATGAAGATGTAGTTCCATCACTGCCGGTCGCGTGCCGATCGCGGCCGGCAGTTTCTGTTACCCGAATTAGGATTATTCCCATGCGTCGTACCCCGATCCTGTCGAGACTGCTTGGCGCCGTCATGGTGGCGGGGCTGTCGACCGCAGCAAGCGCAGCGCCACGCGGATTGGAACTCGAACGCGCGGTGATGCTGATGCGGCACGGCGTGCGTGCGCCGCTGTCGGGCGAAGTCCCTACGGACACCAGGACTGCTAAACCCTGGCCGACCTGGCCGGTGTCCGAGGGGCGTCTGACCTCACACGGTGCGTCCGCACTGAAGCTGCTGGCACAGTATGATCGCCGCTGGCTCGCGCCGCTCGGTCTTGCCGCTTGTCCCTCGGCCGGCAGCGTGCGGATCTGGACCAACACCGCCGAGCGCACGATCGCCAGCGGTGAGGCCTACGCGCAGGGCTTCGCGCCGGATTGCGCCATCCGCGTCGGGCATCTCGCGGACGACCGGACCGATCCGATCTTCGAGCCGCTCAGCGCCGGTGCGACCGCGTTCGATCCACGCCAGGCGATCGCGTCGATCACGCGCTACACCGGCGGGATGGACTCGCTCGTCGCACGTCATCGGCCAGCGATCGCATTGCTCGACCGCGTGCTCGGCTGCACGTCCGGCGCCTGCAGCCCCGACAGTCCGGCGACGCTAACCCCGTCCGCCGATGGCCGTGGCATCGATCTGTCCGGACCGATCCGTGCGACGTCGGGAATCGCGCAGGTCATGCTGCTCGAGGAGGCGGAAAGCATGCCCCGCGCTGCAGTAGGCTGGGGGCGCGCCGATCCCGCGACGACCGAACGGCTCGGGGCACTGCACGCGGCGCTGTTCGATGTCTTCACGCGGTCGCCGTACATGGCCGCGCACCAAGCGTCGGTGCTTGGCCACCGCATCATCGAGACGCTCACCGTGCCGACCGCGCCGCGCCTGGACGTGATGGTCGGGCACGATACCAACGTCACCGCGCTCGCCGCAGCACTGGGTGTGGATCTCGACGCGCCAGGGTTCGCGCGCAACGACGTGGCACCCGGCGGTGCGCTGGTGATCGAGCGTCTGCGCGATCGGACTTCCGGCGTGCGCTATGTCCGGTTGTTCTACCGCGTCCAGTCGCTCGCCGCGATCCGCGCACTGCGTCCCGATGTCGTCGTCACGCCGATCGCAGTGCCGGGCTGCGCAGCACCATGCCGGCTCGACCGGTTCGTCGCACGTCTCGAGTCCCGCATCGCCGCACCTCGCTCCTAGCGGCGGCGACCGAGACCGCGGTGGTCCCGTTTTGTCGCGTTCTTGTGCGCCAAAATCGTGATGAAGCCGTTCTATCGTGCGACACCCCGTGGAGACGCCGATGAAACCGCATGTGACCTGCCTGATGCTGTCCTCGATCGATGGGCGGCTGCACCCAAGTCGCTATACCGAGAGCCCCGACGGTACGCGCCAGCAATGGTCCGCCGCCTATGAGACGCTGCACGATACACTGGCGGCGGATGCGTGGATGGTCGGGCGCGTGACGATGGCGGAGATGAGCAAGGCTGGTCCGCACGCGCCCCCTGCCCCCTGGTCGGTCGAACGCCCCGTTCACATCGCGCGCTCAGCGGACAGTCATGCCATCGCGCTCGATCGATCGGGCAAGCTGCATTTCGACAGCGGCGATATCGACGGAGATCACGTGATCGTGCTGCTCGGTGCGGATGTCCCCGACAGCCATCTCGCCGAATTGGCCGCGGACGGCGTATCCTATATCGTCGGCGATACGGCCGATATCGACATCGCTGCAGCGTTGGAAACGCTGGGCAGTGCGTTCGCGATCGAGACGATCCTGCTCGAAGGCGGTGGCGGGATCAACGGCACGCTGCTGGCTGCGGGCGTGGTCGATGAACTCGGTGTGCTGGTGACCCCCGCACTCGATGGCGGCACCGAGGTACAGGGCATCGTGATGGCCGGTCCGGACGGGCTCGCAGGCAAGGTTACCCTGGCATTGAAAGGCGCCGACATCCTGGACAACGGTGTCGTCCACCTGCGCTACGCCGTCAGCCCCGTCTGATCCCGGGTCACCGACGGTCGGATCATAGCGACCAAGACGTGCAGCCGAACTGCCCGTCATGGTCGCTACGGCATGATTTCAGATCGCCACGCCGGCCCTTAGAACCAGCAAAAGCTGCTCAGTCGACCTGATCCAGAAACGCTTCATAGCCCTCAGCGGCCATATCGGCCTTCGGGACGAACCGCAGGGATGCGGAATTGATGCAATAGCGCAAACCGCCG